>Ga0137379_10005037_pt1 | contig 12465 bp, 8 predicted proteins | sample SagtaG_18_FD_104812 | JGI IMG/M metagenome (GOLD analysis project Ga0137379, IMG submission 104812) | Vadose zone soil microbial communities from Sagehorn Ranch, Mendocino, California, USA - Sage2_L_80_16 metaG | ecosystem: Environmental > Terrestrial > Soil > Vadose zone | place: USA...
CAGATCGTGTCGGGCTGCACCGACCGCGCGGTGCGGCGCGCCGACGCCCTCTTCGCCGCGATCGCGCCGTCGATCGTGCACCTCGAGGTCGAGGAGGCCGAGCTCGCGAAGCTCTTCGCCAACACATGGCGCTACATCAAGTTCGCCACCGCCAACCAGCTCTACATGATGGCGAACGAGCAGGGCCTGGACTTCGACCGGATCCGCCGGGGGCTGGCCGAGGACTACCCCCGGGCCGCGGACATGCCGGCCGCGGGCTTCGCCGCGGGACCCTGCCTGTTCAAGGACACGATGCAGCTCGCGGCGTTCAACCACAACAATTTCCCGCTCGGCCACGCGGCGATGGCGGTCAACGAGGGCCTGCCGCTCTACGTGGTGCACCGGCTGGAGCAGCGGTTCGACCTGTCCTCGATGACCGTCGGGATCCTGGGCATGGCCTTCAAGGCGGGCTCCGACGACATCAGGTCGAGCCTGTCGTACAAGCTCAAGCGGATCCTGGAGTTCAAGGCCGAGGCGGTGCTGTGCAGCGACCCCTACGTGACCGTCGACCAGGGCCTGCTGCCCCTCGACGAGGTGATCGAGCGGTCGGACCTGCTGGTGGTGGGGGCGCCTCATCCGGAGTACCGCGGCCTGGCGACGGACAAGCCGGTCGCCGATATCTGGGACGTGGTCGGCAACGGAGTCAGAATATGAGCGGTCACCCCCGGGTCTCCGTGGTGGTGCCTGCCTACAACGAGGGCGAGCAGGTCGTCGGGGTGCTCGACCGGCTGTTCGAGTCGGTCCGTCTGCCGTCCGAGGTGCTGGTCGTCGTCGACTCGGCCGACGACACGACGGTGCCGGTGACCGAGGAGTACGCGCAGAAGGAACCCCGGCTGAAGTGCCTGGTCAATACCTACGGCCGGGGGCCCGCCAACGCCATCAGGTTCGGCATCGACGCGGCCACCGCGCCCGTGGTCGTCGTGACCATGGCGGACGGCTGCGACGACGCCAGGCAGATCGACGAACTGGTCCGGCTGGTCGAACGGGGGGTCGCGGTGGCGGCCGCGTCCCGCTACATGCCGGGCGGCCAGCAGGTCGGCGGCCCCGTCCTCAAAGGCACGCTGTCCCGCCTGGCCGGGCGTTCGCTGCGGACCTTCGCTCACGTCGGCACCAGGGACGCGACGAACTCGTTCAAGGCCTACTCGACCAAATTCGTCCGGCAGGTCGGCATCGACTCCAGGGACGGGTTCGAGATCGGCATCGAGCTGACCGCCAAGGCCAAGCGGCTGCGCTTGCCGGTAGCCGAGATACCGACCATATGGCTGGACCGGCAGGCCGGGGTGTCGAACTTCAAGGTCGCCAGGTGGGTGCCCAGTTACGTCCGCTGGTATCGTTTCGCGTTCGGTCCGCGGCTGACCCCTGATCAGGTGCGCAGCCGTGGCGCAGGCCATGAAGACAAGCAACGGAAAAGGCAGGAGTCTTGATGGAGCAGGTGCTGGTCAGCGGGTCCGCTGGCTTCATCGGCGGGTACGTGGTTGAGGAACTGCTGAAGCGCGGCTACGCGGTGGTCGGCCTGGACAACTTTTCCAAGTACGGCAAGGTCAGGAAGTCCTACGACGACAATCCGCGCTACCGGCTCGTCGAGGGCGACGCCAGGGACGCGGAGCTGATGACGCGGCTGCTGGCCGACTGCGACCATTTCATCGCCGGCGCCGCGATGATCGGCGGGATCTCCTACTTCCACACCTACGCCTACGACCTGCTGGCCACCAACGAGCGGATCATCGCCGCCTCCTGTGACGCCGCGATCGCCGCGCGCCGGGACGGCCGGCTGCGCAAGGTTACCTACCTGTCCTCCTCGATGGTCTTCGAGACCGCCGATGAGTGGCCGTCCTACGAGGGGCAGCAGCGGGAGATACCGCCGCCGCTGTCGTCCTACGGCTTCCAGAAGCTGGCGGTGGAGTACTTCGCCAAGGCGGCCTGGGACCAGTACCAGCTTCCCTACACGCTCGTGCGGCCGTTCAACTGTGTCGGCATCGGCGAGAGCCGGGCGCTGGGCGACGAGGCGATCCTCTCAGGGAACGTCCAGCTCGCCATGAGCCACGTGGTCCCCGACCTGGTGCAGAAGGTGCTCAAGGGCCAGGACCCGCTGCACATCCTCGGCACCGGCGAACAGGTGCGGCACTACACCTACGGCGGCGACCTCGCGGTCGGCGTGGTGACGGCGATGGAGCACGCGGACGCCCTCAACGAGGACTTCAACCTGTCCACGGCGGAAAGCACCACCGTGCGGCAGCTGGCCGAGCTCATCTGGCGCAAGATCAAGGGCGAGGGCGTCCCGCTGCGGCTGGTCCACGACGATCCGTTCGAGTACGACGTCCAGCGCCGGGTTCCCGACACGGACAAGGCCAAGAAGATCCTCGGCTTCGAGGCGACCACCACGCTCGAGGAGATGCTCGACGAGGTGATTCCCTGGATCGACGCGGCCATCAAGGCCGGAACGCTCTGACCATGGCGGCCGGCGGGGAGCGGGCGGGGACACCGATCACCGACCCCGGCCCCGACCCGGACCCGGACCCGGAAACCGCCGCCCCCAGCCCGGTCACCGCCGGGGCGGCGCCCGGACGCCGCCCCTGGTGGGTGTGGGCGGCCCCCTTTGCCGTGCTGTTCGCCTTGCTCTGCGTGCGCAACCGGTTCCTGTTCACCATCCGCCTGTACGAGCAGGGCGACGCCGGCGCCAACTCGATCCTGATCGAGCAGGCCAAGCACTTCACCCTGCTCGTCGGGAACTACTCGCGCGAGCGCTTCCACCATCCCGGGCCCGCCTACATGTACGTGCAGGCGTTCGGCGAGTACCTGTTCCAGAACGCGCTGCACGTGGTGCCGACCGCGTGGAACGCGCACATGCTCTCCGTGTTCGCCCTCAACTGCGCGTTCGCCGCGATGGGGGTGGGGATCGTCTACGGGTGGACCCGCTCGCTGCGCGGTGCCGCGGCCTGCTTCGCCGTCTTCGCCGGCTTCGCGATCGCCTACCCGTGGATCCTGAACTCCGACTGGATGCCGCACATGTACGTGCTGGCGTACATGGTGTTCGTCCTCGCGGCGGGCTCGGTGGCCGCCGGGCGGGCGCAAGACGCCTGGATCTTCGCGCTGACCGGCTGGTTCCTGATCCACGGCCATGCCTGCTTCCTGCTCTTCGTGCCCGCGCTCACGGTCGCCGTGCTCGCCGCGGTCATGTGGCCTCACCGGCACACGCTGCTGGCCTCGGCCGGCGGTTTCTTCCGCGAGCAGCGCCGGACGTGGATACCTGTCGCGGTCATCAGCGCGGTGTTCGCGCTGCCCATCGTGGTGAACCTGGCGCTGCACTGGCCCGGGGACTTCGGCAAGTACATCTCCTACGGCGGCTCGGGACGGGCCGGCGGCCACGGCGCGGGCCAGGTCGCGCGGTACGCGCTATGGTTCTGGTGGCCGCACCGGCACGCGTGGCTCGCCCCGCTGATCGGCTACCCGGCCGCGCTCGCCGGGGTCGTGTGGCTGAGCCGCGGTCCGCTGCGCCGGTTCCTGATCGCGCTGCTCGCCGTCAACGTGGTCTCGTCGCTGGCGTTCCTGTTCTACGCCTCGGTCGGGATCGACAGCCTGAGCGAGTACTACATCGGCTACTTCTACTGGTCGGCGCCCCTGGTCACGATGCTCGTCATCGTCCTGGCCCTGCTCGAGTCCGTGCCGGGGCTCGCGGCGGACGGCGCCAGGCTCGCCTCAGGCCTGAGCACCGGCCTGGCGGTACTCCCCGCGGTGGCCGCCTGCGCGGCGCTCGCGGTGATCCCGGGCACGCGCACCGGCAGCACCAACGACATCGACGAGGCCCTCCCGCAGGCGGTGGCCACGCTGGCCGCCCAGGCCCACGGCCGGACCATCGTGCTGCACATCGATCATCAGGCCTGGGTCGAGACCGCAGGGTTCCTGGTCCAGGCGGAGCGCACCGGGGTCAAGGCGTGCCTGCACGACCCGTGGTACGCGTTCCTGATGACCAGCCAGTTCATCTGCACGCCCGCGCAGGCCGCGAGCGGCCAGGGCTTCTGGTTCTACGCGCCGCAGAGCGTGCCGCCGCACACGCCGGTGATCCTGCGCTTCAGCGGCATCGTCGTCGCGCCCGCGCGATGAACGTCAGCGGGCGCGAGCACCAGGCTCCCGCCCCGGCCGGCTCGCCGTCCCGGACGCCCGCGGGCACGCTCGCCCTCCGGGCGGCCCTGGTCGTGCTGGCGGCCTCGGTCCTGTTCTTCTGCTACTGGCGCCAGTCCCAGCTGGCCCCCGTATCCTCCGACGGGTCCGCGAACATCCTGCAGGCCTGGGACATGCTGCACGGGAACGTGCTGCTGCACGACTGGCACGTATCTGACGTCTCCTTCTACACCACGGAACTGCCGCAGTACGTGCTGATCGAGGCCCTCCTCGGCCTGGGCCCGTGGGTGGTGCACGTGGCCGCAGCGATGACCTACACGCTGCTCGTGCTGCTAGGTGCCTTCCTCGCCAAGGGCAACGCCCGCGGCGCCGCCGGAACGGCCCGCGCGCTGCTGGCCGCGGGCCTCATGCTGGCCCCCCAGCTCAGCGCCAGCCAGATTCTGCTGCTCTCGCCGAACCACACGGGAACCGCGGTGCCCCTGCTCGTGACCTGGCTGCTGATCGACCGCGCGCGGCCTTCTTCCCGGGGGGACCCATCCCCCCGGGCCCCCCTTGGGTACGTGCCGGTCCTGGTGTGCCTGCTGTTCACCTGGACGATGGTCGCCGACTTCGTCGTGCTCCTCACCGGGATCGTTCCGCTGGTGCTCGTGGCCGTGGCGCGCGCCTGCCCTGGGCTGCTCCGGCGCGGGAAACGGCCGGGCTCCAGGGGGTACGAGCTCGCCCTGGCCGGGGCGGCCGCGGTGGCCGGCGGAGCAGGCCTGTTCGCGCCGAAGGTGATGGCCGCCCTGGGCGGGTACCACCAGGCGCACGTGGCGACCGACACGGACCTGACCCAGCTGCAGCACGGCGCGTGGGTGACCCTCCAGGCGTTCCTCGAGCTCTTCGGCGCGAACCTGGCCGGCGCGAGCTTCTACGGCGCCAGGCCCGTGCTCGAGGTCGTCTTCGTGGCGCTGCACCTGGCCGGGGCGGCCCTGGTGGCGTGGGCGCTGGGCCTGGCCTTCCTGCGTTTCTTCCGGTCCGCGGAGCTGATCGGGCCCGCCTTCGCGGTGGCCATCGTGCTCAACGTCGGCGCTTACATGATCAGTGCGCACGCGCAGGACCTGCTCGGGGCGCGTGAGATGGCGGCGGTGCTGCCGCTGGGCGCGGTGCTGGCCGGCCGCGTCCTCGGCGACCGGATACCGGCCTGGCTCTGCGCCGCGAAACGCTGGTTCGTCCCGCTGCTCGCCGCCCTGGCGGCCGGATACCTCGCCTCGCTCGGCTACGGCGCCGCGCAGGCTTCCGCGCCGGTCATCAACGAGCCCCTGGCCACCTGGCTGGCGGCGCACCAGCTCACCGACGGGCTGGCCGTCTACTGGCAGGCCAACAGCACCACCGTGGACAGCGGCCGGCGGCTCCTGCTCAGCGCCGTCGTCCAGGACCGCGCCGACAGGCTCGTGCCGTACGAGTGGGAGACCGACGACGCGAACTACGACCCGGCGCGGCACTTCGCCAATTTTGTCGTGGCGGACGGCCCCTTTGCGCTGCCCGGCATGCAGATCTCCGCCGAGCTCACCTTCGGCCGCCCGCAGCGGATCTACCGTGCCGACGGCTACACCATCATGGTCTGGAACACGAACCTGCTGGCCAGGCTGGCCGGGTCCGGCCGGGCCTGAGCTGAGCCTGCGTCACATGTACAGGGCGCGGCGCCGTGCCACCACCAGCAGCGCTGGCACGATACTCGCCGCGACCAGGGCCAGGTAGGGCCAGGGGACGTAGCGCCGCGGCGTGGCGAACAGCAGCACCAGCGCCATCAGGAAGGGCTCGATCAGCGAGCGCCCCTCGCCGAACGTGCTGGTCCAGATCTGGCTGGACAGCAGGCCGAGCTGGAGCACGAAGAAGACGAAGGCGAGGCGCTCGTGCCCCGGCGCGGTGGTGAGGCAGATCACAGCCAGCCCGGCGAGCAGGAAGATGGCCAGCGTCGCGTACTCGAGCAAGTCGATGTCGACCGGGCTCAGGTGGACGGTGTTGATGTGCGCGATGTCGTACTTGAGCGCGTCGACGAGCGCGGTGAACGGCACGGTGAGGTTGCGGTTGCTGTTCGCGAGCAGCGGGAACTCACCCTTGACCACGACGTGCACGGCGAGCTCAACCAGGCCGTACACCGCGGCGGGAACGACCCAGGTGAGATCGGCCAGCCCCGGGGTGCCCCGGCGGCGCACGATCGCGAGGAGCCGGGTGACGGCGATGGCCGCCGGCACGAGCAAGATCGTCTCCCTGGTGATCGCGCCGACCGCGAAAAGCGCGGCGGCCAGGACGTACATCCGGGAGCCGCCCCGGCGGTAGGCGAGCAGCCCGCCCAGCATGCAGGCCTCGGCCAGCGGTTCGGCCGTGTCCCGGCCCACGCTGATGACCAGGCCGAAGTACGCGGCGAACAACAGGCCCCACAGGGCGTGCCGGCCCGACTGACGGGCGAACACCGCGCCGAGCATCGCCATGGCCGCCACGCCGAACAGGTTGAGCACGACCAGCACGACGGGCACCAGCTGGTGCTGGCCGAGAGAGAAAATCCAGGCCAGGACCGGGTACCCGATGCGGGTGTACCGGTACGACTGGTCCATCGTGATGCCGAACGCCGTGGCGTGCCAGTTGAACGGGTCCAGCGCGAGCCGGTAGTAGAACTGCCCGTCGTAGCCCGCGGACGGCACCAGGAGCAGCCCGTGGGGGAGCTGAGCCCGGTGCGTGTAGGTGTGCCCGGCCATGATGAACAGGCTGAGATGCCCCTTGGCCCAGATCTGCCAGCGGGCCAGGGCGAACCCGAGCCAGCCCAGGAAGGCGATGATCCCAGGCACCAGCGGCCGGTTCAATCTCGGCCATCGCGAAGGCGGGCTTTGCCGGAGAGACCTATCCTCTTCCGACGTCGACGTGAGCTGCAACCGCGAGCCTCCACCAGGGCTGTCTCAGCGTGACGGGTACATTCTTGGCCAGGCGCGCGCAGCTTACCAGAGGGACCCCCTACGCTGTGACTTGCCGCAATGAATGACCCCGAGCCAGAAGGACGTGGTGGCTACCGTGCCGGAAAGCCGGACGCCGGAGCAGGTCTCTGCGCCGCCCGCTGCCGCCCAGGCCGGCGCCCGGGAAGCTAACACCCGAGAAGCTAACACCGGCCAGGCCCGCCGGGGATCCGCCCGCCGCCGCCTGCTCGCCGCCGTGGCGGTCGTGCTGGCCGTGGCCGTGCTCTTCCTGGCCTACCTGAGGGTGTCCCGCACGTATCCGGAGAACTCGGACGAGTCGAACGACCTGCTGATGGCGTGGGACATGCTGCACGGCAACGTCTTGCTCCACGGCTGGTACCTGTCCGACGTCTCGTTCATCACCACGGAACTGCCGCAGTACGCCCTGCTCGTCGGGATCTTCGGGCTGCACTCCGACACCGCTCACATCGCCGCCGCGATGACCTACACCCTGGTGCTCGTGCTCGCCGTCCTGCTGGCCCGGGGCACGGTGTCCCGCCGCGAGGCCGGGCCGCGGATGCTCCTGACGGCCGGCCTGATGTTCGCCCCCCAGCTCGGCGTCGGCGTCTTCATCCTGCTGCTGTCCCTCGGCCACATCGGGACGGCCGTGCCCTTGCTGCTGACCTGGCTGGTCATCGACCGGTGCCCGGCGCGCTGGTACGTGCCCGTCGCGGTCGGGCTGCTGCTGACCTGGGTGCTCATCGCCGACCCGCTGGTCCTCCTGGTGGGCGTGGTGCCGCTGGTGGCCGTCTGCGCGCTGCGCGTGGCCCGGGCGATGTTCCTCGAGCGGGACAGGCTGCGCACGCACTGGTTCGAGCTGTCCCTGGCCGCGGCGGCCATCGTCGCCCAGGGCCTGGCCTCGGCGGCCGGCCGGCTGCTCCAGGCCAGCGGGGCCTTCTTCCTGCACCCGGTGCCCTATCAGCTGGCGCCGGTGCACACCTGGCCCAAGCACGCCTGGGTGACGGGGAAGGGGCTGCTCGCGCTGTTCGGGGCCAAGCCGGAGGGCCCGCCCGCGGCGCTGGCCTTCGCGCTGCTGCATCTGGTCGGGGTGGCGCTCGTCGTCTGGGCCGTGCTCCGGGTGGCGCGGCGCTTCCTGTCCTGGCCGGACATGATCAGCCAGATCCTCCTGGTGGCGATGGTCGTCAACGTGGTCGCGTACGTGCCGAGCACGCTGGCCAACGCGACCGACCTGAACGCGCGGGAGTTCGCCGTGGTGCTGCCGTTCGGGGCGGTCCTGGCGGGCCGGACGCTGGCGGCCAGCCTGCGCGACAGCAAAGAAGGGGGAAGGGCCAGGGGGAACGGGGGGCGGGAGCCTCCCGTGCGCGGAAGAGGTGGGTGGGGGGTCAGGCCGGCCCTGCTGGCCGCCGCCGCCGGCACCCTGCTCGCCGGCTACGGGGCCAGCCTCGGCTGGGCCGCGGCGCAGCCGTCCGTGCCCCCGATGAACGCGCGGCTCGCGACGTTCCTGGAGGCACACCACCTGACCAGCGGCATCGGCGGGTACTGGGAGTCGAGCGCGGTCACGGTCGGCAGCGACGGCGCCGTCACCATCCGCGCCGTGCTGCCCGGCACCCTGCAGCCCGACCGGTGGGAGGCCAAGAACTCCTGGTACGACCCGGGGCCCAACCGGGCGAACTTCCTGGTCACCAGCAGCACCCCCGGTTTCTTCAACCACTGGCAGCCCAGCCAGGCCGCGCTGGCCGCCCTGGGCCGGCCGGCCAGGACCTACCACGTCGGCCCCTACACCGTGTACCTCTACGACAAGAACCTGCTGGCCGGGCTGGCCCGCGGGTGACCCCGCCGGTGACCCCGCCGGCCGGCAACACCCAGGGAATGCTGTTGTCATCGGGCAACGGGACGTAGCCTTGGCGTGTGGACCGGCGAATATTCGGGGTCGAGAACGAGTACGGCGTCACGTGCACCTTCCGCGGGCAGCGACGGCTCTCGCCTGACGAGGTGGCGCGGTATCTCTTCCGGCGCGTGGTGTCATGGGGACGGAGCAGCAACGTCTTCCTCAGGAACGGGGCGCGGCTCTACCTGGACGTGGGCAGCCACCCGGAATACGCCACGCCCGAATGCGACAACGTGCTCGATCTCGTGGCCCACGACAAGGCGGGGGAGCGGATCCTCGAGGGCCTGCTCGTCGACGCCGACCGGCGGCTGCGCGAGGAAGGCATCGCGGGCGACATCTACCTGTTCAAGAACAACACGGACTCCGCGGGCAACTCCTACGGCTGCCACGAGAACTACCTGGTCGGGCGGCACGGCGAGTTCGGCCGGCTGGCCGACATCCTGATCCCCTTCCTGGTCACCCGGCAGATCATCTGCGGCGCGGGCAAGGTCCTGCAGACGCCGCGGGGCGCGGTCTACTGCGTCAGCCAGCGCGCCGAGCACATCTGGGAGAGCGTGTCCTCGGCCACCACGAGGTCCCGCCCGATCATCAACACCAGGGACGAGCCGCACGCCGACGCCGAGCGCTTCCGGCGGCTGCACGTGATCGTCGGCGACTCCAACATGAGCGAGACCACCACGCTGCTCAAGGTCGGGTCGACCGACCTGGTGCTGCGGATGATCGAGGCCGGCGCGATCATGCGCGACCTGACCCTGGACAACGCGATCCGGGCCATCCGCGAGGTCAGCCACGACATGACCGGCCGCAGCCGGGTCAGGCTCGCCAACGGGCGTGAGTTCAGCGCCCTGGACATCCAGTACGAGTACCTGAACCGGGCCAAGGACTTCACCGCCAAGAACGGCGCCGACCCGGTGAGCAAGCGGGTGCTTGACATGTGGGAGCGGGCGCTGTCCGCGATCGAGACCGGCAACCTCGACATGATCGCCCGGGAGATCGACTGGGTGACCAAGTACCAGCTGATCGAGCGCTACCGGGCCCGGCACGACCTGCCGCTGTCCGCGCCCCGGGTGGCCCAGCTCGACCTGGCCTACCACGATGTGCACCGCGGCCGCGGCCTGTACTACCTCCTGCAGCGGGCCGGGGCCGTGGAGCGGGCCGCCCGCGACATCGACATTTTCGAGGCCAAGTCGGTCCCGCCGCAGACCACCCGGGCCAAGCTGCGCGGCGAGTTCATCCGCCGGGCGCAGGAGAAACGGCGCGACTTCACCGTCGACTGGGTGCACCTCAAGCTGAACGACCAGGCCCAGCGCACGGTGCTGTGCAAGGACCCGTTCCGTTCGGTGGACGAGCGGGTCGAGAAGCTCATCGCCGGGATGTGATCGCCTGGCCGCGGGGGCCGTGGGTGGGCTTGTGGGAGAAAGTAGAGCCCCCCGGCCAGGCGATACTACGGTGAGTACCGCAGCGGGCAGCCGGGGGGTTCCAGGGGGGTCGTCCCCCCTGGGCCAGCTCCGTCCCCCCTGGGCCAACACAGCCAGTAGGCTGACGGAGCTGACATCCACCACCATTGAGGTTTTTTCATGCGACGCTTTCTAGCGCTCATCGCCATTCCCCTGCTGGCCTGCGTGGTTCTTGCCGGCTGTGGTTCATCGAAGCCAGCCGCCTCGTCCTCGTCCTCGTCCTCGTCCTCGCCCGCCGCGGGCACGAACACGTCCGTCACGGCGACCGGTTCGTTCGGCCAGGCGCCCCAGGTGACCATCCCGAAGACCCAGCCGGGCACCGCCCTCACGATCAAGACGCTCATCCAGGGCAACGGCGCCGCGTTCACCAAGAGCGACGCCATGGCCGCGAACTTCGTCCTGTATTTCTGGTCGGGCACCGCCTCCACGCTCAAGGCCAACACCTTCACGAGCAGCCCGACGGTGATCGGCGGAACCATGCTGCCCGGCCTGGAGTCCGCGCTGATCGGGAAGAAGGTCGGCAGCCGCATCCTCGCCGTCATCCCCCCGGCGCAAGGCTACGGAACCTCGGGCAACGCCCAGCTCGGCATCACCGGCAGCACGACGCTGGTGTTCGTCATCGACATGCTCAAGTCCTACTCCGACACCGCGGGCGCGACCGGCGCGCAGGTGTCCAGCGGCGGCGGCGCCCTGCCCACCGTCAGCGCCAAGACGGGCACCGCGCCCACCCTGACCTTCGCGTCGTCCACGCCGCCCAAGGGGCTGGTGACCCAGACCCTGGTCAAGGGCGGCGGCCCCAAGGTCGCCAAGGGCGAGTTCGTGATCGCCCAGTACGTCGGCTACATCTGGCGGACCAAGAAGGTCTTCGGCTCGTCCTGGTCCTCGGGCTCGCCGTTCGGCTTCGTCATCGGCGCGTCGCCCGAGCAGGTCATCCCCGGCTGGGACAAGGGCCTGGTCGGCCAGACCGTGGGCAGCCGGGTGATGCTCTCCATCCCGCCGGCCCAGGGTTACGGCAGCTCCGGCCAGTCCCAGGCCGGCATCAAGGGCACCGACAGCCTGATGTTCGTGGTCGACATCGTCGACGCGCTCAAGCAGGGCTGAACCTAACGCAGCAGGCGGCCGGCGTGCCGGCCGGCCGCCGCCGCGGCCAGGAAGTACGCCAGATCGGTGTCCAGCCCGCGGCCCATCGTGGACAGCCGCGCCGGGCACGCCCGCAGCGCTGCCTCCAGGCCGTCGACGGGCACCGTGACGATCTCGTGCCGCCCGCCGAGCGGGGCGGCCTGCGCCGCGACCCGGGCCCCGAGATCGGAGAATGTCCCGTCCAGTTCCGGGATCACCACGTCCGCCCGCGCCAGTGCGACCCGGCCGTAGGCGGTCAGGCTGTGGTGCGACACACCGCGGTGCCGCTCGCGCTGGTCCGCGTCGCCGATCCGCAGCGACGCCACCGGCCGGCCGCCGAGCGCCGCGGCCGCGTTGACCGCCTCGCCGGCCGCCACGCCGGAAAATCCCCAGCGGGTCCCGGTGCCGAGGTTGCCCGGCCCCTGCGTGACCACCGCGATGTCGGCGCCGAGCACGTGCCGGGCGGCGAGCAGCCCGGTGTGCACGGTCACCGTCTCCAGGTCCCCGCCGAACGACTGCCCGGTGGTCACGGTGGCTGCCAGCCACCCCGCTTCCCTGAGCGTCGCGCAGGTGCGCGAGAACCAGGCCGGGAGGGCACCGCCGTCCTGCATGACGTACACCACCCGGGGCAGCTGGCCGAAAGCCTGGCGGTCAGCCCCGGACCGTTCGGTCCCGGAAAAGACCCCGGCCAGCACGGCCGGGAGAGCCGAGTGCAGGTCGGCCACCACGACGGGCATTCCGCCGATGTCGTCGGCGTCGCGCAGCACGTCGTGGTGCGGCGACCCCTGCTCGTCCGCGCCGAGCACGGTGGCCTGCAGCGGCGAGTAACGGGCCTTGACCAGATGGCCGGCCAGGCCGGAGTCGGGCGGCAGCCGGTCCGGGACCGCGATCA
>Ga0137379_10005041_pt1 | contig 12461 bp, 5 predicted proteins | sample SagtaG_18_FD_104812 | JGI IMG/M metagenome (GOLD analysis project Ga0137379, IMG submission 104812) | Vadose zone soil microbial communities from Sagehorn Ranch, Mendocino, California, USA - Sage2_L_80_16 metaG | ecosystem: Environmental > Terrestrial > Soil > Vadose zone | place: USA...
GACGGCGTTGAGGACGTCGGCGGCTACCTGAGCCGCGGCCTTCGCGACGGCTTCCGCGGCGGCGGCGATCTTGCGGCAGGCGGGCGACTTGGAGCGGACCGTGCAGCTGGCTCCGGGGCCGCCGCCGGCGGCGGCCACCGTTGACGAGTTGCCGGTGCCTCCCTTATCGCCTGAGCCGTTTGTTCCTCCTTGCGGCTTTTCCTTGCGTTGTTCCCGGTTGTACTCCTTCAGGAGGGCCTGGTACTCGGCTTCGTCCTGGGCGGCGATCCGCTCGGCCTCGGCGGCATGGGCGGTCAGGGACTTCGCCGTGGCGTCGGCCTGCCCGGCAAGCCACGTATCGACTTGGGCTCGATGCTGGGCGTCCACGGCCAGCTCGTGCATGGAGTTGTACTTGCCCCATAGCTCCTGGGCCGCTTTCTCGAGCGCGTCCGCATGCGCCTTGGCGATCTCGTAGGCCGTGCGGTCCGCATTGGCGATCGCCACGTCTTTCTTCCATGTCGCGACCCTGCCGTTGTACGCGTCGAGCTCGGCTTGGTACTGCTCTTCGGCCGCAGTGGACGAACTCGCCACCGTGGACTGCCCCGAGGTGATGATGACAGTGCATCCCGTGGCCATGCCGACATGGAGCCCGCATGCCGGACTAATCGTGGTGCCGCTTCCTCCGCCGCCGAGGGACGACAGGTGACCGTAGCTCAGCAAGGGCTTCGACGGTGGCGAGCCTATGGCGGCGTGGGCGGCGTTGGCTGCCGCCTCCGCCTGCAGGTATGTGATGTAGGCCTGCTGGGCTGCGGCCTTCGCCTGGTCAGCCGCGGCGGTGGCGAGTTCGGCCTCGCTGCGCAGCTCGCTGGCCTTGTTGTTGAGCTCGGCCGCGTACCGGACGGCGGCCGAGGCGGTGGCGCGGGCGCGGGCGGCGGCGGCCCGGGCGTTGGCGGCGGCGGTCTTGGCGCGGGCGGCGGCCTGCTTGGCGTCCCTGGCCTTGGCCGCGGCCGCGTTGACCTCGGCCTTGGTGACGGTGCCGTTGCCGGTGCCGCTGGATGACGGATTGTGCCCGGTCGGGTCGGTGACCGATACCGGGTTGTCACCGGCGTAGGCGTGCAGGTTGCCGCCCGCGGCCGGAGCGGTGTCGGCGTTGATGAAGCCGCCGGACGAGGGCTTGTAGAACCTGGAGCCCATGCTGACCTGCCCGGTGACCTGGTCGGTCCACTGACCCTGGTAGCCCAGCTGGACCGCAGGCCCGGCGGCGGCGATCGGGTTGCCCCATGGGTCCCAGGTGGCCGAGCTGGTCAGTGTGGTGCCCGCGGCCGTGAAGGTGCCGGACACGTCATCGTGCTGGTTGTTGAGGGCCAGGGTCTGGCCGCCCGCGGTGCTGTGTACGCCGATGAGGGCGCCGGCCGGGTCGCGGGAGTAGGTGGCGCCGGAGTCCGAGGCGATCTGGCCGGTCATCCCGTCGTAGGTCAGCGCGATCGGCGAACCGCTGGTGCCGGCCGCGGTGACCAGGCGGCCCAGGGCGTCGTAGGAGAACTGCGAGGCCGCGTCGGTGACCTGCTGGCCGAAGGCGTCGGAGGCGAACGTGGTGGTGGTGCCCGACCTGGTGGCGGTGGCGAGGTCGCCGACGGCGGTGTAGGTGTAGGTGCTGGTGCCGTCGGAGGTCAGCTCGTCGCGGGCATCGTAGCTGTAGGTGATCCCGTTATTGCTGGTCAGGTTGCCGGCGTTGTCGTAGCCGTAGGACTTGGTGACCGCCGTGCCGCCGGACGGGGTGGCGGTCCACGAGGTCAGCCGGTTCGCCTGGTCGTACCCGTAGGCGTTGGTGACGGTCCCGGACCCGCCGCCGGCGGTGGCCAGGCCGCTTGTCGCCATCGAGGTGACGTTGTCGTTGGCGTCGTAGCCGTAGCTGAGGGCGGCGACCTGGGCGCCGCCTGCCGCGGCGATCGTGTCGGAGGCCAGCCGGTGCAGGGTGTCGTAGCCGAAGCTCTGCGTGTCGTTCCCGGTCCCGTAAGAGATCTGGGTGACCTGATCCAGGCTGTTGTAGCTGTACGTGCCGGTGGTCCCGGAGGCGGCGTCGGCGTCGGTGGCCAGCCGCCCGGCAGTGTCGTAGGTGTAGGCGGAGGTGCCGGCGGCGTTGGTGGCCGAGGCGAGCTGGCCGCTGGCGTTGTAGGTGAAGGCGGAGGTGCCGGCCGACCCCGACGCGGACAGCAGCAGGCCGCGGTCGTCGTAGCCGAACGACTCGGAAGTGGCGGGCTGGTACCCGGCCGAGCCGGAGGTCCCGGCGGCGCTGGCCGCCGCGGTCAGCAGCCGGCCGGCCGTGTCATAGGTGTAGGTCCGGGTCGCGGTCGGCGCAGCCGCGCCGGTGCCGGACTGCGTGGTGAGCTCACCCACCGAGTTGAATGTGTTGCTGATCTGTCCGCCGCCGGGCAGGTTCTGGGTAACCAGGTCCCCGTCGGCGTCGTAGACGTTGGTCGTGGTGGAGTCCGCGACGGTGTTGTGCGCCGCGGTCGGCGGCTGGGTGATGGCCTGCGGGAGGCTCAGGGAGTTGTAGGTGGCGTAGGTGGTATTGCCGTTCCCGTCGGTGAACGCGGTCGTGTTGCCAGCCAGGTCGTACCCGTAGCTGACCGTGCTGCTCTGCCCGGCTGAGATCGGCTGGGTACGGGAAGTCAGCAGACCGGTCGCGTCGTAGCTGGCGGTAGCCGTGTTACCGCGGAAATCGGTGAGGGAGGTCAGGTCCCCGGCGGAGTCGTAGCCGGCCGACGCGGTGCGCAGCACCGAGCCCGAGGCGCTCAGGTCCGCGGTCGAGGTCGGGCGGCCGACCAGGTCGTACGTCGTGGTGGTGGCGGTGCCGTCCGGCGCGGTGACCCTGGCCAGGTGGCCGTCGAGGTCGTAGGCGTAGCTCGTGGTGTTCCCGGCTCCGTCGGCGGCGGAGGTCAGCTCGCCGAGCGGGTCATAGGCCGCCGTGCTGATGGCTCCGGTCGGGCTGGTCCTGGAGATCTGCTCGCCCGCGTCATTGTAAGCATAGGTGGTGGTGTACGCGGCGGACGTGTTCTGCCGGACCAGATTGGTGCTGGTGAGCTGTTCGCCGAGGCTGTCATAGGTGGCCTGGGTCTGCGCCCCGGTGGGGTCGGTGACGCTGGCCTGATCCCCCGCTGGGTCGTAGGTGTAGGTCCATACCCCGCCGGCCGGATCGGTCTCGCTCGCCAGGTCGCCGAGCTGGTCGTAGCTGAACCGGGTGCTGTTGCCCAGCGGGTCGGTGACCTTCGTCTGCTGGCCCACGTTGTTGTAAGCCATGGTGGTCGTCCCGCTGACCGGGGTGCTGGATCCGGGTGGTGTGTAGGACGGGTCGGTGACCGACACCTGACGCCCGTCGCCGTCGTAGGCGGTGGTGGCGACGTTGCCGTCCGGGTCGGAGTACTCGACCTGGTCGCCGTAGCTGTCGTAGCCGGTCATGGCGACCGGGTTGGCGGTGACCGGAGCACCGCCGTTGCCGGTCTGGGCCTGCACGGCCGGCCCGGTCACCACGACGGGACGGCCGGCCTCGTCGTTGGCGATGCGGGTGGTGTTGCCGGCCGGGTCGGTCTGGGAGATCACCAGGCCGCGCTGGTCGCGGGTGACGCTGGTGGTCAGGTTCCCGCCGGTGTTGGTGTTGGTCTGGGTGAGTTCCTGGCCTAGCGCATCGTAGGTCGCGGTCGAGGTCTGGGTGACCCCGCCGCCGGTCAGGGACTGGAAGACCACGTTCCCGGCGGCGTTGTACCTGCTGGTGATGGTCCTGTTCGCACCGGACGGGTCTTCGGTCCGCGAGACGACCTGGTTATCGGCGTTGAGGACGGTGCTGGTGACCAGGCCGCCGGGACTGGTCTTGGTGACCGGGTTGCCGGCCGCGTCGTAGCCGTAGGTGGTCACGTGCGACATCCCGTTGCTGCAGCCGGAGCACGCGACGTAACTCGAAGCCAGCAGGTTGTTGCCGTAGTAGGTGTAGGCGGTGGTGGCGCCCATGACACCGGTGACTGACGCGAGCCGACCCGCCGGGTCGTAGGCGCGGGACTCCTCCACCAGGTTCTCCGGCGCTATTGGGTTGCTCGGGTTCCCGGTGTAGCCCTGCAACGTGGTGGTCAGCAGGTTCCCCGCCGCGTCGTGGGCATAGGCGTCACCTGGCCGGCCGGGTCGGTGACGGTGGCGGTGTCGCCGAGTGCGTCATACGTGTAGGAGCTGGTGTTTCCCAGCGCGTCCGCCGACGTGGCGAGCTGGCCATGGGTGTTGTAGGCGTCGGTGCTGGTCCGGGATGGGTCGCCGCCGGTGGTGTCGCTGAGCGCGGTCGTCAGCACGTTGGAGTCGGCGTCGTAGGTGAAGCCGATCACCTGCGTGTGGACGGCGCCGGTCACCCGGTCGGTCACCGCCGGGTCGGTCTCGGCGGCCAGCCGTCCCAGGCTGTCGTAGCTGAAGCTGGTCGTCAGCCCGGCCGGGTTGGTGTCCGAGACCTGCGCCTGGGTCAGCTTGCGGCCGATTTTGTCGTAGGCGTACTTGGTCACCAGCCCGAGCGCGTCGGTGGTCTGCATCACATCACCGGCCGAGTCGTAGGCATAGCTGGTCGCGCCGCCCCCCGGCGAGGTCACCGAGGCGAGCAGCCCGGCCGGTTCGGTTCCGCCGCCGACAGCCGCCTCGGTCCCTGTCGTGAAGGGGTGCGTGGTGGTGCAGCCGGACGGGCATGCCGGGGTCGGCGGCGTGGTCACGGTGGCCGGCTGCCCGCTGGCGGTGTAGCTGGTCACCGTGTCGTAGGCCGGGTCGTACGGCGACGAGGAACGGGCATCCCGCGAGTCAGTCGGCTTGTCGTTGCGGGGGTCCAGCGGGTTGGACAGGTTCTCGTAGTAGGAGGCGTACGAGGCCTGGCAGTTGTTGACAGCCGCGCACGTGGTCGTGGAGGTCACGTTGTTGTGCGCGTCGTAGGTCATATAGCTGGTGTCGCCGTCCGGGTCCGTGATCGTCACCGCGCGGGTGGCCGCGTCGTACCCGTATGAGGTGATTCCGCCGAGCACGCCGACGGCCCGCACGAGCGCACCGGTGGAGTAGGTGTACACGGCGTTCTTGCCAACTGGGTTGGTGACGGTGATCGTCTGGGTGTTCACTGTCGGCAGGGTCACACCGGAACTCGGGGCGGTCACCTGGAAGGTCAGGGCGTTGTGGTCGGCGGTCACCTGGTTCGGGGTCAGCTGGCCGGTGTAGAGCGAGACGTCGGCGATCGATCCGGTGAAGTACCCGTCGGGCTTGTTGGACTGGCCGGTGTTCGGCCCGGTGCCGAGGTAGGCGACATACCCGGTGGCCGACGTGGTGGCCGGCGTGATGACCTGCGCGGTGCCGATAACGCCGCCGTCTAGGTACATAGTCGCGGTCTGGATGGAGGAGCCCGGAGTGCACGTGTATGACCCTGAAGGGCAAGCGGTGACGGGGCTGACGGTCAGGACCGCCTGATGCCAGTTGCGATCATTGACGAACTTCGAGCCGCACCCGGCGGTCAGCAGCGTGCCGGCGATCGAGGCCTCCAAGCACGTGCTACTTTGCGGGATCCACAGCGCCATCGGCTCGCCGCCAGACTGTGTAGAGCTGGACGAGAGCAGGGTTCCGGAACCACCAGCTTGTGCGGTGCGGAACCACAGTTCCGCCGATTCCGCGCCGGTTCCGCCGAAGTACCCGCCTGCGATGCTGACCTGCGAGCTGGTGCCGTTGAAGCTCGCCGCGGTCCCGTCCGGGAACCCCGTCGGACCCGCCGCGCCGAGGGTCACGTTGGCGTAGGTCGCGGGTGGCCGTGGGTTGGCTGCGGTGGTGGCGCTGCCCACCATGTCGTTGGCCAGCGGCCCGGCTGTGTCATTCAGCGGCCAGAAGTCCTCCGGCGAGTTCGCCAGCACCGCGCTGTCGTAGGCGGTGGAGGACGAGTGCGGCACCGCTACACCGTAGGTCCAGGTCCCGCCGACGGCGTCGGTCAGCGTCGCCACCCGGTCGTTGACGGTGTCGTAGACCGCCGCCAGCTCGCTGCGCCCGGCCGGGCTGGTGACCGAGGTCAGTTCCGCGGCCTGGTGGGTCTCGGCCGCGTACTGCGCGGCGACCGTGCCCACGCTGGGAAGCTGGTTGTGGTAGACCGACAGGTCAGCCATCGACCCGTTGAAATACGACCACCTGCCGGACGAGGAACAGCCGTCGCCGCACGAGTTGTGAACGAGCAGGCCGCCGCCGAGCAGCGCGTACGCGCCGGTGGGCAGGGTGAGGGGGGTGCTGCCCGTGCCGACCAGCTGGCCGTCCAGGTACATGGCCTGGCCGGGAATCAGCACCGCCTGGTGCCACGCGCCGTCGTTGACCGCCGCCGGGGAGACGAACGCCTGGCCGTACGTGTCTATCGGGGGGAAGCTGTACTGGGCGAGGGTTGTGGTCTTCAGGCCGTCCAGGTGACCGTCGCTGCCGATCCAGAGCACCGGCACTTCCTCCGACCCGTAGCACCCCGAAGCGCAGTCGCTGGGCAGGAGAGACGAAACGCCCAGCAGGATCCCGGATGCGGTGCTGGTCTTGAACCAGATGCTCACCGCCATGCTCTGGGTCGCGGTGCCGCTGGGCAGCACCCGGCCGGTGTCGGCGATGCTGAGGCAGGAGCTCAACTGGGCCGGGTTGGCACACCACGCCCCGTCCAGCGGGATCAGCGAACTGGTCCCGTTGAAGGACGTCGCGGTCACCCCCGGGACCGGCCCGGCCACGCCGCGGGTGGTGCCGAACTCGGTGGCCGGCGGGTCCACGGTGGTCAGGTCGTCCACCGGGACCTGGTTGGCGGCCACGGTGGCACCGGCCGCGTCATCCAGCCGGTAGTAGCTGGTCGGGTCGGCGTTCATGACCGACGTGGGGGCGTGCGAGGCGCTGGTGTTGTAGCCGTAGCTGGTGCACGCGGTGGTGGTCCCGGGCGGGCAGACCTGGGTGAGCAGGTCCCCGCTGTACCCGTAGGTCCAGGTCAGCGCCGTTCCGGGCTGGCTGGCCGTGGCCGGGTCGGTGGAGACGGTGGCCACGTGCGGGTAGGCCGCCCCGCTGGGGGTGGACCAGGCCAGGTGCAGCGCCCGGCCTGACGTGGTGCTGGTGATCGTGGTCAGCGTTCCGCTGCTGTAGCCGAACGTCTCGGCTTTGCCGGTGTTGTCCACGATCGCGGAGATCAGCCACGCGGACCCGCTGGCCTGGCCGAACTGGTAGGTCGTGCCGGTCTGGTCGGTCACCGCGAAGCCGCCGCCGGTCAGGGCGGACACCACCGCGTACAGGTCCTGCGGCGGCGCGTACCCGCCGGCTGCGTTCTTGGCGAACCGGACCTGGCGCCCGTCGGCCAGGGTCAGGATCAGCGCGCCCGACCCGTCCGGATCAGGGATGAGCGACATGTCTAGCGTCGATGACCAGCCCGCTCCGAGCGCCTGGGAGGTCCGCGGATCCAGCGAGTTATAGGTCCGCACGACCGACAGCGGCGGGCCGACGACCGCCACGCTGGCGTCGGTGGCCTGCTGCGAGACATTGCCGGTGCGGGCGTCCACGGTTTTGCCGGAGCCGCTGTAGTCGGTGCCGCCCAGGTCAGAGGTCATGATGGGGTTGCCGTCATCGGCCTGGTAGGGATTGCCCAGCCGCTTGGTGACGGTCGGCTGGGCGTTGCCTACCACGAACGAGATCGGCGTCGTCCAAGTGATCCCGGACCCGGTCAGTGACGGCGGCGGCACCGCATCGCTGACCGTGACCTGCCAGTAGTAGGTGGTGCCCCAGGTCAGGGCGGTGGTCGGGGTCCAGCTATTACCGCTGCCAGACACCCATCCCGACGATTGCAGCACGGTGGCGGTGCTCGGGTTGGGACCGTTGAGGACCCGGAAGGCGAAGGAGAATGTCGGGTTGGCCGGATACCCGCCTGGCACCACCGCCGACGCGCTCAGCTCAGGGTACTGGGTGTCCACATCGGTGCCGGGCAGCGGTTCCTGCTCATTGACCTGCGGCGGGTACTGCTGGATGGTGTACGGGGCGCAGTACTTGTTGCCGCCCTCGGACGAGAAGTACGCGCCCGAGGCGTTCACGACATCCCAGCAGATCTCGTAGGAGCCAGGGTTCTCGGCCGGCGTGACGCTTTCGACCGTGGTCGTGCCGTTCGGGGCCACGGTGTCGCTGATAGCGACGTTCGGACCGGTGGTCAGCGGCGTCCCGGTCCCGGTGGTGTTCCCGGAGGGGAACACCTTCGCGCCGAGGGCGTACCCGGTCCAGGTACTGGTCCCGGTGTTGGTCAGCGTGACCGCGATCCGGCCCGACTGGTCGGCCATCGGCACCGTGTCAAACGTCGACGCCACGCTGTAGGAGGCGTTGTCGGTGCCGCCGTCCATGTACGCCGTCAGCGACGCCGACGGGCTTGGTGATGAGGACGGCGAGGGGGACGGCGAGGCGCTGGGCGTGGGCGAACTGGGCTGGGAGGAGCCGGTGCTGTCCGAAACCGAGCCTGCCACCAGGTGGCCGGCCGGCATGTCCGCCGAGCCGGTGGTCACCAGCGTGCGGGAGCCCACCGGCGGCGGCGCCAGGGCCGGGACCGGAGCCTGATGCCCCTTGAGACGGCCCGCGACCCCGCCTGCCCGGGTTGCCGAGGCCGGCACGTAGTGCGGCTTGCCCGCCGCGGTCCCGATGCGCTGCGCGGGCCCGGCCGCGTAGCCGAACATCTTCGGCGTCGGCACGGTACCTCCGGACGCGGCCGGCACCGCGGCGGCACCCGGCGCGAAGATGGCCAGGCAGGTGACCCCGGCGGTCGCGATCGCGGCCGCACGCAGCCGTGACGGCGAGAGGACTCGGTGACGACGCCGGTCCGGCCCGGACAACCAACCGCGCATGCTCGACTCCAGGGGTAACGCGAAGCGGATCAGGATTCAGCGGGCCTGGCGGTCAGGACCCGGGTGGCGGGGCGTGCGCCGCCAGGGCGCGGATCGCCTGATCGATCCGGCCGGGCGCGGCCGCCATGGAAACGACGGTGGTGTTCGGCGTCGCCGCGGGCGCGGCGCTGCCGGGTGCGGTGACGAGCAGGAAGCGCTGATGCGGGTTGGCCTTCCCGGCCTCGACGACCCCGCCCGTGGCGGTGCCGGTGGCCACGATGACGCCGCACTGCCGCTGGATCAGCGTGTTCAGCATCGGCTTGACGTCGGCGGGCCCGGTGGCGGGCAGGTAGCTGACCATGACGTGGGTGGCCAGCGACGCGGACTGCATTGCCGCCCAGACCGGAGCCGCGGGCGTGCCCGGCGCGACCCCCTTCGGGTCGGTGAGCAGGCAGGCCGACACGTTCAGGTACTGCCGCGCATGCGGGGCGGCGGCCGGCCGCGGCCACAGCATCCAGGCCGTGACCCCCGCGATCGCCAGCACCGCCGCGGCCCCGGCGGCCAGCAGCCATCCCGGCCAGCGCCCAGCCTGGCTATGCGGCATGTGACGGCTCCCCACGCTCGGTCCCTACGCGGTGAGGGCAACCGTATTCCGGGGCGAGGCCATCGAACAGGCAGACTAACCGGCAGACTTCCGCCCCACCGGGCGCCCAGAACCTCAATAACCCAATAATTACAAAGCGTTACACGTGGGTTATGCTGCATGTTTTCCGCAAATCTGGACCTACTACCACAAATTCCCAGAGAAACTCTTTTGGAACCGTGGCTCTCAGCAGTAGAGTGCGGCTCGTCCGTGTTCAGCTGAGCACAGGACGCGACCGCAGGCACAGGCGACGGTGACCCCGCCTGAGCCCGGCCGCGATCCTGTGTGCACTACCGTGCTCGTGAGGCCTAGCGTGAGCGATGTTGCCCGGGGGTTTGGGGCCCGGCTGCGATCGTGCCGGCAATCGGCGGGACTTTCCCAGCAGGAACTCGCCGAACGGTCCGGGCTGAGCGTGCGCGCCATCAGCGATCTCGAACGCGGGCGGACCCGGTTCCCTTACCAGAACTCGCTGGCCCGGCTGGCCGACGCCCTGGCGCTCGGCGGGCCGGCTAGGACGGAATTCATCACCTCGGCCAGCCGCCGCCTTGCGCCCGCCGAAGCCGGGACGTTGCTGCGGCAGTTGCCGCTCGCACCGATCGAGGACCTGGCGCGCGCCCAGCAGGCGCGGCCCGTGCACGACCCGGTGGAGCTGGGCGACGACATCTGGGAGTCAGACGACGAACTAGCGGAGTTCCTCGCGGATCTCCGGCTCATCCGAACCCACGCGCTGGGGTAGGCGGCAATGCGCGACGTCGTCATCGATACCGGGACTGCGTCATTGCTCCAGCGACGCGAGGCGCCGCCGTGGGTTCTCCGGCACCTCGCCGACACCAGGATCTGGCTCACCTTCATCACAGTGGCCGAGCTGGCCAAATGGGCGGTCATGCGCGAGTGGGACGAGAGCAGGCGCGGGCGCCTGGAGGCCTGGACCGCCGGGCGGCCGGTTATCCCCTTTGACGCCCGGATAGCTCAGCTGTGGGGCGAGCTGACCGGCCAGGCCAAGCTGCGCGGGCAGCCGAGGCCGCAGAGCCACACCTGGATCGCCGCGTGCTGCCTTCGGTACGGAATCCCGCTGGTGACGCTCAACACCGCCGATTTCGGCGACTTCGCCGAGCACCACGGGCTCGTCCTGCTCGGCGACCGAGAAGCAGGGCGGCGACTGTAGCCAGGCCGAGGGCGATGGTGGCCGTGCCGGGCAGCGCCTTGCGGAACACCGGGTGGCTCAGAGCCGGGTAGTGGGGCGAGGACCGGACCCGTTCGGCCCATCTGCTGGTCACCAAGGGATCATAGATTGGGGGCATGGCGACGGCACGGGACCTGCTGCGGGCCGAGCGGGCCCGCGCGCGGGAGCGGGTGGCCGCGCTGGAGCGGGAGTTCGCCGGGCTGGCCGAGGCGGCCAGCGCGGCCGGGACCGACGACGAGCACGACCCGGAGGGCGCGACGCTCGCGTTCGAGCGCCAGCACGCCGCCGCCCTGCTCGAGGCGGCGCGGGAGCAGGTGGCGGCGCTCGACGACGCGCTGCGGCGGCTGGCCGAGGGCCGGTACGGGGTGTGCGACCGGTGCGGCCAGCCCATCGGGGCCGAACGGCTGGCGGCCCGCCCAGCCGCCGTCACCTGCGTGCGCTGCGCGGCAGGCGGCCGCCGGCGGGGCTAGGACCTGGCGGAGCAGGTCCCGCAGCGGGGTGACCACCCGGGGCCGACGGCTACTCGGCGCGCAGGGCGGAGGCGGTGCGGGCGCGGGCCGCCCAGCCCGCCGGGGCCAGCGCCCCCGCCGCGGCGATGACCAGGCCGGACAGCGCTAGCAGGGCGAGCTCGCCGGGGACGTAGACGTTCAGTACCGAGGCCGGCACGCCGGTCTGGGCGGCGTGCGCCATCACCGGCAGCACGTAGCGCTGCAGGGCGACCCCGGCCGGGATCGCGACCAGGCCGGCCACCAGGCCGATGCTGGCCACCGAGCACACGACCATCGCGGTCACCTGCCGCGGCGTCATGCCGACGGCCTTGAACACGCCCAGGTCGTGCACCCGTTCCCTGGTCTGCAGCACCACCGTGTTGAGCACGCCGAGCCCGGCGACCGCCGCGAGCAGCAGCGTCAGCATGGCGATCAGGCCGATGACGGCGGCGAACCCGCTGGGCATGCCGCTGTCGGCGGAGACGGAGTAGTCCGGGCCGAGCGCCGTGGCCAGCGCGTTCGCATAGGAGGCGGCGGCGGTGCCCGGCCGCAGGGCCACGTCGTACTGGCCCGCGATCAGGTGCGGGTCGAGGACGGACAGGGTGGGCAGGCTGGCCAGGATCTCCGGGGTGCCGCCGTGGGGCTCGAAGATCTCCCCGGTGATCCGCACCGTGACGTGCCTGCTCCCGGACGTGATCGGGTAACTGTCCCCGACCCGTGCGCCGGTGTCGGTGAGGAAGCCGGTGTTGACGACGGCCTGGCCGGTGCCGCGGTACCAGTGCCCGGTGATGAGCTGGTAGCCGGTCCAGCCGGCGTCGCCGCCGAACGCGACCAGCGACAGCTGCTCCGGCAGGCCGGGCACGCCGATGTCGTCGTCGGCTTCGGCCACGTAGCGCAGCGTCCCCGGCTGCGCCCGCAGCGCGGCCTGCACGGCGCGCTGCTGCGCGGCCGGGCCGGGCAGCGGGGGGGCGCCCGCCGGCTGGAGCACGGCGTCCTGGCCGGGCAGGCCGACCTGGACGGGTTCGGCGCGCGCGTGGGACAGGTCCGTCGCCACCCGGTCCAGCGAGGTGGCCAGGCCGGCCGCGAACGTCACCGCGGTGCCGCCGAGCAGCACCGCCACCAGCGTGACCAGGGTCCGCGCGGGCCGCGCGAACGGCGCGGCCAGCCCGAGGGTCAGCGGCCGGGGCAGCCGCCTGGCTCGCCCCCCGGAGAGCAGGCGGTGGGCGCCGTATCCGCGGGCGGCCCGGGGAGCCCGCCCGGTCGCGATGGCCTGCACCGCGCTGAGCCGACCCGCGCGCAGCGCGGGCGGCAGC
>Ga0137379_10005050_pt1 | contig 12448 bp, 1 predicted proteins | sample SagtaG_18_FD_104812 | JGI IMG/M metagenome (GOLD analysis project Ga0137379, IMG submission 104812) | Vadose zone soil microbial communities from Sagehorn Ranch, Mendocino, California, USA - Sage2_L_80_16 metaG | ecosystem: Environmental > Terrestrial > Soil > Vadose zone | place: USA...
CACCGGGGTCATGTCCACCGTCATGTCGAGAACAGGCATACATCTCATCTGGATGCAAGCTTTGAGCATGCGCCATAAGAAGTCATTGGTTTGGCAAGCACCCGTTTGAGTATGGCCTGCAATTCTCCCCAGTCTATAGATACAGACAGGCAGTCCCCTGGACCGCGCATCCCTGACCAGCTTTTCGGCCACCCATTTGCTCTGTGTGTAGCCAAGTTGGTGAGCAAGGCCATCGCTATATTCAGCAGCATCATTTTCGCGAATGATCGTATGCGCAGAATGTCTGATCGGTGAGAAAACGGCGACGCTCGAAATGTAATGTACGGGCTTGGTTTTGCCCTGACAGGCCAATCTCAGAACCTCCTGAGTGCCAAGCACATTGGCAGGCTTGAGGGCAGCATAGGGATACATATAATTCACGAATGCCCCGATGTGATAAAGCACATCGATGGTGCTTGCCAGACTATCAAACTGCTCGGCGGAAAGTCCCAGGAGGGGTTGAGATAAGTCTCCTACAACAGGGATCACCCGCGAACGGAAGCCCTCATCCCACAGTGAGTAGGCTTGCAGATTTCTTTGGATTCTCGTTACCCCCTCCTCAGCGCTGGAGCAGCGAACCAGGCAGTAGATAACTGCCTGTGTTTGCTCAAGCAGTTCACGGAGTAAAAATGCTCCCAGAAAGCCAGTTGCGCCTGTTAAGAGGATAGAGGCGAGCCCCGTTACCTGTTCGCCAAACTCAACGTGTGGGTAAATAGAGGGATCCAAATTAGCATCGGCGTTGAGGTCCTGGCCCAGATCAGCATCGCCGATCTGGCGGTTCAACTCAAGGGCTGCTGCTATGCCAGCTACAGTGGGCGTGTCAAAGAGGCTGCGCAGAGGTAAGTCCTGTTGGAAGACCTTGCGAATGCGAGCCAAAAGCTGGGTGGTGAGTAGAGAGTGGCCGCCCAACTCGAAGAAATTGTCATCAATGCTCACCTTGTCTATGCGCAGCAGTTCTTGCCACATGGCAGTGATGATTCGCTCGATCTCGTTGCGCGGTGCCACATAATCTACCTTCAGCCGCTGGTTAGTGTGTTCAAGTAAGGTCTTGAGATCTACCTCTCCACTAGGCAGAAGTGGCATTTCCTCAATTTGCACCAAATCACAGTCGCAGCGCGTCTGGAAGCGATCCCGTATTACTACTTCCTGCAATCCAGCGAGAAGCGGTATATGATTTGAGGCAGCCGTGAAGTAGGCAGACAATTTCTGTGTACGATAAGACTTCGTCTCCAGATACTGCTGGATGTGCTGATTGCTGCCATCCAAACCTATTAAGAGTTGTGCCTGGTTACACTGCAAAGCGGCAAGCAACGAATTGAGCCCCCGCGAAACTTCGATGCTATAGTATCCACGAGCATGGGATAACTGCTTCATCTGGTAGCCCAGGCTCATGCCCACCTCATCCCACAGGCTCCAGGCAAAGCAGTAGCTCTGTAGCGAACTCTTATGTCGCTGATAGGCGGAAAAACAGTCCAAGAAACTGTTTGCCGCTGAGTAAGCGCCGACGGTAGTCCCGCCAAAGAAACCATTCACCGAAGAGAAAGAGATGAAGAGAGAGCTTTGTGGCCGATCCTTGAGCAGCTGGTGCAATGCCCATGTTCCCACTACCTTCGGGCGCAACGTCGCGGCCAAACTAGCTGGGGTTTCATCAACCAGCAAATGTTCCTGCACGGTGCCTGCAAGATGGATGATACCATCTAACTCACATTGCCAGTGCAGTTTTGCCTGCTCAACCGCCTGTTGTAATTGGGCAACATCGCAGACATCAACAGCCTTGTAAATCACCTCTCCTCCTAGTTGTTCCAAGGCCAGGTAATCTTTGATACGTTGAGCTACGGCATTGGTTTGCTCTAAATAAGTATTCCATGTGTCTCTCTCAGGCAAGGCTGTTCTTCCCACTAACAGAAGCCGCACTTTGTACTGTTTCAGCAGATAGCGCGCAATCTCTACACCGATACCTCCTAATCCCCCACTAAGCAGATACATCCCGCCAGCTTTGAAGGGAAGCTCCCGCTTTTTCTCTTGCCGCAGATCCACCTTCTTCAAGCGAGGAATCAAACGCTGATTACCGCGATAAGCTACCTCTCTTTCCTTCTGAGCGGTTCGCAGTTCTTGAAGAATATGCGTCGCATCAAGCTCAACCTGGTCCGCTGATAGATCAACATGCCGACAACTCAACCACGGCATCTCCTGAGAAAGCGTTTTGAGAAATCCCAGAACCGTGGCTTTCTCATACGCAAGTTCGTCCTCTGGCCAGACAGGTTGCGTATGACTGGAGATAACATACAACCGCGTCGCTCCCTCCCCCTCCCGCATCGCTATGTCGTGCCCTGCCCGCATCGCTATGTCGGCTTCGCTCGACATACGCTCCCCTCTCCCTCCACTGCGTTCCACTCGACATACGCTCCCCTCCCCCTTTGCCAGGGCCTGAACGAGGAATAGCAGACTATAAACTCCTACATCCTGCGACCGTTCAAGTTCCTCCCGACTTTCGACTTCTCCTGCATATTTGCCATACGTCCACAGATGCAGGATTTGATCGATCTCAAGCCGATCTTCCGCAATGGCCTCAAGCAAGCGTTGATAGTGGCCGGGTTCCCCAGGGCTGATGCGGTAATGGTCAGAGCTGATCCTGGTGAAATCCTCTCCCGTTTCGACACTTACGTATGCCTGATTGAGGCGGCGCAGTTCCCCGCACACGAGTGTGCCTAACCCTTCCTGGTCGAGGAATACCAGTAGACGACCTATGCGGGGACGGGTGGTCAGCGTAACGATTTTCTTCTGCCGCCAGACCTTCTGGTAGAACCAGTCGGGCAGGGTGTTGGCATTGCTACTCAGCACGTCGAGATGTTTGAGGATAGGATTAAATTCACCTGCTGCAAAGCGTTTGCTAAGTGCCGAGTGCTGAATCTTGCCAATCTCAGTTTTGGGAATAGCTGCCCGCTCACCAGGAATCACGTAAGCAGGACTCACGCCAACCTCTCTAGTAATCTTCCCTCGAATTTCCTTAATCTGCTCCAACAAACGGGTCTCATCAGAAAGAGCAGAACTGAAAAAGATAGCCAATTGATCAGTATTGCTGTCGCTATCACGGATGGCGCAGGCAGCAGTATATGATGCTTCTACAGCTGTCACCTCCTCGACCACCGCTTCAATCTCATGACTATAGTAGTTGACGCCGTTGATGATAATCACGTCTTTCTCGCGACCGGTTATTGTCAAGCGTCCCTCGTGCAGAATCCCCAAATCTCCGGTAATGAACCATCCGTCGTCAGTGAAGACTTCCTGGTTGAGAGTGGGATTCTGATAATAGCCCGGAGTCACCGTAAGACCCTTGACTTGCAGACGACCAATCGTGTCCTCGCTGACTACCTGGTTGATGTCATCCACGATGCGTAGGGAAATTTCGGGAATGGGACGCCCCACTTCCACAAATAGGTCGTCATCTGTGGTCGAGGAAAGCTCGAAGCGGTCCGAGTAAACCACCCCCGAAGACGTCTCGGCCATTCCCCAGACCGGGCGCATTGCAGTGGCCGGAAGTCCGTGCGGGCGAAGCAGTTCCAGGAACCTTCGCGCTGTTCTAGCAACAATGGCCTCGCCTGCGTTTACGATAAATCGCATCGAGGATAGGTCCCAATGCCGTTGAGATATCTCAATGGCATGATCATAGACCAATCTAAAAGCAAAATTGGGAGCCCAGGTAATCGTTGCCCGATAGCGATCAATCCAATTCAGCCACTGCGGTGGATCCTGCAAAACAGCCTGGGTAGGTGCATGAATCTGCTGACAACCCAGATAAACATCGCGAAAGTGGCACCTTACAAGACTACCCGGATGATCCAGAGGCATCCAGTTCAGAGAGATATCCTGGTCGGAAAAATTGTTTATCTGATTTGAGGCAGCCGATCTGCCTAAGATGTTCCGATGGTTCAGCATGACCCCCTTGGGCAGGCCTGTGCTCCCAGAAGTCAGCAGTAGTAGAGCCAAATCCTCCGGCTGGCTAGCGTGCCAGGTAGTCTCTCCCCCTCCCGCATCGCTATGTCGGCTCCACTGCGTTCCACTCGACATACGCTCCCCTCCCCCCTCCTGCGTTCGCAGATCATCTATGGCTTCAACTTGAAAATGTTCCAGATTCAAAAGTTTGGAGAGAGAACCGACTTCCGCGATGCGTCCGCATCTCGTCAGCACAATCGGCTGACCTAACATCTTCCAGGCATTGTGCAATTTATCGACAGTACTATTGGATTGCTCGTAGGTAGGCGCGATTGCTATCGGCACCGGGACAAAGCCGCCCAACAGACATCCCCAGAGGGCAGCAAAGAAGTCTTCGTTCCGGTCGAACTGGAAAATGACTTTATCTTGGGGTTTTAAACCCAACTTTCTCAAACCAGCCAGCACCCGCTGTGCCTCCTCTAAGAGGGCAGGGTAACTCTGGAAGGCTTCAGTACCATCGGCTTGTAGATAGAGGATGCCTTTTTCTGGTGATTGCAGAGCCGCTCGCCGTAGAGTTTCGGGTAGGGTAGCCGGAGCGTCGAGCGCCTTCTGTAGCGATCCACCAAAGCTAATGGCGAGTCTTGTAGACTGCGACGCCTCATATGTAGCAGCCGACTTACGTGGCATTACCCCTGATGCACTGGTGTCAGGCATAGAGTTGATGCTCTTGCTTAGAAGCAGATCTGACAGATGATATGGCGGTAGATGCTCAGTCTGCTGCTGGATCACCACTGCTACGTGCTCGATTTCCGGCACCGATTGCAAGCGTTCCTGCCAGCGCTGTACCAGGTAGGAGTCAATGACTTCCAAATCGAGCAAGGCTTGTGCGTCTACCTCCCCTGTGGAGGTAAGCGGCAAGGTTGCTAGCGGAACGTAGGCCCCAGGCCTCATGTAATCGGGTAACGTGGCCTGTAAGTGAGCTTCTAGCGAATCCGACGTAAATAATCCGACCGGGACTATGTACGCTACTAGCTCCTGGTCGCCCGTTTGCGCTTTCCGCGCTAGTACGACACATTCATCGACTGATGGGTGCTCCAGCAGGGCTGCTTCCACTGTGCTCAGTTCGACTCGGAAACCCCCGATCCAGGTATGTCGGTGGGAGGTTCCTAAAAGCTCAAGAGCACCATCGTTCAGACGACGGCCAAAGTCCCCGCTTTTGAACAGCGATCCAGCTGAAAAAGGATGCTTAACAAAACATTGTACGTCAGAATCATCGTCATGCAGGTAACCGCGAGCCAGCCCATCTCCTGCAATGTAGATTTCGCCAGTCACCCCCACGGGAACAGGTTGCATATGCTTATCCAAAACATAGATCGAAGTGTTATTTGCGGGATAGCCAACTGGCACACTACGATGAGCATCATCAAGCTGAAGAACAGGCCCTGAGCACGCCAGGGCCGCCTCTGGTGGGCCATAGAGGTTGACCAACTCGCAGCCAAACCCCTGAAAGAATTCATCTACCACCGTGCTACTCAGCGGCTCACCACTACAGAGTATGGAGCGCAGTGAATGTAACTGGATGACTTCAGGTCCGCAGGACTTAAGAAAAGCAGACAACGCTGGAGGCGTGAAATGCACTATGTTGACTTGCTGTTCTGCGATCAGATGCCATAAGCTGGACAGGGGCGACCCTTGCGGTCGCCCTGACTCTGGGTTTGACGCCTCCGCAATCACTAAACGCCCGCCATAGACCAAAGGCCAGAGAATCTCCCACACGGAAGTATCCAAGGTTAAGGGTGCTTGCTGCAACACTGCGTCTGAGTTGGACAAGCTAAACTTGTCTTGTAGCCATTGTAGACGATTGCAAACCCCGCGATGCTCGACCAGGATAGCTCTATCTGACGAATAGGTAATATAGACCAGGTTCTCAGCCCTCGCCAGGTTTCGCGGGTTGTCCTCGCGCTCGTAAGCAATTTCTTCCCAGTCCGTATCTAGACAAACTACCTGCGCTCTGAGGTCTGGGAGTCCCTCCGCCAATCGCTTTTGGGTCAAGAGCAATGGTGTCTGGGTATCCTCCACCATAAGTGCCAGACGTGCCTTTGGATATGTTGCATCTAACGGTACGTATGCTCCTCCTGCCTTGAGGATGCCGAGTAACCCCACCACCATCTCCATCGAGCGCTCCATGCAGATACCCACAGGTACCTCAGGTCCTACTCCTAGCTTTTGCAGATAGTGTGCCAGGCGATTGGCTCGTCGGTTCAATTCGCGGTAGCTCAATGCCTCCCCTTCAAACACCACCGCGTCCGCACCAGGGGTCCGCTCAACCTGTGCCTCAAACAATTGATGCAGACATACGTTCTGGGGGTACTCTGCCTCCGTGGCGTTCCACTCGACCACCGACTGCCGCCATTCAGATGGTGTCAGTAGCGGCAGATCAGAGATTTGTTGCTCTGGGTTGGACACAATGCCCTCTAACATGGTCTTGAAATGCCCTGCCATCCGCACAATTGTCGCCGTATCGAATAGATCGGTCGCGTACTCAAACGTTCCAACCAGGCCTTGTTCTGTTTCTTCCATCGAGAGCGTCAAATCAAATACAATCGTCTTCGGGGAAAAGTCCACAGGACTTAGGCTTATTCCTGACAATGCTATCGTCGGCATGGGGGTATTCTGTAAGGCAAATAGTACCTGGAATAATGGGTTGCGACTGAGGTCTCGCCTGGGAGCGATTTCTTTCACCAGTATCTCGAAAGGCAGAGCCTGGTGAGCCTGTGCTCCAAAGGTGACCTTGCTCACTCGCCCCAATAACTCTCGAAAACTGGGATTCCCTGCCAGGTTGGTGCGGAGGACGACGGTATTGACGAAGTACCCGATCAAATCCTCCACGGATCTGCGCGTGCGGTTGGCCATTGTAGAGCCCACCAGGAGATCATCTTGTCCAGTGTAGCGGAAAAGCAACGCCTTGAAAGCTGCCAGCAGGGTCATAAATAAGGTTACCTCTTCTCGACGGCTCAGCGCCTTGATAGCCTGGGTCAAAGGTTGGGGTAGTGCGAATGAGTGCCTGGCTCCTCGGAAGCTTTGTATGGCTGGTCGTGGTCGGTCGGTGGGGAACTTCAAAACGGGGAGCTCACCACCCAACTGCTGTTTCCAATAGGTCAGTAGCGATTCCAGCACCTCTCCTTGCAACCACTCGCGCTGCCAGAGTGCATAATCCGCATACTGGATGGGAAGGTCGGGCAAAGGTGAGGGCGAGCCTTCGGAGAAGGCCTCGTAGAGAGTAGCCAGTTCACGCAAGAGGATCCCATCGGACCAACCATCAGAGATAATGTGGTGTATCAGCAGAAGCACCACATGCTCCTGCTCTTCTAGTCGCAGTAAGCTTGCCCGGATGAGAGGGCCGCGGGCCAGGTCGAAGGGATGGTGGATTTCCTCGATAGCTACTCGTTGCGCCTCTGCCTCCCGTTGGGGTGCAGGAACTCCCTGCAAATCAACCAAGCGGAGAGGTACAGTTAAGGAAGGAGTAATGACCTGGATCGGTTGACCCTCGACAGCAGCGAAGGTAGTGCGCAAGGCCTCGTGGCGGCGCACGATTTCATTGAGGCTTTGCTCCAGCGCCTCTACCTTGAGCGGACCATTGAGACGCACTGCTGGATAATGGTTATAGTTAGCGTTACCCGGTGCCAACTGATCAAGGAACCAGAGCTGCTCCTGAACAAAAGACAGGGGCAAATACTCGGAACTGCGCCTTCGCGTAATGTCCTGCTCTTGAATTTTCAGAGGCTCAAGTCCCTTCTTCTTCAGTCGGGCTTCAAGTAACGCACGCTGTTCTGGCGAGAGATCAGCAATTCGTTTGGAAAAATCTTTCATCCCAAGCCCCTTTCCTTCTAGTCATTTAGTGGTGATTCTTTCACAAGTTCTTCTTGTACTTCATCCGCTGAGAGCGTTTCTATCTCTTGTAAGAGCTGTTCTAGTTCTTCAAGTTCTTCCTGTCCAGGTTGACCTTCTGCAATGAGCTTAGCCAGCCCTGCCACCGTAGGCTCCTCGAAGAGCTTTTCTAGAGGCAACTCTACCTGAAAAGTGTTACGTAGTCGGGAAATAAGTTGAATGGCAAGCAGGGAGTTCCCTTCCAGATCGAAGAAGTTGTCGTAGATACCCACCTCCTTGATGCCAAAAAGCTCTTGCCAGATATCCGCGATGATTCGCTCAGTCTCATCGCGGGGAGAAACATAGGTACTATCCGATGTAGGGCGGGGATGTGTTGGTTCAGATAGATGGACCCCTTCTAATTCTGTGTCCGGCTCTTTGCTCGAAGGCTCCTGACGCGTATAGTATAGCTGTCTTTGCGCTTCAATCCAGTAACGCTGACGCTCAAATGGATACGTCGGCAGGGGTACGCGATAGCGTCGCTCATGCACATAGAAGCCAGGCCACGCAATCGATACGCCTGCAAGCCAGAGTCGGCCCAAGGTGTTCAATAAGGATGGGACATCCCGCTGTTGATCGCGTGGTTTGTGTAACGACGCAAGGACAACTCGTTCAGCAGCTCCTCCTGGAAACTGCTTCGCTAATGTGCTCAAAGTCTGTCCCGGTCCTACTTCCAACAGGATCTGATCTGGTTCCTTCAGTAACTCGTACACACCTTCAGCAAAACGCACCGTTTGGCGCAAATGCCTGGCCCAATAGCCTGGATCGGTCGCTTCTGCCGTTGTAATCCATGTACCGGTGACGTTAGATAGGTAGGGAATTTGGGGCGGCTTCAGAGTAGTTTTTTGTACTTGCCGCATGAATGCCCCAACGATGGGATCCATCATCGTAGAGTGAAAGGCGTGCGAGGTGTGAAGACGACGACACTCTACGCCCCCTTTAGCAAGCTGGTGGTTTAAGGCCTCCACCGCCTCTGTGGGACCCGCAACCACGCATAGAGAGGGTCCATTGACGACTGCCAGTGAGAGAGGGGCACTCAGCAGTTGTTGCACCTCCTGCTCTGGAAGTGGCACAGCGAGCATAGAGCCAGCAGGCATTTCTTGCATCAGATGCCCTCGTACGGCCACTAATGACAGGGCATCTTCTAGAGAGAGCACGTCGGACAAGCAGGCCGCGACATATTCACCGATGCTGTGACCAATCATTGCCTGGGGACGTACCCCCCACTCCATCCACAGTTTCGCCAGGGCGTACTCGATCACAAAGAGCGCTGGCTGAGTAATAAACGTCTGCTTGAGTTGCTCGCTAGCCGTTTCAACCTCTGCCTCACCTGGATAGAGCACACTACGTAGATCAATCCCCAGGTGCGGCTTAAGCAATTCGGCACAGGTATCAACCTGTTCGCGAAATGTTGGCTCGACCTGGTACAGTTCCGACGCCATATGTACATACTGCGCACCCTGCCCTGGAAACATAAACGCGATTGGTCGAGCCCTGGGCTCCTGGAAGGCCGTTAGGACTCGCTTGCGATCCAATGTCTTCAGGGCAGTTAGGCCATCATCAAGGTCATGGCACACAACCATGCGCCGATGGTTGAAAGCTCTACGACCAACTTGGAGGGTGTAAGCGACGTCGGCAAGATTCCTATCAGGATCTAGCTTTAAGTGCTCAACTAGATTCGTAGTTGCAGCTTCAAGCGCCGTGCTTGTTTTAGCAGAGAGCACCAACACCTGCCAGGGCCTGGATGGGCTGGAAGCCTCCATAGCAGGGGCTTCTTCGAGCACGGCGTGGGCATTGGTACCGCCCATGCCGAAGGAACTGACTCCTGCCCTGCGTGGGGTGCTAGTTGTCTTCCATTCAGTGAGGGTGGTATTAACGTAAAAGGGACTGGTGGCAAAATCAATGTGCGGATTGGGTTCTTCGAAGTGCAGGCTGGGTGGTATCGCCTTATATTTAAGTGCCAGGGTAGCTTTGATTAACCCTGCAATGCCGGCTGCCGTACCGAGGTGTCCGACATTTGTTTTCACTGAACCGATGGCACAGAAACCCTTCCTTTCAGTACTGGCGGCGAAAGTTTGTGTGAGAGCAGCGATCTCGATGGGATCGCCCAGGGATGTTCCTGTTCCATGGGTCTCTAGATAGGTGATGGTCTCAGGTTCAACCTTGGCCATAGCAAGCGCCTCTCCAATCACCTCTGCCTGGCCATCGACGCTGGGCGCTGTATAGCCAACTTTCGCAGCACCATCGTTATTGATAGCCGTGCCCTTGATGATGGCATGAATGCAGTCACCATCCGTGAGTGCGTCTGCCAGGCGCTTTAAAACCACAATTCCCAGGCCTTGCCCAAAAATAGTTCCCTTTGCCCTGGCATCAAAAGCTCTGCAATGTCCATCGGGAGAAACAATTCCTCCCTCTTGATACATGTAACCCATCTTTTGCGGAACCCGTATGGAAACTCCGCCGGCTAAAGCCATATCGCACTCACCATTCATCAAGCTTTGGCAGGCCAGGTGGACGGCAACCAGGGCTGTAGAGCAGGAGGTCTGGACACTGATACTGGGTCCCTTCAGGTTTAATTTGTAGGAGGCGCGAGTGGCTAAATAATCCTTTTCATTTCCGTGCCGTATGGCTAACTCTCCAACCGTTTCTACAAGATGGGGGCTCGAATAAAGATTGAACAAATAGGTGCTCATAAACACGCCTGCGAACACGCCAATAGGCGCCTTATACGTTGCAGGATCGTAGCCGGCACCTTCAAGAGCCTCCCAGGCACACTCTAGGAAAAGGCGCTGTTGAGGATCCAGAATTTCAGCTTCCCTGGGATTAAGAGCAAAGAAGGGGGCGTCAAACATCTCGATATCTTCCAGTACCGCTCCCGCCTTGACGTAATTGGGATTCTTCAACGTCGCGGCATCTATCCCTGAGGCTTCCAGTTCCTGGTCAGAAAAGAACACAATTGATTCCACGCCATCTCGCAGATTGCGCCAAAATTCATCAACATTTTTAGCTCCTGGAAAACGACAAGTCATGCCGATAAGGGCTATCTCTGTTCCGTCAAGTTCCTGGAAATTATTCATTGCGGACTCCTTCAAGGCTCTTCGTTGCTCGATACTCTTGTCGCAATTGCTTTTGTCGCTGTGTGGATTCGCGGCGAACTGTGGCTCTATCACTGCTATGCTCAGAAGAGAGCTGTTCCCTTTGCTCCTGGCTGAAATATGTAGCCAGGGAGCTTATAGTCGGATATTTAAATATATCGATCAACGAAACATCTCTATTGAGAACTTCTTGCAGCTTACTTTGAAGCTGAATCAGAAGCAGTGAATGGCCACCCAGATCAAAGAAGTTATCGTTCACACCCACCTTCTCTATATCAAGCACCTCTTGCCAGGCACTAACAATTGTTCGCTCCACCTCAGAACGAGGCGCGACATAAGCTACTTCCGGCTCCACGTGAAGTTTACCTGGATCGGGGAGTGCCCGGCGGTCAACCTTCCCATTGGGAGTGAGCGGGAGAGCGTTCAGCGGGACGAAGACGGCGGGCACCATATAGATGGGTAGATGCTCTTTCAGAAAGCTGCGCAGGTCACCGATCGAAACTGCAGCTTCCTGTTGCGGGACGACATAGGCCACGAGCCGTTTGTCGCCAGCGTGGTCCTCGCGAGCCACCACCACCGTCTCTACTACGGCCGGGTGTTGACCAATCACCGCCTCAATTTCTCCCAACTCAACACGCATACCTCGGATCTTCACCTGATGATCAAGGCGTCCGAGAATCTCAAGAGAACCATCCAGCCGATAGCGTCCACGATCCCCGGTGTGGTAGAGGAGATCTCGTTCGTCATCGCGGTAGGGATTCTTGACAAATCTCTGCTGATTTTCTTCATAGGCGTTGATGTAGCCGAAACTGCGGAACGGCGTACGCATAACAATCTCGCCAATCTCACCTATGCCGCACAACTGGTTGTTTTCGCCCAAGACCAAGGCCTGGGTCTGGGGAAGTGGATGGCCCACGGGTTGTGCTCCTGGCGAGGGCTCGGGAGGGATACGATAGAAGCACTTCGCTAGTGTAGTTTCTGTTGGTCCATACAGATTGACAATTTCGCCCGCCTGGGGGAACGTCTCACGCCAGCGACGCACCACTGCTTCAGGAAGGGGTTCCCCTGCAAAGAACACCCAGCGCAAGGAGCGCAGAGATACTTGCTGTGTGAGATTGGTCAACCAGGACGAGGCGAGCGTTGGGACCGTATGTAGTATGGATACGCTTTCGCGTTCTAGCCAGGCCATCATGGAGTTCGGTCCCAGATCATAATCTTCTTCTGGCAGGCACAACGTTCCTCCACTGATCAAGGGCAGGAATATATCTCTCAGAACTACATCAAAGGAGAGTCCGGTTAGTTGGGCAACCCGATCCTGGGGTCCGATCCCAAACGTTTCTCGTTGCCAATGGAGGAAATGGCTCAGTCCCTTATGGCAGCCCAACACCCCCTTGGGGATACTAGTGGTGCCGGAAGTGAAGAAAATGTAGGCTGCGTCATCGGGAGCCAACTCA
>Ga0137379_10005054_pt1 | contig 12442 bp, 8 predicted proteins | sample SagtaG_18_FD_104812 | JGI IMG/M metagenome (GOLD analysis project Ga0137379, IMG submission 104812) | Vadose zone soil microbial communities from Sagehorn Ranch, Mendocino, California, USA - Sage2_L_80_16 metaG | ecosystem: Environmental > Terrestrial > Soil > Vadose zone | place: USA...
CCTGCATCAAGCGCTTCGTTACCTTGTCCGCGCTGCGGTAGATAGATGACCACCTCATTGGCGTTGGGAGTGGCAATATCGGAGATCTGCTGGATCACGCTATCACCCAGCCCCTGCTGCACCAGTCCTTGCCGCAATTTGTCCACTGGGGGTGTGCTGGCGAATCGCACATAGACCAGGGTTCCGCCTTTGAAATCAATCCCGTAATCCAGGCTGCCCTTGTGAATCCATGACGCCGCGCCGATGAGGAGCAGCGTCAAAGACAGGCCGACGAAATACTTCGTCTTGCCCATCCAATCCAAATTGACGTCGTGATGAAAAAACTCCATCCCGAATTTGGTCCCTTCAATTAGACACCGCGCGGGCCGAGTTAGTGCCCGAAAACGGCTTTAGATACTCAGGGCCGCCTGGCGCTGCAGTTTCGTCAGGTGCCACTCAAAAATCACGCGCGATACATAGACCGCAGTAAACAGGTTCGCGATCAAGCCGATGGTCAGCGTAATGGCAAAGCCCCGCACCGGACCGGTCCCGAATACGAACAGGAAAAAGGCCGAAACCACGGTGGTTACGTGCGTATCGATGATGGTCAGAAACGCCCGCTTGAAACCCAGATCCACCGCCGACGCCGCAGCCTTCCCGGCGCGCAATTCCTCTCGGATGCGTTCGAAGATCAGCACGTTGGAATCGACGCCCATGCCGATGGTCAGAATTACGCCGGCAATCCCCGGCAACGTAAGCACCGCGCCGAAATAGGCCAGCGCCGCCAGCAGAATCACCAGGTTCAGCAGCAGCGCGATGACCGCATTCACGCCGGAAATCCGGTAATAGAACACCATAAAGATGAGCACCACCAGAAGGCTAATAATCGAAGCCTGCACTCCATGGCGGATCGAATCCGCTCCGAGAGACGGTCCCACAGTGCGTTCCTCTAAATATCGAATCGATGCGGGAAGCGCTCCGGCGCGCAGCACCAGGGCCAAATCATTGGCCTCCTGCTGGCCGAAGCGGCCGGTAATACGTCCGGAGTCTTCAATGCGGCTCTGAATCACGGGCGCCGATTCCACCTTGCGGTCCAAAACGATGGCCATTGGGCGGCCGACGTTCTGCTCAGTGAAAGGACCGAACCGGCGCGCGGCATCCGTCGAGAGCGTGAAATTCACTTCATACGATCCCGGATTATCCGTGCTGGGTATCGCCGAGGCGTTGCGCAGGTCGCGGCCCGTGATGATTGGTGAGCGGTCCACCAGATACCAGCTTCCTTGGCCCGAGGCGTCAACCGTCTTTGACGGCAGCAGTTCCGTGGCGGGCGGCAAAACGCCGCCATGCGCGGCCATAACCGCCGCCTCCGAAGGATACGGGTTGGCATCCTGCACCCTGCGCAACTCGAGCTGCCCGCCCGCTTGAATGACGGACTTGGCGCGATTCGGGTCGCCCTCGCCGGGCAATTCCACAATCATTTCGTTAACGCCCTGCCCGTATGGCGCGACGACCGGCTCCGTCAAGCCCAGTGCATCGATGCGCCGCCGGATGGTGTCTTCGGATTGGGACATGGTCTGCGCCTGAATGGCGCCCACAGTCGAAGGCTTCAACGTGAGCAGGTAGCCGGATTGCTCGCCGGGGGCCGGCGCCAGATCCCATTCCCCGAAATTGGAACTCACCAGGTCGCGGAAGGCCGCAGTCGAGTCGGGCGCGAGATTGTGAACCAGGATCTGTGTATCGCCTGCCTTGCGCAGGTCATCGTAGCGGATGTTCTTATCGCGAAGCTGAGTGCTCAGGTGGTCGATGGTTTGATCGGTTTGCAGGCTGACGGCTTCGTTCACCTGCACCTGCAAAATCAGATGAGTACCGCCCTGCAGGTCTAAGCCGAGCTTGATCCGCTTGCCGAAATTATCGCGAAGCTGTGCCAGTGAGGTGGGAAACGCGGGCAATCCCACTAACCCAAAAATGCATAACAAAATGACGAGCGTAATGAAGATTGCTTTCCATCTGAGATTGGAATCCATTGTTTCTTTTCGTCCGCGCGAACAACCGGAGAATTCCAGCTGTTCTCGCTCCCTAGTGCCGTTCCAACTTGTCTCGCCAAAGAATGCCTGTCCGCGACCTTGTTGAACTTTTGCGTCGTCAGGGCGAAGCACTTGGCCCAAATAGTTGGAACGGCACTAGTCGCCTAAGCTTCCTTACCTTCCGCCTGAATCCCCGCCACCGCGGAGCGGGCCACTCTCACTTTCACCTGGTCGGCGATGCGCAGTTGTACCGCATCACCGTCTAACGCCACGATCGTTCCGTACAAGCCGCCGGTGGTCACCACCTTATCCCCGGTTTTGAGTTCACTCAACATGGCCTGTGTCTTCTTCTGCCGCCGCTGCGCGGGGAGGATCAGCAGCACATAGAAAATTACCATAATGATCGCCAGAGGCAAAAAAGCGATCAGGCCGTTTCCTGCTGGATTTTGGGCGGCGAAGAGAATTGCCGAGGCCGCGCCATTGAACGTCATTGCTTGCTTCCGCTCCCGGTAATTAATTATTACAGGATCAACCACAGAAAGGAAATCCTGCCGCTACTTTCCCGGCGGCAGGACCAAAGGCCTTTCCGCTCTTGCGCGCGAAACTTCATGGAACGAGAGGACCGCTACTCCACTATGGATGACCCGCTTCCAGACGCGCCTGAAGTTCAGACGAGAACCGTGAGAGGTTCCCAAATGCGATAGCCTCACGGATTGCCTTCATGATGTCAAGGAAAAAGTAAAGGTTGTGGTGGGTGTTCAGGATGGCGCCGAGAATTTCATTGGCCCGAAACAGATGACAGAGATAAGCGCGCGAATAGCGGCGGCAAACCACGCAGGCGCAGGTTTCGTCGATCGGGCGCGGATCGTCGATGAATTCGGCATTCTTGATATGCAGCGGCCCCCGGCGCGTGTAGAGATAGCCGTTTCGCGCGTTGCGCGTCGGCAGCACGCAATCCATCATGTCGATGCCGCAGCGAACGTAATCCAGAAGCTGTTCGGGTTTGCCCACGCCCATCAAATATCGCGGCCGGTCCGGCGGCAAGCAGGCGGCCGTCTCCCCGGCGATCTCGCAGGAGAGTTCGTGAGGCTCGCCTACCGCCAACCCGCCGATGGCATAACCGGGAAAATCGAGCGCGACGAGTTCCGCCGCGTTTTCACGGCGCAGGTCTTGGAATGTCCCGCCCTGCACAATCGCAAAGAAAACCTGCTGCGGATTCGTATCGCTCGGCGCCCGCGTCTCGATCTCTTTTTTCGATCGTCTCGCCCACGCCAGCGTGCGCCCGGCCGCGGAAGCGGCACGCTCGCGCGTGCCCGGATACTCGATGCACTCGTCGAGCGCCATGCCGATATCCGAGCCGAGCGCGCGTTGCACTTCGATGGCTTTCTCCGGCGTAAGCATGTGCTCGGTGCCATCGAGATGAGAGCGGAAGCGGACGCCTTCATCGCTGATTTTTCGCAAGTCTGCGAGACTGAATACCTGATAGCCTCCCGAATCGGTCAAAATCCCGCCCTGCCACGCCATGAACCGGTGCAACCCGCCCATGCGGCGAATCAGCTCGTGCCCCGGGCGCAAATAGAGATGGTAGGTATTCGCAAGCAGCAAGGTGACGTGCAATTCTTCCAGCGCTTCTTGCGTCATGGCCTTCACGGTGCCGGCCGTGCCCACGGGCATGAACGCAGGCGTTTCAATCGTCCCGTGCGGGGTCGTCAACCGCCCTAGGCGGCCGCCCGAAGGATCAACCTTCACGACTTCAAACTGAAGCGTCATATCCGCAGTCTAACAGCCCCTCCGGCTCGTTCCGAAGGCGGTGCAGGTTCAAGACAGCCGGCGTTGCCATCACCGGCGTCGGCACCATGTACTAAGGCTGATAACACGGCGCTCCACTCACCCTCGGTCCTTTCGTTTTTCCTTATAATGTCGTGGTGCTCGCATCGCGAGCTCACAGGTACCGGATGACTTCCCCTTCGCCCCCAAGACCTCACTGGCAAGCGCTGTTCTCCAATCGGGGCTTCCCGTTCTTCTTCACCGCCATGTTCGTGTCTCTATTCGGTACAGGCATGAATTTCGCCGGCGTCACAGTTTATGTTTTGGCCAAAACCCATTCGACCGTCCAAGTCAGCTTCACGGTGATTTTGCTGACGCTGCCTCGGTTGCTCGTTCCTCCGCTGGGGGGCGTCCTCACCGATCGCGTGGATCGCCGTTACGTTTCCATCATCCTGGATCTGGGGCGCGCGGCGATTGTGGCCTCCGCCGCTCTGCTGGCTTGGCGAGGCAGGCTCGACCTCTGGCAACTCTACGGCATGGTTTTGCTCCTCGGCGTGGGATTCGCAATCTATTGGTCCTCCAGCCTCGCTTTGCTGCAGGAAGTGATTCCTGCCACGCAACTGGTCAGCGCCAATTCCGCTGTTCTGATTGCGGTGCAGGGCGGAATGCTGGCGGCCGGCGGCTTGGTGGGCTTCGTCTATGAACGCACCGGCCTGGCCGGGATTCTGGCGATCGACGCCGCAACATATGTCTTATCGGCACTCTGTCTTTATTTGTTGCGGCGGGGGTATTTTCCGCCCCAGGTTGCGCCCTCGCCGGCTCTTTTCAGCAGCGCCGATTTTGGCGCGCGCCATGCCGCGCGCGAGCCGGGTGTCCTGGCTGACCTTCACGAAGGATTAAACTACCTTCGCACCCAGCCCGCCGTGCTCGCTCTCGGGCTGACTTATGCGTGCATGATGGCGGGCGTAATCAGCGCCAATGTACTCGTCGTGGCGCTGGCGAATAATCTGCTGCACGTGGGAGCTCGCGGTTACGGCTTCATTGAATCGGGCTGGGCATTGGGCGCGGTGATCGGTGGATTTGCGGCTGCTCCGCTCTCGCGGCGACGCCCCTTTCAAGTGCTCGTCACTGCTTTATTCTTGCTCGCACTAGGGCACGCCATCTTCCCTTATGCGGGTTTTCTGGGGGTGGCCATCCTGATGAACGCAATTTTCGGCGCATGCCGCGCCATTGGCGCAGTGCTCACCCAATCGTCAATTCTGGCTTCGGTGCCCAATCGATTGATGGGCCGCACGCAGTCCGCGTTTGCATTTATGGCTACCGTCCTGCAAGTGGTGATGAGTTTCATGCTGGGCTGGCTGGCCGAGCACTCCAGTCTGCAAGTTGCCTTTCTTCTTCTCGGCGCGATTTACGGAGCGGCGCTTGTCGCTGCATTACGCGTACGGACATTGAGCGCAGTTCCGGCGACCGAACCCAGCGCCGCTTGACTTGCTATGACGGAGATTTTTCAGAGAACTAGAGGTATTCCCGCGAAGAGCCTTCCAGAAACGCCCGCAACTTCCGCGAGCGCGAAGGATGACGCAGCTTGCGCAAGGCCTTGGCTTCGATCTGGCGGATGCGTTCGCGGGTGACGGCGAACGACTGCCCGACTTCCTCCAAGGTGTGTTCGGAGCCGTCGTCGAGGCCGAAGCGCATCTTGATTACTTTCTCTTCGCGCGGCGTGAGCGTCTTCAGGACCGACGCAGTCTGTTCCTTCAGATTCAGATTGATCACCGCATCGGAGGGCGAAACCACAGCCTTATCTTCGATGAAATCGCCCAGATGCGAATCTTCCTCTTCTCCGATGGGGGTCTCGAGCGAGATGGGCTCCTGTGCGATCTTCAGAATCTTGCGCACTTTGGCGACGGGAATGTCCATGCGCTTGGCAATCTCTTCCGAGGTGGGCTCGCGGCCAAGCTCCTGCACCAGTTGCCGCTGCGTGCGGATGAGCTTATTGATGGTCTCGATCATGTGCACGGGAATGCGGATCGTGCGCGCCTGGTCGGCGATGGCGCGCGTGATGGCCTGGCGAATCCACCACGTGGCGTAGGTGGAGAACTTATAGCCGCGGCGCCACTCGAATTTATCTACCGCCTTCATCAAACCGATGTTGCCTTCCTGGATCAAATCCAGGAATTGCAAGCCGCGGTTGGTGTATTTCTTGGCGATGGAGACGACCAGCCGGAGGTTGGCCTCGATGAGCTCCTTCTTGGCCTGCTCGGCCTCCATTTCGCCGCGAACGATTATCTGAAGCGTGCGCTTGAGTTCGGTAAGTCCGACTTCGCTGGCCTCGGAAATCTCTTTCAGCTCGGTCCGGCGCGTCCGCAGTTCCCGCCGCGCTTCGGCCGCCGTATCCCCTTTGGAGACGTCGGCCCGCCGCTCCAGCTTGCCCGCTTCGCGCTCGAGCGACTGCAGCCGCTCCACGGTGTGCCGCATTTTGTCGATCAAGCGTTTGCGCTCGAAAGGATTGAATTCGATCGAGCGCGCCAGTTGGGACATCTCGACGCGCGTGCGTGAGATGGCGTATCGCCCGTGCAGATAGGAACGCTTCTTGGCCTTGGGAATTCGCTCCAGCTTGGCCGCTTGTTTCAGCGCCAGATCGTAGAGGCTGGCGATCTTGTCGAGAATCTTGAGCGTTTGCCGCGTCTTATTCTCAATCTTCTCTTCGGTCAGTTCCTCGTCGTCAAACTGGACAATTTCCTTGATCGAGCGCGTGCCGTTGCGCAGATCATCGGCGATGGCAATCAGTTCCTTGATGACGATCGGCGAGCGCGTGATGGTCTTCAGAACAAGAAGCTGCCCTCGCTCGATGCGCTTGGCAATGGCCACTTCGCCTTCGCGCGTCAGCAGCGGAACCGTGCCCATCTCCCGGAGATACATGCGCACCGGGTCGTTGGTTTTTTCCAGGAGTCCGGGTGTCAGATCGAGTTCGACCTCTTCGCCCCCGGCGGCTTCCTCTTTGATTTCCCCTTCGATCGGCTCGGCGACCTCTAAGGCCGCGCGCGCGGCTTTGGCCGCAGCCACATCTTCGTAGATATCGATACCGTATCGCTCAAAGGTGGAGAGCAGATCGTCAATTTCTTCCGAAGAGTGAACTTCTGCAGGCAGGATATCGTTGACTTCGTCGTACAGCAGGTAGCCGCGCTCCTTGCCCATATTGATGAGCTGGCGTACCTGATCGTATTTTTCTTCTAAGGCCAGAGCCAAGAGATTCCTCCCTGCGGCGGCAAAACGTCAGGTTTAGGACCGTCCGTTAGCGCCAGGGGCGCACTCAAGTTCCATGAAAGTAAAGACAAATGTTGGATGCTCGCTTGTGAGGTAAAACACACGCTTTCTTGCTTCTGCCGCCCGTTTCCCGGTTTCGAGGAGCCTGCACCGGACACGCCATTTTGATGCACGACGTACCTTACCCGTTACCCGTTAAACCGTATCACGTTACACACCCCAAATCGCGGCGTCAACTGCCGCCATTGCGTAAATCTGCAAGGCGATCCGCCGGTGCATTCCCGTCACGGCGCCGTGCTCGCCAGGCGCCGCCGCAATTCTAATTTCCGCGCCTGCAACGCGCGCAATTCCTCCGCATCCTCCCCAGACCTTGATCCTGCGCACGCTTCGATCTGCCGCTGCACGGCAGCCAACTCTTCCTCGGATTTACGCCGCCGCAGCACCTCGAGGCAACTCTCCGCCTCTTCCCAACTCGCTTGGGCCGCGCTCTCGAACGCGATTTCGAACAGCAGCCGCCGGTCGTATTCCTCGAGTTTCGGCGCGACGCTGGTCGCGTCCGGCGGCGCGCCTCCGGAGCAAGCCTCCAGCAGCACGCCAAGAATTCTCTCCGTCTCCAATCCCAGATGAAGTTGATGGGCACGGATTTCTTCGCCCAACCGCTCGCGAAAATCATTCCCTTCCAGCAGCATCTGCACCAAGCGACGCTCCGCGGGCCTGGCCGCTCTGCCCGCGAGCGCCGGCTGCGTCTGGATCTCACTGTGGCGTTCCGCCGCGGCTCGCCTCAGGGCCTCCCGCAATACCGGTTCGTCCACCCGTAACTGCTGCGCAATACGCGAGGCCCATTCCGAGCGCAACAAGGCGTTCGGAATTCGCCTCACGAAAGGCATGAGAAAATTCATCGCCCGAAGCTTCTGCTCGGCGTTCGCAAGGCCGAGCTGGCGCGCCCGGCCGATCAGATAGTCTAGATACGCGGGTGCGCCTTCGAGCAGTGTGCGATACCCGGCCGCGCCTTCGCTGCGGATAAACGTATCGGGATCCTTGCCTCCGGGCAGCGCCAGAACGCGCACCTCGCAATTGTGCTCCAGCAAAATCGAAAGCGAACGTTCGGTGGCCGCCTGGCCCGCCGCGTCGGGATCGTAGTTCACAATAATGCGGCGCGTGAAGCGGCTGAGCAGCTTCACCTGCGTTTCCGTGAGGCTCGTACCGCAGCTCGCCACGACGTTGCGGATCCCCGCCCGCGCCACCGCGATCGTATCCATGTAACCCTCGACGAGAATCGCCGCATCTGCCGTGCGAATGGATTCCTTGGCACGATCCAGGTGATAAAGCACGCTGCTCTTGATGTAGATCGGCGTCTCCGGCGAGTTCAAATACTTGGGCAGATCGTCCCCCAGGGCGCGCCCGCCGAAAGCGACCACTTTGCCGGATTCATTGGAGATCGGGAAGATAATGCGCCGGCGAAAACGATCGTGTACACGCCCGCCCGGATCACGCGCTGCGAGTCCGGCCAGCTCCACAAGCTTCTCGGGATATTTTGTCTTGAGGTGCCGCAGGAGCGCATCGCCGCCCGAAGGCGCGTAGCCCAATTCAAAGCGCGCAATCGCTTCGGCGTCCAAACCGCGATCCGCGAGGTAGCCCCGCGCCGCTTTCCCTTCCGGAGTGCTTTCCAGCTGCCGCGCAAAAAATGCCGCTGCCTCGCGATGCAACTCAACGAGCGCGGTCCGCTGCTGCTGTTCGCGCCGCTCGTCCGCCGAGAGTTCCCGTGATTTGGGAAGAGCGATGCCGCACTTATCTGCGACCGTGCGCACCGCCTCCATAAAATCGCACTTGTCCATCTCCATGACAAATTTGAAGACGTCTCCGCCCACGCCGCAGCCGAAACAGTGATAGATCTGCTTCACCGGATGCACGGCAAACGACGGCGTTTTTTCGGAATGAAATGGGCAGAGTCCCGTGAAGTTTTGCCCGTTTTTCTTCAGGCGCACATATTCGCCCACCACGCGGACGATATCCGCCTGCTGCTTGACGCGATCGGCAAGTGAGCCCGCTTCCGCCATCCTGTCGCTTTCGTCTTCGTTATTCTAAAACAGAGCAGCGCCGCCTAAATCAGCCTCGCAACTCCACCACCGTCACTGCCGTCCCGCCGCGCTCCTGCGCCTCGGCATGAAGGCTTTCGACCAGCGGATGCGTCGAAAGGAATTCCGCCAAGCCGCGCCGCAATGCGCCGGTGCCGTGGCCGTGAATGACGCGCACCTGAGGCTTGCCGGCCAGCGCGGCGCCATCGATGAATTTGTCCACCCGCCGCGCGGCCTCTTCGACCGTGCAGCCAATCACGTTGATCTCATCGCCCGCGGTGCTGGTTTCGCGATCTGCGGGAGCCATATGCACTGTGACGCCACTGCGTGATTCGCTCGGCAGTTTCGCCCCAGCGCTTTCGCCCGAGCGCGCGCCTGTGGTGCGCTGGGCGTCCGGTTCGCCGACTATTCCGGTAATCTCCGATAAGGGCACTTTCATCCGCAAGGGGCCCGCTTCGATCTCCGCGCTCGCGCCGTCTCGCCGCCGCAGCAAGACAGCCGACGGCAGCCCTCGCACGCGCACGCGAATGCCCGCAACGAGTTCCTCGGGCGAAGGCGGACGCGCGGTATCGGCGGCGATGCCCAGGTCCGCCTGCGATTCCGACAGATGCGCGACCACGGCCGCATCCGCTTCGCTGCGCGCCTCCGTTCGCGCCTGCGATAATTTTCGCCTCGACTGCTTCTCCAGCTGCGCTCGCAGCTCCCGATCCTTTACCGCCTCGATGGCCCGCGCCATCTGCCGCTCGTGCTCCTCGAGCGCAGCGGCGAATTTCTGCTCCAGCTCCGCAATCCGCCCGCGTTGCCGCGCGATCCATTCTTCGCGCAGTTCGCGGCGTTCTGTTTCCAACTGTCGCGCCTGCTCGGCTAAATCGCGCTGCATCTGCTCGAGAACATCGCGGCTGCGATGCAAATAGGCGATCAGACCGGCCGCCTCGCGCGCCTCAGGAGTCATGAGCTCCTGTGCCCGCGCGACAATATTTTCCGGCAGGCCCAGCCTCTGCGCGATGGTGATGCCGCTCGATCCGCCCGGCACGCCGACGCGCAGCCGGTAAGTAGGGGTTAAGCGCTCCTCATCGAACTCCACTGCGGCATTCAGCACGCCGGCGGTCGTCGAAGCATAAGACTTCAGCCGGTCGTGATGCGTCGTCGCCAAGACCAGGCAGCCTCTCGTGCGAAATTCTTCCAGCAGCGCCACCGCCAGCGCCGCGCCCTCTTCGGGCGCGGTGCCTGTGCCCATTTCATCCAGCAGCACCAGGGAACGCCTCGTGAGCGCTCCCAGAATGGACTTCAGATTCAGCATGTGCGCTGAAAATGTCGAGAGGTCCGCGGCGATGGATTGTTCATCGCCGATGTCCGCCAGCACGCGATCAAAGATCCCCATGCGCGCCGCCTGTGCCGCCACCGGAATCCCCGATTGCGCCGCCAGCACCGCGAGGCCCACGGTTTTCAATGCCACCGTCTTGCCGCCCGTGTTGGGTCCGCTGATGACCAACACAGTGTCGTCCTTCCCGAGCGACAAACTGAGAGGCACCACCGGACGTCCTTGCGGCCGCAGCGTGCTTTCGAGCACGGGATGCCGGGCCCCATCGAGCGCGATCACGACTTCATCGCTGAATTCAGGAATACAAGCGTCGTATTCGCGCGCGAATCGAGCCCGGGCAAAAAGCGCATCCATTTCCGCAATGGCCGCCGCCGCGTGAGCAAGCGGACCGCGCTCCGCCACGGCCTTCGCGGTAAGCTCTTCCAGAATGCGCGCGACCTCTGCCGCTTCCTCCTCTCTAAGCTGCACCAGACGATTGTTGATCTCGATGGTCTCGAGCGGTTCGACGAAAACTGTCTGGCCCGTAGCGCTGGCCGCATGGACTACGCCTTGGAGGCTCCGCCGCTCCGAGGCACGAACCGGGATCACGTAACGGTCGTTGCGCTGGGTGACGTAATCATCGCCGCTCTCGCTGCCGCGAGCGCGCAGAATGCGCTCGAGCGTCTTCTGCAGATTTTCGCGCGTGCGTGCGATTCCCCCGCGCACGCGCCGCAGCGCCGGCGAGGCCTCGTCGCTGATTTCCGCGTTGGGGAGAATGGCCCGGCGGATGGCAGCCGCAAGGAAGCGCAAATCTGCGAGCGAGCGGGCGCGCTCGGTGAGCAGCGGGAATTTTGCGGAGGCGTCGCGAAAGATTTCGCGTAGCGAGGTTACGGTATCGATCAGCGACGCGGCATCGAGCAACTCCGCCGGCGCGAGCATCACGCCCGGCAGCGCCAGGCGCTCGAGCCACGCTTCCGGGTCCGCCAAAGCGCCGAAGCCGAGTTCTTCGCCCGAGCGCAGATAACCGATCGCTTCTGCGATCGCGGAAAACTCCCGCTCCAATTCGCGGCGCTCGGTGCGAAATCCGAGCGCCTCGACGGCGCGGCGTCCCGGCGCCGAAGTGGTACGCGCCCACAGCAGCTCGCGCAGGCGGCCGAACTCCAGAATCTCTTCGGCGCGGCGTCCCATCGTTCTTATCGCTTGAGGGCCAGCGCCTGGGCCAGGTAATCTGCGGCTTCCGCAGGATTTTTCGCGCTATGCACGAGTCGCGTCCTCGCCTCTCCCCAGCGCGAGCCGTGATTGATCTCGACTTCGCGCACCCGCTCGATGATCGGCCCCCAAAAATCGCCCAGCGTGACAAACGGCTTGCCCGCCATGACGCCCTTGTTCAACATCTCCCAAACCACCGCCAGCTCCACCAGTGTGCCCGTGCCGCCCTTGCACGCGACGTAGCCTTCTCCAAAACGAATCAGCTCAAATAGCCGCTCTTGCCAGGTGCTCGCGGCGTGTTCCTCATCCACCCAGTTGTTGGCCCGCGTGCGAAAAAATGTCGAGGTAATCGCCATGGTACCGCCGCCGGCCTCTTTGGCCCCGCGCGAGACCGCCTCCATGACTCCCGCATATCCGCCGGAACAAACCTGAAAGCCGCGTCTGGCCAGCTCGCTGCCCAGCCGGCGCGCCTCTTCGTAATCGGATTCGCCGGCGCGTGGCCGCGAACTGCCGAATACAGTAATGATGGTGCTTCCCGACCCCATGCAGGCAATTATTTTACCGGGAGATTTGTCTCTGTGCTTGATTCGAGAGTGCCGGACCGCGGTTTTTGGCCGAGTGCGCCGTGCGATTCTCCGCACGTGAGGCCAATTCTTCCACCATGGCCACGCAGATCGAATCCACCACGTTGGCCGCATCGCGCCCGTGCGTTCCCGTATTATTGCCAAAGATCGAGAAAAGGAGATGAGCGCCGCGGCGTGAAGTAGCGTAGCCGGATAACGAATCAACATGCTCGACCAAGCCGGTCTTCGCATGAATCTGCC
>Ga0137379_10005055_pt1 | contig 12442 bp, 13 predicted proteins | sample SagtaG_18_FD_104812 | JGI IMG/M metagenome (GOLD analysis project Ga0137379, IMG submission 104812) | Vadose zone soil microbial communities from Sagehorn Ranch, Mendocino, California, USA - Sage2_L_80_16 metaG | ecosystem: Environmental > Terrestrial > Soil > Vadose zone | place: USA...
ACCCGATCCCGCTGGACGCGGTGACCCTGGCCTGGACCGAGCAACCGCCGCTTCCCGCAGTAGACGGGACTGGACCGGAGTCAGCGCACGTCCGGCCGGCCAAGCCGGATGGCCATCGGTACCCTGCTTACGCTGACGCGCTCGCCGCCCTAGATCCCCCGGCGGTCTTCGAGAACCGGACCGCATACCGGATCCTCGCTGCCAACCTGGCAACCGAGCACGGACACGGCCACTTGGAAATGACCGGCGGCATGTACTTCGACGGTGTGAACATCAGCGAAGCCGTTGGCCACGAACTCGCCGCGGCCTGGCGGGACGACCCGTATAAGGTCACCGCGCGCCACCTGCCATTGCGCGCCTCGATCGGTGATCCGTGCGACCTGGCCCGCCGACCCGCCGGCACCGCGATCACGACCCTGACCATCCGCCGAGGCACCGACAGCCCGGCATCGTTCCTGCTGCACTGGCGCGATCCGGCCAAGGTCACGCACGCCGGCGGCCTGTACCAGGTCATCCCAGTCGGGATCTTCCAGCCCGCCGATAGCAACCAGGCCTCCTTGCGAACCGACCTCAGCTTGTGGCGGTCCATGGCGCGCGAGTTCAGCGAGGAACTGCTCGACACCAAGGAGGACTACAGGGACCTCGGCTGCCCGATCGAATACGACCGGTGGCCGTTCTACCGGGAGCTGTCCGCCGCGCGTGACTCCGGAAAGCTCAGCGTTTACTGCCTCGGCCTTGGCACAGACCCGCTTACCCTGGCCGTTGACATTCTCACCGTCGCTGTGTTCAACAGCGAGACTTTCGACTCGCTGTTCAGCGGACTGGTCGCCGCCAACGCCGAAGGCCGCATCATTGGCCGCGCCGGTTCAACCAACGCTCCGGGCATTCCATTCGCCGACGACGCCATCGGGCGGTTCGTGAACGGCGCGGAGCCAATGCAAGCCGCAGGCGCTGCGGCGCTCCAGTTGGGGTGGCTCCACCGCAAGATCCTTCTGGCCTGAATCGTGCCCGCTTAAGATCGCCAGCAGCGCCTGCGCGGGCGCGCCGCGCCATCCGGCGTCCGCGCGAGGTAGCGCCCTGGCGGGCGAGTGACAGGCGCGCTCTTGGCGAGGCGGGCGCGATGCGTCCGCGCGGGACTCTCACCGCATGCGGGCAGGCAGCTCCGCCTTTGCACCTGCTGCACACGGCGGGCTGCCGCCCATGCGTTCCCCCGGACCGGGCACCACCCGTCACCGGCTGGCCGCCGTCACGCCCGCCAACCGCGCCCCGGCGGGAACGGCCATCCTCCCGACGCTCCAGTCTTGAGCCTGTCGAAAGGATGGCCAGGACTGGACGATCACCGCTGCGCGAGCGAGGATACTGAAGCTAGCCGTGGGAAAGTCGTGGGAGGAGGGTCGATGGAAGAACGGAAGCCATCAGGTCTAGCAGAGAAACCAACCCCGCAACCTGGGGGTTCGACAGCTACACCCGACTCCACGAATTGGTTCCCCCTAATGATGAAGGAGTACAAGTACCTGCAAACTATCATCGACAAAGTTGATGGACAAAGATTCCAGATCAGAAACTGGACGATTGTAGCCGCTGGCTTCCTATTCACCGCATCAATCTCTACGAAGATACCGCTAATAGCTTTCGCTGGAGTCGTAGCCACACTGTTTTTTGCGTTTCTAGAAATTATCTACATGCAGATGCTGGACGACGTTATTAAGCGAAATAACCAGCTTGAGAGATTGATCGATACTTACCGTTGTACGGGAGAAGAGCCAGACGGATACGTCTTTGGGGTTGGACAGGCCTTCGTTGGCACCTTCAGCTTCAAGAAGATTCCGCACACCATATTTACGTCCAGCCGAATTCATGTAACAGCCTTCTACCTTGGCCTAGTGATCGTCACCGCTGCTGGTGCGATCGCAGTTGCCTTGCACTGATGGGTCCGCGACTACGAGTCGATCACCGTGTGCTCCATGTGCAGCATCCAGGACGCGCCCTGCCGATCGCATGCGACTGCCATAGCCAGAGCTCATCGCTCATCGGGCTCCTCTGGCGATTTCTTGGTCGGACAGAAGATCTGCCACGAAGACCTCCAGCGGAGCCGCCCAGGCATCAATTTCGTTCCTCGTCGGCAAAGGGTGGAGACCATGCATAAGCCGACTTCGCATTTCATAGCAGTGGCTGAAAAACATCGCTGGCGCTTCGTCCTTGTATTTCCGAGGCTCAAGCGTTCTCGCCAAACGTCGTCCAGCTTGTCCGATTGACTCGTCGAGCAGCCACGAGAGCGCTCCCTGGATCGAATCGATCTCTGATCTAACCAGCCCACTACACTCAGTAGCCTCGATCAGGCCTTCGACGTGGCGCCTGCTGCCTTCCGGACGTGGTGCAGGTCGGATTAGTGACTCCAACGCCATCATCAAAAGGGCAAAACGCGCGTCTGCCGAACGCTGCCCAAATGACGCTGCAAACAGGTCGTAGGCAACTTGGCGTTCTTTGCTCAGCCCTCCGGCCTCAATGGCGTCGGTCATGGCCTGAACCAGGCGCTCGTGCGGAGAACTGACCATCGCAGTAATCGGACCCGTGCCCAAGAAAATTGGTGCTGGTTCGCACGCAAAAACCATCAGCCCGTGGACATCATTGAGGGTGCGTCTACTCTCAGAGCCGAATGCCGCTAGCCCAGCCGCCGTGAAGCCACCCTGTGGCGCCCGATCGCCAAAGTCAGCCCCTATACGGACTGCGGCAAAAGCCCTCATCAGCCGGGCCCTCCATAGCTGTCCGGCTGCCATTGCCTCGTCTTCCGAGCTGTAGCCTGAGCCCCGCAAGGTGACGCTTCTTGCCTCGGAAAGCGGACCGAGGTTATCAAGCGATCCTGGAGCTCGTGAAATCAGCTTTACCTGCTGGCCAGGACCACGATCCTCGATCATCCACTCTGGGCTGGCACAGTCCAGCTTCGAGGTCTCTCGAATGTCAGCTCTGACCCTAAAGCACCAAGTCACAGTGCAAGCATGCCGCATAACGCCCAAGCCGAGCGCCGTACAGCACACGAGTACAGCAACGCTGTCGGCCGGGAACGCCTCCGACAAGCTGCCGTTGGACAGTGACCTGCCTCAACGACCGCGAACCACCTTGCCGCCAGGAGTCTCTCGCATCGAGCGGCGCTGACTACCAAGTCTGACCGCAACGTGTCCCGGGCATCGCCGATCACGGCCGGCTCGCCATGCCAGGAACCCCGGGTCAACGATCACGCCCGACCACCTGAGCGTACTTTGCAAGCCGGTGCTCACCGCGTTGACGCTAAGGCGGCTGATGCTCGATCCGGACAGTTGAACGCGCCAGCGGCGGCCGACCCGCACGGCCATCGAGCTGTGGTTATGACAAAGAGTAATACGAAGGGCATTTCATGAGACAAGCTGTCATGATCGGCCGTCCTGGTTCTTCCTACGCTCGCAGTCATAGCGAGCTGGGAGGTAACCGTGAGCCCGGAGGAACGCAGGATCGCCGCAGCCGAGTGCGCTCTGCTGGCCGAGGAGATTCGCGACCTCGAGCACCGCGCTACTCGGCTGGCTGCCGGTCTTCGCGAGAGTCAGTCGACGCGATCTCCTCTAGCCGGTCGAGTCGCTGATGCACCTGGCGGAGATCATCGCGAACGGCCCGGAGCTGCTCCATGAACTGCCGGTACTCCGGCGAGTGGCCGGAATCCTCATCCGGGCCCGGCACACGGGCCACGAAGGTCCCGCGCTTCTCGGTGGACACGATCAATCCCTCGCCGCGCAGCACTTCGAGCCCGTGCCGGACGGTCATCGTTGCGACGCCGAACTGCCTGGCCAGCTCTCGCTCGACCGGCAGCCGCTCGCCGACTTGGTATCGGCCGGATGCGATCGCGGCGCGCAGGTCGTCAGCGATCCGCTCGTACGCAGGCCGCTGGTCCCGTCGTGGGCTGATTGGCACGGCCCAACGTTACCGAGTGACCATCTTCGGAACATCATGCCGCGTCGACTTGCGTCCCATGCTGATCCGTGCTCTACTCTGCTCTAGAGCAGAACCAGCGAGGCGAAGTGGCCCCGGCGGGATGAGCGAGCGGTGTAGCAGCACCGCTCCCCGCCAGGGCCAGCGCACCGGACCCGCGCTTGGAGGATTCGATGCATCATCAGGGTAGCCGCCTGCCCGAGGGCAGTCCCGCCGCAGGCAACACGCGGCTCAGGATCGTAACGAGCGTCGACGTCGGCGAATTGCGCCAGCTCGCGCTCGCCAGGGACACCGACGCCCGCTGCGCCGGGCAGCAGCTCGCGCTGCTGCGGGCTGCACACGCGAACCTGCTCGCCGCCGCCCGCGCGGCGCTGGCCGCGCACCGCGACGGCGAGACCGACCCGTGGATCTACCTGGAGCATGAGCTGGCCGAGCACGCCCAGCTCCCGGGCACCGGCCAACGGCCCGCGCAGCTCTTGTCCGACGCGGCTGGGCTGGCCAGCCTGGTGAACGGCGCGGGGAGGCGGCGATGACCATTACGATCACGCTGCGCACGGACGGCCCGCATTCGCCGGAGTACACGGCCGAGGTTGCCGACGCGCTCGCCGAGTGCGTGCGGGTGCTCAACCACGCCACCATGCGGCCCGCCGGCGAGGCCCTGGCTTACCCGGCGGATGCCGACGCGGTGATCGCCTCCCTGTCCGGGGCGGCCGGTTCGCTGCCGCAGCTGCTGCGGCAGCTCGGCGAGTGGCTGCTCGGTGAACTGCACGCCGACCGCCTGCTGGTCGCCTACGGCGAGTTCTCCGGCAACCCGGCGGCGGCCGTCGCGGCGGTGGTCGACTACATCCTCGACGCCCAGGCTGCCGCCGACCGCCTGTACCGGGCCGTTGACGCCGCCCATCAGGTCACCAGCGCGATCAGCGCGGAGCGCGGCCCGGCCGGTCCGGGAGGCGCGCGATGACAGCGCCGTGGCACACCATCCGCCCCGTCGCCGATGCGACCGGCCATCCTGCGGGCCAGGAATCCGGGCTGCGCGACGAGCTGGCAGTCCGGCTGCTCGTCGCGGCGCTGGATGGCTGGCACGCGCGTACCGCGGGTCGCGAGCGGCTCAGGCGGGGGAGGCAGGGCGTCGATCCGTCAACGCCGGTCGCCGCGGTGAGCGTCGCATGGCTGGCCGCCGACGGCACCTGGCACGACGCCACTGCCAAGCTCACGGTCCGCCAGGTGATGCGCCTGGCGAGACTGCTCGGCCGCAGTGGCCCAGGAGCCGACCCCGGCGCGCCTACACCAGGTCCGCGCGGTGCCCGGCACCAGCCCGGGCCGCGCCGCTGGCTGCGGCTGGTGGAGGCGGGTGACCATGCGGCCTGACCAACACGGCACCATGGCCGGGTACGCCGCGGGCTGCCGCCGGGAGTGCTGCCGCGCCGCGCACCGGGTCGGCACCCAGCACCGGCGTCGGCAGGTCGCCTACGGCCGCTGGCAGCCGTGGACCGACGCAAGCCCGGCCCGCGAGCACGTCTGCGGGCTCGTGGCCGAACACGGCATGACCGTCGCCGAGGTCGCCCGTGCGGCGGACCTGGTCCCTCAAGTCGTCCGCTACCTGCTGCGCGGCAAGCCCACCACCGGTAATCCGCCGCCAGCCCGGATCCGCCCGGCCACCGCGCACCGGCTGCTATCCGTCGAGCCCGCCACCGCGGCCACGCACGGCGACGCGGCCGGGTACGTGGACGGAACCGGCACCCGACGGAGGCTGCAGGCCCTGGTGTTCATGGCCCATGGCTGCGCCGCTGGCCAGCCTGCTCGGCATCAGCCCGGCCGGGGTACGCAAGCTGCTGCACGGCAGCGGCCGGGTCCGCGCGGCCACCGCAGCGCGGGTCGCCGAAGTCTACAACGAGCTGTGGCAACGCCAGGGCTGCTCCCGGGAGGCCGCCGCGACCGCCCGCAGCCTCGGCTGGGCGTCGCCGCTCGCCTGGGACGACGACGAGATCGACCATCCGCTCGCCCGCCCGCATGGGCTGCGCCCGCAGCCGGAACGGAGCGCGGCGTGACCCGCCGGCTGACCAAGCGGGCCGCCGAGCGCCGCCGGGCCAGGTACCTGGAGCGGGTCGCCGAAGCTATGACGGCCGCGGAGCGCGTGGCTGCGGCCGTCGATTACCTCCGCGCCGTACTCGCGGCGGCCGGTCACGGCCGCCAGGCCGACAAGATCGCGGATGACGCCTCCGCTTACCTGGCGAGCCTGGCCCACGACGAGGACCAGAGAAGAGGATTGCTGTGACCGAACGTAACGAGCCACAGAGAGCGGCAGTGCCGCTCCGATCGCCGGGCGAAGGGCCCAACGCGCAGGCTGCGCGCTCGCGCGTGACGAGTGCCTCTTCGAGGGTCACTCGCTGTGCACGGGCCGCAGGCGAGGCCCTGGTCGGCGACCTGCGAGGGGCACGCTCAGCCGAGCAGTCGCTGTGGGGCACACCACCAGCCTCGCTGGCCGATCTCAAGTCCTACATCCACTCGGCCGCGTGGGTGCCCGGCGACGAGCTGGTTCTGGAGGCGATCGGCCGAGCGTACGGCTACCTGATCGCCATCCCGGCCTCGGTGGCGCTGTACGCAGTCGCGTGGATCATGCAGCGCCCGGGCCGGTTCCTGCTGGCGTGCCTGGTCGCCCTGTTGGTCTGGCTGACCATCTGATCGATACGGAGGAACATCGATGACCAGCGCACTCGTCGCGCATGCCGCGACGCCCGCCACCGTCGGCGGCGGGGTGATCAGCACCAGCATGGCCGCGCTCGCCCTGACCATCGCCGCGATCCTGGTCTGGAAGAAGAAGACTCCCAGGATCGCCGCCCTGCTCGCCCTGGCCGCCGGGGTCGGGATCACGGGCGGGCTGCTGGGTCGGTTCCTCACCGATGCAGTGCGGTGGATGTCCAGCTTGGTCGGCGACCTGACCTCGCAGATGCTCGGCTCGGCCGTTCCCGCCGTGCTCGCGGTCGCGGCGCTGATCGTGTTCGTCCACGACGTGTGGCCCAAGCACACTCCCAGCCGCATCACTCCAGCCATCGGCTTGCTGCTGCCAGTGCTGGTCGCCTCGATCGGCGGCGCCGCCGGAACGCTGGCCACCTCCGCCATCCACATGATCAGCAGCGCGCTGGCCGGCGCGCTGGCCACGATCTTCGGGAGGCACTAATGCTGCTGTTCGCCTTCATCTTGTCCTGGGCGCTGATCCGCGCGTTCGAGGAGATTCGGAACGACACAGCGGGCGAATTCCGGGCCACCCGCGCCCGGGCACAGGCCGCGCTGCGCGGCCACGTCACCCGCATCCGCTCCCAGCACAAGCTGACCCATCCGAAGCGAATCGCCTTGGAGAGCGGCATCGCCGCGTACGTGATCACCCGTACCGCAGTCCGGGGCACGCGGTACGGGTTCCGGTCCGCCCGACGCGGGTGGGCGCGCGGCTGGTCCGAGGGCCGCGCGCGGCATGCCGCGTACGCAGCCACGAGAAGCGGGATAACGCAGCCCGCACAGCCAGCTCCTGCCGAGGTGGCCGGCGTCTCACCGGACGGCCGTACGGGCGCATCACCCGCGAGCCCGCCCGCGCAGGCCGACCCGGACGCCCCGCAGCGAACGGACGCGGGTGCGGAACCCGTACCCGCAGACGCCGACCATGCGGCCGGTGATCCTACCCCGCCAACCGAAGGAGAAGATTCCATGCCAACCGCAATAGTCACGTCCGGCGAGGCGCCGAACATCGAGGCTGCCCGCAGCGCGCTGACCGCGATCAACCAGACGGCCGCGCAGGCGGTCACCGCGATCGACAACCTGTCGGCGTCGCTGGCCGAGGCCGAGATGGACCCGGCCACGCTCGGCGAGGTCGCCGACATCCTGGACGCCGCCAACGCGCTGAAGGCCGCGGCCGAGAAGGCACTGGCCGGCATGAACTCCCGGCACGCCGTGGTGGAGGAGGCGATCAACTCCACCCCGCACGTAGCGAAGAAGGAGTTCTACCAGCACTAGCAGGCGTGCGGGGCCGTACGCAGGCCCGGCCCGTACGGCCCCGCACCACCAGACCCGCACCGGCCCGCACGCCGAGAGGAGGCCGCCGGCATGAACGACACCCGGACCCGCACGGAACCGAGCGCCGTACCCGCGCGCGATCCGCACGGCGACCCGTACGCACGGTGGGGGATCGTGCGTGAGCCATCCTCCCGGCCGGAGTGCCGGTATTGCGGGACGGCCGGGCGGGACTGCGGGCCGGTGACCTGCCTGGCATGCGGAACCCGGCAGTGTGACCATGGCCGTGACTGCATCGTGTGCTACGCGGGGCTGGTCAGAGCCACCGACCCGGTCGGTCGGCCGCTGCTGTGCGGCTATGCCCGGTGCGGCCAGCCCGCCGTCGCTCGCGCCCCCCGCGTCGGCTTCGTATGCGCCGGGCACCTGGACCGGCCGGTTCGGCGCCAGGCCGGCAAGACGACCACCTTGGCGGAGGACATCCGCACCCTGGTCGCCGAGCGCGACACAGGCGGCCGGGCGTGGCAGCGGTTCATCTGGATGGGGCCTGGAAGCCCGCCGTGGGGGCCCGGCGGCGCGATCGTCCCGGCACCCGGGCAGCAGGGCCCGGACGATGACCGCATGGACCTGGTGCCCGCCTATTCGGTCCGGCCCGGCGATGTCATCACTCGGCACCCGTCCAGCGGGGAGCCCGGCGCGTGGACGGTGACCGGTACCCGGAAGGGCGCCCACATGGAGGAGGACGTGATCACCTGCATGGGCGCCGACGGCAGCGCCGACAGATTCGTGCTGTACCGCCTCCACCTGGTGCGCATAGGCGGGGAACGCCACATGCTGCGGCGGCACATGGTGGAGGCGCACGGCCGGCCCTGCTACCTGCTGGCCGCGAACTGCCGCGACCAGGACGTCGCGGCCGGGCATGCCGCCGATCATGAGCGGGCCGGTGCCACGCTGCCTACACGCCATGATCACGAGCGCGGCCAGGCCGGCGGCTCCCACGGCCAGTACGAGCCCTACCCCGCTGCCGGGCAGCCCGGCAACTGGCGGTCGTTCACCCGCGAGAACCTCGCCCAGCGGATCGGCGAGCTGGCGTGTTACCTGTCCGGCGACGGCGCGCGTCAGGCAGCGACCCAGACCGCGAACGGCCATGCCAGCGGGATAACCGCAGCCCGCGCCGTCCTGGCGGCTATTTGCCAGACGGCCACCCAGGCCGCCGTGGCGACGGGCAGCCTAAGCGCCTCGCTCGCTGACGCCGACCTTGACCTGGCCACGCTCGGCGAAGTCACCGGAATCCTGGAGACCGCCTGCGCGCTGCGTGACGCCGCCGAGAAGGCGCTCGCCGGCCTAAACGCCCGGCACGCCCGGGTCGAAGAAGCGATCTGCACAACCCCGCACGCGGCCAAGCTCAGCTTCTACCGGCACTAACGCGCCCCGATCAGGAGAGAGGAAGGACAACTGCGATGGCACGGCGAACCACCCGCGGCAGCCGCGCCCTGACGCCGACCCGCAGGGACCTGCAGCGCGCGATCCGCGGCGAGATCCGCCGCGCCGAGCGCCACGTGACCCGGCGCGGTCCGGGCGGCAGGCGGGGTGACGAGGGCTTGCTGACCGCCCTGGATATTGCCCGCGCGGTGCACCAGGCCAGCCGCCGCGGCCCGGTCCGGGTCGTATTGCGCACGGCGCGGCGGGCGATGTTCCGCTTCCGCCACCAGCTCGCCCCTGTGGTGATGATCGCGTTGCTGTGGGCGGGCGGCTCGGGCGTGCATGAGATGCGGCACGGCCTGCGTGCCGTGCTGGTCACCGGGACGGTCGCGATGCTGCTCGGGTTGCTGGCATCAAGGCGGTGGCTGGACCGCCCGGCCGAGCGGGTGTACGCGTCCGGCTGCCTGACCGCCGCGGTGGCGTGGCTCGCCGTCGCCGCGGCGGACGGGACGGGCCGGCCGCTGCCAGCGGTGCTGTGGCTGGGCGGCTGCGCGCTGGCCCTGCCATGGTGGCGGCACCACCGGATCCGGGCCGCCCAGCCCGCGCCCGCCGCCGGGATCGAGGAGATCTGGGCGGAACGGGTCGCCGCTCCGGACCGCGCGCTGCGGGACTCGGCGCTCACCGGCGTTCGCCGGGTGCGGAACGGCTGGACCGCGACGATCAGCCTGCCGCCCGGCAAGCATGACACCGCCGACGCGGTCACCGCGACCGCGCTGATCACCAGCGCCTACCAGAAGCCGGTCGGCTCGGTGATCGTCGAGCCGACCCCGGACGGCGACGCGTCGAAGGCCAGCCTGCTGGTGCTGTCGTCCAACCCCCTGCACCAGGCCCAGCCGTGGCCCGGGCCGACCCTCGACGAGGCGACCGGGGTGGCGTTCATCGGCACCTACGCCGACGGCAAGCCGGTGCCATACCGGTTCTACCGGCTCGCCTCCGGCCCGGTGCACGACCTTATCTCCGGCACCACCGATGCCGGGAAATCGACCCTGGTCGGCCTGCTGCTGGCCGAGGAACGCCACGGTCGCGTGATCGTCTCGTGGGTGATCGACCCGCAGCGCGGCCAGTCGCTGCCCGACTGGACCGGGGCGGTCGACTGGTTCGCCGGAACCCCGGAGGAGGCGATGCTCATTCTGCGGGCCGCCGACGCCGGGATGTTCGCCCGCAACGCCGCCCTGGCAAGCATGGAGTGGACCGACGACCAGGGTCGGCCACGGCGCGGACGCGGCTGGTTCGACCCGTCGCCGCAGATGCCGCTGCTCAGCGTCACGATCGAAGAGGCGCACGTGATTCTGGCGATACCCGAGGCCAGGGAGATCGCCGAGCGGATCGCCAAGATGGGCCGCAAGTGCGGGGTCAAGCTCCGGCTGATCACCCAGGTGCCGTTGCTGGACCAGCTCGGCGGGTCCACCGCCTTGCGGGCCGGGGTCGCCAGCGGCAACGTGGTCGTGCTGCGCACCGCCGACCGGCTCACCGGCCAGGTCGCGTTCAACGGCGTCCTGCCGGTTGACCCGGCGCGCCTGCCCCGCCAATTCCCCGACGGGTCGTCCACGGCCGGGCTCGGGTTCGTCCTCGGCCCGTCCGACCGGCCGGTCCCGATGCGCGCCCACCTGGTCGCCGACCCCTACCACTGGGCAACCACCGGCACCCCGGCCCGGCTAGACGAGAGAACCGCGTCGGCCGCCGGCCCTGCCTATACCACCCGCTGCCAGCGAGCCGGGCACGCCTGGCAGGACGACGCCAGCGGCCAGCCCGGGCAGCCAGCGCCCGCCGACCTGCCGGTCCCGGCAAGGACCGGCGATGGCCAGGCCCGGGCCGGGGCGCGATCGGCCGCTGACGCGGTCCTCTCGGCGCTGACCGACGCCGGCGGCGAGGCCACCCGCGGCGAGCTGATCGCCGCCACCCGGTACAGCCCGCGTTCGGTCACCGACGCCCTCGCGTCCCTGGTCGCCGACGGCCTGGTCGCCAAGACGGGCCACGGCCGGTACCGGCTCGCCGCCGCGCAGGAGCCGCCAGCCGCTTAGCCACTCCGTCCCACCCGTCAACTCCCCGCACCAGCAGCAACCCGGAGAGCAGGTATCGCTATGCCTCACCCAGCCCGCGGCCCGGCCGGCGACGCGGCCCGGCTGGCCCGCACCGGCCGGTGGATCAACCGCGCCATCTGGGCGGTCGCGCTGATCGTCATGGCATTCTCCGGCGGCACCGTCTACCAGCTCCTCACCCAGTACGCGGTCCCGGGCTGGCAGGCCTGGATGCTCGCCCCAGCCGTCGACATCGGCCTGTGCGTCGCCCTGATCGGCGACCGGGCACTGCACCGGCACGGCACCCGGGTCGGCTGGGGCACCACCCTGCGCTGGGTTACCGCGCTGATCACCCTCGCCCTCAACACCGCCGGATCGGCCACCGCGTCGGGTGGGCCCAATGTCGGAGGGGTGCTGATCCACGCCGTCGCCCCGGTGCTGCTGATCGTGCTTACCGAGGCCGGGCAGGCATACCAGATCGCTTTCGCCCAGCTCTCCGCCGGCCAGGTGCCCGCTACCCGCCGCGCCAATCGGGCCGCAACGTGGATCCCAGGCCGCCCCCCTACGGCGTCGACCGGCAACGGCGCCACGCCGCCCGCCACGGCCTCGGCTGCGGCCACTACTCCGGCATCCCGGCAGTCGCCCGCCAGCCGGCCCGCCGGGCCTACGGCCAAGCACGAAGTGGCCGCGGGCCTGGCCGCCGAGATCCGCCGCGATCCCGGCTGGCGGCCGGACTACCCGGCGCTGCTGGCCAGCACCGGGATGAGCCGGTCCTGGTGCGAGAAGCGGGTCGCCGAGGCCCGCGAACTCGCCCGCCCGCCCAGCCCGGGCACTGGGCCGGAAACCAGCCACCGGCCAAGCGCCGCGAGCGAGCTGTCGTTCTCGGCGCCCCAGACGACCTGACCGAGGAGGAACCAGATGCCCAGCCAGCCCTCGCTGACCATCAGCGGCAACCTGACCGCCGACCCCGAACTGCGGTACACGCC
>Ga0137379_10005058_pt1 | contig 12438 bp, 10 predicted proteins | sample SagtaG_18_FD_104812 | JGI IMG/M metagenome (GOLD analysis project Ga0137379, IMG submission 104812) | Vadose zone soil microbial communities from Sagehorn Ranch, Mendocino, California, USA - Sage2_L_80_16 metaG | ecosystem: Environmental > Terrestrial > Soil > Vadose zone | place: USA...
CGCCCAGCGTCCGGGGCCGCGCCCGCTCCGGACCCGACGGGCCAGGACCCGGACTTTCTCTCCACGGAGCTCACCCGGCGCCTCGAGGACGGCGAGGTGCACTTCGAGGTGTGCATTCAGCGATTCGTCGACGAGAAATCGACGCCGATCGAAGATACCGCAGTGGAGTGGACCGAGCGCGCCTCGCCACCGGTCGTGGTCGCTGTCCTGACCGTCCGCAAGCCCGGCGCCGGCACTGCCGAGGCGATCGCCGATGCGCGCTCCGTCGATGAACTGGCCTTTAACCCGTGGAATACCACCGATGCGTTCCGCCCGCTCGGCAACCTGAACCGGGCGCGCAAAGCCGTCTATGACGCAAGCTCCGCCCACCGTCTGGGCTTCCGGTGGCTAACGGTCCCGCCGCTGCGCAACCAGGTTCTCGGCGCCGTCGTTCGCGGCTTCTTCAGGGTCGTCAACCAATTCATCGCATGGCACAAGCTGCCGCTGCGTATGAACCTGCTGAATCTTGACGCCTTCCGTTACGTGCTGCGCCGCAAGAACTTGATCGATACGGAAGTGCGCGAGGCGCCGCCTACGGCCCGGCCGGTCCCCCCCCAAATTCCCGAGGCTCAGCGACGTTCGCGCACCTTCCACGGCAGGTGCAACGACCTCTCCGATCCACATATGGGAGCGATAGGCGCCACCTTCGGACGAAACATGACGCCTATCTACGCGCCCGACCTCTTCGATACGCCGAGCCCCATCGTCGTCGCACGCGAGCTCCTGCATCGTGGGACCTTCATTCCCGCCCGCTCGCTGAACATTCTGGCGGCGGCCTGGATTCAGTTTCAGGTGCACGATTGGGTCGACCATGCGCGAAACCGCCTGGGCGTCAACGATGTGGAGGTTCCCTTGCCGCCCGGGATGACCTGGAAGAGCAGCGTGGGCGGCGCGCAGGAGGACCGCATGCGCATTGCCGGCAATACGGATCTCATCGCTCGCCAACCGCCGATCTTCTTCCGCAACACCGCAACCCACTGGTGGGACGTGTCGGAGCTGTACGGCGAGGATGTACGCAAGGTGAAGGACCTCTTCGACGGGCCGAAGTTCGTGCTGCCTGACGGCCACCTGCCCACGACCGTCAACGGCATGGAGATCACCGGTTTTCACGAGAGCTGGTGGCTGGGTCTCTCGGCCATGCACCTCCTCTTCGCGCGTGAGCACAACCTGGTCTGCGACGTATTGCGTGCCGAGTACCGCGCCTGGGACGACGAGCGGATCTTCCAAACCGCCCGCCTGATCGTGGCGGCCGTGATCGCCAAGATTCATACGGTGGAGTGGACCCCAGCGATCCTAGCGACGAGGGCCATCGAGATCGGCCTCAGCACGAACTGGAACGGCCCACCCAACGACTGGGCGACCAAGCTGGGCCTCTGGCTGCTCGACGCCCACGCCTTAACCGGGATCCCCAAGACCACCCCGGATCACCACGCCGCGCCCTACAGCCTGACCGAGGACTTCGTCGCGGTCTATCGGATGCACCCGCTGATCCCGGACGATTACTGCTTCTACGATCACCGCACGGGCGTGAAGCTGTGGGAGAAGTCGTTCCTGGATATCCAGGGCGTCCAGACGGACCAGGTCATGCGCGACACCGGCCTGCGCAACACCCTGTATTCGTTCGGCATCGCCCATCCAGGCGCCATCACCCTTCACAACTATCCGAACTCACTACGCACATTCCGGCGAACCGGAACCGATGTTAAGGCTGAGGACGCCGAGATCATCGACCTGGCGGTGGTCGACCTGGTCCGCTTGCGCCGTCGCGGCGTACCCCGATACAACGACTTCCGGGTCGGGCTGCACAAGCCGCGCATTAACCGCTGGGGTGACCTCACCGAGAACCCCGACGATGTTGCGCTCATGAAGGAGATCTATGGCGACATCGACCGGGTCGACTCCATGGTCGGGCTCTTCGGAGAGACGCCGCCGGCAGGATTCGGCTTCAGCGATACCGCCTTTCGGATCTTCATCCTGATGGCGTCGCGCCTGCTCCAGAGCGATCGCTTCCTGACGGTGGACTTCCGCCCGGAGATCTACTCGCCGCTGGGCATGGACTGGATCGCCAACAGCAGCATGACGAGCGTCATCCAGCGGCACTGCCCCGAACTCGCCTCGCTCATCCCTAGGGAGGGGAACGCCTTCAAGCCTTGGCGCCCGATCGTCCCGGACGAGAAGGCGCCGAGCTGATGGACCATCCGGGCCTCGAGGCCCTGCTGCAACGTCCCCTCCTGGAGAGCATCTGGCGACGGCGCACGCACCGAGTCAGCCAGGGAACCACGGTCCTAGCTGGCACGATGAGTTATCAGTCGACAAATCCGCGTGCGCCACTCTCTGAGCTGGAGGAGGCGATCTTGATCGCGGCCACCGGCTGTACCGGTCTGACCATGCCCGATCGTCCCTTCCAAGATCCGACCACGAAGCGCGAGATCATGGCCAAGCCCGACCTGTGGACGATGGCGGGGCGCACGGCGGGCAGCCCCGACAATGCTCAGGGCACGCACTTCTTTCTAATCAATGACAGTGGGACCTACTTCCTGCGGAGCTTGCCGCCGGCTCCAGACGGCGAAGACAGTTTCACTTCCGAGCGGCTGATCGAACGAGCCCGGGAGGCTAAGGTGCAGATCCTCGATCACCGCCTGGATGTGGCGGACGGCATGCGTGACTTTCCCGCCTATACGGATTCCAACCGCTTTCTCTCGAACCTGCCGGGCACCTCGATCCTGTTCCCGGTGGTGGATCTCTCGCGCCAGTACATCAACGGCATGATGTACATCCTGACCGAGCCGGACCAAGCACGGCCGGCGATCCGCGACGATCGGAATTTCTACCGGCTTGCCGGCGTCAAACGCTGGGTCAAGAAGGGCTTTCTCAATAAAGATATGCCGGTGCCGCTCGGCATCATCGGCTCTTTACGCACGCAGATCGAAGCCGATCTCCTCCTCCAGACGATCTTCCTGACTGCCGACGCCATGGGGCTTGGCGCTTGGATCCACGGTGCCATCGGCCCCCCAGTCATCCTCGGTGATCCCAAGTTCATCAAGAAGTATGGGCCGATGCTAGGGTTCGACTTCGTCACCCCGCGCTGGCGGCCGGCGGACATCCTTCGCTGGCACGTGCTCCTGCCCAGCTTGGCGAATCTGCGCACGAATCCCATCGGCCTACGCCACAAGGGCGAGCATCTAATCAAGGGTATGTGCGTCTACCCGGGCTACTACGACAGCATGTCCGAGGCCGTGGATGAGGTGGTCGCGAAGAAGTTCGGACCCGACGGCATCTATAAGGATACGGCCTTGTTTGACCGCATTTACAAGGGGGACTATGGCGAGCGGTACTTGAAGGATGCGGCCGAGTATACGAAGGACGTCACCGACTGTGTCAAGGATATCTGCAACTACATTTACGATACACATGGCCGCTTTCCGGCCCACTGCGATGCGATCCATGTCCCGGGCGTGTGGCTCCAGGCCCACCACGTTGAGGTCGAATACTACGAGCGCTTCTTCCGCAACGGCCTGACGGACGCGCACCGTGATCACCGTAATCGCTGGCACTGACGATTACCCCGAGCATAGACGTTCAGGGCGGCAGTTCGTCTGCGCAAACCACGCAAAGTTAGCCGTATTTTCGCAGCGGGGCGCAGTTGTTGCGCCTGAACCCCCACTAGCGTTTGTGAAGAAGGCTAACCCTCATTTCTTGGTCTTGGCTCCCGTCACCTGCGACGTATCGAGGTTGCTCTTGATGGTGTCAGCCCGACTCTGAAGGATCTGGAACAACAAGCTCGGGGCAAAGCCAAACAGCGCTGCGACGAAATACCCGCCTCTGTTCTGCGTCCAGTCGAAGGTCTCTTTCCAGTGCGAATGAGATGGAATGATGGAAGCACCGTTGATGACCAAACCCGCGCCTTCCAGCACGATGACGCCGAGCAGCGCGATCAGTCCGGAGACGAACGTTGCCGAGAACAACCGCGCCGTCGACTGACCAAAGTCCTCGATTCCACTCTCGCTCGAACCGACGAGGGTAGCCTGGTGTAGAAGGCTGATCAAGGCACCGGTGACGATGAAGCTGGTGGCGACTTCGAGAGCCTTTGGATCGATATTCCAGACGATGACCGACACGAGGCCGAAGTTGGCGAAGAACCCGGCGATCGCGGCAGCGAGCATGGTTCGATTGCGCTCCGCCACGAGCCCGTTCCATTGGTCTTCTCGGTAGCGGTTGATCGATCGCCTAATGTCGGCGAGGTCGGCCCGAATAGCGAACTCACTGGAGCCGCCGGCCGGCTGGGCTGGCGCTCCAACCGAGACGACCGCAGGGGTCAAGGCCTTGATGTCGTTGGTCAGCCTCAGCTTGATGGCCTCCGCGTTTGGCAGGTTCGAGCCCTCGAGCCGTGACAAGTCGTCATTAGCCATCGCCAACACTTCTTCGACCGGCAGCAAGAACACTAATGCCTCTTCCAGTCGGTACATGTCGCTCCAAGCCTCGAGATAGCCTTCCGCGGACAGCCACTTGGCGCCCGACTGCGGCTGACTCAAGAGCCTGTGCAGATCATCCCGCAGCGCGATCGCGTCACGACCCGCAGCATCGGCAAGCGGCTGCGCGATCGGTGGGCTCGAAGCGAGCTGGTTCTCATCGCTTCGCAGTCTGACTTGCAGGTTGCGATATTGGCGTGGGTTGACGATGGCGGCGTCCCGATATTGCTGCTCGAATGCCCACCACACGGCGACCGCCATTCCGACTCCGATGAGGACGCCGACGCCGATGCCGGGTAACGGTTGCCCGCGAGTCGGGCCGATGAAGTCATAAACGACGAACGTCACCAAGGCGGCTAGCGGCGCACAGATGAATCCGATGGCGACAAAGGCGGTGCCGAAGGCGCTGAAGAGGCGAGGCATCAGCTCATCGGACGGCTACCGCTTCCGCTCATCTGTCCTACAGCACCTGCTGCGTCACCGGCGCGGACGTTGCCCAGCGAGCAAGGTCCTGCGCGAGCGGCTCAACGACTTGCGGGACGTTGTCCCAATAGTTGTGGGCTTTCAAGCCGCCATTGGCACTGTTCAGGAGGTTGTCGACCGGACGGTCGGCGAGGTTGCGGACCGGGACGGGATCGCCGCCGTCTGGATTCCAGTACTGAAAGAGGGTTGGCGGCACGACGGTGTCGGGCATCGGCATACCCGCCTTCCAAGTGGGTCCGGGCATGAGCGGATCCGCCACTGGGTCAGACGCATCCCAGACGTTAATCCACTGGCTCCCGTTGAGAATACCGACGTCGTTGCCCCAAGCAAAAAGATCGAGATATTTGCGCAGGGGACAGCCAAAGGTATAGACGGCTGGGATTTTCGCCGCCATTACCGGCGGCAGTCCGCTCAGCACATCGAAGGCGACAACGGTCCCCTGGCTATGGGCGTTGACGATGACCCAACGGACGTCATCTCGCGAGCACAGTCGAAAAAGCGCCTCGCGGACGAATCCGCGCACCCGCACCCGAAGATCGTTGCGGCAGACATAGACGCAGATGTCATTTTCGAGCTGCAGGATGGTCGCACCCAGGCCGCCGTCGGGTGGCGCGGCGCTGGGAACCGGCTCCCGGCCGGCCGCCTTGGCCTGGCGCATGCCGCGAATATCCGACCGCACTCTCAGGCTGGGACCATCGGCCGCCTTCGGTCCGCCGCGACCGAAGCCCCCAATGACTCGCCGTAGCCAGCCGGGCGACGAGCGGACCGACAGATAGCGGCCGGATGCGAGCAGGCTCCTGACTCCCGCGTCGAACGCCGCACCAACGTGCGCGGCACCGGTGTCTTCGAGGTTGGCGTAGACCAGCGCGATGTGCGCGATGGCTTCACGGTCCTTGAGCGCATCCTCGACGAGCGGCGCGCCATCGATCTTGATGGTGCGGCGCGTCGGATCCCAGACGCCCAGCCGGCGCAATCCCTCCTCGCGTTTGTGGCTGGCCGTCGGATACTCGCTCTGGGCATAGATCGCCCCGGCTTCGCCGCGATCGGATCGCTGGCGACCCGGGTCGTCGGAGAGCAGTTTGGGCAGCGCCTTCTTCAGGTTCCCATGCAGACCGTCCGCGTATCCGGGAATGTCGCCCACAGGCGGCTGCTGAAAGCCGATCCCGTGGATCGTTACCAGACACGTGACCTTCGGAACCGTCGGATCCTGGCCCCCCAAATTGCTCCCCTGCCGAGACGATACGCCATTTCTTGACACTCCGTCTAGCAGGCGTGCCGTCCGGGATTCTGTCCGTTCTGGTAGGCAGCGCGTTGGACTGGAGCCGACGTTTTCAGTTTCTGCACTGAGCCAACGCCGGGGGCTAGCGCTGTTGCGCCTGGCCCGTGCCAATAGCGGCCGGTTTCGACCCATCGGTCTTGGAGGTCGCATGGGAAGTCTCGGATTTCGACGCCACTCGACTCGCTGTCGACTCCGGGGCCTCCGCCTGGGCCGATCGCCTGGGAGGGCTGGCCGATCCCGACGATTTGCGAGATGAAGGCCGCCTGGGCCACTTCCAGATCTGACCCTTCTAGGAGGTTCGCACTGTGGATGATCGCTTCGACGCGCATTAGCGCTCGAAACGCCTCAACCTCGGTTGGCCTCCCCGCCCACGTCGCACGTGTCAATCAGCCGGCGGATGGCGTCAGGGGCAGCAGCCTCGTCGCGGGCGCACCCCCCGACATCGTATACCAGGTCGGGCCACCTGGCGCAGAAAATGAGCCATTCCACCAGTTTCCGCTGCGGCCAGTCGTGAGTGATACGTCAGGTTCGTTGCAAGAGAATCTTCGTCAGCCGGTGAACGTTGACCAACGGTTTCAGCTCGCGAGGGTTGCCCTGGACGAAGGCCTTGAGGTCGTCGAAGGCCTGAGGTTTGTCCTTCGTTTCTTCTACCGCCTTGGGCACTGGCTACGGGAGGCGCCTCTTCAAGAACTCGAAGTGAGACGAACCTCTGTCGACTTCGTCTCTGGTCACTCGTGACTCGATAGACTCAGAGTCGAGAGCGACTTGACAGCCGTTCAGCCTACGGCGTAAGTGCGTGAAAGTTCTTCGAAACGGCTTCTGAGTAACCCGCGATCAATCCCAACCGCCCCAGCACCCCGATTAGCAGTCCGGTACACGCCAATAATGCAGCCAACATCGCGGCCCGTTGGAGCGCCCACGCCTTCATCTGGACGACTCGAACGACGAAAGCGATGACTATCCCTAACATCAGAACTGGCAATACCAATAGGAAGACGAGCCAGTCCAACGAGTCCATGGCTTCATAGAATCTTAGGAAGGCTTGGGTTGGAATCGTCGAGCCGGTGACCGCGATGACCAGTCCCAATAGAAGGCATGCCACTCCCGTAGCTGCAGAAAAGGCAGCCATGACCGATCGTCCTTGGCGGGATCGCATAAGACTGGTGCTTACATAGCCCAGGCCCTGGTTCAAAAGCCCTGTGCCAGTCAGCTCTAGGTCCGTCTCAGGAGGCTCGGGCTCGTCTACCTTATCGGATGGCTTCAATGACCCTGGCCTTCGATGCCGCCACAGGAATTGAGCCAGCCACAAAAAAGCAACCCCGTCCAGAGTAGAGTACGCGGCGGAGGCGACACGTGAAGCGGCTGCGACATCCCGAAAAAAACGCGAGGTAATTGCCCACGCCACGACGGCCGCAGTTACGGCAAGCATTGCAAGGCCCCAAGCCATTTGCTGTCTACGCGTTAGATGCTCAGTCCGGGTGCTGCGCTCCGAGCCTATTTGCTCCGTCGTATGCCAGTCGGCTATACGCCCCGTTAGGAAGCCGACCATGGTTGCCAGCCAGACTCCGATGAAAGCGACCAGGCACCCGATCACAAGCGCCATCCAGGCTGCGCCCAGAGCAGCGGCAATTTCTCCCGCAAGGCCCCCCAAGGTTTACCAACGGTTCTGCATACTCCATGCCCTTGTCCTTAAGAGAGGCTGTCGTCGAGAACCACCGAACCTAAGCACCAAGAGGCTGATGATGGCACCACTGGATTGCTAGCTTGTAGCTGACACCCGGGATCTCAGAACCGCGCACGCGAATCGTCGCTTACGATACAGCGACGATGCCTAATCCCCCAATACATCGGTCTCCACCGCTTGCCCAAGCCGACCCTGGGAACCTGACCAAAGGAAGCGGCAGCGCCCAACTTTGGCTGTGCCCCCTGCCCCGCCACCAACTTATTTGTCTTGCGAAACCCCCAGAACTGCATCGTCACGACCACGTCTCTGGATTCTAACCCGACCGGCCGGGGGCCTTATCATCTTGGGCTTTCGGTCACGGCTTGGTGGTCATTGCTGTCCAGCCTGATCGCCACCAGCTTCACTCTGTGATTTCACGAGCGTTTCCACGCTCTGCCACCTTGTAAGCTCGCCGAGCACGATCGCCTCGGTCTGTGAAACGAAGGCCTGCAATGCGTCGCTGTCAGGTAGCTTGTCCGGATAGTGCCCTGCGCGTACCTTGAATTGGCGAAGCTCGCTTTTCAGCTGCTCTCGGGTCGCAGCCCAACGAACGGCGTCCTCATGCCAATGAAAACTGGCAGCGACAGCGGCCGCCAACGCGGCCAGTGCTGCTGGAAGTGCTTGAAGTGGTTTTGGGAGGGCGGTAAAGAGAATGAGAATCGGACTCAGGCCGCTCAGAATGATCACCGTAACCTGAAAGCCCCTGAACAGATACCAGTCAGCACGGCTGTGCTTTGCGAACCACTTGATCTGACCCTCGCATTGAGTGATCGCCAGCCTTGTTCGCTCCGCAAGGTCGCCGTCTCGCCCCACTCAGCTCCCCCCAAGTCGAGTCGCGCCTCTCCCTCCCGGTCGATCCTGGCGTGCCTACCGCCGGCCTTGACTCTTCGCCCGGATTATTGCACTTCAGCGGCGACTGTCAAGCCGCCTGACTCTCCCGAATCTGTCCGGGTCTGGTAGGCAGCCCGCCCACTAAACGCGACGTTTTCAGTTTTCTACCAGAGCCCACGCCGGGGCTAGGGCTGCTGAGCCCGCTTCGCGCCAACAGCGGCCGGAGGTTCCGACCCATTGGTCTTGGAGGTCATAATGGAAGTCACGGATTTCGACCCCGCCGAGGCGCTGTCGGCTCCAGGGCCTCCGCCTGGGCCGATCGCCTGGGAGGGGCTGGCCGATCCCGGACGATTTGCGAGATGAAAGCCGCCCTGGGCCGCACCCGCATGACATCAGCAACCGCGGGACAGAAAAAAGCATCTCCTCCGGACGAGCGCGGCGGACCTAGCCTGAGTTCAAACTCGGCTTGTTGGGCGAGGCATTTGGTGATTGCGTCCGGCGTCTCGAGCAAGGCTGCGCCTGAAAGCGCTGTAGTGCTCGGCACAGACCAGTTGTCGCAGATCAGCTTTTTGCCGACGCATGCGAGGTCAATCGTTGTGTCGCCGCCTGCCATAATCGGACCCCTTTTTGGAAATGCCGTAAACCCCAGACTGGAAATGCCACGGCACCCTTCTAGCCGCTACATCTCGGTCGTGGCCGTGACGGCGAGCCAATCCGTAGCCTGCCGCACCATCCGGACGTCCCGATCGCCAACCCGAGCCTCCACTTCCCTTGAGGCTCCGGACCTCATCAACAAGAGAAGCCTGGGTGGCGCAGCCACCCCATGACCAAAACCGGCTTAGGCCGGCGCCGGCGTGCCTTAGCTTGGTCTCTCATCTCGAGGCAAAAATGAAGGACGTCAAGAACCAGAATGCACTGTATTGAGTCTTTCTCGGTTCCTATCGTCGGGGCCTGCCCATGCAGGACCGCATTACGGTTCAAGACAGCGGGAGTCCCGCTCCGGCGGGACGGTTTGCCGAAGCCCGAGGGAACCTGTATCACGGCCAGCAACAGCGGGTCAGTCGAACCGGTGATTGTTTGCCAGGACAGTTGGTCGAGTAGTCGTCGGGTGCCCTTTTCCCTTGCACCTTGCTGTAGATGCTCGAAACCATCAATTCCTGACTGCTTATGCCGTCGATGGCAAGCAGCCAGATCGGGATCGAGAGCTCGAAATCACCCCGTGTGTGCGCCTGCAGGGCCTTTCCAAAGGTTCCCTTCCACTGGGCGAACGATGGTCGGTCGTAGAGAGAATCAAGCATCTCACCACAAACGTCCGCGGGGAGCTCCTCCATTAGGAGCTTCTCCACTCGGGCGAGACCGTGCCGCTCAGCTCAGGTCCTCCGCGATCTCGGCCGGTGCGGATGGACTGATCAACCCAGCCCCAGGTGCTAATTGGTCCAGGATCTCTTGTGCGGCTGCTTGGCTCCGGCGAGCATCCTCGAGAATTCGAAACACGGCCTGTCCGGTACGCGCTACCCAGCGAGCTGTTGGGCTAAGAGCGGGCGGGTCAGCGCGGCCAGTTGCGCGGCGCGCGTCACGGCCAGCGAGCTGGGCGTCGCGTGGAATCACACGGTTCAGCGCGGCAAACTGGGCGGCGGCATCCCTCTGAAGCCGCTGAACCTGGCGCAGCACCTCAGGATCGATCACAAATCACACCACCGCACAGTCCACTTTCTGCCCACTGGTTAAAGGAGAGTACTCGAAGGCTTTCCGGCCATGAGCTAACCACAGCCGTTGAACTGGAAGATTCCAGTCCGCGGGCAATACCCTTGGAGTGCACAACGAGTGGGAGCATCCGGCTTAGGCGGCGTCTAAAGGGGAGATCGGTCCCGCGCGCGTCGGGTCGGGTCGGGCACGTTCTTTGTGCTCGCTCGTGGTAACGAATGCCTACGCCTCTGCCTCGTCGCCAGACGGCTGCCGCACTTCGACCAACTCACCGTTGAAGCAATGCTGATTAAATTGGATCAATTGTCCGCTCGGGTTCTCGTTGATCTTCCGAAGGAGGCAAGTAATCTGCTCGACATCGAATGCTGAGAATCGTACTCGGCAGACGCCGCGATTTTCAGTCCGGATTTCTACCGCCGAAATCCGCGCCCCACCTCGTGCCTCCTGCCAGAAGTGGCGCACCAGTGGACCTATGCGGGCCATGGTCTCTTCACGCAGTTTCTTGTAAAGCTCATCGAAGACTCTATTACGGACAAAGATGAGAACGAAGAGCAGGCCAGAAAGCACGTGAGGGTCCGTAACGATCGGGACAAAGAGCTCGGGACCAGTTTCATGCTCGATGAGGACGAATTGCGTTCCGAGAACGTCACCAGCGTCTCCGCGGGCGGGCAGCTCGACGAAGAAGCCAATGCCCGGGGGATCGTCAGGCCTCAACCCCCTGATCGCTTCCTGTATACGTTCGAGCTTGCAGCGTTGGTCGAATCGCAGGGCGTCGATGATGCGGACGTAGTAGTCAGGCCGCGCGATGTCTTCGACTATTAGCTTGATTGCGAGGTCGAAGTCGCGGTAGAGTTCGTACTTCGAGCCGTATTTGTGCATGCCTCCACTTACCCTTTAACATCACGCAAACGCCAGAGCGCGAGTGATCCAAATCCTTCATGGCCAAGTGCGAGTGCCCACGTGCCATCTTTTGTGACTGAGCTCAAGTACTCATGATCGCCCCACTCCGGTAGCTGAGTCGCTCCGCTTCGCCGAATGGTGACCTTGGATGTCCAGTCCCACAGTTCCAGCGCGCCGGTGCCCCAGGCCACCCAGCCAGTGGCTTCTGTGTCGAAACCTACTGCAGTTGCGTGGCCATCCACCGCCATGATGGAATGACTGATCTCATCCGGTGTCACATCCCACCAGACAACGGTGCCATTACCGCATGCAGATAAAAGCCGTGTACCAGATGGTGAGGCGGCAACGGCCTCGACGGCAGAAGTCCCTGTTCCGGGCCCTTCAGGATGTTCGATCAACAAGGACCTAAGCACGCCGCGTAGTCGACTACGGCTCTTCGTGGGATCCGAGCTTGTGATGTTCCAGACCCGGATCTGGCGAAGGGAGTACCCGACGACCACGCTCCGAGAATCGGGGAGGAAGGCGACGCAAGTGGCATCGTAGTACAGGTCACGGGTTTCTAGGCGAAAGTCTTCCTCGTACATCTTTCTCGACGACGGGATAATCTGGCCAGGAAGCCAGACGCTTGCTCCGGCTTCGTCCCCGACGGCGAGGAGGCGTCCATCTGGGGAGAACGCCGAGCAAATGATCTCTCCTTCGCCGCTCCTTAGCTTGAAGAATGCCTTCGCCGTCACACTGTCCGGGTCCCGGATGACCTGCCACAGGATACCGGTTTTGTCGTCCGATCCCATAAATAGCCACGCCAAGTCGGGGGAAATCGTGATGGTAGTGATGCCGTGGTAATAAGTAGTCCACGAACGGAGTGCAGCCTCTTGGACTAGTTTCGGACGAGGAGCGTTCGAATCAAACGACCAGATAATGCTTCCACCGTCAGCGTCACCGGTCACGGCAATGCCATCACTGACGATTGCACTTGACGTGATTCGAGTACTCGTCATTCGTCTATGACA
>Ga0137379_10005059_pt1 | contig 12437 bp, 13 predicted proteins | sample SagtaG_18_FD_104812 | JGI IMG/M metagenome (GOLD analysis project Ga0137379, IMG submission 104812) | Vadose zone soil microbial communities from Sagehorn Ranch, Mendocino, California, USA - Sage2_L_80_16 metaG | ecosystem: Environmental > Terrestrial > Soil > Vadose zone | place: USA...
CGGTCGAGATTCGGGATTCTGACGAGCTCGCCGTCCTGGAAGAGGATGTTCGAGCAACGGTAGCTTCCATGTATGAACAGTCTTGGCAGGGTCTCGTAGGAGAGATCCGAAACGAGTCCTTCGACTTTTGGAAGTGAATCTTTGAAGAGTTGCATCGATCCTGAAATTAAGTCCAAGGACGACTCGTCCAGACTTTTCAGGTTCATCTGTAATTCTTTCAGACTTTGCAGGAATTCCTGTACGAAAGATTCCTGGGTGTTGTATGGATGAGTATACGCGGCTGTCAGTTTGTGAAACGTTGCAAGTGCCGCCGCGGCTTTGCTCACTTGGGCAGGATCTTCCCCATCCATTTTTTGAGCCGCGGTACCATCGTAGGCAGAGTATGACCCCCATGGCATCGTCATGCTCTGTCCCTCGATTGCCCTTCTCTGGTCCAACATCGTGAAACCTCTCTGGAAGAGGTAGCTAGCGAGAAGACCATGCACTCCAGCTATGCCTCGAGAGGTTGAAGACCCACGCTTGTCTAGAGCTTCGTACGCGGCTTGTCGAATGGACTGATCCACTGTGAGTCGTTGAATTGGCGATGAGTAAGTCTGCAAACTACAGGAGCGGCCTCCCTAAACATTGACTGACTCTCTTCGAATCCTCTTTCTTCGCGTCGTCTCGAACCTCTACTATTCTCCGTCTCCTGCGCATTCGCACCGTGACCAGTGTTACCGCGCCTACCAGCCCTGGGATCGCGATGATTGCAACTATGTCGAGACAGACCTGGCAGCCTTTGCCTGTTGTGGGGAGCTGGTTGTGCTGAGCGACGTCCACTTGCACGGTGAGAGAATGGGTTATGGAGCCGTTGGTAGCGTTGACCTGTATCCAGTATGGGCCAGGAGCAGTGCTGGAGGCGATGTCTATGCTCAGGCTGGTTGAGCCTGAGGCTTGTGATGCTAGCGTGATGTTTGCTGGATTAAGTGAGACTTGAGGCCCTGATGGTGTGATTGTCGCGTTGAAGCTGATCGTTCCTGAAGGGCCAGCGATGTCAGTTACCACGATTGCGAGTGATTGATCAGAACCGGGCTGGGCGTTGAGGGTCGACTGGTCGATGTTCAGTGTAAAGTCTGAGTGGGCTGGCGAGTAGATGGTTAGACTCTGAGAAGTGTTGTTTGAACGGTTCGTGGAATCTATGACAGTCAGAGTCAGTGCGTAGGATCCGGACGTTGCATAGGAATACGTCGCTGATGCTCCCGAGGCCGAGGCTCCATTTCCAAAATCCCAAGAGTAGAAGTATGGTGGGGTCCCGCCTCTAGCGGATGCTGTGAAGTTGATATTATCACCCGGCTGCGGGCTCGTAGGACTGTAAGTGAAGCCGTCTTGCAGAGGAGCTGCTCCAACAACGACCGGCGCTACCGATGCCCCGGTACTACCTGTTGAGTCGGCGGCTGTCAGTGTGACCTGGTAGGTCCCATCGCTAGTGTAAGTGTGGGTCGATTGGAGACCTGTCCCGGTTGAACCATCTCCATAGCTCCACGAGTAACTGTAAGGCGGAGCCCCTCCGGATGCAGAGGCTGTAAATGATACAGATCGTCCAGCAACAAGCGAAGACGGACCGAACGTGAAGGTCACCGATACGGGCTGGGGTGGGCTAGTAACAGAGACTGTCTTCTGATACGTAGCTGTCTGCTGCGGCGAACTGCTATCTTCGACCGTAAGGGCAGTCGTGTAGGTTCCTGATGAGTACGTGTGGGTTACCGAGGAGCCTGTTCCGGTCGATCCATCTCCGAATGACCAGCTAAACGTGAAGGGAGATGTCCCACCGCTAGCGCTTGCTGTGAACGTGACCGGTTGCTCTGCCTGGGTCGAAGATGGACTGTATGCGAAGCTAGCGGTCAGCGAAGGGGGCGCACCCGAGACGGTTATGGATACCTGAGAAGTCTTGATCTGCTGAGGCGAGCCATTATCTTTCACTGTGAGAGCCGCGGTGAGTGTTCCCGCGGAGGAGTAGACGTGCGTCGCGGACAATCCAATTCCAGTCGATCCATCACCGAAGCTCCAGGAATAGCTGTAAGGTGAGGTCCCACCCGAAGCTGAGCCGGTGAACGAAACAGTCTGTCCTATCTGGGGCGAAGAAGGACTGTACGTGAAGCGGGCTGAGAGCGTGGGTGGTGGCGAGGTTCCGAAGAACTCTGTCATGGGAGTGGCTGAAGCATCGTTCGAGGTTAGACCTGGAAGGTTCCAGTTGGCTTCGAGGGTTGAGAGGTACGAGTAGTGGTCGTAGGATGTTGTGGAGGTGTAGACTTTCTTGACGGCTGGGCCTGCCCATTCCGCGACGACGCAGTCACTCTTGCTGTTGCCCGTTGGGCAGACGTCGCTTCCCTCGTCGAATACGATGAACAGTGCCGCTTTCTGGGCAGTGAACATTCTGCTTGACAGGATAAGCGGGACTAGCGTTGCTAGGTATGCGTCCCCTACTGCGACTGAAGAACTGTGCATGTTGTCAGCGTCGTTCGGGGTGAGCCAGACATAGTTGGGCAGTGTTGCTCCGTTGAGTGCGCCTACGAACTCCGGGTCGAGCGGCGAGGTTGTGGTGAGCATGTTGGCGCATCGTGCGGATGTTTTCATGTCGCTGAAGTCGATGAAGGGATAATGGTCTCCCTCCCTGGGAGGCATGAAGCTACAGGTTCCAGAGCCTGAAGCATCCTCCGCGAAAGCCTTCCAAGTGAGCCCTGCCGCCTCTAGTCGGTCGACAAGATTTGGAGCGTTAAGCTGGAAGCAACAGTTTCCGTCGGAGGATATGCCGAGCGTGCTTCCTCCGAACAACGCTACATAGTTAGGCTCGCTGGGATGACCTATCCCCGTGTAGTGAGTGTTGAACCCGTAGGTCTGGGCCAGTGTAGTCAAGTACGGTGCCGGTATCGACGACGAGCCACAAGCAGCCGCGAGACTTGGTGTAACATCGCAGAGTCCATTATTCTCCATCAGGATCGTGACTATGTACTGGAAGGAAGCACCGCTAGATGCAGTCGCATTGACAGTTTGCAAATTCACCAATGTTTCCAAGCCCATGGTCTGCGAAGCAACCAAGACTGCTATCAGGAGGACCAGCCTGATGAGACTGATTCTACGCTTGTTTTCAGTCTTCATGGCTCATCCTGTTTCGAGTTCTGCGCAGTTCCGTCGAAGCCGAGTCTGCCGGTAGAGAGTAACTGTCTATGATGATCTGGCGAGAAAATGAAGATGGAAGCTGAGGGTCTTTCATGACATTTCACTGCAGGCTTTGATTATGCCGACTGGGCTCAAGTGGTAGCGCACTTTCGATGAGTCTGGGCCTAGCTTTGTTGACACGTATCCGAGTGAGGCTTGTCGTCCGAGCATTAGTTTCACGGGGGTTTCTGGGGATTTGATCATGGAGGATATCTCTCCGGCGCTAACGGCTCCGTCCCCGTCTGTTGCGCCGATCGTCAAGAGGAATTGTAATAGTGCTGGATCGCTTAGAAACTCGCTCTCTTCTACTGTTCTGGAAGATGGTGGTTTGGCCAAGATGTTTCGATAGGCTTCCAGTGTCTTCTCAGCGACCAGATCCCACCTGTAACTCTCCTGGACCGTTTGGTAGGCGTTCTCCTTCAAACGTTCGGAGAGTTCCGGGTTCTCCAGCACTCGGAGAATGCCTTCCGCGAGGGCATGGGGGTCGGAGGCTGGAACCTTTACTCCGGTTATTCCATCTTCAACTATCTCGGAGAGCCCGCCGACATCCGAGACTACCACCGGGACTCGTGATGCCATTGCTTCGAGGGCGACCATTCCGAAGGGCTCGTAGTGTGATGGCAGAACAAACACGTGGCTTGAGTTGTAGAGAGCGACTAGTCTCTGTTGATCGACAAATCCTGTGATCTTGACCCGGTCGCCTAGTCTCCTTCGAAGGACCTCTTTGGCCAGGTCCTCTTTGAGCGGGCCTTCGCCAACGTAGACTAGGCCGATGTTCTTTTCTCGAGTTCGCAGCTCGTCGAGTGCCTCTAGGAGGGTAAAGACTCCCTTTTCCCTAACTATCCGGCCAACGTAGAGAATGGTCTTTCTCTCTTCAGAAGCCGTGGCCGGGACGAGCAGAAGGTTGCCGTCGTTCTTGAACGTGGCTGCTTCGACGCCGTTTGGAATAACGCTGATCTTGGCATTGGCCGCGCCTAGTTCGTGCTGGATACGGCCGAGCATGTAGTTGCTGCAACAGATGATCCCGTCGCTCTGATCTACCAGAAGGCGTTCAATGTCGCGCACTTTCTTGCGATACTCACCATCTAGGCTACCCCCTCTTCCAATCTCGGTCGCATGAATCGTAGAGATAAGCGGAAGACCGAGTTGACTCTTGAGCTCGACAGCCGCTCTTCCCACGACCCAGTCGTGGGCGTGTATCAGGTCGAACTTCTCAGTCTCAAGCAGCTCAGTCGTCTTCGAGATCATCTGGGAGTTCAGATGATAAATCCAAAGAAGAAAGTTGGCCTGGAGGAGCCTGCTATCCTCAACTCGAGTTACGCGGACCCCGTCAATCGCTTCCTCGGAGGGAGCGCCGGGGAAGCTGCAGGTGACAACGTGTACCGAAACCCCCTGGTTCGCGAGAGATCGAGATAGGTGATAGACATGCGTCGAAATCCCGCCGATTATTCTGGGAGGATATTCCCAGGTTAGTAACAGGACCTTCCTAGCATGCTCCTGCGGAATGTGTTCTGTGGATGTCGAGCCGCTCGCCAGCAACGTTATGGTGCCTCTAACGCTTCTCCGTCAGGGAAACCTACTGTTTTGAGATGCTCGAGTAGCTCTGCCAAGTACCCGAATGTTCTCTCGCGAAATCGGAAGGCCAATAAGGGTCCCGTCTCGGTAGTCACGACCACTGCCGACACGCCAGGCAGCGTGTTCAGCAGTCTTTCAAGCAACTCTTCAGAACGGACCGGCCGTTCTAGGTCTACCGCAAGGACGACGTCCCTTCTCTTCGCATAGGCCATCTTTCTTTCGCCTTCCAAGCTATGCTCCCACTTCGGTGATAAGCTCCCCGTATACGATCGGGTTGATCTCTAACCACACAGGCCGGTTTTGTGAGGTTGCATTTGTGCGGCTTTGTGTCTCTCACTGACTTTACCGGAAGGATTCGTCTGCTAGAGGCCCTATCACAATTATGTTGAACACAGACCCGGCACCATCTTCTATCTTATCTCCATCTATCTCCATGCCACAAGAGTGTTCTTTTGTGTTTTATTCGATTACACAAGTCTCATTCGCTTCCTAGTCATGCATCCGGAGTCAACCACACCATTCCCATCGGTGCCGATATTGTGAAAGATGCAGATACCCAGCGATATTTGCGCCGGCTCGATATCTGGCGATAGCGAATGATGTCTCCAAGACGCCTCCATATGTGTTGCCCGTATCCGCGCAAAGCGCTGGGACGCTAGCCTGGGCGGGGCAAAACAGGTTTCGATCTGTCGGCTGCCTCGTGGATCGAGGCAAATATTCGCTTTCGACCAGATCCGTTCTTCGGCGATCGTATTTTCAAGGTTCGACCCTCTACCCTGTCCCCTTAGGGCACATGTGTAACCGGTTGTACTCATGGAGGTTGCATACTGTAACCGCTTGTACTCGCGAAAATATACCCAGCGATAGATCGCGACTGTGGAAGTCACCATGCGATACCTGAAAGCGGACAAAAGCCTAAATTTGTGATGCACATTGGTGCAGGTCTCTTGTCGACTAGGAACTCGGATACTCGAAGCATCACACGGACTGTCCGGATTGATGAGGATGTGCAGGACGCAATCGAACACATCGCCGAACAGCAGAACCTCAGTGTAAACGCCCTTGTAAACAAGGCTCTTCGAAAATTCGCGTTCTGGGACACTGCGCTCGAAAAATTCGAGGCCATAGTCACTCCTTCGCAGCTCCTTGTGAAAATGATGGAGTATCTCTCCGACCAGAATGCGAAGGATCTCGCCAGGTCAGCCGGGACAAATATCGCCAAGGAACTGATGCAGTTCATGTTCAAAGAAGTGACTCTCAACGCTGTGCTCAGACACTTCGAGCTCCAAGGGGTCCATCATGTTAGCATCCATTTCGATCACTCGAACGAAGGGGAGGCACATACCATCGTAATGAGGCACACGATGGGACCCAAATGGTCGATCTTCTACGAAGAACTCATCAGGTCCCTATTCACCGAACTGGGCATCCTGATAGAGCTTGAACGGCTCGACAACCAAGTTACTGGACGCTTCAGAACGGCAAGAAGCGCCCAGGAAGCAGCCCCAAGGGCTACTGCCATGTCCATTGCCAGATCAGCATTCTAGGAATCCAGAAGCTAATCCATACGAGCCTCCGAAAGTTTTAGGCCGATGGATCTCGACCGTACCGTAGTGCCTTCTAAGAGCCATTAATTACAACCAATACCAATTCTCTGCCGAGCTTGGCTAATGGCTGTTCAAAGCGTTGAGTTATAGCCAGGCCTCGGGCTCATAGCATGTACTCGTGATAGAAGATTGGTCTTGGGAATAGCAAGTAGGGTGTTCGCGAAAATCTTCGGGATCGCAGGTTTCCTCCTCGCGCTAGTTGGTGGAGCATTGATAGGTTACTCAGCACTGACCGTCGGAGGGCTCTCGATCACCTCAATATTGATTCGCGGGATAGAAGCTCTCCTAGGTCTAGGCGCAATTATCGCTGGAATCGTGATGTACACTGGCCCTATGCGATTTGGAGGAATGTTCGCAGTTCTGGGAGGGATCATTCTACTCGTCTTGACAAGTTTCGCAACCGCGGCAATACTGGTCTTCGCAGGCGGGATCCTCGGAATAATCGGAGCAGCAGTGAAGCCTGCATGGTGGAAGTTCTGGAAACGTTAGAAGAACCCGCCTGGTCCGCCGCTCCATCTCACCCGAACTAGTCTAGCCGTCGGTCGGCACAGGCACAATCAGCCAACTGCAAGGAGAGAGACGACCCTGCTGACATCTCTCACTTTCTCCAGACTCCAGAGAGTCTCCAGTATCCTGCCCGCCTTATTCTTGTTCAAATAATTCCTGGTGAGCCTCTTGAACTTGTCCTCGACCTCCTTGTCGGTCATGGGATTCTTCGGGTGACCCTTATGATAGTCAACTTGTTTCGTGACAACCTTTCCAGATGACAGTTTGACGGTGATTCGGTTCGCGACAGCCTCTGGATACCTGTCGCTCAGTGTCTTGTCTTCGACGACGGTGATCTTCTTGAGAAAGTCCAGAACTTTCGGATGTCGATACTTCTTCTCACTATAGGTGGAATTGTCAATCTTCCTCTCAAGCAGTGCCATCGCGACAATGTAGGGGAGGCTATGGTCCGCGGTCTCCTTGGTCATTGGGTTCCACTTCTCCGGATCCCTGCCTAGTATCGTGTACCCGGCTTCGTGAGATGCGATCTCTACTGAGACGATATCATCTGGATTCTCGATCTCCTTCCTCGCCTCGAGCGCTGCGCAGATGGATGTTTGTGAATGAATCTCTGCAGGGAAGAACTTCAGATATGTTCCAGCTATCTTGAACGACCCGTTCCTCCCTCCAAAATCATCAATGTTGATCTGGAAGGGTCCGGAAACTTGTTTGAAGAAGCCCATCTCGCCCTCAAAGATCGGCGACGGACCAGTCATGCCCTCACGGGCAAGTAATGCGGAGAAGACACCGTTTCGGGCTGCATTGGCGAAGGAGCATCCCTTCCACATGGACAACTCTCCCGCCCGGACCTGTCGCATGGTGATGTGAGAGTTCAACGCCAGGTTAACCGCCTCAGTCATCTCATCAACACTCAGCCCCATTAGCTTGCCCGCCGCCAACGCGGCCGACGCGAGCCCGTAGCAGACATGGTCCCAGCCTCGATGCCGAATGTCTGCTGCATCACAGAGCCTGCACTGGATCTCGTAAGCCAAGACGATCGAGAGTAGCACGTCCCTTCCGCTGGCACCTTCGGCCTCTGCCACCGAGAAGCAGGGTCCGATATTGTCGCTGGGATGCGCAGGCTCCTTCGACAGGTATGTGTCGTTGTAGTCGAAATAGCGGACCATTATCCCGTTGACAAACGCGCCGAGATCAGGAGTCGTCTTCCTCCTCGTCCCGAAGAGAGTTGAGCCCTTTTCGTCCTTCGCGGACTCAGCTACATTCCGTGATATCTTCACCGGCTCCGAGTTGTACGCCCCAATCGCACAGCCCAGGCTCTCAACGATTCTCTTCTCGGTCTCATGAATAACATCCGGAGGGAGGTCTCGATACTTCACAGATTGGACATAGTCTGCAAGCTCGTGGGCGATGTTCAATTCCGATTTCGGTCCCGGCTTAAATGTGGTCTAATTGAACCTTTAACCGAGCAGCTACGGGTCTGGGACCCTTTTACTGCAAAGAGAGCTGCAAGCTTATGTTCCTCTCGTCATTGAGACATGATCTATTCTAGGACCCGCTCAGACGCAATCAACTCGACCCCCACCGTTCGGAAGACTTCTTAGGAAAAGGGTCAAGTTCTAGTCTATTTACGAGGAATGAACGAGCAACCAGTGTCCGTAAACATAGGAAGAATTCTCGGAATCCCGATCAGGATTCACTGGACCCTATGGCTGGTTTTTCTTTTGATTGCCTGGTCCCTAGCAGTTGGATACTTACCGGCAACATATCCCCAGCTCTCAGTCAGCCTGGACTGGATTGTCGGCGCAGTCTCAGCCCTACTATTATTCGTCTCAGTCCTCCTGCACGAACTATCCCACTCGTACATCGCAAAGAAGAACGGACTGCCCATCGCCAGAATCACCCTCTTCTTCTTCGGCGGCGTCTCCGAGATGACCGAGGAGCCTAAGAACGCGGCGTTAGAGGTCAAAATGGCGGCCGCGGGACCCTTGACCAGCTTCGCCATAGCTGGAGTACTAGGCGCCCTCTGGTACGTCGGAGGACTAACCGGCTTCCCGGTCGCCGTTATCGCTGTTCTTGGCTACAATGCTCTCATCGACGTTGCGCTAGGCGCTTTCAATTTGATACCGGCCTTCCCGCTCGACGGGGGTCGGGTGTTGCGCGGAGGCCTCTGGCATAGCTCGAAGAACCTCTTGAAGGCGACGAGAAACGCTACTCGCGTCAGCGAGATCCTCTCTCTCATAATGATCGCAGCGGGACTATTACTCGTAGTCACTACAGCGGATTTTGTCAATGGCATATGGATAATCTTCCTAGGATGGTTCATCCGGTCAGGGGCCGAGACTAGCCTCCGGCAGACCCAGATGACGGAAGCACTCCACGGCGTCAGCGTCGGCGACATTATGACCAGGAACCTTCTCACAGTCACTCCCGACCTCACCGTTCAACAACTCGTCAACGACTACTTCCTTGTCCATCCTCACGGCGGCTATCCCGTAGTCCAGAACGACAAACTACAGGGGGTTGTCACAATGAGCTCGGTTAGAGCCATTCCAAGAGAGAAACGGGAGTTTGAAACTGTCGCGCAGGCCATGGTCCCCTACGAGCGGATAGTAACAATCAACCCTTCGGCGTCCGCGGCTGAGGCGATGCAGAAGATGGCCCAGAACCAGATCGGAAGGCTGGTCGTAACCGACAGTAACAGGATCCTCGGAATAGTTACACGGGGAGACTTGATGAAGACGATCAGAACGAGACAGGATCTCGGGGTCTCAGACACGACTTACCGGTAGCTAGCAAGATCAGAGTTCGGCCTCGACGAGTTTCTTCAGAAGGGACCTGTGGCATCTCCTGGGATCCTTGCACGAGCATAGAAGCGTGACCGGGCCCGCCTTCGCGTAGCCTGCTATCTGCTTGACCAGCTGTCGCTCTAACGCACCCTCCATCTCGTGGTTGTAGCGCTGCTCGAACTGCGACCATGTAACCTTGCCAGCCTTCCATTCCTTGATCAGTTCTCGGCTGGTTCCCACGTCTTTGAGCCAGAGATCAACGGATTCTCTTCGGACTCCTCGCGGCCAGAGCCTCATCACCAGAACACGTTTTCCGTCACTCGCCGATGGCTTGTCGTAGACTGTCTTCTCTATCTGAATGTTCGACAAGACGGTGTCGCCTGTTCTCTGCGTTATGGAGAGTGTTTCTACTTTAGAATTAGTACCAGCTTTAGCAAACTCAATGGACAGATACTTCACATGATTGCAGATACATGCTTTGACAATCTGTACTGCGTGCAAGTATCTGCGGTACTGAAGAAGCCATGCGAAACAAGTACGTAGCAATTATCGTGATCTGTATAGTCGGAATCATTGCTTTCGCATGGTACCAGAGCCTTCCCCGACCACCCAGCGGCTCGACGACGTATTGGGTCGAATACGCCCTAACCAAGAACGGCAACCACACTCAAATTCAATCTACTTACAGCAATGGAGTCGTGACTACTGAGCAGATATATTGGCTGAATTTCGACGACCGGACCGCCGTCTACAACTATTTCAAGTGCACCCCCTCGATGCCTGGTTGCACCATCGACGGCTGCCCTTTCACAGTCCTCAACGATACTGTCTCGGAATATCGTGTAAAGGTTGTATGCGAACCTGGTGCTTGAGCTCTCTCGACACGCTCGCTCACTTGAGTCTTCTGTAGGCTCTGGCCATCAATCTCACTAGGTTCGCTAGGAACCTGTTCCTCCTCTGCAAGTTTCGGGCGAGAACGGCCTCTTCAGAAGTGAACAGTGACTTCAAGTCGTTCGCTTCGACTTTGGGTGAGAAGTAGATGTACAACGGGACACCGACTAGGATCAGGACGGCCCCGGCTATCTTGTCAAAGAAGCTAGTGGAATAGAGTAGGTAGAGACAGATTCCAACTCCGAGCCAGGGCAAAACTCTCTGTCCGTGCAGTCCCTTCTCGCCTCTCTTTTTCAAGACAAAGAAGGAGAGCGAGACTAGTAGGAATGAGAAGGCGAGGTTGAAGACTGAGAATGAGATCAGCCCGGGCAGTCCCGAGAAGGCAGAGAGAGCCCAAGCAAGGACTCCTTGGACGATCAGCGCAATGTAGGGCGTCTTGAATCTGGGGTGGACTCGAGAGAATGCTTTAGGAAAGAGCCCGTCGATCGACATCGCATAGGCAAGGCGCGAAGTCCCGAGCATACCGGATTCATCGGAGCCGGAGACAGAGACTAGTGCGTCCGCACTTATGATGATGGCGCCAGTCGTTCCTAGGAGGGCTGAACCAACCAGAACTAGGGGCACGAGGGTCTGCGTGAGCCTTGGAGAACTTACGGTTCCGAATATTACGAAGTTGGTTGAGAGATAGAAGACGGTAACTATGGACATGCCTGCAATCAATGCCTTGGGAATGGTCCTTTTTGGATCCTTGACTTCCGCCGCTGGAAGGGTTCCCAGTTCGAATCCGACGTAGGCCCAGAAAACTAGGACCAGTGCGGTTCCAAAGTTCCCTAGGCCAGCGGGTAAGAGGGGGGTGTAGTTTGATACGAGACCGCTGGGGTTGTAGAGGAAGGAGCCGATGCCAAAGATCACGATCAGAAGGAGAGGTGAGAGCTTGATGATGGTGAGCACATCGTTGAGTCTTCCCGCAGCCTTGACGCCGAAGATGTTAACTGACGTGAGTCCGAAGAGAAACGCTCCCTTCACCAAGAGTTGCTGTGGAGAGTTGAGTGGTATGAAGTACTGCAAGTAGTTGGCAAAGGTCAACGCGAAGACCGGTAAGGACAGGACTTCAGCAATCCACATGCTCCAGCCTGCGAGGAACCCATAGAAATCGTCGAAGGCTGTGGAGACAAAGGCAAAGGACCCTCCCACTCTTGGCACGTAATAGCTGGAGTATGCAAAGATCATTGCGAGAACTGTTGCGGCCGCACCGGCGACGATCCAGACTACTATCGAGAAGGGTCCGATGAGTCCGGCAGTTATGGCCGAGGCTATGTAGATGTCGCTTCCGACCACCGCACCTACCACGATGTTGGTCAGATCGAAGTCGGATAGATCCCTCTTCAACGCCACTGATGAGAGCGCCTTGCGGGCATGACGAATTCTCGACTATTCTTAAGAGAATGTGCGCTGGCTAGATCGCGAAGGGGCGATGCTACTTGTGGAGATATCTTCGCGGATCCTTGTCGAAATTCGTCTTACACGTGGCTGAACAGAAGTAGAGGCTCTTCCCCTCATAGGTTGACGTGAGCTTCGTTTTCTTCTCGTCTACCATCATTCCACAAACCGGGTCTTTCTGCAACTGCTCACCTCCCTAGATTCTCGGGTTGAACCTTCGAAGCAGGAGAGAGTTTGACACTACTGTTACAGAACTGATTGCCATCGCCGCACCTGCGAGAAGGGGGAGGACTTGGTAGATTCCCGGCCCCAGAAACGGAACCAGAATGCCCGCAGCTATTGGAATCAGAGCAACATTGTAGAAGAAGGCCCAGACAAGATTCTGCTTGATCTTTCTGATTGTCGCCTTGCTCAACTCTAGAGCTTTAGGAACGTC
>Ga0137379_10005061_pt1 | contig 12436 bp, 3 predicted proteins | sample SagtaG_18_FD_104812 | JGI IMG/M metagenome (GOLD analysis project Ga0137379, IMG submission 104812) | Vadose zone soil microbial communities from Sagehorn Ranch, Mendocino, California, USA - Sage2_L_80_16 metaG | ecosystem: Environmental > Terrestrial > Soil > Vadose zone | place: USA...
CGCCCTGGCGCGCCGGCCGGACCTCACCGAGGCCGCGGCGGCGGTCCGCCAGGACCGACTGGTCGGCTACGTCGTGCCGACCGGCGCCGAACCGGACGATGCCCAACTGAGGTCGGCCTTGCGGCAGGTCCTGCCGGAGTACATGGTGCCCACGGCGTTCGTGACGCTGGCCGCGCTGCCCCGCACCCCCAGCGGCAAGGTCGACCGCCGCGCGCTGCCCGATCCCTCGTTCAGCACGGCCGGCAGCATCGCCCCGCGCACAGCGGCCGAGCGGCAACTGGCCGAGATCTGGTCGCAGGTGCTCGGCGTGACCAAGATCGGCGTCGAGGACAACTTCTTCGGCCTCGGCGGCGACTCGATCCTGTCCATCCAGATCGTGTCCAGGGCGCGCCCGGCCGGATTGCGGTTGACCAGCAAGGACATCTTCCTACGCCAGACCATCGCCGAACTGGCACTAGTGGTCGACCAGGCCACTGAGCCGACGGTCACTCGGCAACCGGTACACGGCCCGGCGCCCCTCACCCCGATCCAACGCTGGTTCTTCGAAACCCACGCCGACAACCCGAACCACTACGGCATGTCGATGCTGGTCGAACTCGCCGAGGACGTCGACCCGGACACGCTGCGCGCAGCACTGGCCGCAGTAGTCGACCACCACGAGGCACTGCGCCTGCGATTCACGAAAACCCAGCAGGACGTCGTGCCGACCATCGACCCGGACACTCTCCTGCGCTGCCTCGATGTCCCCGTCGAACCCGCCGCCCGCTCAGCTCAGTCCACTATGGATATCGGTACCGGGCCACTCCTGCGCGCCCTGTTGTGCACCGATCCGCGGCCGATGCTGTTCGTGACGTGCCACCACCTGGTGATCGACGGCGTGTCCTGGCGGGTGCTGTTCGACGACCTGGCCACCGCCTATCGGCAACTCGCCGCCGACGAGCCCGTCGCCCTGCCACCGACAATGACCAGCTACCGCGAATGGGCCACCTATCTCGCCGAATACGTCCGCGACGGCAACCTGGACGACGAGCTGCCGCACTGGACCGACATCGCGCCCACCACGCTGCCGGTGGACCACGACGGCCCGAACACCCACGGCCAGGCCCGAACCGTCACCACCCGCCTGGACCGCGCCGACACCGAGGCGTTGCTACGCACGGTGCCCGACGCGTACCGGACCCAGGTGAACGACGTGCTGCTGGCGGCGCTGGGGCGAGCGGTGTCCCAGTGGACCGGGCAGGACACGGTGTTGATCGACATGGAGGGCCACGGTCGCGAAGACATCCTGCCCGGCGTCGACCTGTCCCGGACAATCGGCTGGTTCACCAGCGAATACCCGGTCCCGTTGCGCATTCTGTCCACTTCGGACACCGGGACCCTGCTCAAGTCGGTGAAGGAACAACTACGCGCCATACCCCGACGCGGTATCGGTTACGGCGCGCTGCGCTACCTACGCGGCGCCGATCTGCACGTAACCCCCCAGATTTCGTTCAACTACCACGGACAGTGGGACAACGGCGGCACGCCTGGCGGCCTGTATACGGCATGGCACGGCGGCATCGGCGCCGACCAGCCGCCGGACGGCGAACGCGACTGCCTGTTGGAGATCACCGGCGTGGTCGCGAACGACGAACTGGAACTGGGCTGGACGTATTCCCCCGGCATCCACGACGAGGCGACCGTGACACGCGTCGCATCGTCGACAATGGACGAACTGCGCGCGATCATCGCCCATTGCGCCCAGCCGGGCGCAGGCGGCCGCACCCCGTCCGATTTCCCGCTGGCGCGCCTGGACCAGGCCACCGTCGACCGAATTGTCGGTGACGGCAGCTCCATCGAGGACATCTGGCCCCTGACCGGTCTCCAGGCCGGCATGCTGTTCCACGGCCTTGTCGACGCGGACTCGACCGCGTACGTCGACGAGTTGCGGATCAGGATGGCCGGCGTGCCCGACCTGGATGCGTTCGGCGCGGCATGGCAGCAGGTGGTCGACCACACGCCGGTACTGCGAAGTTCGCTGGTATGGCAGGGCGTCGAGCAGCCGCTGCTGGTGGTGCACCGGACAGCCGAGTTGCACCTCGGTGACCGGTCGGCGTTGGACCTGACCACGGCACCACTGATGCGCGTTGTCGTGGAACGCCGGTCCGCCGACGAGATCGAGCTGGTATTGACGGTCCATCACGTGATCCTGGACGGTTGGAGCCTGGGCCAGGTATTCGCCGAGGTGTGCGAGCGATATGTCGCACTGGCAGCCGGCCGGCGGCCCATTCCGAGGCCACGGCGACCGTTCCGCGACTACCTGCAGTGGCTGGCCGCCCAGGACACGTCGTCCGCGACGGCGTATTGGCGGCGCGTGCTGGACGGTTTCGAGGCCACGACGCCGCTGCCCTATGACCGCCGTCCGGTCGAAGCACACCGAACCGGGTCAACCGAATCGGTGGCGCTCGACCTGCCGGGCGCCGCACTGCGCGCCGTAGCCGGCCACAATGGACTGACGATCAACACGATTCTCCAGGGAGCGTGGGCAGTCCTGCTGTCCCGCCACGGCGGCGGCCGGGATGTCGTGTTCGGCACCACGGTGTCCGGGCGACCGGCGGACCTGCCCGGCGTCGAGTCGATCATCGGCATGTTCATCAACACGCTACCGACCAGGGTGAACGTCGACGGTGCCGCGACGGTGCTGTCGTGGCTGCAAGGCATTCAGGCCGAGCAGGCGGAGGCGCGCCGCTTCGAGCACATGGCGTTGTCGGAGCTGCGCGCCTGTGCGGATGTGCCCAGCGGCGCGGCCCTGTTCGACAGCATGATCGCATTCGAGAACTACCCGGTGGACGAGACGGCGTTGACCGGCTCGGGCGTGCAGGCGGTGGGCGTCGAGGGCCTGGACTCCACCAACTTCCCCCTGTCCGTGCGCGCGTTCATCGGCGACGACCTGCACCTGGACCTGAGCTACGACCCCAACCTGTTCGACCGGCCCACAATCCAGACCATGGCCGACCACCTGACGAACGTGCTGACCGGCATCGGCGAGCACATCCACGGACCGGTACACCAGCTACCCATGCTCTCCGAACCCGAACGCCGGAACCTGCTGGCGATAGGCCAATGCGCCACGGCACCAACTGCCGAGAGCCGGCCGGACGACCGTCGAACGACGCCCCAGGAATCGACCACAAACGGCCATAGCCTCCAGCCAGATCTCGCCACGAACAAGCCCCGCCCCCAAAAACCAAGTAGCACCAACGGCCACGGCCCCCACCCACAAGAACCAAACGCAGACAGCACCGCCCCCCAAATCCCTCAAGAACCAAGCATCACCGGCAACAGCCACCAGCCAGACCCCGCCACGAACGAGCCAGCACCACCCCAAACACAGCCCCACCCCCAAAAACCAAACACCAACGGCAACGACCACCAGACACGACCAAGCCCACAACAACCGAACCCAGACAACAACCCCCAAGAACCAAACACCACCAGCCACAACGACCAGCCAAACCCCACCACGAACCAGCCAGCACCACCCCAAACACAGCCCCACCCCCAAAAACCAAACACCAACGGCAACGACCACGACCTCCGGACACGGCCCCGCCCTCAAGGGTGGGGGGTGGGTGGTGGGGTCAAGGCCCTGTCTGAGGCTATCGCTGTCAAGACCCCCGAACGGGTAGTCCCGGATTTCGGTGGATGGGTGGGCGGGCTGTGGACCGACGATTTGACAGGGCGGCCGGTGATCGGATCCGTTGTGGCCGCCTTCGCCGGCCGGGTTCGGCAGGGGCCGGGCAGGATCGCTGTGGTCAGTTCGGCCGGCAGGCTGAGCTATGCCGAGTTGAACGTGCGGGCCAATCGGGTGGCGCATCGGCTGCGTGCGCTCGGTGCCGGGCCGGGCACGCTCGTCGCCGTGACTGCTGATCGTTCGGCTGAGCTGATTGTCGGCATGCTCGGTGTGCTCAAGGCCGGTGCCTGTTACGTGCCGCTCGAACCGGGATTCCGGCACGCCGACACATCCGCGCAGTTGATATTGCCCCAGGGCCAACTGGCTGATCCGGCCGAATGGGCCGACCAACCGACCGACGATCCGACACCGAACACCAGGTCGCACGATCTTGCCTACGTCATCCACACGTCCGGCTCGACCGGGCGGCCGAAGGGGGTCGCCGTCGAGCATGGAGCCTTGTCCACGCATCTCGACGCCATCGCCGAGCGCTTCGACATCCATGCCGACGACACCGTGTTGCACCTCGCGCGGCCGACCGTCGACGTCGCGATCGAGCAGGTGTTGACCGCGCTGACCAGCGGCGCACGCCTGGTGCTGCCGGACGACCAGCTCATGTCGGTCGACGAACTGCTGACCCTGCTCGACAGCGAACGAGTTACCGTCGCCAACCTGCCGTCCGGTTACTTCCACGGCGTGGTCGGCGCGCTCCGGGATCGCCGGCCGACGACCCTGCGGACGATGATCTCCGGCTCGGACCGCCTCTCGCCGGCGGCCGCCACCGCGTGGCGGGAGCTGACCGGCATTCGGCTGCTCAACGCCTACGGCCCCACGGAAACCGTGATCACGGCGACCGTGCAGGACGTGACCTCCGAACGCATCACGATCGGGCGACCGGTCGCGCGCGACGCTTACGTGCTGGACGACTGGCTGTCGCCGGTACCGCACGGCGTGGCCGGCGAGCTGTACCTGGCCGGCGAACCGCTCGCCCGCGGCTATCTCGCGCAGCCGGGGCTGACCGCCGAGCGTTTCGTGGCCTGTCCGTTCGGACCGCCGGGCAGCCGCCTGTACCGCACCGGCGATATCGTGCGCTGGACCGACGACGGCGAACTGGAATTCGTCGGCCGGGCCGATGATCAGCTCAAGATCCGCGGTTTCCGCGTCGAACCGGCCGAGATCGAGGCAGCGCTCACCCGGCATCCCGATATCGCCGAGGCCGTTGTGGTCGCCCGCGATCAACGCCTGATCGCCTACCTGGTAACGGCTACCGGCCACCCAGTCCCCGAACCATCGCTCACCGAACTGCCGGCGTACATGAGGCCGACCGTATTCCAACAGATCGACCGAATCCCGTTGACGCGCAACGGAAAGGTCGACCACAAGGCGCTGCCATCAGTAACGGTGCCGGAAACAGATCATGTCGCGCCGCGCGATGCCGTCGAAGAAGTGATCGCGCAGGTGTGGGCCGATATCCTCGGCATCACGCGAGTCGGCGTCTACGACAACTATTTCGCGCTCGGTGGCGATTCGATTCTGAGTATCCGGTTGGTGTCCGAACTGCGTGACGCACTGGGTGTCGACGTCTCGCCGCGCGCGTTGTTCGACCATCCGACCGTGGCGGCGCTCGCGGCCAACCTCCAGCCGACCGACACCATGCCACCGCTGTGCCGGACCGACCGCGACACGCCACCACCGGCCTCGTTCGCGCAGCAACGCCTCTGGTTCCTGGACAGCTTCGAACCGAACTCCACCGCCTACAACACCGGCTACGCCCTCCGCCTACGCGGTGACCTCGACGTGGCCGCACTCCGAGCCGCTTTCACCCTCGTTGTCGCACGACACGAATCCCTCCGCACCACGTTCGACGCGACCCCGACCGGCCCGGTCCAGATAATCCACCCACCCACCGACGTCCCAATTCCGATCGAGGAACTGTCCGAAGTAGACGATTTATTACGGCACGAAGCCGAGACGCCGTTCGATCTGCACAACGGGCCACTGGTGCGGGTCCGACTGGCACGACTGGCGGCCAACGACCACGTGCTCGTCGTCGCCGCGCACCATGTCATCGTCGACGGCTGGTCGATGGGCGTCATCGGCACCGAACTGGCCACCGCCTACACGGCCCTAGGCAACGGAGAGACGCCGGACCTGCCCGAGACAACCCTCCACTACGCGGATTTCGCCGTCTGGCAACGGAACAATCTCAGCGCGACACGACAACTCGACTACTGGCGGAAGCAACTGGCCGACGTGACGCCAGTGGCGCTGCCGACCGACCGCCCCCGGCCCGCCGTACACACGACCAACGGTGCCGTGCGCGATTTCGAGGTGCCGGCCGAGATCACCGCCGGGCTCCGCGCACTGGCCAGCCGGCACGACTGCACGCTGTTCGTACCGCTGGTCGCGGCCTGCCAGGTGTTGCTGCACCGGTGGTCCTGCCAGGACGACATCACCGTCGGTACCGCGACCTCCGGCCGGCAGCGGCCCGAACTGGCGGACCTGGTCGGCTTCTTCGTCAACACGGTCGCACTGCGCAGCCGGATCGACCCGGCACAGCCGTTCGACGAGTTCGTCACCCGCGCGCGGAACACGGTGCTGGACGGATTCTCCCACCAGGACGTGCCGTTCGACCGGGTCGTGGACGAGTTGCGGACGGTCCGCGACACCAGCCGCGCACCGCTGTTCGACACCATGGTCGTACTCCAGAACACCCCGGCCGGCGCGGCCGAACTGCCGGGCCTGGCCATCGAGGAACTCGACCTGCCAACGGTGACGGCCAACTACGACCTCACGTTCGAATTCCGCGAGACCGACGGCGCCCTGCGCGCCGCCCTGACCTACAACACCGATCTGTTCGACCCGACCACCGCCAACCGGCTGACCGAACACCTCGGCGTGCTGTTGACCAGCATTACCACACAACCCGACCAGCCAATACAAGAACTACCACTGCTCACCGATGCCGAACAGCGGCAGACAACAGAACAATGGAACGACACCGCCCGCCCGCTGCCCTCGGAAACGCTGGCGGAACTGTTCGAGAAGCGCGTGGCCGAGAACGGATCGGCAGTCGCGATCGAATCCCCGGACGGCACGTTCACGTACGCGGAATTCAACGCACGCGCCAATCAACTGGCACATCTGCTGGCGAGCAAGGGCATCGGGCCGGAGCGGGTCGTGGCGCTCGTGTTGCCCCGGTCCGTGGCCAACACGATGGCCCAGCTCGCGGTGCTCAAGGCCGGCGCGGCCTTCCTGCCGATCGACCCGGCCTACCCGGGCGACCGCATCCGCATGATGCTCGCCGACACGAGCCCCGCCCTCGTGCTCACCACCACCGGGCACGCCACCCACGTGCCCGAACCGTTCCTGGCACTGGACACCGTCGACCTGTCCGACCAGCCGACGCGGAACCTGACCGACATCCGGCCGCACCACACCAACCCGGCCTACCTGATGTACACGTCGGGATCGACCGGGCTGCCCAAGGGCGTGCTGATCCCGCACACCGGTATCGCCAACTTCGCCATGGCCGAAATCGAGCACTGCGACGTCCAACCAGGACACCGCATTCTCCAGTTCGCGTCCCCGAGCTTCGACGCGTCCATTCTCGAACTCTGCCTGGCGCTCCCGGCCGGTGCGACGCTCGTCATCCCGCCACCCGGCCCACTGCTCGGCGACGACCTCGCCACCGTCCTGGCCGACCACCACATCACCCACGCACTCATCCCCCCGGTCGCCCTGGCCACCATCCCGGAGCACCGGAAACTCCCCGAATTCCACACCGTGATCGTCGGCGGCGACGCCTGCACCGCCGCGCTGGTGAACCGGTGGGCCCCGGGCCGCCGCATGGTCAACGCCTATGGGCCGACGGAGGCCACCGTCGTGGCCACCTGGAGCCGGCCGCTGGTGGCCGGCGACGGCGCGCCGCCGATCGGCGGCCCGATCGCCAACACACGGGTTTACGTGCTGGACAACGGTTTGCGGCCGGTGCCGGTCGGTGTTCGGGGCGACCTGTACGTGACCGGCGTCGGCCTGGCCCGTGGCTATCACAATCGGCCGGGGCTGACCGCTGACCGGTTCCTGGCCAACCCGTTCGGCCCGCCGGGCAGCCGGATGTACCGGACCGGGGACGTGGTCCGCTGGCGGCCGGATGGTCAGCTCGACTTCGCCGGTCGCGGCGACGACCAGGTCAAGATCCGCGGTATACGGATCGAATCCGGTGAGGTCGCGGCCGCGCTGCGACGGCACGACGCGGTGACCGACGCGGTCGTGGTCGCGCACGAGGACCCGCCCGGCGTGAAACGGCTGGTGGCCTACGTGGTGGCCGAGCCGGACACCGTGGACCTGCGGGAGTTCCTCGGCCGCACGCTGCCCGAGCACCTGATCCCGGCGGCGTTCGTGTTCCTGCCGGCGCTGCCCCTGCTGACCAGCGGCAAGCTCGATCGGGCCGCGTTGCCCGCGCCCGAATTCGGTGCCGCACAACCGGATTACGTCGCGCCGGGCACGCCGGCCGAGGCGACGCTGGCCACGGTCTGGGCGGAGGTGCTCGGCCTGCCCAGGGTCGGCGTGCAGGACAACTTCTTCGCACTCGGCGGCGATTCGATCCTGAGCATCCAGGTCGTCTCCCGGGCCCGGCAGCACGGCCTGCGGCTGACGTCCAAGGACCTGTTCCTGCACCAGACGATCGCGGCCCTCGCCGGCCACGCCGCCGTCACCGAGGACACCGGTCCCACTGACGAACCGGTGGTCGGCGCGGTGCCGTTGACCCCGGTCCAACACTGGTTCTTCGACACGCACACCGCGCGGCCGCAGCACTTCAACCAGTCCGTCCTGGTCGAAGTACCGTCCGATGTGGATGAATCTGCCCTGGAAACCGCCTTCGCTGCCCTGCTGGCACACCACGACGCGCTCCGCATGCGGTTCGAACGCACCGCGGACGGCTGGCACCAGTACAACCCGCCGGTCGAGCCCGTCCAGATGCTGTACCGGCACGACAGCGGCGACCCGGCCGAGGTCGAGCGGGTGGCCGACGAGTTGCACGCCGGTTTCGACCTCGCCGACGGACCACTGTGCAAGGCCGTGCTGTTCGGTGGCGACGGGCCGACCCGGTACCTCTTCGTGGTCGCGCATCACGCCGTGTTCGACGGCGTGTCCTGGCGCATCGTGCTGGCCGATCTGGCAACGGCCTACGCTCAGGCAACCGCCAGCCGGCCGGTCGATCTCGGCACCAGGACGACGTCGTTCCGCGACTGGGCGATCCGGCTGGCCAGCCACGCCGCGGCCGGCGGTTTCGCCGACGAACTCGACCACTGGCGCGCCGTGCGCACCACCGGCATACCAGTGGACCACCCCGAGCCGGACCGGCCGCACGCACCGAAGTCCAGTGTGCTGGTGGACCTCGATGTCGAGGACACCGCGGCACTGCTGCGTGCCGCGCCAGCCGCCTATCGCGCCCGGATCAACGATGTGCTGCTGACCGCCCTTGCCCGCGCCGTCACGCGGTGGACCGGCGAATCCGACGTGTCGGTCGATCTGGAGGGCCACGGCCGGTCGGAGTTGTTCGACGACGTCGACGTGTCGCGGACCGTCGGCTGGTTCACCACGGTCTATCCGGTGGCGTTGGACGTGCCGCCGGACGGCACGCCGTGGCGGCAGGTCGTGCGGGCCGTGCGGCGGCGGCTGCGGGCGGTGCCGAACGACGGGCTCGGCTTCGGCGCCCTGCGCTACCTGACGCGGGACCTGCCGGACATCAGCGCGCCGATCGCGTTCAACTACCTTGGCCAGTGGGACGGCGCGGCCGGCGGCGCCGACGACGGCCTGTTCCGGGCCGTGCATTCGTCGATCGGCCAGGAACACGATCCCGACACGCCGGACACGCACCTGCTGGAGGTGGTCGGCGGGGTGCAGGACGGGCGGCTCACCTTCTCGTGGTTCTACCGCCCTGACCGGCACGACGAGTTGACCATTCGCACCGTCGCCGATGATTTCGCCGCCGCGCTGCGCGCCATCGCGGCCGACTGCCGGAGGCCGAAGTGACTGATCAGCAACATGACGTTCGACCGGTTCCGTTGTCCCGCAACCGGAACTACCAGATCCTGTGGGGTAGCCAGGTGGTGTCCCTGTTCGGGGACAACGCGACCTTCATCGTGTTTCCGTTGCTGGTGCTGGCGTTGAGCGGTTCGCCGGCGGCGTCCGGGCTGGTGCTCGGCGTCAGCGCGGCAGCCGAACTGGTGGCCGGCATACCGGCCGGCGCGTTGGCCGACCGGTGGGACCGCAAGAAGATCATGCTGATCTGCGAAGCCATTCAGGCGGTCGTCACGGCCGGTCTGGTTGTCGCGCTGTGGTCGAATCACGCGAACGTGCCGTTGCTGCTGGTGGTCGCGGTCGTGCTGGGCGCGTGTGAATCGGTGTTCCGGCCGGCCGAGACCGCCTGCCTGCCCAATATCGTGCCGGACGAGCAGGTGGGCGGCGCGGTCGCCGGCAACGCGGCACGGGCCTACATCGGCAACCTGGCCGGTACGGCCGCCGGCGGTTTCCTGTTCGCGGTGGGCCGGGCCGTCCCGTTCGTCGTGAACCTGCTGGCGCACGGCTTTTCGTTCGTGGCACTGCTGTTCTTCAAGCCGCCGCCCCGGCCCGCGACCACGCCGGCACCGCTGCACCGGCTCGGTGCGGAGATGGCCGAAGGCCTGCGATTCATGTGGCAGCACCGGCACATCCGGGTCACCGCGCTGTGTGCCGTGGTGCTGAACCTGTTCTTCAGCGCGTTCTTCATCGTGGTGATCGTGCTGGCGCGCACGCGGGGGGTGCCGTCCGGCGAGATCGGCATCATGGCCGCGATGCTCGGGGCCGGCGGCATCGCCGGCGCGCTGGCGGCACCGTATCTGACCAAGGTGCTCAGCCCGTACCAGTCGATCATCGCGGTGTTCTGGGCGCTGACCGTGCTCACGCCGGTCGCCGCGGTCATCCACAACGGCTACCTGATGGGCCTGCTGTTCGCGGCGATGGCCGTGCTGCCGCCCGCCGCCAACACCGCGATCGTCACCGAACAGCTCCTACGCACGCCGGACGAGCTGCGCGGCCGGCTGTCCGGCGTGCTCGGCGTGGCGGCCGGAGTCGCGGCGGCACTCGGACCAACGCTGGGCGGCGCGCTGACAGAGGCGGTCGCCGGCACCGAAGCCGTGTTGATCTGCACCGCCGGCATCGCCCTGGTCACCGTGCTGGTCACGGCGAGCCCCACCCTGCGGCACTTCCCGGTAGTAGAGACACCAGAGAAAGGCGCGATCGATGGCTGACGACGACACCACGACCTACCAGGTCCTGCGCAACGACGAGGAGCAGTACTCGCTGTGGCCGCTGACGCTGGCCATCCCGTCCGGCTGGCAGGCCGTCGGCAAGGAGGGCACCAAGGCGGAGTGCATGTCCTATGTGGACGAGGTGTGGACCGACATGCGGCCGCGCAGCCTCCGCGAGCAGATGGCGGCCGACGCCCAGAAGTGACTACCGCACGACCTGCACCTCGTCGCCCACCCGGAGGGTGTCGAAGAAGGTCACCGCAGCAGCGTGCGACAGGTGGACACAGCCGTGCGACGACACCGCGAGGCTGCCCTCGTGGAACGCGTCCCCGCCGTGGAAGAACACCGAGTACGGCATGGCCACATGGAACACCGAGCTGATGTGGTGCAGATCCTTGTAGGTCACGTGGAAGGTGCCCGGGTCGGTCGGCGCGCTCGCCCGGCCGGTCCGGGCGGCCACGGGACCGTAGACCACGACGCCGTTGTCCATCAGCCACGCCTGCTGGGTGGCCAGGTCGACACAGGCCCTGGCCGCGGCCGAACACGGTGTCGCCTGCGCGGCGGCGGCCTGGGCCGGCACCGCTAACAGCAGGGCTGCACTGCCGACGCCGATCGCCGCCAATGCCGCGAGTGGTCGTCCGCCGATCATGAGTCATCGCCTCCTACCGACAGTTCGACATATCACTCCTTACCGGCTACCCGGGGTGTCCGCACGTCGAAACGTCAGCGCCAGCGGATCGGCAGGTGTTTCACGCCGTGCTGGAAGTTGGAGCGCAGGCGGACCGGGTCGCCGGCCAGTTCGACCTCGCCGAGTTGGTCCAGTACGGCGTCGAACATCGCGCGCATCTGGATGCGGGCCAGTGGGGCGCCGAGGCAGAAGTGCGGGCCGTGGCCGAAGGTCAGGTGGTCGTTGGGGGTGCGGGTGATGTCGAACGTGTCCGGGTCGGTGAACACGGACTCGTCGCGGTTCGCCGACGTGAACCAGACGACGACCTTGTCGCCGGCCCGGATGTCGACGTCGCCCAGTCGGGTGGCCGTCGTGGCGGTGCGGCGGAAGTGCATGACCGGCGTCCACCAGCGCAGCATCTCCTCGACCGCGCCGGGCAGCAGCGCACGGTCGGCCAGCAGCGCGCGGTACTGGTCGGGGTGGGTCAGCAGCGCGAGCAGGCCGCCGGGCAGGCCGTTGCGGAGAGTTTCGTTGCCGGCCACCGAAAACAGCCAGAACAGGTTCTCGAACTCGGCCAGCGACACGCGGCCGCCGTCGGAGTCCACCTGCCGCATGAGGATCGTCATGACGTCGTCGCCGGGGTGGTGCCGCTTGTGTTCGCCCAGGGCGTTCGCGTACGCGTAGAGGTCCGGCATTCCGTTGCGGCTGCGTGGATCGGGCAGTTCGCCGGTGGGGCCGGGCGTCGGACGCAGGCCGAGCACG
>Ga0137379_10005077_pt1 | contig 12423 bp, 11 predicted proteins | sample SagtaG_18_FD_104812 | JGI IMG/M metagenome (GOLD analysis project Ga0137379, IMG submission 104812) | Vadose zone soil microbial communities from Sagehorn Ranch, Mendocino, California, USA - Sage2_L_80_16 metaG | ecosystem: Environmental > Terrestrial > Soil > Vadose zone | place: USA...
AAGGAGGAGCTACATGGCTGACACGACCTTTACCGAAATTTCAATCCGTTATGAAAAAGATTCCCTGATTCAGAAATCAGCTGCCGAGCGGCTGCTGGGACTTTTGGATATACAGGAGTTCGAGGCGGTTCTTGATCTGGGCTGCGGAACCGGCAACCTGACCCGCCGTATCCGCCAACTGACCTCCGGTCCGGTCACCGGCGTCGATCCGTCGCCGGGTATGATCGAAAGCGCCCGCAGTTCCTCACAGATGATCTCTGACATCGCCTTTATCCACGCTGCCGCGGAGGAGATAACCTTCAGGGAGTCCTTCGATGTAATATTCTGCAACTCCGCCTTTCAGTGGTTCACATCCCCCCGCCAGGCCCTGATTGTCTGCCATGCCGCTCTTCGCCCCTGTGGGCGTATGGGCATCCAGGCGCCGGCCCGCAGCGACTATTGTCCTAATTTTCTGGCAGCCGTTGCCGAGGTGGCTAGCGATCCCCGTACCGCGGCGATCTTTGCCCGCTTCAAATCGCCATGGCTGTTCCTCGACCAGCCCAACGACTACCGTATCCTGTTCGAAGAGGCCGGCTTTTCGGTGCCATTTGCCACAATCGAGGAGTTGGTGACCCCCTATACCCCGGATCAAGTGATGACGATCTTCGAATCGGGAGCTGCCGCCGGCTACCTTAACCAGGAGTCATACAGCGGCGGCTATGACGAGAATTACCCTGCCACATTCCGCGAGATCGTCGCCACAGCCTTCCGCAAGCAGGCCGGACTCGACGGTCTGGTTCAGCTGACATTCAACCGCATCTATCTGATCGCCGTCAAACCGTGAGGTCACACCATGTCAAATCATACGTCTTCATCCGCTTCGACGGCTACTTCGGTCGCATTGGCCTACAAGATCCGTAACTCACTCTACCTGAATATTACCAACCGCTGTTCCAACCATTGCACCTTTTGTCCCAAGTTTGAGGACCTTACCCTGAAGGGGCATAATCTGGAGCTGGAACGCGAGCCGACAACACCGGAGATCATAGCGGCGGTCGGGGTGCCGGAGGATATCGACGAGATTGTCTTCTGCGGGTTCGGAGAACCGCTGATAAGGCTGGATACGGTACTGCAGGTGGCCCCGGATTTGAAGCAACGCGGATTCCGCATTCGTATCAACACCGACGGCCAGGCCAACCTGGTTCATGGCCGCAACATCCTGCCGGAACTGGCCGGTCTGGTGGACTGTATCTCGGTCAGCCTGAACGCTTCCGATTCAGTCACCTACCAAAATCTCTGCAACTCTCCATTCGGCGCAGCAGGCTTCAGTGGAGTCTGCGACTTTATCCGTGAAGCGGTCAGCCACATCCCGGCTGTTATAGCCAGCACCGTGACCGTACCTGGTGTCGATGTAGAGGCCTGCCGCATTCTGGCGCAGTCGCTGGGGGCGGAATTCCGAATCAGGGAGTACCAGGACGTCGGCTGATCACTCAGTCGGCAGCACCCTTTCCAACTAGCTACCGGCAACCTCTTCTTTCCAGCCACACAGTCGTTTTTCAAGCGAAACCAGAACGTAGTTGGCCAGTAAACCAATTGCGGTCATGAAGATGCAGATCGAATAGATCATCACATGCTCCGGACCGGCGTGACACTCGTCATTGGCAAGGAGACTTCCGAGTCCGAAGTTGGCGCCCAGCATCTCCACGGCGACCAAAATCAGAATTACCTCTGTATAGGCGAGACGCAGGGCGACAAAGAGCGAAGGTAACGCCGCCGGCAGGACAACAAAGCGGAACATCCCGAAATGGGATAATCCAAGCGAGCGTGCCGTTCTCACTATCTCCGGTTCAATATTCTGAACTGCGCTTACGGTGCCTATCAGAATCCACCAGAACGCCGTAAGGGTTATCAGCAAGATCTTCGAAAGCTCACCAATGCCAAACAGCAGAATGAACAAGGGAAACCAGGCGAGGAGCGGCACCTGACGCAGAGCCTGCAACGGCGGATCCAGGTATTTTTCACACGTTTCGAACCAGCCCAGCAGGAATCCCACCGGGATCGCCAAGACCACGGCCAGAGCGTATCCCACGGTGACCCGCTGCATGCTCATGGAGGTATGTTTCCAGAGGGTACCGGCAACCGCCATCTCCCCCAGTACTTCGAAAACCCGGGTTGCGGAAGGAATTTGGGTTGGTGCGGTCAATCCCGTTCTGACGACAGCTTCCCACAACAGCAGGACTGTCAGAGCCATGATGGCTGCCACCAGGGCCTTCGGCTGTGCCGTCAGGCGGGACGGGAACGTGGATATCGTTGTCCGCAGTCCAGCCGCAACACCGGACCTGTTGCTGATGGACTGCCGGTCACGTTCTTTGCCCGCACTATTTTCAAATCGGTCAGTGATGACGATATCCAGTGAATTAGACTCCACAGCCGTCTCATTGATTACGGTTGCCATTAAATTATCACCCGGAAACAGCTACTTCTTAACAAAGTAGGCGTTAGTGTAAATATCCGTCGTCTTTATAGCGCCTTCCTTCCATAACTTGTTATCCACCGCCAACTTGAACCAGGTCGCGATATAGGAATCCTCAATGGTAGGATGCTCGTCATAGTAGAACACACTGACATCCTCAGGCTTCATATTCAGGAGACGGGCGGCAATTTTAGCGGCCTCAACCTGGTTGTTGTTGATCCAGATGCGCGATCGGTAGAGCGCCCGGACGAACCCCTTGACCACCTGCGGATTTTCCTTGATAAATTTTTCGCTGAAACCTCTGATGGAGAGGCCGCCGGCAGGCGATTGGACGATGTCGTAGCTGATGCCGATTCTTTTTACTCCGCCGTTTCTCATGGTCTGTCCGGCGAAAGGTGGGTGTGATGTGGTCATGTCAACCAAGCCCTGCTTCAGAGCTTGTTCCATCTGCGGGCCCGGCATGACCACCCATTCCACGTTTGTCGGCAGATTGTTTTTCCTGAGCCACCAGGTGATGTAGCCGTCGCTGCATTCACTGTAGCCGGAAATGGCGACTTTCTTGCCGATCAAATCCTTGTAGGAATTGATCGGGCTCCCCTCTTTAACCAGATACTGCACATGGGGAAACTCCGGATGGTCGACCATCCCCGGTGCAACGGCCTTCAGCTTTGCCCCGGCCAGGACGGCCTTGGCCAGCGATGGGGGATGTCCCGTAAATACGTCATTATCCCCGGAAGCAACAGAAATCAGCTCCGTGCCCGGCTTGAGCACCCCGATATACTTTATCTCGATCCCTTCATCCTTGAAGAAACCCAGTTCCTCGGCAATCGGAATTTCATTGAAGCCGGTCTGGGTCGGCACTCTGACAGGAAACATTTTTTTGTATACAGTGCCTGCTTTGGCAAGCGGAGGTGGGACCTCCCCCTTTTTCAAATCAGCTTTAGAACCCTTCTTGCGGGTCTTAGCCAGCCCAAGCACCTTCTGCTTGCTTTTTCCGGTATCAGGTTTCGTTTCAGCCATGACACCACCCACGGCCACGCTTACCGCTATCAACACCGTTAAAACTCCAATGATCCACTGTTTTCTCTTCATATGTTCTCCCTTTCCGTATTGAGTAAAAAATGGTAGTACCAACCAATTCTCATCAGGTAAGCATTTCATAATCAAAGTCCCTGGATCACCGCTCGGAGAACCGGATAATACTGGTTGAACACCCAATCGCCACCGCCTGCCCACTGCTTGTGGCAACTGTTGCAGAACTCGGTCGGTTGGGCTTTTGCACTATCCAATCTCTTGCCGTTGTCCCTCTCAAAGTTGAAAAAGGCCCAGTTTCCGGGTTCATTGTGAAATCGCTTCGCATCCTTAACCGACACGGACAGACCGATAAACTCTCCGGGAAAGTATCCATTTCCGCTGGCCGAACTTTTGAAGGCGACATCGACAAGCTCTTTTACGAATACGGTTCCGTTGGGAAAAATCCCGGTTTTCTTGTACCGTGCGAAGCTGGCTGGGTCGATATAGACATGGTGAAATTCGGGAAATTGTGCCTTGCCGTCATTCAGGTCATTTGGGGTTACCGGCGCGCCGACAAATACCCACTGCCGGTAATTTATGGGTAGGAGCAACTCTCCTTTACTTGTAAATTTTGCGGCACCGGAAGCGGCCTCGGTAATCGTGGGCAGTGCCGACAGAGCAGTCGTCCCGGCCAGGGCGACCAGCAGCATTCAGAAAAAACATCTCTTGCCATACGTCAGCATAGCAACTTTCATATTTCCCTCCATTTCGTCATTCTCTGTTCCTTTTAAAACATCTATCAGAACCTCATCTGTTTTTCAGATACCCCGGATAATTGCGTGCGGCGATCCTTTCTGCTTCCTTCAATATTGCCGACTCCTTGATTTTACCTTCCTTAACGAGCCTGTAATATGGATTGAAGTCACGAGTATATACATCCGTGGGTTTGACCTTCCCCTCTTTCAATTCACCGTTTTTGACCATCATGTTGATATAAAACTGGATGTTGCGTTTTTCATTGATGAAGAGATGGGGCATCCAGGCATAAGTGCTGAGGTACTTTATGTTTTCGGATGAAATTTCCAGACGTTTCGCATAAATCGCCTTGGCTTCATCCTGATGAGCAGTGGCCCAGTCTGCTGCCAGCGCCAACGCCGCAATGAAATTCCGGGCGACTTCGGGATTTTTCTGCAGCCACTCTTCCCGGACAACGGCAATACTGGTCGCCCCTCTGCCATACGTGGGCGCAATCGCATCGTAATCGGAAAACAGCTCACGGAAACCGGGGGTATTGGACAACTTTCCGGTATAGGGAGGGTGGGCGGTGGCGACATCCACCAGACCCTGCTTCAAGACTTGTTCAATCTGGCTTACCGGTATTGTCACACCCTCAATTGATGCTTTTTTGATATCAATACCGCTCAGCCGGAGATACTCGGCCGCGCCATAACCGGTGCAGCCGACGAGTTCAATCCCTTCACCCTGACCGGTCAGTCCGATAATTTTTTTTCCTATCAGGTCCTTGGCCGACCTGATAGGGCTATTCTCTTTTACGTACCAGACCATATGCGGCTGTTTTTTGGTGGAATCGGTAAATCCGCCGATGATCTTGATTTTCCCCCCTGACTTTCTTACCCTGATCACGGAGTCGGTATGCGGCCCAGCCGTGTAATCAAAGGCGCCGCTGGCAAGAAGAACGAAGCGGTTAGTCCCTGCTTTCAGCTCCGATATCCACTCGATCTTTATCCCTTTTTCCTTGAAAAAGCCGAGCTCGTCGGCAATGAACTCCAGATTGCCAACCCTTACGAACGGTACGCGCACGACGGCAAGTTCTTTTTCTTGTCCCTTGGTCGTATTCACATCCTTTGGCTTTGATGACAGACATCCCGCATTTCCGATACTTCCGATTCCGGTTAATAGGACCACAAATAACCCTGTCATCACCAGCTTCGATTTCATATCCATGAATCTCTCCCCTTTCGGCGTCTGTGCTGCTAAAATTGGCTTTCTCAATGACGAATAATCTGCTCTTTCCACCTGCTGGCTCTTTTTTCCAGAGTTGTCAGACCGTAATTTACGATTATGCCGAGGATAGTCATAGCCAGTATGGCGGCATACATGCTCGGGATTTCAAAACGGGACTCGGTGTGAAAGATCAAAAAACCCAGTCCGGCATTAGCGCCCAGCATTTCAGCGGCGACAAGGATGAGCAGGGCTGTCGTACCCGATAGACGCAGTCCGGAAAACATCGACGGAATGGTAGCGGGTAGAACGACCTTTATGAACATGCCGAAACGGGAAACACCCATTGATCGAGCCGATTTTACCAGGAGCGGGTCAAGCTGGGTCACCCCTGACACGGTATTGAGAAACACCGGCCAGAAACATGCCTTACAGATGATTGCCACCTTTGAGACCTCTCCGATACCAAAGAGGAGGATGAATACCGGAAAAAGCGCAAGTGTGGGGAGTTGCCGCAATGCCTGCAGTCCAGGATCAACAAACTTCTCGAAATTTTTGAACCAACCGACCAGAAAGCCGATCGGGATTGCCACCCCTGTGGCGATCCCAAATCCTATCATCGCCCGCTTCAGACTCACCAGCGTATGCGTAAGGAGTTCACCGGACAGGGCCAGTTCCTTAAGCGCCTTGAGCACTGAAGAAAATGACGGTACGAATACCGGATCTATGATGCCCGTTCGTGGGGCAATTTCCCAAACCAGCAGCATCAGCACAATGAACAGCGATTTCTGGGAAAACCCCAGGAGAACATCCCAGCACGCACGCAATTTTACTGCAAGAGACTCTTTCAGGTGCAGAAGCTTTGGCAATGCGGTCGCCTGATGTACTTCCGGCAGCTCCATCGCAGATATTTCCCGATTAAAATCAGCTGGTGTAACAACGCGTTCCGTTTCCATCGTTCACCTCTCCCTGTGCATCAAATGCCTGTGTATAATTACGTCCTTCTTGTTTTTTGTTCGTTTGTCGATCTGAGCAGCGTCAAGTTCCAAAGAAAAACCGGAGATTCCTTATCGCAAAAATTACGCGATGGAAACCTCCGGTTATCCAGTCAGTTTACCGCAATATTCATTTCGCTATCATGAATCATTGCGGCGTATCCAGCATTATCGCTGGACTATGTGCGACTTCCCGATCAGAACGACCTGAAACCTATGAAGTTAATAAGAACACATGCGTTCAACAAAAAAAACCGGAGGGCCTCTCGTATTTCATACAAGATAACGGCACCTCCGGTTTCCCGGTCAGCCTAATGTCTCCACGCTTCAGCAGGGATTCAATAGTATAATAAGTTTATAGACTTTATAGTCTAAACTATACAGCTCATTATTTTGCGGTGTCAATATATTTTTTAAAGAATCTTGTTAATAAGGCATAAAAAATAAAAAAGTGTTGACAAAACAGACCCGCGTTCGTTATTTTCAATTCAATATATTACCTATAGAAATAAGAAGATGGCAGCATTTTAATAGGCTTGCTGTAAAGAGAACCGACTGGATAACCGGAGGTTTCAGAGCGCATATGCGTCATGAACCCGCCGGTTTTTTTGTTTCCGGACATACAACAAAGGAGAAAAGGATGGGACTCAAAACCGATAAGGTAGTACCGGGCCGCGAAGAGCGGGTAGCGGCATGCATGGCTCACGGCGGCTGTGCCAGCGGCATCGGCAAACAGGACAAGATCTGTCTCAAGAACAACGAACGCGGGTTTTCGCAAGCCGGCCTCTGCCAGCTTCTGCCGACCCTGGGAATGCTGTTGACCCTGCCGGATACCGCGGTCATCGTGCATGGCGCCATCGGTTGCGGATCGGCCGGTTTTGGTATGAATACCGGCATCAAGCTGCACCACCTGCTGCGCGGCAACCCCAACGCCAAGGACAGCCTCTGGTTCACTACAAACCTGGACGAATCGGACGTTGTTCACGGCGGGGAACAGCGCCTGGAAGAAACCATTCTGGCGGTTAACGAGAAGTATAAACCGGCCTCGATTATCGTGGTACAGACCTGTACTCCTTCCATCATCGGCGACGACCTGGTCGGGGTGATAGAAAAATTGCGGCCGCAGATCGACACGCCGCTGCTCTACTCGCATTGCGAAGGCTTCAAGACCAAGGTCTGGGCCACCGGCTACGACGTGGCCTTCCACGCCATGATCCACGGTTTCATCATCAAGGACAAGGAAGGCCCTCCGCCCCGCAAGGCACCGCGAAAACCGGGTGAGCGACCTCTGGTCAACGTCATCAATCTGGCTTCCATGGGCAAGCCAGATGAGCTGGAGCTTGAGCGCCTGCTGAACGCCATCGGCATCGATGTCGTCATCGGCCCCAACTTTGCCGACCGGGAGAAAATCCGCCGCATGACCCAGGCAGATTTGAACGTAAGCATCTGCCCGACCCACGACGACTACCTGATCGAGTACCTGCACGAGGAATACGGCATCCCCTACGTGCTCAAGGACATGCCGATCGGTCTCGCAAATACCCGCAACTGGCTGCTGGATATCGCCGGTAACTTCAATCTTGAAAAAGAGGCGCTGGCCCTGATCGAAAAGGAGGAGGCCCAGGCCAGAAAAGCGGTGGAGCGCTACCTTCCGGCCCTCAAGGGGATCCGGGTGTTCCTCTCGGCCGGCGAGTTCCGCGCCGTCGTTACCGGCGGTCTGTTCCAGGAACTGGGCATGGAAATAGTCGGCCTGCGTTCCTATCACCACGACGACTTCGGCACCGAATTCTATGCCCGTCTCGTGGAGGCTCAGGAAGGTAAGGACTTCCCCATTGACATCGCCAACTTTCAGCCCTTCGAGCTGGTCAATCTTCTCAAGAAGGTCAAACCGGATCTTTTCTGCGGCCATGTTTTCGACAACGCCTGGGCGGCCCGGCTCGGCTATCCCTGTATCACCATCTTCCGCATCTTCGACTACTATGTCGGCTACCGCGGTTTTTACGAGGTTGCCAAGAAGGCGGTCCGTAACCTGAAAAACCACAACTTCAACAAGAAGCTGAGCCGGAACGTGGAAGAGGCCTACCACGGCGATTGGTACGACAAAAGTCCCTTCGCTTATATCAAGACCGACAGCCTGGAACCGACTGTAGAACCGGAAAGTCTGGCGGCGTAATTATCCCTTCGACTCCGCTCAGGGAACTTAATTTTGCTTATAGAGCGTAATTGTTCTGTGAGCGGAGTCGAGCCGATCGATGCAATAACAACTAAACCAAGGAGCAACATACATGAGCACTCATATAGAACGTCCCCGTTATCAGTGCGCACTGGGAGGCGCGCTGGTAACCATCAACTCCATCGAACGGGCCGTGGCCATCGTCCACGCCGCACCCGGCTGCGCGGCCAGTGCCGACGGCGCCGCCAACGTAGGTGGCGGCTACTGGGGCACCACTCTCACCGACGGCCGCGCCACCCCCAGCACCAACATCGTCGAACGGGAGGTCATCTTTGGCGGTGAAGAACGCCTGGCCGAACAGATAGCCGCAACCCTGGAGGTAGTAGACGCCGACCTGTACGCCGTGATCACCGGCTGCATGACTGATATCATCGGCGACGATGTCCGCGCCGTGGTGGCAGAATTTCAGCGTCAGGGCAAACCGGTCATCGTCGCCGAGACCGGCGGTTTCAAGGGGGAGTCAAACTTGGGCGCCGACTTCATCTGGGAGGCGATCATTAACCAGTTTGTCACCAAGGGGCTTCCCAAAGATCCCAGACGGGTCAACCTGTTCGGCTTTGTACCGGCCCAGGATGTTTTCTGGCGCGGCAACCTGATCGAGCTGAAGCGCCTGCTGGGGTTGCTCGGGATCGAGGCCAACACCTTCCTGACCCCCCACGACAAGCTGAAGAATCTGAAAGAGGCCTCGCGGGCTGCTCTTAACATCGTCTTCTCCGATGTGCACGGCATCAGTCCAGCTAAAGTATTCCGGGAGGTGCACGGCACCCCCTACATCACCGAACCGCTTCCGATCGGACCGACCGCCACCGAGGAATTCCTGCGCCGTATCGCGGAACAGCTCAAGGTGGACGGGGAAACCCTGAAATGGGTCATCGCCGAGGAAAAGGCCCACTACTATCGCTTCATCAACCCACTGACCGACCTGATCAATGACCAGGACTTCCAGCGTTTCGGGGTTATCATCGGCAATGCCAACTATACTTTCGCCCTGACCAGGTTTATATCCGAAGACCTGGGATGGCTCCCCTACTTCGCCGCCGTGACCGACCTGCTGAATGACGAGCAGCAGGACGTTGTCAGAAGACGTCTGGACACAATCCCGGCCGACTTCCGACCCAAGCTGATTTTTGAGACCGATACCGACCGTATCACCGAGCGGCTGAACGAGGAGTTAGAGAAGGAAAATGACCCTTACGGCACCCCCATCAATCCGGCTTTCGTCATCGGCAGCAATCTGGACCGCCCGCTGGCAGTCGGTATTAAGGCCGGATTCTGGGGCGTCTCCTATCCGATCACCAACCGCATTGTCACCGATCAGTTCTACGTAGGTTTCAAGGGCGGCTTGCGCCTGGCCACCGACCTGATCAGCGTTCTGGTGTCGAATCGGTAGGATATCCTTATCTGATCTTGTAATTCTGGGGAGCTTCCAGTAGGAGTGCGTGATGAATAACACCCAGGGGCTCAAAAGCCTTCTGGCAATCAATGTACTGGCCGGCTGCGCCAGCGGCATCATGCTGCTGGCGTTGCCGCTTTACACGCTTTCGCTGCATGCCTCGGCGACGGAGATGGGGCTGATCAGCGGCATAGCCGGGGCCGGCCGCATGCTGATCATCGTCCCTTCCGGGGTCTGGGCCGACCGCTACGGTACCCGCAAACTGTTCATCGTCAGTACCCTCCTCTGCGTCGCCCTGACCACCATGATCCCCTGGGTGCGAACCACCCTGATGTTGATGGGTCTCATGTTTTTCCAGGGCATGGCGCAGTCCATCGGCTTCATGACCCTCCAGACCGGTTTTCTTAAGCGGATGAAATATCTGGAGGCATCCCAGGCCGGCTGGCAGCGCAGCGCAACCCAGCTGGGTTTTTACCTGATCGGCCCCCTGACTGCTGCGGCTCTTCTGGGAGGAGAGAATTATTTCCCGGCCTTTCTTTCGGTAAGCGCCCTGTTTCTGGCTGGGGTCGCCGTCGTACTCTACCGCAGCAGACGCGGTATCCGCGAGGTTAGTGAGTACACCAACAGAACTCCCTATGAGGATTTGAAATGCATGCTGGCTCTGCTGACAGATCGCAACCTGCTGACCGTTCTAGCGATTGAACTTCTCAATGCGGCGGTCTTCGCAATTTTCAGGACCTTCATGGCGCCTGTTGCGATGGATGTGCTGCATCTGGGGATGCAGGCGGTCTCATGGATAGTCATCACCCAGGGGAGCGTGGCCATGGTGACACTCTTCTGGGGTGGACTTCTGTTCAAAGCGCGCTCCGCCACCTGGTGCTTCAATGCCGCCGCCGTCACGATCCTGATCGGCAACGCCGCCATGTCAACCACGGGCAGTTTCGGGCTGTTCTGGCTCGGCTCGGCCCTCTACGGCGCCGGCACCGGTATGCTGGGCTATTGCAGCCTGATCCGGCTGACCCGCGTGGACGGTGACAAAGGCAAGATCGCCGCCCTGTTCAGCCTGAGCGTTGCCATCGGAACGACCATAGGCCCCATTTTCGGCGGCCTCGCCGGGGAGACGCTGGGGATGCAGACTTCATTTCTGTCGTCGGTGTCGCTGCTTCTCTTGATCATGATATTCCAGCTCTGGAGATCTGTGGCCACGTATCCACTTCGAAAGGATACAGAGGCATTGGAGCAGGTCGCCCAGGAGTGAATATGCACAGCTGAATAATTTATCTGAAAATATATCTTGACAGACTGAATTCAAATCAGTATAAAAATATAAAATCCATAATTCTAATAGACAGGTTTACTTGACAACAAGAGACCGGCTGCGAAAATGCGTCCGGTCTTTTTTTATTTCAACCATGAAAAGCGCAGCATAACAAAAAAGGCAGACCAGTAAACTGGAGGCCGGAATGACCCGTGATCGGGTAATCCGGCCTTTTTTTTACGACAACGTCATCAGGAGCGCTCTTATGAACAACGCCACCAAATGGATTATCCTTTCGACCCTGACCCTTTTCATCTCCGTTGGAATCGCCTGCGCCAGTTCCAACGGAGTACGCGCACCTCAGCGTCAGGCCGCAAGCTATCCAAAGATAGAGATATACACGGCACCTGGCTGCAGAAGCTGCGCCGCTGCAAGTGATTTCCTGACCAGCAACAATATTCCCTTCACCAGGAAGGACATATCCCAGAACCCCGACTATCTGGATGAACTGTCGGTCAGGTACAAAACGCGTGGTGTTCCGGTTATCGTGATCGGTAACGATGAAAAAGTACTTAGAGGCTATGTGCAGGAGGCTTTTCAGTTGGCGGTCAGAGAAGTCATGGCCAAACAGCGGCACTAACCAACAACAGCAGAGTTTAACAGGTTGACCGGAAAACCGGAGGCTGCATCACCATCAGGGATGCGGCCTCATATTTCTTAACCAAGGCGGTATACGTGCAAAAAACTGAAAACAATACAAAAGCTGCCATCGTAACCGGCACCTTCACGACATCCGGCATTATGAAGCTTGCAGGTGCAGCACTACTGACGGCAGCTCTGCTGCTCTGCGGCTGTGCCGGCCGCAATCAGCAGATGGTCAACAACGATGACTACGTCGAGATTGATAATCCATTTGCCAGTGATTCTCCCGATGGAAATTCCAAAATCTGGGTGCCGCGAAAATCGGTTGAACGGGGTCTGCCCCGTGGCGGAGAGCTTGTAAAGAAAAGTTTCGACGGCTTTGCCGGCGAGGCTGGCAAAGCCGTCGAAGAATCAGCCATAATCGACGCCGGTAAAGCACCGGTCGTGGCTGTGCGACCTCATTTACTAGTATCA
>Ga0137379_10005078_pt1 | contig 12422 bp, 10 predicted proteins | sample SagtaG_18_FD_104812 | JGI IMG/M metagenome (GOLD analysis project Ga0137379, IMG submission 104812) | Vadose zone soil microbial communities from Sagehorn Ranch, Mendocino, California, USA - Sage2_L_80_16 metaG | ecosystem: Environmental > Terrestrial > Soil > Vadose zone | place: USA...
CGCGGCAAGCCAGCCCAAGAATGTCTGAGCCTGGACGAACTGGTCGCCGGCGAACTGCCGGACGCTCAAGGTGAGGGGTCGGCTGGTGGCCTTGGCTCGCAGCCGCGAGTTCAGCAACGATCGGTCCGGGCCCCGTAGCAGGCGGGTGAGTAGCTCGATCGGATCGCGGTCTTGCTGGCTGGCGGTGCGCAGAACGCTCGCCAGGACCTGCCAGTTGTCGGCCCCGGCCCAGGTGCGATGGCGTGTGGCGCATCGAGCCCGCATTCCATCTTGGGTATCGGAGTGACAGCTGCGGACCGGCTGGAGGTCGCGACTCGATCGGCTGGCGGCGGTTCTGCCGCATCCCGCTGGGACTGCCCGGTCCGCACCGACCAAGCTAGTCAGGAGACCTCACTCGCATCGAGCCTGCTCTGCGGCGACAGCATCCAGTGAGGATCGAGAGCTTGTTTGGCCATAAATGGACCGGAAGCAGACGCCAGCGCCTTGGCCGGTCACAGCGTCGCCCGCATGATCAAGTGGCGGGCTAATAATGCTTGGTCAGGTCGGAGCACTCAGCGGCTCCGGGAGGCCGGCGCGCGACCGCGGACAGCTACGGTCGGGAGCCCTCAAGACGCCGGCGGAGCGGCCTCATCGCCACGCGACACGACCACGTCGTCCACGTCCGCCGCGAATTCCGCCGAGCGCACCTCGGCCCACCTGCTCGTACCGCGCGACGCGGTCCTCCCATGCCGCCTGCACCCCGAACGCCAACCGTGCGAACCCCGTTGACCGCACCGCCTCACCCAACGCCTCGGGGTCGTTGGGTGGGAGCACACGGATGGGGTCGCCAACAGCGATCATGTTCGGTGGGAGGAAGAACCCGTCAGGGACCGCCGCACCACCGTGGACCAGCGCGCCCACCGCAATCGAGCCTCCAGCGCCGATCCGCGCGGGCCTGCAGGACGGTCGCGCCCGTGGCCACGTATGCACAGCGGTCGACACGGCAGCCCAGCAGCGTGGCATGCGGTCCGACAAAGACGTGATCGGCGAGCACGACAGGCCGCGGGGTGCCGCCGGCTGTGGTAGCGCGCAGCACTGCATGCTCGCAGATGATCGCGCACTCGCCCACCTCGATCTGTGAGCCTTCGGCGTCCAGGACCGCCCCGTACATCACCCGGGCGCGCGGGCCGATGCGGACGTTGCCGACGAGCGTGGCGGTAGGGGCTACGAACGCGGACGGGTCGATCATCGGCTCCCGACCGCGATGGCGGAGCAGCATTGAGACTCCTTCGCGTCGCACTGGAATGGAGAAGGCATGCCGACACCACGATGCCGGGCCGTGAACGCAGCAAACAACGACCTACCAGAGTCCCACGTAACTGTTCAGGACCCTGCCGGTCTCAGCGGAGGCCGGCGTCTCTCCTGCGCAGCGCCACCACGTCGGCGATCCCCTGTGCGAGGGCGGCGGCCAGCGCCCCTTCCTCGTCGGCGTGGTCGGGATTGAACTCGGTGACGACCAGCCCGCCGAATCTGGGGCTGGCCGCGAAGACGCCAAGGCTCTCCATGGCCTCGGTGAACGTCAGCCCCGAATTGAACTGCGGCACGTCGGCCGCGGGGAAGTCGACGAAGTCGATCGCGTCCACGTCGAAGTGCACCAGGAACCGACCCGCCAGGCCCTCCAGATGCTCGAGCGCCTCGGCAGCCGCGGCCCGTGGCCGGCCGCGGACTCGCCCCGCGGGATAGCGATACATCAAGCGCCGCGCCAGCACCGCGCTCTCGGGATCGTCCGGCTCGCCCTGATCCTGGCCGAAGTAGACGATCCGGTCCTCGGTCAGCAGCGGATGGCGCGGCCCGAGGCGGCTGAGCTCCTCCGTCGCGCCCGGCTCGCCAAGCAGGTGGGCCACCCCCATCGAGTCGAGGATGCCCTCCGGATTGGTCACCGGCGTATACAAGTCCACGCCACCGTCGAAATACAGCAGCGCAAGGTCGCCGGTATAGCCCAGCACCCCGGCCACCGCCCCCACGGTGATCGTGCAATCACCGCCGACCACAAGCGGCGTCTGGTCGGCCCGCAGCGCCGTCTCGACCCCCTCGGCCACCGAGCGGGCCACCGCCACCACGGCCCCGAGGTTTTGCGCCCTGCGATGCTCCGGATCCGGTTGGAACCGGACGCGGGGCAGATCGCCATGGTCGACCACCCGACAGCCGGCTGTCTCCAGTCGCGTGACCAGGCCAGCGGCACGCAGCGCCCCCGGCGCCTTCTCCTGGCCGGGCCAGTGCGCACCCGCGCTGGACGGCACGCCGATCAGACCAACCGGTCGCATCAGCCCTCCTCCCTCCATCCAGTGCCGAACAACCGACCGAGCAGCACTCCCGCTCGCCGATCACACCTGCAGACAGGACACCACGGCAAGCGTACGTGCTCACGACCCACGCATTGGTCGCAGTCGCGCCTTGAGACGGCCTGGTCGGCCTCGACGCGGTTATTGGCGTACTGCTCACTGCGATGCCAGGCCGCCGGGACCAGCTCGTCAAGCACCGCCGGGTACGCCGCCGCTTGGTCGGTGACCACCTCAACGGGTGTCGCCTTCGTCATGCCGATGGCCTGCTCGAAGAACCGCCGGCCGGCCTTCGCGTCGCGACGCGTAGATACGAACACGTCGATGACCTGCCCGAACTGGTCGATTGCTTGGTAGACGTAGCGCCGCACCGATCAGTACGCCAACAACCCGGTCGAGGGCGATCACGGTCGGCTGAAGTCGCGGTTGCGGCCCATGGGTGGGCTCAAGCAGGACCGCAGTCCAGCTTCGTAATCGCTGGGCATGCCTTCGTTAGAACCTGCGCCGAGGGCATTACGAGCTGGTCGCTGAGGAACCGGTGAACCGGCAAGTGGCAGTCGCGTTCGACGAGCTGGCCCCGGCGATCTGAGTTCGGGCCAAAGTCCCGGCTCAGCGTGCCCCGGTCCAGCGCAACGCAACACCGCCGGCGCCGTCCAGTTATGTGCCGATGTACGATCCGGCGACCGCCGGGCGCTTTGTCGGCTACGTCGGCGTCCAGCACGGCGCCATCCTCCGGCGTCAGCGGGGGTGGCAGCGGCGGCGGGGGATCCGGTGGTGTGGCGGCGGGGTGGTGGCGGCGGCTCGTGGTGACGCCTGCTCCAGGGCATCCATGTGCTTGCTGGCCGAGGTCGGCCGCCGCAAGCGAGGCGCTGTCATGCCGCCGGCTCGGTCGTGCATCGCTGAACGGCACCAACCTCCCTTGTCCGCACGAGTGCCGCACTCTAGATTCGAAGTCCATCCTGTGTAGGAGGAAGCGTGGTCCAGCAGCCGCGGCGCCGCTCGCGCGCCTTCGTGATTGCCATCGCCGTCGCGATCGCGCTCATCGTCGGGCTGCGCCTCCTGACAAACCGGGACTCGGGCTCGCGGTCCGGGTCGGGCGCGAACCAGGCGGCGGCCTCGTGCGGTGCCGGCGGCGTCACCGTCGCGGTCACGGCGTCGTCGGAGAAAGCCCAGCTCATGAAGCAGCTCGCCGCCGACTACACGGCCGGACGGCCACGGGTGGACGGCCGCTGTGTCCAGGTCCAGGTGACGAGCAAGGCGTCCGGTGCGGCCATGGCGGCCCTGGCCCGGCCCACTGGCTGGCAGGAGTCGGTGGACGGTCCCCGGCCGGACGTGTGGACCCCGGCGTCCTCGGGATGGGTGACCCTGCTCGAGCAGCGCACCGCCACCTCGGACAGACCCAAGCTGGTACCGCGCGACGTGCCCAGGATCGCGGCGTCACCGCTGGTCATCGCCATGCCCAGGCCGATGGCCGAGGCGCTCGGCTGGCCTAGGAAGCAGCTCGGCTGGTCCGATCTGCTCGACCTGGCCAGCTCCGGCGCGGGATGGGGCAAGTTCGGCCACCCCGAGTGGGGCGCCTTCCGGCTCGGCAAGACCAACCCGAACTTCTCCACCTCTGGCCTGAACGCAACCATCGGGGCCTACTTCGCGGCCACCGGCCTGGCCAACGATCTAACCGCCAGGGATATCGCTAATCCCAAGACCCGCTCATTCGTGACCGGGGTGGAGCGCTCGGTGGTGCACTACGGCGACACCACCCTGACCTTCCTGTCCAACCTGCAGCGGGCCGACGACCAGGGCGCTGGCCTCGCCTACATCTCAGCGGTCACCGTGGAGGAGAAATCCGTCTGGGACTACAACCAGGGCAACCCTACCGGCGACCCGGCCATGCTCGGCAGGCATGGCAAGCCGAGGATCCCGCTGGTGGCCATCTACCCCAAGGAGGGCACGCTGCTCAGCGACCACCCGTTCGTGGTGCTGACCGCGCCCTGGGTGGACGACGCCAAGCGCAAGGCCGCTGCCAGCTTCCTCGCCTACCTGCAGGGTGGGACAGCGCAGGCGAAGTTCCAGCAGTTCGCCTTCCGCGACTACCGCAACCGCCCCGGCTCACTGGTCTCGGAGGCTAACGGCTTGTCACCCAAGGAGCCAGCCACCCTGCTGTCACCGCCGGCGCCGGCCGTGCTCGACAGCCTGCTGCGGAGCTGGGGGGACCTGCGCAAGCGGGCCAACGTGCTGATCGTGATGGACACCTCCGGCTCAATGGGCGAGGAGGTGTCCGGCACCGGCAAGACCAAGCTGGACCTGGCCAAGCAGGCCGCGACGAGTTCGCTCGCGCAGTTCGACAGCGACGACCAGGTCGGGCTGTGGATGTTCTCGACCAGGCTGGACGGCGACCGGGACTACCGCGAGCTGGTGCCCATCGGGCCGATGAGCCAGCAGATCGACGGCGGCCAGCGCCGCGCCGTGCTGCGGCAGCGGATCGAGAACCTGCCGCCGCAGGGCGGCACCGGCCTGTACGACACCAGCCTGGCGTCGTTCCAGTTCGTGCGTGCGCACCAGCGGGCCGAGAGCATCAACGCGGTGGTGCTGCTGACCGATGGCAAGAACGAGGACAACGGCATCTCCCTGCAGGCCCTACTCGATCAGCTCCGCACCGAGCAGGGCGACCAGTCGGTGCGGTTGTTCACCATCGCCTACGGCGACGACGCCGATCAGGAGAAGCTCAGGCGGATCGCCGAGACCACCAACGGCGCCGCCTACAACTCCTCCGACCCGACCAGCATCAACCAGGTCTTCACGGCAGTGATCTCGAACTTCTGAGAGGAGGCGCTGGCCCGCGGCCGACGAGGCGCGAAGCCGACCACCGTGGCGTTCAAGGACGATCTGGCCGACCCCTGGGGCCTGCTGCTGGGGGCGACCGCCGGCGGGACAGCCTGGGCAGTGGGGCTGTCCGTGTACGCGGGCGTGGGCGTCGGCGCAGCCGTGTGGCTGACCAAGGCGGTGGTCGACCGGCTGGAGCGCGGGCGGCCCAAGGCGGCACTGCCCGAGCGGCGCAGGCTGCCGGTGGAGCGGCGCGCGCCGGAGGGCCGCTGGCTCGAGCGAGCGCAGCGGGCGGCGGAGGGGTTCTCCCAGCTCGGCGAGGGCATGAGTGCCGGGCCGCTGGCGGAGCGGGTCGCCATGATGGCACCGAAGGTGCGCGACACCGTTGCCGCGCTCGAGCGTCTCGCCGGCCAGGCAACCGCCGTCGGCCAGGCCATCGCTCGCCTCGACGGCCGCTCCCTCTCCGCAGAGGCCGAGCGCCTGCTGACCGCCCGGGCCCGTGCGAGCGGCGACGTGGCGGCCGAGCTGGACCGCTCGCTGGCCTCGGTGCAGACACAGCGGGAAGTGCTCGGCCGGCTTGCGGCGGCGCGCGACAGCGTGCTCGCTCGGCTCGAGTCGGGCACGCTAGGGCTCGATAGCCTGGTCGCCCGGCTGGTGGAGCTCGAGGCCATGGCAGCGGGCGGGCCGACCGGCGACCTCGGCACGGTCGAGCAGCTCAGTGATGAGCTGGAAGGCATCCGGCAGGGGCTGGCCGAGACCGAGGAGGTATCCCGGCGGGCGCTCAGCGCCTACCAGCGGAGTAGCCAATAGCGCGCGAGAATGCTTCAGGCGAGACAAGGAGGCGGGACGATGGGGAGGCTGCTGCGCCGAGCATGGCGCTACCTGGTGGCGGCGCTCTCGGGCAAGCTCGACGAGCTGTCCGACCCGAAGATCCAGATTGAGCAGGCGATCGAGGAGGCGAAGCAGCAGCACGCGCTGCTGTCACAGCAGGCCGCCGCGGTGATCGGCAACGAGCGCGAGCTGCAGCTCAAGCTCACCCGGTCGCTGGAGGAGACCGAGAAGCTCCAGGCCAACGCGCGCCAAGCCCTGCTGTTGGCCGAGGAGGCCCGCGAGGCCGGCGACGAGCGCAAGGCGGCCAGCTACGAGGACTCCGCCCGGGCTTTCGCCAGCAAGCTGGTGAGCGCCGAGGCGTCCATGAAGGAGCTGCACGCCATGCACGCTCGCGCCGCCCAAGCCTCAGAGCAGGCACGCGTAGCCGTCGCGTCCAACGCGATGGCGCTGCAGACCAAGCTGGCCGAGCGGACCCGCCTGCTCTCGCAGCTCGACCAGGCCAAGATGCAGGAGCGCATGAACGAGGCCATGGCCAGCATGACAGAGCTGTCGCCGGCCGGCGACACGCCGACGCTCGCCGAGGTCCGCGACAAGATTGAGGGCAGGTACGCCCGTGCACTGGGGCAAGCGGAGCTGGCTGGCAGCTCGGTCGAGGCACGCATGCTCGAGGTCGAGCGCGCCGCCATCGACGTCGAGGGCGCCGCGCGGCTGGAGTCGATCCGCCAGAGCCTGGGGCTGGCTGCCCCCGAGCCCAAGCCCGCACTAGAGGGCGAGCGCGCCGACGGCGGGCCGGAGGGGGCCAGGTAGTCGTCGAGCATCAGTGAGCTCGGCACATCGGCCTGTGGGTGCCAGAAATTCGGTCGTAGGCGCTGAGCTGCAAGTTCGCCAGGGGAGTCACCTGGCCATGATGCTCCACGCATGACCCTGCGACTGCTCTATCTGCTGTTCTGCCAGGTGCTGCGGTGGCTTGCGTTGCTGGCAAGGAGCTCGGCCGCGAAGAACGCTGAGCTGCTCATGCTGCGCCACGAGGTAGCGGTGCTGCGGCGCCAGGTGACCCGGCCGGGCTCTGTTGCGTCTGGTCGGGGCGAGGCATGCTGACGCCCCGCCGTGGGCCTACGGTCAGATCGCCAGGCCAGCTCGTTGAACGCGACCACCAACCGCAGGTGCACCGGCTCTTCCACCGCGAGCTCGTAGTGTCCTCGGTGGAGGTTCTGCACGAACTCATGCCCGGTGATCACGATTCTGGCGCAGCGGTCATGCTTGAGTCCGCGCATCGACCAAGCCGTGCCTTCAGCCGGCCGTGGTCGGCCTCGATCGGGTTGTGGCGTACCGATCGGTGCGGTGCCACGCCGCCGGCGGCAGCTCGTCCAGCACGAGCGGGTAGGTCGCTGCTTGGTCGGTCACCACTTCGAGGGGTGTCACGTTCGCGGTCCCGATGGCCCGCTCAAAGAAGCGCCGAGCGGCCGCCGCGTCCCGCCGAGGGCAGACGAACACGTCGATGACTTGGCCAACCTGGTCGATCGCGCGGTCGACGTAGCGCCACCGGCCGGCGACCTTCACGCAGGTCTCGTCGACCTGCCAGCAATCCCCGACGGCATGGCGGCAGGGCCGGGCGGCCTCGGCGAGCAACGGCGTGAACCGTTGCAACCATCGGGAGATGGTGACGTGGTCGACCTCCACGCGCGCTCGGCGAGCAGCTCCTCGACGTCGCGGTAGGACAGGCCGAACCGCAGGTACCAGCGCACCGCCAGCACGATCACGTCGGGTGGGAAGCAGAAGCCGGCGAAGGCAGACCGGGCGATCGGAGCGGGACCGGGGCGGCGGGTTCTCATGGCGACAGTCTGCCTGCCCTGGCTCGCTCACAGCAGATGCAACAGCGCCACGCTGACCACCTCCGACCGAGGAACGGTCACGAGTCGAACGTTGGTGATGGTCGGCGGCGACGACGAGGTCACTCTGGAGCACACCAGCGCGCTGTACCGCGACCGAGCCCGAGCCCACCCTCGCGCCGATCCGCCGCGCGAGCAGCGCCCAAGCGTGAGGACCGGGCCTGGCGGCGGGCTCGGCGGCCTCGGCGAGGTTCCGCGGTGCCCGTAGGATAGTGGCTGTGGAGGGCTGGCGGCAGACAGGACCGAGCACCAGGCGCGTCACCGCCCCGGCGATCGCCGACTACGGCCTGATCGGCGACACCCGGACGGCCGCGTTGTCCTCGCCGTCCGGGTCGATCGACTGGCTGTGCGTTCCCCGCTTCGACAGCGATTGCGTCTTCGGGCGCCTTGTCGGCGGCGATGAGGCAGGCTGTTTCATCCTTGGCCCGGCTGACCCGGAGCGGCCCGCTCGCCGGCGCTACCGGGCCGGCTCCGCCGTTCTGGAGTCCACCTGGCGCACCAACGGCGCGGAGCTGACCCTGACCGAGGCCATGGTCGCCGAGGTCGGCGGGGTGCTGCTGCCCGCGACGCTCGTCGTGCGCCGGCTCGAGTCACGCGGTGGTGCCAGCAGGATCAGGCTGCGGTTCGACCCGCGGCGGGGTCCGGGGCGGCGGCGGTCTCGGAGCGAGCGGCGCAACGGCGGTCTGGTGTGCGATTGGGGAGACCTGGCCGTTGCGCTGCATCTGGATCTGGACCCGAGCACGCCTCTGGAGCCTGGACGGGACCTGATCTTCGCCCTCGAGCCGGGCCGGCCGCTGACCGCCGTGCTGGCGGCGGCCCACCGCGAACCGCTCGTCCACGTTCGCCCCGACACAGCCTGGGAGGCCCTGTGCCGGACCGATGCCTGGTGGCGAGGATGGACCGCTGGGATTGACTATTCGGGTCCGTTCCCTGATGCGGTGACCCGGAGCCTGCTCACCCTGCGGCTGCTCACCTACTCGCCCTCGGGGGCGCCGGTCGCCGCGCCCACGACCTCACTGCCCGAAGAGCTCGGCGGCGCGCGCAATTGGGACTACCGCTACGCCTGGCCGCGGGACGCCAGCATCGGCATCGCCGCGTTCCTCGGCGTGGGCAAGGTCGAGGAGGCGCGGGCGTTCCTGTACTGGCTGCTGCATGCCAGCCGCCTGGACCGTCCCCGCCTGCCGGCGCTGCTGACCCTTGACGGCAAGCGCGTGCCGCACGAGCGTGAGCTGGACGACTGGCCCGGCTATGCAGGCAGCCGGCCGGTGCGGTTCGGCAACGGTGCCCGTGACCAGCATCAGTTGGACGGCTACGGGTGGGTGCTCGACGCCGGTTGGCTGCTCGCGCGGGCCGGCTACCGCCTCTACGGGGAGACCTGGCGCGCCCTGTCCGGCTTCGCCGACCTCGTCGCCCACCGCTGGCGCGAGCCCGATGCTGGCATCTGGGAGGTACGGGGCGAGCCGCGTCACTACGTCCACTCCAAGCTGATGGGATGGCTGGCTCTCGACCGCGCCCTGCGCATTGCGGCCACCCACCGCACCGCCCGGTCCCGCCGCCAGCGCTGGGAGGCGGAGCGGACGGCCCTCCGCGACGACGTCGTCGCCCGCGGCTTCGATCCGGCCCGCAACACGTTCGTGCGGGCTTATGGCTCGGCTGACCTCGACGCCGCGCTGCTGGTCCTACCGCTCCTGGAATTCGACGGCGCCGACGCGACTCGGGTCGCGGGCACGGTCGAGGCCGTGTGGCGCGAGCTCGGCGCGGACGGCCCGTTCCTGCACCGCTACCCGCCAGGTTTCGACGGCCTGGCCGGGGGGGAAGGGGTCTTCCTGCCCTGCTCGTTCTGGCTGGTGCAGGCCCTGGCGAGAATCGGGCGGGTCGAGGCGGCCAGCGCCGAGTTCGCGCGGCTGCTGGCGTGCGCTGGCGAACTCGGACTGTTCGCCGAGGAGCTGGACCCGGCCACGGGCGCATACCTCGGCAACTACCCGCAGGCGTTCACGCATGCCGCCCTGGTGCAGGCCGCGTTCGCCCTTCGCGACGCGAAGCTGGCTACGACGCCTTGACCAGCAGGCCCAGCAATGCCCCGTACCCGACGTGCGCCACAGCGGTCACGATGGCCGTCTCCCGACCGTAGTTGCGCCCGAACAACCCTGGCGGTTCCAGGACCGCGCCCACAGCCTGCGGTCCGGCGCGCTCGGAGGCCATGCGAGGGTGAACCCCCGGCAGAAGGGGGACGAGGATTGTGAGTGCTACCGCCGCATGCAGCAGGCCGAACCCCGCTCCGAGCGCCGGCCCGGCGCGGCCGAGCAGGGCGAAGGCGGCCGCGTAGACCAGGGCGAACACCTGGCCATTAGCGAGGTGGATGAAGAACCCGACGACGCGGGCACGATCGGGGTCCGGCACGAACAGCGTGCCGAGCATCAGCGGCAGGTCCATGCGTGTCAGGCCGCCGAGCTGGGCAATGATCAGCACGGCGGTCAGCAGGGCCGTGGCGAGGACCCCGAAAACCGCCCAGCCAGCCCAATCCATCAGACGCCCTTCCTTCCCCGAGAGATGGTGACACGGTCCGGCTCGCCGCCGCGCCCCGCGAGCGGTTGACAGCAGTCTGCCAGGACGATCCGGCAATCGCTGAGCCGCTGGTCGCCAGGAGGTCGGCGCCGTAGGATCCCTCACCGGCAAGACGATCGAGCAGGTCGTTGGTGAGCTGGACCTGACCGAGACCGCGGTGCGCCAGTGGGTCCGCCAGGCCGACCTGGACGCTGGCCGCCGCACTGATGGGCTCACGACAGCTGAGCGGGAGGAACTGCGCCGGTTGCATCGTGAGGTCCGGGGTCTGCGTGAGGAGCGCGAAATCCTGTCGCCGTCCGGTCATCAGCGGCGGATTCACGGTCACCGCAGGCGGCGCTGAACAGCGTGAAGCGCTTTCCAGGTCCGGGTGCGGGCCGGGCGACGGCGGGCAGGTTGTCGAGGTCGTCCACGCGCCTGCGGCGGCGACCACCTCCAGGCTGCGGCCGGGCAGCTCGGTCACGAGCGCGCGGCCGACATCTCAGGCCGCGCCGGTCACAAGCGCACGCCGTATCTCAACCGGCCCCTGAGCCGCGGGCCAGGCGAACCCCGGCGAGTCCAAGGACCAGGAAGGTGGGGAAGCGCCCGGCCGGAATCACCGGCGCGGCCCCCGGTACCGCCAGCACCACCGGAGCCAGCGCGTCGACGCCGGCCGAGGTCAGACTTGCCACCGCCAGCGGCCGCGGCAGAGCCCCGGTGCGCAGCCCCGCCAGGCCAAGCGCGCCCAGCAGCAGTGCCAGCCCGGCGCCATGCACCGCCCCACCCGCGCTGAACACCAAGCGGTGCAGCAACCGGGCCCTGTCCTCGTCGCGGCCGGGAGCGGCGGTGAGCGCTGCCGCGGCCGCCGCGGAGGCGGCCAGGGAGGCAGTGGCCAGCGCGCCGCCCGCAATGGCCGCAGCCCGCAGCGCCTTGGATCCCCGGCCGACACGGCCGGCCAGCCGCGCGACCGACACCGAGAACTGGGCCAGGGACGCGGCCGAGATGAGCTGGCCGGCCACGTTGATGCGCTCGGGCCCGGCGTTGCCGAGGAAGAACCGCTGGATGTCCTTCACGTCGGCGCCAGGCAGCGGGAAGGGCGCGTCGGCCAGACTCAGGCCGGTCGCCAGGCCCCCGACGAAGCTGACACCTGCCAGTGGGCCGCTGAGTGCGCCCGGGTCGTCGAAGGTGGATGCGTTCGCCATGGAGAAGCCCTCTTTCCGCACGTCGTTGCCCCGTACGTGGTTGTTCATGGTGGGTACCCGCAAGGGCCTCCGGGAACCGGTCGAAGGATCGCTAGGAGCGCTCGTCGGGACGGCGAGGTGGCGAGCGCACGCCGCTCGGTGAAGCTTGGGCCCTGCTGGCGGGCGGCGAGGGCGTCCAGTGCGCCCGCCCAGGTGGTCCAAGTTCCTGGCCGGAGCGGTCTTGATGGCCACCCGGAACAAGACCGGCTGACAGCGCATACTTCGCTGTCTCTTGAGCGTGGTGAACAGGGAAAGCCCCTGGATAGCATGGCGGTTTCCCCCAACTCGCTCGCCCGGAGACGGTCAGAACACCAGATTCCGAATCTGGTGCTCCAGGGATCTCCGAAGGCGTCCCATAGGCCTTTGACCAGGCACGTTGCCAGACACCCGGTCTGGCAACGACAGCCCGAAACTGCGACCAGATTGCGACCACCCGACGCGTGACGGGTGGGGACGGATGCCCGACTCGGAACGGCAGCATGGCCGTTGAGCTGGGAAGACGGAGACGCGCGGGGATAGGGAGGACTGGAGGGGACGGGCGGGCGATGGCTACGGATCTGGCGGTTGGGGTTTGAACGGCACTGAAGCGTTCGCCGTGACCGCCCGGGAGCAGCGGGACTGTCGGCATGAGACCTCGCCGTCCTCGCGCTGCCCAGTCCCGCGGTCCGCCTTCGCCGGCTTCCGGTTCCCGCCTGACGTCATCGTCCTGGCGGTCCGCTGGGACCTGCGCTTCGGCCTGTCCTACCGCGACGTCCAGGAACTGCTCGCCAAGCGGGGCGTCC
>Ga0137379_10005079_pt1 | contig 12422 bp, 25 predicted proteins | sample SagtaG_18_FD_104812 | JGI IMG/M metagenome (GOLD analysis project Ga0137379, IMG submission 104812) | Vadose zone soil microbial communities from Sagehorn Ranch, Mendocino, California, USA - Sage2_L_80_16 metaG | ecosystem: Environmental > Terrestrial > Soil > Vadose zone | place: USA...
CAGACTTCAGGACGTACTAGAGTCGTTACTCCTGAAGAAATACCGGAACTTATTAAAACCTATTCTACTAAACCAAAGACTGAGGCACAACCAATGAACAAAGACGCTGTTACTGAAGAGTCAACACCTTCACCAGAAACCATTGAGGAACCAACGACACCACAAGAAGAGACGCCAGTTGTTGAGGAAGTTACTACTACTGAGGAAAGCACTGAAGAACCAACAATAGATGTTAGTGAAGTTCCTAACATCAAGGCGTATGCTAACACTCTACTGGACAAGGCTTTTTCTGACCTCTTCTTTGCTATCAAGGCTGGGGCTCAAATCTCGAAAGAGAATGCCGGGTATGTCGAACAAATTCACAGTATGGTGTGTAGTCTTGTTGGCAATATGCATTGTGAAGCCGTCGTTGGTACTACAAGCAATGATGATGACCAACAAAAAAGCATAGACGCTATTGTTGCTAAGGCCGTTGAAACCTTCAGTGTCCATGCCTTGACCGTCAAGACTCACAATAACATGGACGGTGTTATCAAGGCGCTTGAAGCCTTCACCGCGTCTCTAGAACCTATCAAGGATTTACCTGGGCTTCAAACTGAGATGTCAGTGCTCACTAAGGCTGCCGTTGATATCCGTAGTTCACTTGATGAAGAGTTTGGACGCTTGAAGTTGAGAGTCAATGCGATCAATGACGATCTTCACTCACTTACCAACATGCCTCTAGGTAACCCCAAGCAGCTTGAGAGACACGTAGAACCGTCTGACAATGTAACGACGCATCAGGAACTGTTGAACGTCAACAAGGCACTCTCAGGGGCTTCTCAGAACTTAACAGAGGCATTAGCCTTGACAGACATTGTTACTGAAAAGCGTCTTGATGGAGCGGTCATTGAGTATCGTCACTGGCCTGAAGGTGTCGGTAAAGGTGTAAGGCCAGCATTGACGCTCAATCAACAAAGCTATATGCATCCTCAGACATGGAGTCAATACAATGCCGGGCTTGAAGCGTATGTACCGAAAATTGACGATCCATTAGACAAACTAGAAAAGGCAGCGTCAAAACGGTGATTAGTCGGAGTATTCTTTACTCCCCTAATAAGTTAAGAAAGTACGGTATATGTCAAAACAAGTACATGCAAGGTTTTATGTAAGTCAGTCTTCACGGCTTTCCTGGTGGAGTGACCCAAAAGAACAATCGTTAATTGATAAGTTTCATCTGAGTGGCATCAAGGGTGAACCGTTTGGCAGGGCTACCCCTAGCGCGTCTATGGAGATGGTTATTGCTAATCCTGAAGCCGCTGAAGTCTTCAAAGAAGCCCTAGAGAACAATCTAGAATTCGATGTTGTGTTTACACTGAGGGAGAAATCAAATGAGTGATGAGATTGACATTAGTTTCTTGATTGGCAACATTAACGAGGCAATGAGTGAAGCTGAGAGGCTTGCTACACTCATTGCGCGTGGCGTTGGTGGCCGTGAAATATCACTAACAATCACCAAACTTGAAGAAGCTCGACATAGAGCAGTAGATGCAATGATGTTACTGGAAGGTGCTAAAAATCCAGTGGAAAGCCAGGAGGGAGAATAACATGCAAGAGACTGTATACACTACAGACAACACTGAACTACTCAAAAAAGAAGAGGCTATGCTTGTACCTCTTTGGGTCAACTATGTGCTTCCTGATGGACGCGGTAAAGGTCAAGTCCGCCCTGCTCTTGTCGTGAGAGATTGGAAGCAAGCCAATGGCAGCGTGAACCTTCAGGTATTCGTTGATGGCAGCAACGATTATCTAGCAGCAGGCAAAGATGGGATTTGGGGCTTTACCTTGTGGAAAACCTCAGTACACTACTCTGCTGATAAAGGCTATGGTACCTGGCATAAGATAGACGAATAACATGCACCAAGAAGACTTTTTGAAAGCAACAATCACCAACAACCCCTTTGAAGGTTCAATACAGCGCATTGACCAACTAAGAAAAGCAGCAATCCAGCACAAGTTACGCGAGGTATGGGCCTTGATGGGGCCTGAAGCTCTCAACAATACATTAACAGCGTACATTGAAGACCTTCAAGCACTCGTGTCTCACATTGCGTATGGCGAAAAAGCCAGGGAAGCCAAGTTGCAAGAGGCTAGGGATAGCAAGAATAGCGGGGTGTAGCTAACCCTATCGTAGTCGGGGGAAACTAGGGGCAAGAGGGCTTGAACCTCCATCATTTCCACGTTTGTAGCGTGGATGCTTTATCATTAAGCTATGCCCCTCACTGTCTTACATCAATCAACCCTAAACTACAATAATACAGCCCGTATACAAGTTCTTGATAAAAAGCATCACTCTCTACAGGTTTCTTGCTTATACGTTGCCAGCTACGTCGGTACAGTAATACGGCACTAATGAAAAACAAGAGATTTATTAGATAGACGAAGATCAAGACGGTTATTAAAATCATGATTGTCTTCTTAACTTTGGGCCATACTCAACCCTATCCCTGTCAGCATCACTCTCTAAAGCAAACAACGCCCACAATGGTATCTCCAATGCATTCGCTATCTTGAGCAATGTCACTAGACGACAAACGTTACCCCTCTCAAGCCTCATGATGGTGTTTGGGCCTACCCCTGCCTTCTCATACAATGCCTTGATGGATAGGCCACGCTGATAACGCCAGTATCGTACTTTGGTGAACATTCAGTAACCTCCATAGACATTATCTCATTTTCTTTGTATTTTTCAAGGGACTTGTAATATTTGGTGGTAGGGTGTATACTGTACTTACAAGGTAACAAAAAGTTAACAAGGAGCAATAATGAAAGTCAAGTTAGCTATCTGGCGTATCCGTCGTGGCATGACTCAGGAACAACTTGCAGAAGCCAGCGGATTACATAAACAAACAATCTTTAGGATTGAAAATAAGGGTGTTATTCCTCATCCTGATACGCTGACTAAGATAGCTAAGGCTCTTAATGTCAGTACTGAAGAATTGCTTGTAGAAGAAAATGATGAAAGACTAGCCAGAGTTAGCTAGTCTCCATAAAAGGCAAAAGGCCGCTCGCATCTTCCTGATCTTGCAAATCTCGATGTGAACAGCCCCAACGTTTAGCACGCCGCCTTTGTCTATAAGCATACGACAAACATGCTGCTTTGTCAATGTGCATATAGACTAGTGGCGGTGGTAGAAGTGAGGTGGAACACAATGTCAAATCGGTTTAACCATCCAGCAACTCAGAAGATAAACCAAGCTCTTACAGAGATAGAGCAAGGTGAACTCCATTTACAGCAAGCCCTTCAAGATTTACCCTCTCAAATTGGCAATAATGATGAACTGCGCTTAGCAATTATCAATCATCTTTACTGGCATGAAAGAAGGATTCCAGTAGTTTCAATTGCCTATGCTTTTGGCATTGATATTAATAAAAACATTGGCAAGTTGGTAGGCTATGCAGTTATTTCTAGAACATGTAAAACGTGCAATCAAAAATTTGAGGTAACTGCAACTAGTCGAGCTAATTTGAAAGTGATTGAAAAAGGTTCGGCTTATTCTGAACCTTATGAACTATGTCAAACTTGCGGTAAGGAAATAGAACGTAAAAGAGCCGAACATGATAATCAATATAGGCAAGTTTACCAGGAGCAGCAATCCATCCGTCAGAAACATTTAGAGCATCTTCGTACTATGCCCTACCGTGAATACCTTCAAACTCCTGAATGGCAAGAGCGCCGTAAAAGAGCAATGAAACGCGCTGGTTATCACTGTCAAGTCTGCAATGCTTATGGCAAACGCTTAAATACTCATCACAAAACCTATGAACGCCGAGGAAATGAATATGATCGTGATTTGATAGTGTTGTGTGAAGACTGCCATACCATCTTTCATGAAAATGGCTCTTTAGCAAATGAGGATTAGCCATGAAGAAAAAAATGGTCTATCCCGATAAAGAGCCTATGGTTATTGTTCGTACCTGCTTGAAAGCGATATGTTGCAAAAGTAGCCCTGCCGCTAAACTTTTAGCCGTTTTGCTTTACTGGTATGACAAAAGTGATTGCGAAAATACACACTTTACGGTCTATAGAACACAAGATCAATTAGTCACTGATGCTTGTGAGGAATTTACTGTTAGGACATTGCATGATATAGCCGCTCCCAGGTTAGAAGCATTAGGATACATTGAAACAAGTATAAGCCTGAATGGGAAAGTGTATTATTCCGTTTGCATCGATCAAGTTAATGAAGCATTAGAAGCATACAAAAAGGATACGCTTAATATCCTTCTTCAGAAGACAATAGATAATAAAATAGAAAAATTTCTAATTCCAATTCCCCAGGAAGAAATAGAAAAATTTCCAAAAGAAATAGAAAAATTGCTAATTATTTTAGAAAAATTTCTATTTAAAAATAGAAAAATTGCTATTTCAACAAGAGGCCGTAAGCCTAGTACAGAAGCGGCTTTAAGGGCAAAACCGAAACCCCTAGAGAGTAAGAGACTAAGAGAGAGTAAGAGAAAGGCATCGCTAGATGCCCCTACTCACCTACCGACTTCTCTCAATGGAAGAAATGGGCATACTCCCCCTAAACAGGAAAGTTTACCCTTTGAAGGTCTCACCCTTGAAGAGCAAGCCGTGTTCGATGAGTGGCAAAAGATGCCCTGGTTCAAAGGTATCCCCCAAAAGGTTACTCCTAGCGTGCCTGAGAGTTGTAGGAAGCTTATTCCCTTCAATCCTACCCTTGAAACCATGCTTAAAGTAAAAAATTGGGCGACCTCCGCTAAAGTAGATACGCAAGGCTGGTACAAGGGTAAATCGTGGTCTCTTGCTTTCTTAGCTACTGAGTACCCTAAATGGCTGTCTACTCAACTAGATACTTCTGAGCAACAACCGCCTACCCCACCAGAAAGGCCGCGTACAGGCCGTCTTAACATGACTCAGCAACGCTTACAAGAACAACGATTAGCCCAAACAGGAGGAAACTAACATGGAAAAACTATTGCCCCATAGCATTGAAGCTGAACACGGTGTACTAGGGAGCATCATTATTGACCCTGAAGCTATTATTCACGTGGTCGATTTCTTGCACGCTGAAGATTTTCATTATGATGCCCATAAAACTATCTATGAAACCATTGTCTCCCTTTACGAACAAAGAGGGCCGGCCGATTTTATAACCATCTGTGATGAATTAGAACGACAAGACAAACTGAAAGACGTAGGAGGGGCCAGCTACATTACGTCACTGATTAATCAAGTACCGACAAGTGGTAATGTTGAATACTATGGACACATTGTTGAAGATGATGCCGTGCTACGTCGCCTCATCTTTGCAGCTAGTAAAATTGCCGGGGATGCCTTTGACCGTGATCCTCAAGCCTTATCAAAGGCTGAAGCCCTGATTTATGACATATCCCAAAAGCGCAATATTCATGGTGCTATGTCTCTCAAGGATATTATCATTGGCACGTACATGGATAAGCTAGATTTCTTACATCAACATCGTGGGGAATATATAGGGGTTGAAACGGGCTTCAGTGATCTTGACCGTTTAACAGGGGGATTGCAGAAAACCGACCTTATCACACTCGCAGCCCGCCCAGCTATGGGTAAAAGTAGTCTTATGTTGAACATTGCGTTTAACGTTGCTCGTAAGGGTATCCCCGTAGCCGTCTTTAGCTTAGAGATGGGCAAAGAACAGTTAGTAGCACGTCTTCTATCTCAATTAATGGGGATACCGCTCCAAGACTTGCGTACCGGGCGATGGGAGCAGAACAACGGATGGGATGAGATCACCTATGGACTAGGTGAATTATCGGGTATGCCTATTTACATTGATGATACAGCAGGGCTATCACCTATTGAACTTCGTAGCAAAGTACGAAGGATGCAAAGTGAACATGGTATTGAACTGGTGATTGTTGACTACATTGGCTTAATGCAAGTAACCATTAATGGCAAGCAATATGAGAATAGGGTACAGGAAATTAGCAAGATTACCAGCGGTTTGAAAGGGCTGGCACTTGAAACTAATTTGCCTGTCCTGGCATTGTCTCAACTCTCACGCGATGTTGAGAGACGTGCCAACAAACGCCCGATGCTGGCCGACTTGAGAGATTCAGGAAGTATAGAGCAGGACAGTGATATTGTGATGTTTATCTATCGAGACGATGTGTACAAGGATTTCACTGAGGAAGGCACTGTACCTGACAACAAGGCTGAACTGATTGTAGCAAAGCATCGTAACGGGCCTATTGCAGACATTGACTTGCATTGGAATGGAGAATACACCCGGTTTGACAATGTGAATGCAATGGTAAGGCCATGAAAAAAAGAAAGAGAGGACATTATGAGCAAGGGTAAACCAAAGTTTGTACCGGGAATGCGCGTTGTTGTGGCTAATCTTGATGTCATTGAGGGCTATAGTCATGTGCCCACTATTCCTATGGTGGGGTGGGTACATCATACTGAAGAACGAAAAAACGGTAATCAGCATATGGGATGGGATATCTATGTGAGTCGAGACATGGGGGAACCTCTAGAAGACTATGATTATGTCAAGTTCAATGAGGATGAGTTACAACGTGTTGACCTGAAGAGATATGGCATGCTCATACGCTTAAATGATGCTATTAGTTGTCCCTGGTGTTTAGAGCATGGGCGAGACCCAAGACTTGAACCATATTACGTACATCCTCAAATGGATGATTGTCAATGCTGGCATCATCACCACAAGGAGCATATGCCAGATTGTCCCTACGGTGGTTCTCACTGTTTTTCTGGCAAGGAGAGTAAATAATCATGAATATATACAGATTATGGCCTATCCAAGTAAGGCGCAATATTAAGGCGTTGGGTATCAATAAAGGCAAGTCCTATTTTCGCTTTGGGCTAGGTGCAAGGTGGGAAGAAAAACGGCTTGATACAAAGCGCATTCTAGGATGGTCATTTTTTGTTGGGTTTCACCGTCTGGTATTTGGAAGGAAAGTATCATGACACCCGATTAAGAAGACATTGACTATTACATAGATCAATGTAAGAACCTTGTGCAATTCATGGAAGGTCAGCAATTGAGCAAAGAAGATCAAGAGCACTTAGAGCAAATCAGGGCGTGGTGTAAGGCTAGCCCTTTGTTGTGGAAGATTGTTACTAAAATTGGACGGGAGATGAATGGAGGGTAAACCCTCAAGAAAGTGAGAAAGATTATGAGATACTGGCTAGACACGGAATTCGATGAGAAGAAGTTGTTTCAATCAGCTTCTAGCAATCTTGAAATGATGACAATTGATTTGATATCCATAGGCATTGTTGCTGAAGACGGTAGAGAGCTTTATTTACAGTCTTCACGGTTTTCACCTCAGATTGTATCAGATTGGGTAAGAGACAATGTACTACCTCATCTATCGCTATGCCCTCATGCCAAATACTATAGTGAGCATACGGTGTTTGGTGATCACATCTATCACTTTGAGAGAGGGCAATGCACATTTGAGGAAAAGGCTAAGGGCATTACTGGCTTTTCAGGTGTCAAGATGCCTGATGCTTATCTCATTGGTGCTCATGCTGATTGTTACTGGCGTACCAAAGAGCAAATCAAGAATGAGCTTGTGGCCTTTATGGATACTGAGAAATACGGCTATCCTGAACTAGTTGGCTGGTGTTCAGCATATGACTTCGTAGTGTTTTGTCAACTTTGGGGTACGATGATGGATGTACCGCGCTTCATACCACATTACATGCAAGATATTCAAAGCTTGCTTGATAAAGAGAGCATCACTGACGATATGTTACCTGAACAAGAAGGACAAGCCCATAATGCCCTTGCCGATGCTCTTCAAATCAAGAAGATATGGGAGCGGTTACAGAAATGACAATGCCAGTCTATACCTATCGCGCAATCCATAGCAATCAAGTCTTTCACTATACCATGACAACCCTTGAAGCCGCTTTATCGCTCGCACGGTCTGACATGGAGCGCCGCCCACATCAAACGTTTGTGCCTGCCAGTATCATTCATGGAGATGTAACGTATGGTGCTGAGGATATTGTGAATGCCACTGAAGTTGATGAGAGTGTCAAGATTGTTGAGGTGAAGTGATGAGTAACTTTGAGTTATCCGACTTGTCAGAATTGACATTTCGGCCTATTGGGAGCGATGTATCAATCAGTGTTGTCGATGCAACTCCTGAGCAGTTTGATACATATATCAGGCAACAGGTTAGCGGTTTACGCAATGTCAGCTCTGATTGGCCTGAGTTACGTCGCTTGCATATTCTGAACACAATGTATGCAGAATGCCAAGATCGTTTTCTGCCTTTCCCGTTTGCTGGTTGCTATTTCAAGGTGAAGTCATAAATGTTAACAACACTGAAAAACATTGCTCTTGTTGGCTTTACATTGCCGTCTATGTTACGAAGGGGATTAGCGAGAGAAGTCAAATATCAACAAGAAGTATTGCAAGTGATGACGGTGCTACCCGGCAAGTATCGGTATGAGCAGGTAGAAGCGGCTATCAATGCTAGTGGTCTTTACCCAAGAGATATGTATGAACTTGTTGCTGCTAATGCATCTACACCCGCTATGAAGTTGTTTTACGAGACTTTGAATGGGCCTGATGGGAGTAGATAATGAGACCTAATTTGAATTTTTCCCGTAGTCGTTACCCTGAAATCAAAGGCTTTCCACCAATGCATTGTTTGTGTTGTGGTATCAGGGAAGGTCAAGGTTGCGTTAAGGGCTTCCCTTGTAGTTGTGACCCATTAAAGCATTGTAGGGTATGCAATAAGTGTACTAGACATTGCACATGTGAATGGAGAGTTACGGTACTTATTGAGGGTAAAACACAATCATACCATGAAAGTAAAGACTTTGATGAAGTTGAAAAACAAGTAGGGCATTTAGCGATGTTACCGATTAATGCAACAATTATTGTAAACAATAATGGCAAAGAATACAGGAGAATTGATGCAAGATGATTGAATATACCGACCCTACAAGCCAAGTACGTTTTGAATTTCTTACTAAGCAAGATAAAAGAGAATTCTTGTACGGTGGCGTTATTCCTAGCTATTGGAGTGATTTTCAGCAAGGGCTAGGAAGATTAGTGTTGCAATCAAGGGCTGGCATGGTTTTTCTCTCAGTAAAGGATGAAAAGCAAGTTGCATCTTAGTGGTTGGGATGAGTCAGCATCATTTACTGAGGATGATTTTCATCATTTCAAAGTGTATTGGCAAGAGAAAGGTAAGATGGAAGTGAGAAAAACCTTTGAGAAATCCAGCACATCCATACAACTCCTTACGCTTCCTTGCTGGTATTGTGGTTCCTCAACCAACTTTGCTTTTCTCATGAGACGCTCTAAGGACTGGCGCGTTACCTGCTTGCGGTGTCATGATATCGCTAGGACTCATGAGGTACAAGACGCATTAGCGTTAACAGAGTGTGGTGTGTGCAAACGTTGTCATTTTTTTAATGGTGTTGTAGTTAGGGACGGTCAAAAGCTAGCAGTGTGTGTAGGGTGCTATACATTGGTTAGTGAGTTTGCAGAAAGAGGGATAGTTTAAATGGATACCGATAACGAACTTAAAGCACTAAAAAGTCAAGTAGGTAGCACAATAAACGCTATGGTTGCTCCTGAGATATCACATCAACATAATTTTGAGGTAAGAGCTAGTGATACGGTCATTGTCCGTTGTTGCAAGTCTTGTGGCGTATCGCATAAATGCATGGTTCACGGTGTCTCATGGACACTTATTGGTGAACCGTATGATTGGGGGAAGTAACAATATGACAGATTGGGAAAAGAAACTCAACGAGCCTGCCCCAACATTTCAACGGGTAGCAATGCCCGTATTGCCCTTGATGATCAAAGTTGATGGACCTAAAACATACTGGCAAGCCGGGAAATGTGAAGCCTGTAATCATGATGTCTATCCTGAAGTGGTATATAACATTGAGATAGGCAATGGTGGTAAGTACTTTTGTGCTTGCAGCAATGCCAGTTGCTACGCTATAGCTCTTGAAAAAGTTTTATGTGAATTGCTGGTTTCTAGCATTCCTGGTTTGATTGTTGATAGGGAGATGTCAAACGTTGAAGCCTCTGAACTGCTCAATATGACTTCATCCTATTTGATTATTCTTCTTGCAGAGGGCGAGGTGAAATCATTGAGGCAAGGTGATGTCCTGACATACAAGGCAACACGCACAAACTTAACACGCCAGCAACTTGAAGATGAAGCAATGTTCTGAATACCCCTCATTCGTCATTGTATGACGCTAGAGGGCTTTAAAATCAGTGAGACGTACAAAATTATGTCTGAAAACTCTTGCCCTCTACAGACGCGAAAAACGCTATGTAGCATTAAGGAGTATCAATGTTTGGTGCTGTCAGTACAATGAATTCTGAGAGGCATGTTGCCTTTCACGAAATTTACCATTGCGCAATATCCAATCCTAACCAGTTTTACGAGAGATCCTTACAGCAAACAAAAGAGCCTCAAGAGTATACCCTGTCTCTTGAGGCTCTTTTGTGTTGTCTTTTACTTGCTTGCGTTGTATGCCTCAATAAGTTGCTGGTAGACATTGAATTGCGCTTCTTGTTCTGCCAAAGGGGCATTGCTGTTATAAAGGGCTACGTAGGCTTGATAGGCTTCGGTGATTGCTTGTGCGTACTGTGTAGTTGTCATTTCTTGTTTCTCCTCGTTTTTCTTTTCGAGAGGCTTCATGTGTCTCTCACTAAAATCATTATAACATGCATACGAAACAATGTCAAGTGGTAAAGATCAATGTAAGCACATTGGTTTTCTAGGGCTATGCTATACTTGTCTTAGAAACCGTGTTGACCCTTGCGCAAGAGTTGACACAACCAAACAAAAAGTAAATACAACCCAAACACAGCTAGCTCGCTTATATAGCCTCCGACTCATTTCTCACGAGTTGAGGACACTTCAAGAGCTTGCCACGATAAACGGGAATGATGATGTAGTTGATGAAGAGGAATTATTATCGTGGGTTTTCAAACATTCACAGAAGTAAAGCACCCTCACGACCCCATGTATCAAATCAAGCGACGTGAAATTATCGTTGACTTGCTGAAAAATCATGATGAGCGGTCATTAGGGATGATACTCCAGCATAGCGCGTTATCGCCAGCTATTAAAGATGAAGGCGGCATGACGCAAAAGATTATGGGCGAACTCTATAATGTTCCTGATTTGCCTGTAGCGGCAAAAGGAATATTAGATAGTACTAGCGGCACTACGGGTAATGTGCTTATACGCCAGGATTTAGAGCCGGTGCTCTATGCATTATTTGTGAAGCGTTTCCCGATGTGGGATAGAATGCTCAAGGTACCGTCGAATGGACTTGTGCATGCCGCTACACAAATAACAACGCCGTCAAGTGGTTCTGATGGTTCTAGCTTCATTGCTGAACTCGGTTCCGTGCCATTTGAGACAGGTACAAACGTTCGTGCTACCTATCCAATTGCGGTTATGGCAAACGGACGCGGTGTTTCGCTCAAGGAAATTGCAGCGGTCGCCCAGGGGGGCGCGGCGTACAATCCTCAAGAAATTGAATCACAAAACGCCATGACAAAGCTTGCCAGGGATGCTCAGTGGGCTTTGTTTCAAGGCAATGCTACCAATACTCCTAGTGCCGACGCAACAACTGAGAAGGGCATTTACAATGCCTTAGCCTTTGACGGTTTCAGGGGTGTTATTGGCTCTACCGGGGCTTTCTCAGCTAACAATGCTATTCAGTTAGACATCGCTAACCTGAACATGTTGGAGTCCATTCAGACCGTTGCAGCTACTTCAGCGAACAATGGCGGTGATCCTACGTTGGTAGCGATGAGTATTACAGCTAAACAGTATCTAGATATCGAACAACAGGACAATGTTCGATATACTACGATGCTTGCTGACTTAGTACCGGGTGTCAAGTGCAATACTGTAACCTACGCTCAGGGCGAGCTTGCTATCACGGCTGTACCTGGCAACTCCATTGGTACGTACCTGAGAACTTCTGACAGTGTGAGCGTTGAAGACATCTATGTGATCGATGAAAGCGGCGTCAAGGTTCGTTGGCTCTATAGCCCTGATTGGACTGTTCTACAGTTCCCAACGGGTATAGGCGCTGGCAACTTTGAACTCTCCGACCGTATCGCAATTTTCGGCCTTTATGGGCTTGAGATAGCAAACCCTGTATTCCAGGGTAAAGCACGGCGCACCGTATAATACGAGCATTAGTTGACAACAATCATTAGGGATAAGCGATGAACTTATCCCTAATTGGAGAGAGAATAATAATGGTTTACCAGAAGAAAAGTAGTGAGGATAGCAACGTAGCAACCCTAGAGCCTCCTTATACACAAGATGCTCCTAAGCAAGAGGAAGTCAAGAAGCCTCTTATTGTCAAGGAAGATGACGGACTCCGTACCGTACTA
>Ga0137379_10005084_pt1 | contig 12416 bp, 12 predicted proteins | sample SagtaG_18_FD_104812 | JGI IMG/M metagenome (GOLD analysis project Ga0137379, IMG submission 104812) | Vadose zone soil microbial communities from Sagehorn Ranch, Mendocino, California, USA - Sage2_L_80_16 metaG | ecosystem: Environmental > Terrestrial > Soil > Vadose zone | place: USA...
GTTGTAGGGATCGGCGACAGACTTGTTGCCCACGTCCACGATGACCTGCTTACTCTGCCTGCTGATCACCGATGCCTGGATCGTCAGCGAGTGCTCGAAGCCCGGCACCATCCGGCCGTGGAAGTTGTCCATCACGACGTATGAGCCGGCCTGGATCTCGGTGATACCCGGGTACGCCGCAGTCCAGTGCCAAGTCGCGATGCCGCCCGCTGACCGTATCGGGCAGGCGATCCCTTTCGCCTCGAGCAGGTCGGCGACGCCGGTGAACAGCTTCATCGCCTGCTGCTGCTTCTGGTGCCGAAGGTCTTCCTCTGGCGTCAGCGTGCAGTGACCCTCGTAGCCGGTGATCCCCTCGAACCGCAACCCTGGCAGCTCGCTCACATGGCGGGCTAGCGCCAGCGCTTCCTGCGCAGTGTCGACCCCGCAGCGGTTCATGCCGGTGTCGACCTCGACGAAGATGCCGACCGTCGAGCCCGCCCGGACCGCGGCCGCGGACTGCGCAGCCGCGGCCGCTGCCTCGTCGACCGCGACCAGGATCCTGTGGTCCCTGGCGAGCTCAGCGAGCAGCCGGATCTTGTCCGGATGCGCGACGGTATTGACGACGAACAGATCGTCGAAACCGGCGGCGGCGAGCACCGCCGCCTCCCAGACCGTCGCCATCGACAGCCCGCCCGCGCCCGCCTGCACCTGGCGGCGGGCAAGGTCAGGGCTCTTGTGCGTCTTGTAGTGCGGCCGGATGGTCGTCGGACCGATGCGGCGCAGTTCGCTGGCCATCCGGTCGATGTTCCGCTGCGCGGCGTCGATGTCGAGCACGAGCGCGGGCGTGACCAGTTCCTCCCGCCGCCGCCCGACGGCCTGCCCGTACTGGCGCATAACCCGGTCACGACACTCGGCTAGCAGCGGTGCGGCGTCTGGCATCAAGACCTCCTGAAGCTCATGCGGGCGCTCAGTCCGCCGCCGGACCGAAACAGCGGACGACGCGTAGCGGTTCGCGCCCGGCCCGGACGCGGAACGGCAGGCTCGCGGGCAGCGCATACGTCTCGCCGCGGCCGATCGGCTGGCTGCCGAAGTCACCTTCGATCCAGCCAGTGCCTGACACCACCACCGCGACGCAGAAGCGGCCGGCGTCGGTGTCGATCTCGTCCGCCACCTCCAGTGTGGCGCCGTCGAAGAACTGCAGCACGTCATCCTGGAACAGCCGGACCTCACGGGATCCGCGGCTGGTACGCAGCACGCGCGGCTGCTGCCGCGCGCGGCCGAGCGCCTGCTCCGCGTCGGTTCCGGTGTAGTCGATCATGTCGAGGGCGACGTCCCAGCCAAGCCCCATGGTCGCTCCGGCATCGTCGTGGCCGGACGTCTCCGGAATGACGATATGGTCGCTGGGCTCCTGCACCTCGATGAACGAGACTCGCGGGCCGAGATAGTGCGGGACGCCGGCATGGGCCACGTACACCTCGCCCGGATGCACGTCCGTGCGGTGCAGCGAGCCGCGGATGCCCTTGTTGTCGTGGCGGCGGACGGCGTCGGCGAACCAGTCACGCTCGATTCCGGGAAGGAAGCCGATCCCGGCGTGCGCTGGCTCAGTGCCATCGCCCGGCGTATCGAGCAAGATCCAGGCCTCCGTCTTGCCGAACCGCGAGCCGAGGTGCTTGCGGGCCCAGTCGCGATTCGGGTGTGCGTGCAGCGGCACCGGGCCAGCCGGTGAGAGCAGCTTGACCAGGACCCCGGTGACCGATCCCCAGCGCTCCGCGAAGCGGGCGCCGACCATCTCCTCGGGCAGGGCTTCGACTATCTCCCTGAGCGCCATGGTCCCGATGCCCGGCAGCTCGACCGAGCTCATGCCCTGGGCGCGGCCGTCGGGATCACAGTTGTTGGCCGCGGTACACGAGCCGACCCAGTCTTCTGACCACCAGTCGTCGGGCCGGTCAGGCAGCCCGCGGAACTGCCTGGTCAGCAAGCCGCCCTCGTAGAACCGGTAAAGCGGGTGGTATGCCAGCGGCAGGGGCCGCCTGATCGCCGCCCGCAGCTGATCCAGCCGATCGGTCATCGCCGCGCCCTTACAGCTCTGCGTTCACGATGAAGCCGCCATCCACCAGCAGCGTCGCGGCAGTCACGTAACTGGCATCGGCCGACAGCAGGAACGCGATCGCGTTCGCGAGTTCCTCCGGCTGCGCCCCCCGGTGCAGCGGGATGCGCTCCTTGTAATACCTCAGGACCACCGGGTCGTCCATCATCGGCGCGCTCATCGGCGTCATGGTCCAGCCTGGCTCGACAGCGTTCACCCGGATCCCGTGCTCGCCGAGGTCGCACGCCAGAGCCTTGGCCAGCATGCTGATGGCGCCCTTCGTCCCGCAGTACACGGTCTGGGACGGCGCGCCCACGTGAGCCGAGATCGAGCTCACGCAGCAGATCGCGCCACCATGCCCCTCGCGGATCATCTGCTTGGCCGCCTCCGTGCAGACCACCCAGGTGCCGCGCACGTTCGTCTCGAACAGCCGGTCGAAGTCCTCGACGCTCGTCTCGTCCCACTTCATGAACGGGTTGATGGCGGCGTTGGACACCACGTAGTCCAGCCGGCCGGCCCGCTCGGCCACGCCGCGCACCATCGCCGTGACCTGCTCGGGGTCACGCATATCAGCTGGAACCGCGAAACCCCGGCCGTCAGCCGCGCTGATCCGGCCGAGCGTGTCGGCCGGATCCTGATCCGGCCGGTGGTTCACCGCCACCATCGCGCCGTCGGCCGCCAGGCGCGCAGCGGTCGCCTGCCCGATGCCGGTAGCCGCGCCGGTTACGAGCGCGACCTTGCCGTCCAAACGTCGGTCCATGAGCTCTCCTTCGCGCCCGTCGGAAAGAACTGTCAGAAGATGGCAATCGGGTTCCACGGCGAGCCGGTGCCGCCAGGCAGCCGCAGCGGCACGCCGACCACCATGAACTCAAAGCGCCCTTCCTCCGCGCAGGCCTGGGCGAGATCTTCGAGCTGGAGGCTGTCGGACACGAACATCCCCATCGCGGTGACCTGGAGCGGGTGGATGGGATAGAGCATGCCCTCGACGTTGCTCGGCACCGTCTCGCCGTCGCCGTCGGGCAGGAACGCGGCGATCCTGCGTTCGTGCATCCAGCCGATCGTGTCGACGTGCAAGCCTGGCTTGCCCTGGCCGACGGGCGGGTAGCCGTTGTCCCACGCGCCAAGCTGGAGCCGCCGCCGGTGGTGGCCGGTGCGGAAGACGAAGATGTCGCCCTCGCCGAGCCGCACGCCCTGCGCCTCCTCGACCGCCTCAAGTTCCGCGCGCGTCACGGCCTCACCCGGCTCCAGCCAGCTGACACCGCGGAACCGCGGCACATCAAGCAGCACCCCTCGGCCCACCAGGCCATTGCTGTAGGTGGTGACATCGAGGGCGGTGGCGCCCCGTGAGATCATGACCTCCTGGGCCGGTCGGCCGTTGTAGACCAGTCCCTGGTAGGCGATGTGGCAGAGCGCATCCATGTGGGTGTGGCAGTCGCCGTGAAACTCGACGCCGACGAAGTCCGTCGCGAACGTCAGCGTGCTCGAGTTGATGTCGATGTCATGACCCTGCACCACATGGTGGATGACCGGGCTGGGATTGTCCGGCCCGGCCGTCTTGTTCATCGGGATAGCCATCGTGACCTGCCGCCCCGACCGGACGAGCCCGGCCGCGGCCTGCACCATCTCAGGCGTGATGAAGTTCAGCGTCCCGCGCTCGTCGTCGTCACCCCAGCGCCCCCAGTTCTTCACGGCCTCGAAGATCTCATCGAACTCGCGCAGCGTCACCCGCGCGGGCAGCGTCAGCGTCGGCACTGTCGTGCTCACCTCCTGCTGGTCACCTGATCACTTGTCAGCCGCGACACCCTTGTCTCGAACTCGGCAATTGCCTCGGCGCCCGCGAGCGCGCCGATCTCCAGGTCATATCGCCGGGTCTGGCCTGGCTCGAGCCATTGCAGCTCCCCGCGGTCCCGTGCGTCGAACCGGCCGGCGTCGCGGTTCGTGCTCGGTTCGAGGCCGACCCCGTAGGTTCCCTCGCCGAGCATCCGCCAGACCGTGTGATGCGGCAGCTGGTCGGACCGGAAGACCTGGTACGCCCCGAGCCCGAGCGCGCGGTTGACCACGGCGACGGGCACGGTGCCGGCCGGCTCGGCGATGAGCGGTCTACCAGTACGTCGAACGCGAACCCGCTGCCAGTACGGAACTCAAGGACGCGCACACCACGGCCAAGGCCATCGCCGAGGGTTACCAGCCGGACTCCCGCAGCCTGCTCAAGCCGGCCGAGCCGCCGCAGCAGCTCGGCCCGATTCCATCGGGTGCCGAAGAGCTCAGGCATGTCAGCTCGCAGCTCCTACCCGTGAGCTGCGCTCCCAGTTGTGCGCCAAGAACGAATAGGCGTCGACGGCAAGCTCGTTCTCGCTCTCGAACAGCTTGCGCCAGATCTTCGTGGCGGCGGCTAGGTTAGGCAGGAAGTTGCCGAACGCCTCGACGGTCAGCCAGCCGTCATAGCCGATGTCGCGCAGCGCCGCGAACGTGTCGTCCCATGCGACGCTGCCCGTTCCTGGCACGCCGCGGTCGTTCTCCGAGATGTGCACGTGCGCGATCCGCGAGCCGGCCCGGCGGATCGCGGCGGCCGGATCCTTCTCTTCGATATGCGCGTGGAAGGTGTCGAGGTGGATGCGGCAGTTCGGGTGGTCGACCTGGTCGATGCTGGCGATGGCCTGGTCGAGGGTGTTCAGGTGGTACAGCTCGAACCGGTTGACGACTTCCTCGGCGAGCACGACACCTGCCCCGGCGGCGTATTCCGCCACCCGGCGCAGGTGCTCGACGCAGCGCTGGCGTTCCTCGTCGGTGGCACCGCGGCCGGTGAACACGCCGAGGGCGACCTGGTGCGGGCCGCACAGCAAGCTCGAACCCGCGATGGCACAGCAGTCGATCACCTGCCGCATGTGCTGATAGGCGGCCTCTCGGACGACTGGATCGGGACTGAGGGGGTTGTGCTCCGCCGCGATCACGGTGTTGGCCGTGCGCTGCAGCCCGAGGTCGTCAAGCCTGCGGGCCCACAGCGCCCACTTCGCCTGATCGAGGTCGAAGATCGGCACTTCCACGCCGTCATAGCCGATCTGCTTCAGCCGCTCGAGCACGGGCAGCAGCCCGTCGTGCATGTCGTCTGCCCACAGGTACAGGTTGATGCCGAACTTCATGGTCACTGCCTCTCACGCAGGTAGTGGTCGAAGGCTTCCTGCGGCTTGAGTGCGTCGTGCACGATCGCGCTGACCGCCTGGATCATCGCGACCGGGTCGTCGCTCTGGAAGATGTTGCGGCCCATGTCGACGCCGGCCGCTCCCTCTTCGATGGCGCGGTGCACCATCGTCAGCGCCTCGAGCTCGGGCAGCTTCCTGCCGCCCGCCATAACCAGCGGCACCGGGCAGGCGGCCGTCACCGTGTCGAAGCCCTCGGCGCAGTAGTAGGTCTTTACCACGTGCGCGCCCAGCTCGGCGCAGATCCGCGTGGCGAGCCTGAGGTAACGCGCGTCCCTGGTCAGGTCCCTGCCCACCGCCGTGACCGCGAGCACCGGGATGCCGTACCGCTGGCTCTCGTCGACCAGCCGGGTCATGTTGTGCACCGAGCGTGACTCGAACTCCCCGCCGATGAACACCTGCACGGCCACCGCCGAAGCGTTGATCCTGGCCGCGTCTTCCATGCTGACCGCGATCTGCTCGTCGGACAGCTCACGCAGGATGCTCGGGCCGCCGCTGGCTCGCAGCACGACCGGCGTCCGGGATGCCGCCGGGATGGTGGTGCGCACGATGCCGCGCGTGGCCATCAGCGCGTCGGCGTACTTCAGCAGCGGCACGATCGACAGGTCGACCCGCTCGAGTCCGTTCGTAGGACCCTGGAAATAGCCGTGGTCGATCGCCAGCATCACGGTCCGGTTGGCCGGCGGCCGGAAGATCCGCGCGAGCCGACTCTGCATACCCCAATCCAGCGCACCCGAGCCCTTCAGGTCATACGGCTGTGGCCGGGCCGGCACGTCCGGAGAGAATCGCTCTGCATCGACGATGGTGTCCCTGTCAGCCATCGCGTTCCTTTCCGCGGTCACGTCGCCAGGCCGTTCACGCACCCGCTGCCCGCCACAGCGGACTGAGCAGGCCTTCGTCCGATAGCGCCAGCATTCGCTCGTAAACCTGCTGCCAGCGAGCGTAATTGTCGTTGTAGGCGGACACGGCTGCGGCCGCTGGCTCGAAGGTCGCTGTCCGCTTGCGTAGCTCGGGCTCGAGGTCGGTAAGCCCGCCGTAGATGCCCACGCCCCGGCCTGCGCAGAGGGCAGCGCCTAGGGCGCTGCTCTCGGTGACCGCGGGCACCTGCACCGGCAGGCCCAGCACATCCGCGATGATCTGCGGCCAGAGCGTACCCTTGGCGGCGCCGCCGCTGAAGGTGAGCTCGGTCGGCCTGCTGGCGGTGAGGCCGCAGATGATGTCGAAGTGACCGCGGACCACGTAGGCGGCGGCCTCCTCGATCGCCCGGATGCAGGCGGCCCGCCCCGATCCGGTTGGATTGCCGATATCGAACTGCAAGAACGACGGGCTGGCGTGTGTCCACCTGCGCGCATTCATCAGGTTCGAGAGGATCGCGTAGACGCCGTTTGACCCCGGCGGGATCAGCGCCGCGGCCTCTTCCATCACCACGTACGGATCGACGCCGCGGCTGCGCGCGACCGCGGCCTCGCTGTCGCAGAAGGCATCCCGGTACCAGCGCATCGCCATGCCGCAGTAGAACCCGATGCCTTCGAGCATCCACTCACCTGGCGTTACGTGGCACAGGGTGCGCAGCCGGACGGCAGGGTCTATGAGTGGCTTGTCGACCAGCACCGTGTTCTGCCAGAACGTCCCGGCGAGCACGGTGAACTCACCTGCACGCACCCCGGCACCGAGCAGGCCGAGCTGGGTGTCCGCGCCGCCCGCGACCACCGGCGTACCTGCCCGCAGTCCGGTCTGCGCTGCCGCCTCGGCGGTAACGGACCCCACGACTGTGCCAGGGTCCGCGACCGGCGGCAGAATCGAGACGGGAACGCCGCAGATCCGGGCGATCGACTCTGACCAGCTCCTGTCGGCCAGGCTGAACATGCCGGAGCTTGAGCCGCAGGACGGCTCGGTCACGTGCGCCCTCGCCAGCCGGTACGTGATCCAGTCACTGAGCATGCTCAGGCTGCCGGCCTCGCGCAAGATCTGCGGCCGGTGCCTGGCCAGCCAGCGCAGCCGCGCCGGGGAGGTGATCGAGACCCAGTCGCCGGCCTCTGCGTAGATGCGCTGCGCTGCTCCCTCGCTGATGAGCTCCGCGGCCTCGGCGCTCGCCCGGCTGTCGACGTTGGGGCACGCCCAGATCTCGGTGCCCGCCGCGTCGTACAGGACGATGCCTTCGCGCATGCTGGTGGTGCTGACGGCCGCGACGTCGGCCCCGTCCGCGCCCGCTGCCCGCAGCGCGGCCCGGACGCAGGCGGCAATCGCCTGCCAGTTGGCATGTACGTCGAAGTCCTGACCGCCGGGCACACCGGGCGGCGCGCGGTGCACCCATTCCTGCTGCGACACGGCGGCCTGCTCGCCTGCCGTCGTGAAGAGCAGCGCACGGCAGCTGCCGGTCCCCGCATCGATCGCCAGCAGGTATGGTCCGCCAGGCCTAGTCACGACACCGCCGCCTTCCGCTGCCGGTAGCCCGGATTGATCAGGTACTCGGGCTCCTCGCCGGCCAGCAGCTGGCTCACGGCAGCGGCGGTCATCTCGGCGCCGCGCCGCAGGGTCTCGCGGGTCGCGCCCCCGATGTGCGGGGTCATGATCACGTTCGGCAGGTCGAGCAGCGGATGACGGCCGCCGCCGGGCTGCCGCTCGGTGACATCGAGCGCCGCGCCTGCCAGCCGGCCGCCGGCCAGCGCGTCTTGCAGTGCGTCCTCGTCGACAAGTGACTCCCTGGCGGTATTGATGAAGTACGACCCCCGCGGCATCCGCGCGAACGCCGCCCCGTCGAACAGGTGCCGGTTGTCAGCGCTGGCCCGAGCATGCACCGACACGATGTCCGACCTGGAAAGCAGGTCATCGAAGCCGACTAGGCTCACTCCGGCTGGCAGGATGCCAGGCGGAGCCGGGTCGTGTGCCAGCACAGTGAAGCCGAGCGCCGTCGCGCGCACTGCTACGTCCCTGCCGACGTGACCAAGCCCGACGAGCCCGAGCGTTACGCTGGCCGCCTCATCGCCGATGAACTTGCCGCCCTCGAACACGCTGTCTGCATGCGGTCCGCCATCGAGCAGATAGCGCGCCGACGCTGATATGCCGCGGATCAGCATGAGCGCGAATGCCACCGTGAGCTCGGCGACCGCCTGCGCGTTCTTGCCTGGCGAGTTCGTCACCGGGATCCCTCGCTCGGTCGCGGCGGCGATGTCGACATTGACCGGGCCGCCGCGGGCGCAGCACACGAGCCGCAGCGGCGCGGCGTCGAGCACCTCGGCGGTCACCGGCGCGCCATGCACGATGAGCACCTCGCGGCCGGCCACGGCGGCCGCGATTTTCGCTGGGTCTCCCGCATACTCGCGTATTTGCTGGTCCGATTCCGTCCGCGGCGGGGGAACCGTCGCGTCAAGGATCTGAAGTTCGGCGACGGTCACCGCGTCGCCGAGCGCCGCCAGGGCACGGGTGAAGGCACTGGCCGGCACGAACGGGTCGCCGACGGCCAGGATGCGGACGGCTGCGGCCTGGCTCACGGGTAGACGTAGGTGGGCTTGAGATCGATAGCGTGGCCGCTGCCAGATTCCAGGACGAACTTGAGCAAGGGGGCCGTGTCGAGGTAGTAGAACTCGATCGACTCGCCGATGCGCCCGCTCATCAGCACTTGCGCGCCGTTGGCGCGCCAGTGCTCGCGCATCAGCGAGCTGTCCTCGGCTGAGTGCTTCATGCACGCGATGTGCTGCACGCCTTCGCCGTGCGTGTCGAGGAACTCCTGGTAGATGCTAGGCCCGCTGACGGGCTGGATCAGCTCGAAGCCAAGCCCGTCGACAGACGCCTCGGCACCGATCATGCGGAACTCGACCGGCTCGCCCTTGACCTGCGTATCGTGCAGCAGCGGCGGCTTGTAGTCGAACACGCTCCACGGGCCCCAGCCAAGCGTCTGCGTGTACGTCTTGAGCGCGGCCTCAAGATCGCGGACCACCACGGCGATCTGGGTGATCTTCATGGGGGTCGGTGGGGCGATGATCTGGTTCCCGTTGCTGGCGGACATGGTTCCTCCTCAGCTGGCCGCAGCGGCGATCCGGCCGCTCGCGGGCACGAACCGGAGCTGTTCGAGCATTCGAGAGCATTCGCTCAAGCGCTGGCCATCCGCTCCATCCGAGTATGGGACTGCGCGCGGGTGTTGGCAAGATGCGCCAGGCCGCGCGTTCCGACCGGGTGCTAAGCCGGCACTGCGCGACTGCCTCATTGCGCTGCGGCTAGGATTCGGCGACACTCAGCTAACATGAGGCCGGACACGCCAGTCCGGACGAGGCGGCACAGTGAGAAGCACCGGATTCGACGAAGTGGGACGCTGGAGTTCCGAGGAACTCCTGCTGCGGGCGGCCTGGTTCTACTACAAGGACGAGCTGACCCAGGATGAGATCGCCAAGCGCCTCTCGGTGTCCAGAGCCTCCGTCGGCAGGTTGCTCGACCGCGCCCGTCGGGTCGGCCTCGTGACAATCAACCTGAACGCCGAGTACCTGAACGCGTTCGAGCTGAGCGCTGAGCTGCGGCGGACGTTCAACCTGTCCGAGGCGCTGGTGGTGCCCGACCACGACAAGGAACCTGCCGACCATCACGCGCTGAACGCCCGGATAGGCCTAGGCGGCGCGCAGTTCATCAGCACGCACCTCCGGCCGGGCGCCACTCTCGGCGTCGGCTGGGGCGAGACCGTCTCCAGAGTCATCGCGGCCACGAATTTCGGGGTCGTCGGGCCGGTGCACATGGTCACGCTGACCGGCGGTGTGGACGGTTACCTGCAGACGATCCTGTCCTCGAAGGGCGAGTCAGGGTCGGACGCTGACCTCACCACGGCCTCGGTAATCCCGGCGCCCAACATCGCATCCTCAGCTGCTCTGGCGGCGGCGCTGCGCGAAGAGCCGACGATCCAGCAGGTACTGAAACAGGCCAGCGGCGTCACGCACGCGATCGTCGGCGTCGGCACCCCGACGACGGACGCTACCATCGTGCAGCTCGGCTACCTGACGGCCGCCGACGTCCGCACGCTGCGTGAGCGCGGCGTCGTCGGTGACATTCTCGGCCAGTTCTTCGACGCCGACGGCAAGGTGGCAGACCTGCCGATCCACGATCGGCGCATCGGGCTCGAGCTGTCCGATCTCAAATGCATTCCGAAAGTCGTCGGAGTCGCCGGCGGCCTGCACAAGGTGCACGCCATCCGGGGCGCGTTGCACGGCGGTTTCCTCGATGTACTGGTGACCAACGAACTCGCCGCGATCAGGCTGCTTGACCTCGAACGCCGCCCCCGCCGCGTCCCTCGTACCCGGTCCTGACCGGTCCTGACCAGACGGTCCGTGCCGCCGCGAGCGATCGCTCAGGGTATTGACATCCGCTCAAAATCGGTTCTTAATGACTGCCAGGCAGCGCAGGAACCGGCCAGCCTGGGGATCGCAGGAGGAGCCATGTCTGACACGGTGTCGCCCGACGCGATGCGACCGAACAGCGGCGAGCCCGTGCTCGAAGGCACAGATCTCCATCGTGATGCCATCGGGCTGGTCGGCGCGACGATGCAGAACATCACCCACATCGCGCCGGCCATCGCCGCATTGTTCTTCACCGAGTTCGTGGTGTCGCTAGCAGGCATCACCGCGCCGCTGGCCTACCTGCTCGGCGTCATAGTGGTACTGATGCTGGGCAGCACCCTGGTCCAGCTGTCCAAGCACATGCCATCGGCGGGCGGCTACTACACCTATGTGAGCAGGGCTCTGCATCCGCGAGTCGGATTCCTTACCTCCTGGATGTACGTGCTGTACGCGCCGCTGGCCGGCGGCCCGATCTACGGCTACTTCGGCTTTATCGTGTCGCAGGAGCTGAAGACGAACTACCAGATCAGCGTGCCGTGGCTGTGGTGGGTGTGCGTCCTTGCCGGCGCGCCGCTCATCGCGTTCCTGCAATACCGCGGCATCAAGATCTCGGCGCGGGCGATGCTGATCCTGGGCGGCCTGGAGATGGTGATCGTCTTCGTGCTCGCGGTGTGGGGGTTCGCTAGCCCGGGCCCGGGCGGCTTCACGTTCTCGGTGTTCGACATCACGAAGAAGCTCTCGGTGGAGGGCTTCGCGCTCGCTGTCGTGTTCTCGATCCAGGGCCTTACCGGCTGGGAAGGCGCCGCTCCGCTCGCCGAAGAGACTCGCGATCCGCGGCGGAACGTGCCGAGGGCAACGATGCTGTCGATCTGCCTGCTAGGCGTGTTCCTCATCATCGCTTACTGGGGCCAGATCCTGGGCTGGGGCGTCAGCAAGCTGGGCGGCCTGCCCACGTCAGCCGATCTCCCGGGCCTGGTGCTGGCGCACAGGTTCTGGGGTGGCGCTTGGTGGATCCTGCTGCTCGCGTTCCTGAACACCACTATCGCGGTCTGCCTGGCGACCGCGAACGTCGGGACCCGCATGTGGTACCGGATGGCTAAGGGCGGGTCATTGCCGTCAGCGCTGGCGAAGGTTGACCCCAGGTTCAAGACACCTACGAACGCGATCCTGGTGCAGCTTGCCCTTGCCCTGGTCTCCGGGCTGGGCGTCGGCGCCTGGATCGGCGCGGACAAGTCGTTCCTGCTGGTCGATGGCCTGGTGCTGGTCATGGCGGTGCTGTTCGTCTACGTCGTGGCCAACGTGGCGGTATTCGCGTACTACCTCTGGCAGCGGCGGTCGGAATTCAACATCATCCTGCACGTGCTCTTCCCGCTGATCTCGACCGGCGCCCTGATCTACGCGCTGGTGTACTCGTTCATCCCGTTCCCGGCCGCGCCCTACAGTTATGCGCCACTGATCGACGGCATCTGGCTGTTCCTCGGCCTCGTCGTGCTGCTGGTGATGTGGCGTCAGCACAACGACCGGTGGCTGCTCACCGCGGGCGTTGCGCTCGGCGAGAGCGAAGAAACCGACACAGGCGCCGCGGCGCGGCGGAACTGATCGCGCGGCGGCGAGAGGACACCGGCACATGACTGCAGAGCCGCCGCTTGACACTGCCCGCAGCGTCGAAGAGCCCGAAGAAGTGCTGGCCACGACCCAGCTCCACGTACGTGCGCTAGCCCGAGTTTCCGAGATTTGAGGTTCGGGTTGACTGTTTATGCTGGTCAGCCATGGCGCTGGGGGTGGTTTTCGTGTATTACCCACCTCAGCGTCTGGGGGCGTAGCGGGCGAGGCCGA
>Ga0137379_10005091_pt1 | contig 12402 bp, 9 predicted proteins | sample SagtaG_18_FD_104812 | JGI IMG/M metagenome (GOLD analysis project Ga0137379, IMG submission 104812) | Vadose zone soil microbial communities from Sagehorn Ranch, Mendocino, California, USA - Sage2_L_80_16 metaG | ecosystem: Environmental > Terrestrial > Soil > Vadose zone | place: USA...
CGCACCTTGCGCCCGGCCAGCTCGGCAGCCGCCGCGCGCACGATCACGCGCAGGGCCGCCTTGGTCGCGGCATAGACCGTCGTGCCCGCCATTCCCTTCTGGTTGACCACCGACGTGTTGACGATGACGGCGGCCCCCTCGGTGAGGATCGGGAGGGCGTGCTTGAGGGCCAGCCAGGGGCCGCGCACGTTCAGGTGCCACATGGCGTCGAAGTCCGAGAGGGGGGCCTCGGCGAGGGGAGCGAACTTCGCGATCCCGGCGTTGAGGAACAGCACGTCCAGCCGCCCGTGCTTGCGACCGACCGATTCGAAGAGCTCCGCCACCTGGCGCTCGTCGGCGGCGTCGGATTCCAGGACCTGGACCCGACCGTTGAGCTCCCGCCGGGCGAGCTCGAGGGTGGCCGGGTTCCGACCGGTCACGATCACCTGGGCTCCCTCCTCGGCGAAGCGTTTCGCGGTGGCCAGCCCGATGCCGGTCGTGCCCCCCGTGATCAGCGCGATCTTGTTTTCGAGCCGTCTCATCATGTCCCCTCCTCGGTCATTGGGATGCGTCATGCTTGTGTGTACGTGATACAGTGACATATAGGTCCGTAAAAAGTCGTGAAGAGGCCCTCCGGCTCCCCAGGTCAGCCCCTGCGCCGTACCTGATCGGCCAGCTTTGCGACCGTGATCCCCATGAGCCGGCCCAGGGCCGCCGACTCCACGTCATGAACCACGGCCTGGAGCACGGGGAGGATGTTGCGACCGACGATGCAGCTTCGACTGGGCGGGCAGCGGTGCAGGCGGGCCGGCGGCTGGCGCTCGACCGCGTGATACACGTCGGCCAGGGTCAGCTTCGACGCGGGCCGGGCCAGGGTGGCGCCGCCCCCCTTGCCCAGAGCCACCTCGATCAATCCGGCCTCCCGCAGCCTCCCCAGCAGCATCCTGAGAAAGGCAGGGTTGGTGTTGATGCTGCGGGCAAGCTCGGCGGAGGTGACGGGTGAGCCCTCCTGGAGCGCGAGCGACACCAGCACGTGGGTGCCAAGGGCGAAGTGCGAGTTGGCGAACATGTGTAACCAATCTAGCAACAATTAGGGGGCCCGTCAACGGCGCTCCCCGTCGCCGGCCGATCGCGTTTCGGCTTTGACGCGAGGTCGCCGTCCGCCCAGAATGGTCGTCATCTCGGAACGGAGGCAGCATGCCCTTGGACCGTCGCCGGTTCCTCGTCGCTACCGGGATGTCGGTGGCCGCGACCGCGCTCGCCCGCCCCGCGAGCACCGCCTCACCCCAGGACTGGGCCTGGGTGCGCGACCAGTTCGACCTCCGGCGCGACCTGGCGCACTTCGCGAGCTTCTACCTGGTGTCGCATCCTCGCCCGGTGCGGGAGGCGATCGAGACCCTGCGACGGGCCCTCGACGAGAATCCCTTCGAGGTCGTTGACCACGGCCTCTTCACCCGGCCCGACGAGGTCCGACGAGCCGCCGCCGCGTATCTCGGGGGCCGGCCCGAGGACGTGGCTCTCACCCGCTCCACGACCGAAGGGCTGGCCCTCATCTACGCCGGGCTGCGGCTGCGGTCGGGCCAGGAGATCCTGACCACGGCGCACGACCACTACGTGCACCACGAGTCGATTCGTCTCGCTGCCCAGCGAGACGGTGCCGAGGTGCGCCGGGTGGCGCTCTACGACGAGGGCAGCCGGGCGTCCGAGGACGAGATCGTCGATCGGCTCCGCCGAGCCGTGCGCCCCGGGACGCGGGTGATCGGCGTCACGTGGGTTCACTCGTCCACCGGGGTGAAGCTGCCCATCCGGTCGATCGCGGCCGCGGTGGCGGAGCTGAACCGCTCGCGCGACGCGGCCGATCGCGCGCTGCTCGTGGTCGACGGCGTTCACGGCTTCGGGGTGGAGGACGAGTCGGTGGCGGACCTGGGTTGCGACTTCCTCGCCGCGGGAGCCCACAAGTGGATCTTCGGGCCGCGCGGCACCGCGATCGTCTGGGGACGGCGCGAGGCCTGGGAAAGAGTGCAGCCGAGCATCCCCGCCTTCGAGATGCCGCCCTACATGGCGTGGCAGCACGGGGTGGAGCCCGGGCCGACCCAGGGAGCCTGGATGTCGCCGGGCGGCTTCCACGCGTACGAGCATATGTGGGCGCTGCCCGCCGCCTTCGCCTTCCACCGCGAGATCGGGCGAGCCCGGATCGCCGGCCGCATCCACGAGATGAACACGCGCCTCAAGGACGGCCTGGCCGGGCTGCGCCACGTGACCCTGCATACTCCCCGCGCTCCCGGCCTCTCCGCCGGCCTGGTCGCCTTCGAGGTGGCGGGGGTCACGCCCGAAGAGGTCGTCAGGCGCTTGCGAGAGCGGAGGATCATCGCCTCCACGAGCCCCTATCTCCAGTCCTTCGCCCGGCTCGCGGGGAGCATCCTGAACACGCCGGAGGAGGTGGACTCGGCGGTCGCGGCCGTGGGGGCGCTGGCCTGAGGGGCGAGTCGTAAGCGCTGCTCGTGGCGCTCGCCGCCTCCGGCGGGGGCGGTGACTACGCCGTGCCCACTCCAACTCCGACGCCGGGGCCCCCGGCCGCGAGCGTCGGTCCGCTCCGCGACTCCGCTGCCACCGCCGAGCCCTCCCCCCACCAGGCCGAAGAGAGAGACTCGGCGCTGCAGGAAGGCCAGAGCCTCCCGGAAGAGCTCGGTGCCGGAGCTGGGGAGGACCACGTTCCTCTACGGGCTCCGTTGCTGCTTCAGGGTTGCCCACGCCGCGAGCGTCGCCTGCACGGCCGGCTCGACCTTGGGGATGGCGGCCTCGGCGTCGGGGGTGGGCTCCGCGTCCGCGCCGTCCACGGCATTGGCGAGGGTGGCGAGGGAGCTCGCGAGCGCGCGCAGGCTGCTGAGTCCGGCCGGAGGCGCCGCCGTCGCAGCCTCGCCGAAGTCGGGACCGGTGAGGGCCCGCACGCGCGCGTCGAGGTCGGACGCGCCCTTCGTGGCGAGATCCACATGCAGGTTCTCCGCCTCCGCCAGGGCGGCGGCGATGCTCTCGCGCAGCGCCTCCACGCGGCGCGCGAGGGCGAGCTGACGCGCGTAGGCTTCCGGCGGGAGCGCGACGCGCGGGTCGGGCGCGATCGTGAGCGGCTGCGTGAGGCGCTGGCCGTCGACGCTCAGCTCGACCGTGTAGCGCCCGGGGGGCGCCCACACACCGTCGGCGTAGAGGTTGTGCTCGGAGAGCGCCGGCGGGGCCGGATAGCGGATGGGCCAGACGAAGCGATGCATGCCGGGCTTCGTGGTGAGGGCCACCGGGGGCGGCATCCACTCCGGGGCCACCCGGATCTTCGCCAGGTCCGGGGCGGGCGGGCCCTCGTCGCTCGAGCAGCGGCGCACGAGCGCGCCCCGGGCGTCCAGGATCCGCAGCACGACCGGCGCCGTCACCGCCTTCGAGAGCACGTAGTCGATCACGGCGCCCGGCGGAGGGTTGGCGGCGGTGGGCTCGTCCCTGGGCAGCGGGGTGCCGGTGAACCCGGCGGGGCGCAGCCGGATCGCGGTCGCGGGAGCGAAGAGCCACGCGGGGGCGGACGCGACGTCGGGCCCGGCCTGGCGCAGCGGGGTCACGTCATCGAGGACCCAGAAGGCGCGGCCGTGGGTGGCGATCACGAGGTCGTCGCCGTGGACGTCGATGTCGCGCACCGAGGTGACCGGCAGGTTGAGCTGCAGCGGCTGCCAGTGGTCCCCGTCGTCGAACGACACGTAGACGCCCTTCTCGGTGCCGGCGTAGAGCAGCCCCCTGCGCACCGGATCTTCCCGCACCGCGTTGACGAAGCTCCCCGCGGGGATGCCGGTCGCGGCCAGGGTCCAGGTCCGGCCCCCGTCGTGCGTCCGGTAGACGTAGGGCCTGGAGTCGTCGACCCGGTGGCGGTCGACGGCGGCGTAGGCGCTCTCCCCGTCGAAGTGCGAGGGGTCGATGATCCCCACCTTCGACCAGGGGCCGAGCCCGGCGGGGGTGACGTTCTCCCAGTGCGCGCCCTCGTCGCGGGTGCGCCAGACGAGGCCGTCGTCGGTGCCGATCCAGAGGTCGTGGTCGGCCAGGCGCGAGGGCGCGATCGCGTAGATGACGCCGTGACGCCTTCCGGGCCGCGGCGCGTCGGCGGCGGCCGCGGGATCGAGGGTGGCCGGCACCCCGGGATCCTCGCGCGTGAGGTCGGGGCTGATCACCATCCAGTGTCGGCCGCCGTCCATCGTGCGGAACAGTCGCTCGCGCGAGAAATAGAGGACGCGCGGGTCGCGGCGCGAGAAGGCCAGGGGCAGGGTCCAGGTCGCGCGGTCGACGTCGCGGTGGAGGAGCGTCGGGTCGATCGACTGCGTCCGCTGCGTCCGCGGGTCGAGCCTGTCCACGCGCCCGCCATAGATCACGTCCGGGTCCTTCGGGTCGGGGGCGATCACGTCGCTCTCGGAGCCGGCCGTCATCTCGCGGAACTGCATCATGGTGATGCCGTCGTGGGTGGTGGTGCGGCTGGGAACCGCTGCTGCGCCCGAGTCCTGCTGGGAGCCGTACACCCAGTAGGGGAACCGGTCGTCGGTGCTGACGTGGTACATCTGGCCCGTCGGCTGGTTGTACCAGGAGCTCCAGGTCCGGCCGCCGTTGAGCGACACGACCGCGCCCTGGTCGACCCCGAGCATCCGGCGCTCGGGATGATCGGCGTCGATCCACAGCTCGTGGTAGTCGTCGCCCCCGGGCGCTCCCTGGATGGGGACGAAGGTCTTCCCGCCGTCGCGCGAGCGATAGAGCGAGGTGTTGCAGGCGTAGACCACGTCCGGGTCGCGCGGCTCGACCGTGATCCCGCCGAAGTACCACCCGCGGCCCCAGATCCGCCGGTCGCCGCTCGCGCGGGTCCAGCTCGCCCCGCGGTCGTCGGAGCGGTAGAGCCCGCCGTCGGGCGCGTCAACCATGGCGTAGACCCGCTCCGGACGGCTCGGAGAGAGGGCGAGCCCGATGCGGCCGGGCCTCGCGGGGAAGCCGTGGCCGACGAGCGGCCTCCAGGTATCGCCGCCGTCGGTCGACTTGTAGAGGCCGCTGCCGGGGCCGTTCGACGGCGGGTACACGCTCCACGGCGGGCGGCGCGTCTGCCACAGCGCGGCGTACACCACCCGGGAGTCGCCGGGCTCGAAGGCGAGGTCGATGGCCCCCGTGCTCTCGTCCTTGAAGAGGACCTTCCGCCAGGCCGCGCCTCCGTCGGTTGAGCGGAACACCCCCCGCTCGGCGTTGGGCCCGTAGGGATGGCCGAGGGCGGCCACGAGCACCCGGCCCGGGTCGCGCGGATCCACGAGGATCCGGCCGATCTGCTGGGTGTCCGCGAGACCGATCTTCGTCCACGTCTTCCCGGCGTCAGAAGACTTGTACATGCCGTCGCCCTGGGCGATGTCGGAGCGCATGTCGGCTTCTCCGCTGCCGACGTAGATCACCTTCGGGTCCGAGGGCGCCAGCGCGATCGCGCCGATGGTGCCGATGGGCTGGCCGTCGAAGATCGGCTGCCAGGTGCGGCCGGCGTCGACCGTCTCCCAGACCCCGCCGTTCACGCTGCCGAAGTAGAAATGCTCGCGCTCGCCGGGCACCCCCGCGACCGCCAGCACCCGGCCTCCTCGGAAGGGCCCGATGAGCCGCCAGCGCAGCTCCTGGAAGAGAGCCGGGTCGACGCCGGCCGGGGTCGCAGGGGACGCCGGCGCCAGGGAACCGATGAGTGCGAGCGTCCCCATCCAACCGGCCCTAGAAACCATCCTGGCGCTCCTTCGTGGCGAAGCACGCAGGCTAATGTGCCGCCGCGCCCCCCGTCAAGGCGATGAGCCCAACCGAGCGCCAAGATCTTGACCGAGCCCCGGGGAAGGGAGTAATTTCGATCGGCTTTCCCCCCGCTTGCGGGCGGCGCCTCCACGACCCTGGAGGCTCGCGCGTCGTGTCACGGCCGGCTTCATGGAGGTGCGTTATGAAGCGCCAACGCGGTTTCACCCTCATCGAGCTCCTGGTCGTCATCGCCATCATCGCGGTCCTCATCGGCCTGCTCCTTCCCGCGGTACAGAAGGTACGCGAAGCCGCGAACCGGACGGCGGCGGTGGGCACCCTGAGGGCGATCCACACCGCCGAGAAGGCCTTTCTCCAGCAGAAGGGCCGCTTCGGCACCCTGGAAGAGCTCGCTCAATCCTCGGATCTGGGCCTCGTGCTGGTCGACGAAGCGCCGGGCACCGCCGTCAAGCAAGGCTACGTCTACGCGGTCGCGACGGGAGCGTCCCCTGCGGGCTTCCTCTGGGCGGGTGTGGCGGCCCCCGTCGGGCGAGCCTCATCGGGGGGGTCGTTCTACGCGGACGAGACGGGCCCGGTTCGTGAGATGGCGCCCCCCTGTCCGCCCGGGATGAGCCTGATGCTCGAGGGAGGCAAATGGAAGTGCAACTCGGATGCCTTCGGCGCGAATCCCGGTTCGCTCCGCGGCACGTACTGGGGGTCGGTTGCCCACGGCTGGTCGACCGCGCCCGAACGCAGTGGCCTGGCCTGGCAGTCGAACTGGGGGGGCAGCCTTCCGGCAATCAACTGGTCCGGCGCCCTGAACTGGTCGGCTTTCGTGAACCCGACCACCGTGGCCACGGAATGGTCCGGGCATCACGAGTCGGCCGCCGGCTTCACCTATTACACCTGGGCCGGTGGTGCGAACGCCCCCGCCTTCGGGAACCCGCTGGGAGTGGCCGCCGTCGAGACCCTCGACCTTCTCCTGCCCGGGGCTCTGGCGGGGGCCAAGGATCTCCTGCGCAACCCGGACTTCCTTCCCGCCGTTCAACGAGAGTTCGACCTCAACGGCGACGGCAAGCTCAGCCTCGCGGAGATGCTGAGCGTGGACCAGATCCTGGCCATCGCGGACCGCCACGGAGCCGCGGTCACCCCGGAGGTCGCCGCCATCGTCCGGCGCCTGGTGGACGGGCTGCAGCCGCAGTTTCAACCCACCGCCGGCGAAACAGCCCTGCCCGCGGTGCAGATCGCGTGCCTGGAAGGAAGCCCCGAGGCATTCCTCGATCTGGCGAGCCAGGGCGCGTACGCGTCGCTCGACGTCCTCAGGGACGACGTCTCGCGCCTCGATCCGCGACCGGCCCCGGCGGGCGACATGACGAGCGGGGAGCTCCAGGTGAACGAGCGTCGCAAGGCGACCCTCCTCGGCCTGACCGAAGGGACGCCGCCCATGCTGCGCTTCGGGGAGGCCGACGAGCTCGTGAAACTGCTCGAGAAGGTCCGCGACCTGGTCGACGGCAACCCCGGCCCCCCCGATTGGGTGGCCGGCGACGCCGCGGTCCGCCTCCGCGCCCGCCTCGACGCGACCCTCGCCCTGTTCGGCCCCCGCACGCACCCTCGGCCCTGAGTCGAGGTCGATGTCGGCGTCCTGAAACGGCTTCGAAGGTCTTGGCGTGGCGACCCTGGAGGGATTCGAACCCTCGATCTCCACCTTGAAAGCGAACGTCCACCGCGTGCTCCGCCTTGTGGGCCAGGTGCGTCCGCCCGTCCTTCATCCTCGTGATCTTCGCGTCGGGGTCCGAAGGGCTTGTCCAGTCGTCGTTGGAAGCCTTCTTCTTCCGCCGCCGGTCCAGTCTCGCCAGCGCTTCCCGCGTCGGTGTCTTGATCCCCGACGCTTTCGCCAGTCCCTTCAGGAACTCATCGTAGCTCGCTCCCGTGTCTCGTCTCACAATGCTCCGCATCGCCGCGTTCGCCTCCAGCGTCGTCGCGTCGATCCCGATCGTCTTGCCGACCAGCAGATCCTCCTTCGCCAGCCGCTCCAGCACCCAGGTGAACACCCGCTGGTGCGTCTCCACGTCGATCAGCCACGTGTCCGGGAAATCGTCGTGTGATCGGGCGCCCCCTCGTCAATTTCCAAGTCGAGGAAGCTCCGGATAGCCAGAGAGTCCGCCGCGCGCCACGCCATCCCGCGCTCCGAGCCCAGCCCCTCGAAGTACCCAGCAGCATCAGCCGGAAGTACCGCCCTGGGGGCAGACTCGGCCGGCCCATCTTCGCAGCATAGAACCGGCGGCACGCCGCCTCGAAACTACACTGCGCATCATCCAAGGCGGGTCCGTCACGGACTTTCACCACGGGCTGCTAGGGTTATCCGGGAGACGCTGCGTTCGGTGTTCCGAGGTCCGTTGTCATCTTTGTCTCCGTCGTCGTCGCGTTCTCTCCTGCGCAGAAGAAAGCCATGGGTGCCTGTGGCGTTGCTATAGACCCCCACAACATTGCCTTTGGGGGTGATCCCAAAGGCCTCGGTGAAGAAAGCACCGGGGACGTTGATCGTAGTGAACGCATCGTTGTCTCCGTCGTCGTCGCGTTCTCTCCTGCGCAGAAGAAAGCCATGGGTGCCTGTGGCGTTGCTATAGACCCCCACAACATTGCCTTTGGGGTTGATCCCAAGGGCCTGGGTGAAGGAAGCACCGGGGACGTCGATCGTAGTGAACGCACCCTTGCTCAGCAGAAAACCATGCAGGCCGGCGGCGTTAAGGTAGCTCCCCACGATGTTGCCTTCGGCGTTGATCCCAAAGGCCTCGGTGGAGGAAGCACCGGGGACATCGATGGTGGTGAAACCGTGGTCGTGTGCAAAACCACTGCTGACCATGCAAATGGCAAACAGCAGGGCAAGGCCCAGGGTAGTAAAGCGCCGTGTTCTTGTAATGAGCATGGTAGACTCTTTCCCGAGCGTCCTTAGCATAAGCTTGCAGCTCCGCAGTCAAGATCCAGCAAGATCCAGAAAAACGATTTCATACGCAGGAGCTGTTGCTCCGCGCAGCGTCGGCCTTCGATGCAGGCGAGCAAGCTGCTGCGACAGACCGAGAACCCGGAGACCGCAACAGGGCGGAAGGTCCAAAGCCCTTCAGGGGGTTGTCCCGACCCGGGAGGGCAAAGGAAATGGTGAAGCCCTCCCCAACGTCGGGCACGGGCTCCAAGGCTATGTAGAAGCCGGCAGCGCTCAGGTCACAGATCTTGGCGTCACGGCGGCCTGCGACCCTCTGGAGGTGGCAGGGCTGCACAAACGGGATCCGGTAAAGCGCGGAGATTCGCTGCCGAACCTGAGACAAGCGCTCTGCTGGCATCTCGTTGCGAATCTCGAGGCAACCCCTAGCGACCCTCGATCGTGGAAGCGACGGCGAGCGGCGCCTCTCAGTCACCTCGCGTCGCTGGCTGCCTTGAAGCCCGTGACGACGCTCAATTCCGTCCCACAGCTCCCCGAATGCCGACCCGAGGCGGCGGAGCGTGGCGAGAAGGGACGACTGCAGCATCCTCTTGGGTAGGAGTGCGTCGGTGCTTTGGTGAAGAAATGCTACGTACCGGCATCCCGAGGGAGCGCTTCATAGCGCCCTCCGGCAGGGACTCTTGGACGCCGCTGGGACCCCTATCGTCCCCCGACCGCCGGAACCTAGACTGCGCGGAACGCCCTGACAATCGGGCTAACCCGGAAATCGGCTGCCAGGCTTCCCCGCCGCGCCATCAGGGATTCCCCGAGGCCTACCGGTCATGTGTGCGCACCCTCTGGCCGGTAGGTGTGCCCGCATCATGGGTCGAGCGACTTTCGGGCGCCCGCGGTGATTGACTTGCCACAGGCCGGCGACGGACTTGATCCAGGCGAAGGGGCCTCCGTCATTGCGCCGCTTCTCACCCCGGAAGTCCACTTCCGCGTTGCGACCCCCGCCACTGCCGCCCTTTCCCCGTCGTCTTTCTTCTTGAAGCTCTTCTGGCTGGCCCAGGTATCGATCAGCGTCCCGTCCACGCTGAAGTGCTCGTCGGACCTCGCTCCGGATCTATGGCGGCGCGGGGTATCCCCGGCTCTAGAGACCCAAACGGGACCCCGATGGGACCCAAGTCACTAGACCTACAGCTGTAAGTTGCTGAGGGATGGCGACCCTGGAGGGATTCGAACCCTCGATCTCCACCTTGAAAGGGTGGCGTGCTGGGCCTCTGCACCACAGGGTCAGGGGAGGCCGAAAGTCGAAGTTTATCACCGGTGGCTGAGATGCGGGCGGGCTCGGAAGGAGCCTGCGGCGGCTCAGGCAGCGCGGCGCAGGTCGTCGGGTGTGGCTTGACCCTTGGTGCGCCGGGCGGCGGTGGAATCGCCGACGTCGGACACCATTGCGGCCCGGATGATGAGGGCGCTTCCCAGGAAGAGCAGCACGGCGGCCAGGATCTCGATGACACTCACGTTTCCATCCTCCGGCGCCAAGATATACGGAGAAGGGGCCAGGGGAGGTCCGTGGACTTCGCTTAATCTTCGCCTTTGTTCCTGAAGACCTGCTTCGACGGTAACCTCAAGCTTTGGAAGGAGTTGGCGTGGTGGCCCGAGCCACCCGCAGGGCGACGATCTCCCCGCAATACAGAACGATGGACACGGACAGCTCCAGCCACAGGGCCAGGACGATGACGCCCTCGAGCGCCCCGTAGACGCCGGCGTACTGGGCGAGGTTCCGCACGTAATAGGCGAAAGCGGCCTTCGCGACCTCCCAGAGCAGGGTCGCGAGCAGCGCGCCGATCGCCGCGTCCCGAGCGGGGATCACCCGTCCCGCGGCCAGCCGGTAGACGAGGAAGAAGAAGCAGACGGTGACCAGGCTCGGTAAGACCCACCGAATCAGGGCTGAGGTGAGGCTGCCGAACATCTCGGCCCCGTCCGGCCCGGCGAGCCGGCGAAGCAGGCCTTCCGCCGTGGCCAGGGAGGCGGCCAGCACCATGGTCGCGAGCTGGGCGAGGCCCATCACCACCACCATCCCGAGGGCGAGCAGGTTGCCCTTGGCGAAGCCGTGCCCTTGGCACTCGAAGGCGGTGGCGAGGGCCGAGAAGAGCGAGGCGAAGATCCGCCGCGAGGTCCAGGCGAACAGGAAGATCGCGGGCCACTGGAAGCGGACCGCTCGCTCCACGAAGCTCCGCAGGGCCTCGAGGGTGCCCGGGTCGAGCTGCACCACGAGGCCCCGGAAGAGGAACAGCGAGCTGCGGAAGGCGGCGTCGAAGGAGCCGGCGAACATGGCCCCGAGCGAGATCACGAAGATGAAGAGAGGGAGCAGGGAGAGCAGCGTGTAGTAGGCCACGGCGGCCGCCCGGTCGGGGCCGTAGTGGTCCTGGAAGCGGAGGAAGGCTTTCCAGGCGAGCCGAAGGCCGCGGCCGATCAAACCCGCTTCTGCGGGCGGGCCGGGCGCATCTCGACTCGGCTCAGGTGAGCGCCGTCCCGCGCCTCCAGCAGATCCATCACCGCCCGGGCCACGTCCTCGGCGGTCAACATCCAGGACGTGTCGCCCCGGGGCGCTCCCCCGAAGCCCGTGTCCACCGAGCCGGGGGCGATCGTGGTCACCTTCACGCCCTGCTGCCGGACCTCCAGCATCAGGCAGGCGGCGAGGTGGTCGAGGGCCGCCTTGCTCGCGCAGTAGGCCGCCATCCCTGCGATGGGGTTCGTCCCGGCGAGCGACGAGATCATGAACACGTGACCGCCCTGCCGGGTGAGATGGGGCAGGGCCGCGCGCGTCAGGCGGAAGACCGCGGTCAGGTTCGTGCCGAGGATCCGGTCCCAGGTCTCGTCGGTGGTCTCGGCGAGGTTCCCGAAGCCGCCGACGCCGGCGTTGTTGACGAGCACCTGCAAGCCGCCATGGGCCGCGACCGCGGCCTCGACCGCCCGCGTGCAGATCCCCCCCTCCGTGAGATCACCCGCGAAGGCGACGGCCGGAGCGCCGGCGGCGCGGACCTCGCGAGCCACCGATTCGATCTCGGAGGCCGACCGCGCGACCAGGGTGACGCTCGCTCCGGCGCGGCCGAGGGCGAGGGCCACCGCGCGCCCGATGCCCCGGCCCGCCCCGGTGACGAGGGCGGAAGACCCCCGGACCTGCATGATCCCGGCGAGTATAGGAGACGGCTCGGGGACCGGCAAGCTTGAAGCGCCGGCCCATGGGCTCTATATTCGAGGCAAGGGTGGAGTACAAGGACTACTACAAGATCCTCGGAGTGGCGAAGGGGGCCACCGAGAAAGAGATCAAGGCCGCCTATCGCAAGCTCGCGCGGAAGCACCATCCCGACATGAACCAGGGCAATCCCAAGGCGGAGGCCCGTTTCAAGGAGATCGGCGAGGCTTACGAGGTGCTGTCCGATCCCGAGAAACGGAAGCGGTACGACGAGCTCGGGGCCAATTGGAACTCGTTCCGGCAGGCGCCGGGTGCAGGCGCGTGGCCCGGGGGCGGCGAGGTGCGGGTCGACTTCGGCGACCTGGGGGGCGGTGGCGGCGGCTTCTCGGATTTCTTCCGGACGTTTTTCGGCGGGCCGGGGGGCTCCGGCGGATTCTCCGGCTTCGAGACGGGGAGCATCGAGGACCTGTTCGGCGGTCGAGGCGACACCGAGCAGGAGGTGGTCCTCACCCTCGAGGAAGTGCTCCACGGGGCCGCGCGAACG
>Ga0137379_10005100_pt1 | contig 12391 bp, 10 predicted proteins | sample SagtaG_18_FD_104812 | JGI IMG/M metagenome (GOLD analysis project Ga0137379, IMG submission 104812) | Vadose zone soil microbial communities from Sagehorn Ranch, Mendocino, California, USA - Sage2_L_80_16 metaG | ecosystem: Environmental > Terrestrial > Soil > Vadose zone | place: USA...
CAATGCCCATACTTGAGCAACTTCGATCACTGCTTAAGTATGCAGTTGGAACTCAACTCCGAAGAACGCCTGCTGGTGGGATCTTCACACCAATACCTGCTTTTCGGTGATAGTTCCGAAATACAATGATCCGACTGGTTTGGCGCGGTGCGTCTATTCGATCTCCGGTGGCTGGATGCACTGCGTTCCCGATTCTTCTGAGAACCCTACAATCATTATTCCAGTAGCCTCAGGCAATAATGGACATAATTCAAAATGTAAAAACAATCCTGATTGTACTGCTGTAAAAAATACCGGACCAATACCTATCGGAGACTGGTACTGGACTAATGATCCTACCAGTAAACCAAATGGTCGGGTATTGGTGCCATTTTGGGGCACGAACAAAGCGGAGGGAAGAACTTCAATACGTAGTCATAGTTGTTTTAATCCTTTTGGCTCCTCATCTGCTTCTCCATTTTGTTCCGAGGGGTGTGTAACAGGCTTCCCAAGTAGCATGAAAATGCTGAATGATCTAATTGATGCAGAACCAAACAGTACCTTACATGTAATAAGGTAGATTGAGAGGGTATTATGACTAAAAGAGCATTCCAGATAATTTTTATCATAAATTTTGTTTTTACATGTTTTAATGTTGCCCAGGCAGATGAAAGTAGGGAAGATAGGGTGTTGGCGTTAGCTAATTACTCTATCTTGGGCACATTGATTATTTATAACAGTGTAAATGGCCACAATCTTTGCAACGACAATAAACTTGCCTGCGTTGGAGGCGACAGAGCTGAACTCGGAATTCTAATTCTCGGTGAAAGTAGTAAAATAAAATATGTGCAAGGGTTAGTTGAACTGGTTAGATATCAATTAGATGGTGCTGTATCTGAAGATTTTACCTGCTATGTTCTTGAAAAAAAAGAAAAGGCTTTAGCTTCCCTGTTCAAATTAAATTATGTACAACTCAAGGAACGATGCTCTAATGAATACAATACATTTATAAAAAATAACCCAGGCCTAGGTGAAACAAATGAAAAAACTATATGTCGTAGCATCAGAGAAATGAAACAACAAGTGGCAGAACTGATTCAAACAATTAAACAGAAGAGATCTTGTGGTAAAGATTTTTGATTCTCTCAGGTACCCGATTCGAATACTCCGAAGGGGCCTGCCCTTGGTGCGTCGGTGAAAACCGGCGAGAGATAGAGAACCCCATAGTGTCACGTCTATAAATACATCAAACCGTAGTGAAGTCTGTTATTTTAAGGCTTCCCGGCGGTTTAGCCAGTTTACAGGATCAGCCCTTGACACGAGCCAATAACGCGCCATGAACCATATAACCACCCTGTTTGCCGCCCTCATCCTCTGCCTCATCACAACAGGCGCAGCCTTCGCCAACCAAATCCACCCGGTCTCGGGCGCCTATTACACCAGCGAGGTTGACCTGAAGGTTGCCGCTCGCGGCATCCCCATGGCGTGGGAACGGACCTACCGTAGTAACCGCACCATCCTGAAGATAAACAGCCTCGACGACAAAAGCTACCAATACAAAGCCCCGGTGGATGGCCCGCTCGGCTTCGGCTGGCATTCCCCCTTCACCATGCATATCGTCAAAAACGCCCCCATCGTCAGCGACCCGGCCTACTTGTGCGACGCCCTGGTGGACGCCGACGGCACCTACATCTACTTCGAGAAAGGCCCAGGCGGCATCATCCTGCCCAACTACGCCAACGGCTATACCTTAAGCGGCGGCAACGGCGGCAACTACACCCTCACCCAGCGGGGGGGCAACACCTGGACCTTCGACAGTAACGGCAGACTCCTCACCATTGCCGACCTTCTCGGCCGCACCGCCCGGCTGACCTACAGCGGCGACCAACTTACCGGCATCAGCGCCGCCGCCGGCAGAACCGTCTACACCCTCACCTGGAGCGACAACCACATCAGCAAGGTCACCGACCTGTCCGGCAGAGCCATCACCTACAGCTACACAAACGGCAACCTGGCCAGCGTCAGCCACGACAGCGACACCATCTTCAGCTACACCTACAACAGCGACCACGGCCTGATCACCAACAGCAACGCCCAGAACGAAACCTGGCGCATCGGCTATCGCTACCCGACCAGCGACGGCTTGGCCCTGCGCCTCTCCGACCCCAACAGCGGCACCACCAGCCACGCCTACGACTTCCGCAGCAACAGCGTCAGCATAAAAGACCCGGCCGGCAACAGCCGCACCCAGATCCGCAACAACTCCGGGCAACTCACCAGCGAACGCGAAGGGAACACAAACACCCTCACCGTCGCCTATCTGGGCGGCGGCCTGCGTACCCTCACCGATGCCGACGGCAACATCACCAGCGAATACCGCGACCAATGGGACAACGTCACCAAACGGATTGACCCGGAAGGGGGCATCACCCAATACAGCTACAACGCAAACGGCAAACCGACCGGTATCACCGACGCCGAAGGCAGCACCACCAGCATAACCTACGACGACAGCGGCAGCCTGCCCACCCAGATCACAAGGGCCCAGGGGACAGGCGACCAGACCATAACCACCTTCAGTTACGACAACGGCGACCTGAAAGAAACCGGCACCGACGGCGCCGCCACCAGCTTCACCTACAACAACGCCGGACTGCCATTAACGATAACCGCCCCGGAAGGGAACGTAACAACGCTGGCCTACGACCTCATCGGCAACCTCATGAGCAGTACCGATGCCACCGGTACCAAGACGGAATACAGCTATGACTGGCGAGGCAACCTGCTGACCACCAAGGACGGCGAAGGCAACATCACCACCTACAGCTACACCGCCGCCGGCAGACTGCAAACCGTCACCGACCCGAAGGGGAACGCGACCAGTACCACCACCGACTTCAGCGGCAGAATAACAAGCATAACCGCGCCATCCGGCACTACATCATTTGGCTACGACGGCAACGGCAACCTGAAAAGCGTCACCAGAGGCGACGCCACGACCGGCTACGCCTACGACAGCAAGAATCGGGTAACCACAACCACCGACCCGGAAGGGAACAAAACCACCTATGCCTATGCAAACGGCGGCGGGACCTGCTCCACCTGCAGCAACAGCGGCACGAACAACACCACGCCCACGATTATTACCGATCCGCTGGGTAAAATTACCACCAACACGCTCGATAAACTGGGGCGGATCAAGCAGAACAGCGACCCGCTCAATAACCTGACCAATCTGGCTTACGACAAGGTAGGGCGGGTGGCGACGAGGACTGACGCCAACCAAAACAGCACACAATACGTCTACGATAAACTTGGCAGGATAACCAGCCAGACCAACGCCGAAGGGGGCGTTACCAGCTTCACGTACGACAAACGAGGCAACCTGCTTACCCTGACTGACCCGGAGAACAACACGACAATCTTCGAGTACGACAATGCGGGAAGAAAAACGAAAGAGATTCGACCAGAAGGGCAGGCAACCAAATACGCCTACTATGCAAACGGGCTGCTGAAAACCGTCAAAGACGCCAAGGGACAGACAACAACCTACACGTATGACAAGGCCAACCGCCTGACCGAAACCAGCTTCAACGACAACACCAAACACACATTCGGCTTCGATAAAAACGGTAACCTGATAAGTTATGCCACTCCTGATGTAAGCGCCACGCTTGACTACGACAGGGCCAACCGGAGAACCAGCGAAACCGTGACCATAGGTGCTGTAACCAAAACATACAGCTACAGCTATGACACAAAAGGGAACAAGGCTACCTTCACCAGCCCGGAAGGGATCACCTACAGCTACACCTACAACAAGAACGACCAGCCGACACAGATAGCCACACCGGCGGGACAGATTAGTATGGATTACAATTGGGTCAGGAACACGAAAGTAACCTTGCCAAATGGCGTGATTACCGACTTCAGCTATAACGGCAACAGTTGGCTGACGGGCGTTGCCGCTCAGAAAGCGGCTACTGCGGTCGTAAGCGCCGCCTACGGCTTCGACAAGGTTGGCAATATCACCAGCAAGGCAACCGATGTAACCACAGTCTATGGTTATGACAAAACGTACCAACTCCTCAACTCTACGAACCCTCAGAACTCCGAAACGTTTACCTACGACAAAGTGGGCAATCGGAAAACAAAACAAGAGACGCAGACACCTTGGATGTTCAACAAGAACAACGAACTGAAAACAGCTGACACAATCAGCTACGGTTATGACGACAATGGTAATACCACCTCAATCACTAACTCTATAATCTCTACGAACTCTACAACTGTCTTCAGCTACAAAGCGTCTGACCGGCTGACTACCGTGCAACTGCCGGACGGCAGAATAGTTACTTACACGTATGATCCGTTTGGCAGAAGGATCAAGAAGCAGGTTGGCACAGAGACGACACTCTATGTTTATATCGAAGAAGGATTGATCGGTGAGTACACGGCTCAAGGAACAGCGACCAAAACCTACGGCTGGCGGCCTAATGGCATCTGGGGCACAAATCCGGTGTTCCAACTGGAGAACGGCCAATATTACTTCTACCACAACGATCATCTGGGTACGCCGCAGAGTATGACGGACGCTGCTGGGGATATTGTTTGGGAGGCGAGCTACGAGGCGTTGAAAGAACAGGGGCGTTTTTCCACCGTGTTCCTGACCGCCGGCTCCATGGTTGGCGGTGCACGCCCCTTTGATGATGAGGTGGATTACTACATCGCCATTCTGAAAGAGGTCGGCAGAAACTTCCGCACCCACAAATTCCCCAGCCAGATGATCGGCACCGCTTTTAATAAAGATCAGCTCAAACGGCTGTATGCCGAAACAGGGCTGACCAGCTACACATCTGACATCGAAGTGCTTGACGAGGAGTTGTTCAACCGTCTTTGCCCCGGTAAGGCGGAATGGATTGGTTACAAGGAATGGAAGCGCCGCCTGGTGGCCGCCGTCGATGTTTTCGGACCGGGACGGGTAAACACCGGGCTGGTGGCCGGAATCGAACTGGCGGGACCGTACGGCTTCTGCAGCGAGGACGAAGCGCTGGCACGGACGTTATCTGAAGCGGAAGATCTTGCGCGGCAAGGGGTCAGCACCGTGTTTATCGTCTGGTCGCCGCGCCCGGACACCCCTCTGGGGAGCTACAAAAACGCCTCACTGGATTATTACATCCGGCTGGCCCGTGGTCTACACGCCTTGCGGGTCAAGTACCGGCTCCCAATCGATCATGACAGTTACCGGAACTGCGGCAATCACCCCGACACCGATCTGTCCCGGCTGTTGCCGCTCTGGGAGGAATAAGCCATGTCCAAAACATTACGCCAACAGATAGCTGTATTACTGGAAGATGCCGCAACGGTTGCCACTATCGCCATGCTGGATGAAACCGGAGCACCCCGCAGTGTGCCGAGCCCGTTCCTCAAGCAGGATTCCACGGGGCGTCTGGTGCATCTGGAACTGCTGGAAACCTCCACCACCCATCGCAACCTGCTCCGGAGCATCTGGTTCGACAAACCGGTATCAATTACCCTGAGCGGCCGGAACGGTCAGGTGCTGGTTATCGCTGGTCGTCCGCACAAGGCCCATGTCTCGGGGCCGTTGTTCAGCAATTATTACGGTGAGGTGCGCTCTAAGCTCGACGATGCTGATCTGGCGGCGGTCTGGCTGATAGAGCCGGAGCAGATAAGCGATGAAACCTATGCTGTCCGCAAAGCCAGGGAAGAAGCGCTGCATCCATTTCATCTTCATCTGGACCGTCTGGCGGTTTCACCGCTGAAATAAACAAAGGAAAGGAATCGAAATGATAAACAATAGGATTGTTAAAACAGTAAAAGTGTTACTGGCATCTCTGGTGTTGATGGCGCCGCTGCCCGAAACCGCACTGGCGGATGTCAGGGAGGTGCGCCTAGCGAAGCAGTATGGTCTCAGCTACCTATCCCTGATCGTCATGGAAGAACAGAAGCTGATTGAGAAACATGCCAAAAAGGCCGGCCTGGGTGACATCAAGGTCAGCTGGAACACATTCAGTTCGGGTTCCGTCATGAATGATGCCCTGCTGTCGGGTAGTGTCGATTTTGCCTCCGGCGGTGTCGCACCGCTGCTGAAGCTGTGGGACAAGACGAAGGGAGAGGTTAAGGGTGTCGCCGCAATCGATACGATCCCGCTCTACCTCAATTCCAATAATCCGGCTGTAAAGAGCATAAAGGATCTGACAGAAAAGGATCGTATTGCCCTGCCGGCCGTCAAGGTGTCAATTCAGGCGGTTACCCTGCAGATGGCGGCTGCCGGGCAGTTTGGACAGAAAAACCATGAAAAGCTGGACAAACTGACGGTCTCCATGAAACATCCGGACGCCCAAGCGGCGCTCCTCTCGCCACGGTCGGAAATAACCGCCCATTTTGCCAGCCCTCCCTTCATGTTCCAGGAGCTTAAGGATCCACGTGTCCATACGATAGTCAATTCTTTCGACCTGTTGGGTGGTCCGCATACCTTTGACGTGATCTGGGCCCATCGGCGTTTTCATGATGCCAACCCAAAAACTTATGCCGCCGTATTTGCCGCGCTGGAAGAGGCGATTGCCTTTATCAACAAGGATAAACGGGCCGCAGCCGAACTGTATGTCAAAGCCTCCAAGTCAAAAGAACCGGTGGATGTCATCTATGGCTATCTGACCAAAGAGCCGATCAGCTACACCACCACACCGCTCAATATCACCAAATACTCGGACTTCATGTATCAGACCGGCAGCATCACGAGCAAACCGAAAAGCTGGAAGGATCTCTTCTTTGCCAATGTTCACGGCAAGCAGGGGAGCTAACGATGGGCAGAACCTCTCCCCTGCTGGATGTGCAGGGGGTTACCATACAGTACAAAACCAGCGAGGAGCTGGTGACCGCTACCTGGAAGGTCGGTTTTCAGGCAGAGCGCTCTGATCGCCTGATTCTGCTGGGCCCTTCCGGCTGCGGAAAATCTACGTTGCTGAAAGCTGTTGGCGGCTATCTGATGCCAACAGAGGGGAGCATTACGCTGGATGGCCGGGTGGTGAACGGACCGGGACCGGATCGAGTCATGGTTTTTCAGGAAACGGAGCAACTGCTACCCTGGAAGACGGTGCGGCAAAATGTGGCCTTTGCAATGACCGCTAGCGGCAGAGCGTCTGGTCGGGATGCTGATGAACAGGCGATGGTTGCCATTCGCACCGTCAAGCTGGAAAAGTTTGCCGACGCCTATCCTCATACGCTGTCTGGGGGCATGAAACAGCGGGTCGCAATTGCCCGCTGCCTCGCGATGAAGCCGGAAATCGTCCTGATGGATGAACCTTTTGCCGCACTGGATGCGCTGACTCGCCAGCAGATGCAGGAAGAACTTCTGGAGTTGTGGGATCGGTCAAAGTTCACCTTGATCTTCGTTACCCACTCTATCGAAGAAGCTATCCTGCTTGGTAACCGCATCGTGCTTCTGTCTCCGCATCCGGGGCAGGTCAAGGAAATCCTGAATGTGAACCTGGATGATCCCGGCGACCGTTTTCATGGTCGCTTCAACGAACTGCGAGACACCATACACCGGGTATTGTTCAAGGATGTGGGCGATTATGTCATCTGATAGGAACGTGAGAACAATGCCGGAACGATCCATAATTTCAGGGGAGGGGCATGCGCTGCAGGCGTTTAGTCAGCCATCCGATCAGGCTATTGCAGATGCCGCCCGCCCGCTGTCACTGGCGGAGAAGATCTGGAACCAGTCGGTAGTGCGCAAGGCGGTAATTCTACTGCTGTTGGCGGTAGCATGGCAGCTGTATGCGCGCCGGCTCGACAATCCGCTGATGTTTCCGACTTTCGGTGATTCTGCGACAGCACTATGGAAAGCTTTCGTGCACGGTGAACTGGGAAGCCGGGTATTGACATCGCTCAAGGTGTTGCTGAGCGGTTACGCCATAGGAATTCTTCTGGCGACGCTGCTCGCCGCGCTTGCCAATGGTTTTCGCCTCGGCAATGACCTTCTGGAGATATTGACCTCGATGTTCAACCCGCTGCCGGCAATCGCACTTCTTCCGCTGGCACTGCTCTGGTTCGGACTCGGCAACGGCAGCATCACTTTCGTGCTGATTCATGCAGTCCTCTGGCCGGTCTCTCTCAGCACCCATTCCGGTTTTGCCTCCATCAGCGGCACGACCAGGATGGTCGGGCGCAACTACGGCTTGACCGGTTTTCGTTTTGTGCTGCAGATTCTCATCCCGGCCGCCTTCCCGGCGATCCTTACCGGACTCAAGAACGGCTGGGCATTTGCCTGGCGCACACTTATTGCGGCCGAACTGGTTTTCGGGGTCAGTTCCGGTTCCGGTGGCATCGGCTGGTTTATCTACGAGAACAAGAATCAGTTGGAGATAGCCTACGTCTTTGCCGGCCTGTTGACCGTAATCGCTATCGGTGTTGCGATGGACAGCCTGTTCCGCCTGGTCGAACAGCGTACGGTAAACCGGTGGGGGATGAAGTTTTGATCGTTGCAGGGGCCAAGCCCCCCGGCAATAACATTGCCGGGGGTTGTTCGAAGTACGCTGCCGGAAGCCTCCCGCCAATGGACGGGAGGTTTTCTCCCAGGCCTTCTTCGTAGCTAGCTGCGGCAGCATGCATGAATACCATATTTCTGTGCAGCTGCATTGATATTGTCTTTAAGCACCTTCAATTCAGTTTCAATCGTGTTCACTTGGTTGATATTAATATGATCATAGCTGTATTGTTCCCGCAATTCAATATCCTTGGCATTTAACGCTCTGGTTAATTCAGCGGTCTCCTGCTTGAATTGTTGAACGTCCTGTTTGTCGGAACATTTGCCGCATGACTCTGCGGCTGAAACTGATAACACGCCGGCCGAAAGCATCCCCACTGCCATTGCAATCACTACCGTCATTTTCCTTTTCATAACCTGTTCTCCTTCTTCAAATTTTATTCTGGCACGTGCCAGTTAGTAATCGTATATCAACATGCGTGCCACCCTTGACCTGGCATGCTAACATGCCGATTATCCTCGATAATCAGTATCAATAATTCTGAGGGTTGATCCTTTGACTAATGAATATGCTGCATTGGCACTCTGAAATTGCAGAATATTCTGTGGACGCACGGCGGCTTTTGTCGATCCGCTCAAATGACAACGCGTGATGAAGTTGACCGGGCGGCAGAGATCGCTGCTGAACGTGTTCGAGAGTTGCGTGCCGTCAGTTCGTAAGGGAAGAGTTCCCGGTAACGATTGTAAGAAAAATGGTGTGGTTGTTAGAAAAGGTTGCTCTGGAGTAGGAAGCCCTCTATCATCTACAGGGGTGCATGAATGATACAAGTCTGCTGCATTATACCAAAAACTGATTTTAACGATCTGTGCTATGAGGATAAGCAGAAGTTTGGCTATATGGTCAACCAATTGAGGAAACAAGGACGTAACTTGAAGAAAGCTCAGGAATTAGCATATCAGAGGGTAACTTGTGACAGTATGCCGTTTGAGCCTGAAGGCGGTGACATTCCTGCCAGCACCGCTACTAAATATTGACTGTTGCATATAAAGGTTGCGGTCAAGTAATAGAGGATTGCCTGACAATATATCAAGAACTGCAACTTGCATCCTTTGCCAACTTGAACAGTATTCGGTAATCCTCGCCGAATTTACAGAGTCCGTGGCAATGTTGGTCCAGTTCACTGAACAGCAAATACCTGAGTCCAATGCATGTGCTTGTCTGGAACGAAGGGCGCCTCAACTGTGCGAGTACTTCCTTTTCCCGCTTATCGGGAGCTACCAGAAAAAAATCATATTGTCGGTCTCCGAGTGAAGAAGCAAGATCCATCAACCGCAACATACCTGAGTAAATTGAAGTGCTCTTTTCAATTTCGAAAGCACATTCTATCCGCTTTGAGTCACTCGAAATCCAGATAACGTCTATCAGGGAAACGGTACGGACCACTTCAGGTGAAAAGTCCAGTGGTGGAAGTTCAGGGAGTGTTAGAAACTGAAGCGAACGTCCGTTCAGCGACCTGTTTCGATCGTTGGTGGCGACAAAAACATCATACCCCAGGTCTCGCCCGACTTCTGTCAGCAGAAACTGCATACGCAGGTGTTCATTCTCTTCCCGTATCTCTTCCTGTACTTCCAAATGCCTTTTTTTGAGTGCTTTCTCGCGTTTTTCTTTTTCGAACTGCAATGATATTTCCCAGTCCTGATCCAGAGTAATCTTTCCCACGCCAACATCGAACAGAAGACCAGATATCGCCCCCAGGTCCTTGGACAGGATCGGACTTAGTTCCTCATTGGCTTTAATCAGACATTCGCGCATTTCCAGATAACTTGGCCAGGAGCCGAGTTTTTTCCTGTCACCAAAAATTGTATTGAAACCGTTCAGCATTGCCGTATTGAAAGGGGGCATCAGCGTGGGGTGGAGAAAATAGAGAATGTTGGCAACTGAAGGCCCGAGCCCTTTTATGCCGCAACTGTTCAATGTGAGGATCTCTTTGACCAGTTTGTCCGCAGTATTAGAGGAAAGGCAAGCCTCAAGAAAGGAACCAAAAGCTCGTTTATTAGCGTCGTTCTCGTAAATGTCCGGTATACGCAGTTTTGGCTTCCAGTAGAAAGGGTGCGCCGCTCCATCGAATACCTGCTTTTGTTCGGTGATAGAGGCGAGGACCAATTCCAGGGGGGATCCCTTGAAGTCGTTGCCAAAGGTTCCGCCCTTTATCGAAGAAACGATGGACATTACCCCGCGTCGGATGGAGCGGAACGCCTTCATCCGGGTGTCATTGTCAATGAACCATGTATTGTAGACCGATTCCGGGTCGGACTTGTAGCGTACAGCAAGTTCACTGAGATTGGTTATGGTCATGGAAGGTGCTCCTTGCGAATTCCCGTATTACTGAAGCTGCAACCGCCTTACTGTAAATTGGATTGTGTCCAGGCGCTATAGAATTCGTCAACGCGATCAAGGCAATTATGTGATGAATATTCCATATGGGTGCAAGCGGTGGTCACTCGCATTATTAGCGCCGGAATGATGTCAAACGAGGAATATTCTTCGCAAAGTGTTGAGTATTCCTCAATAGCACTTGCCTGCTAACAGATAAAACATTGTAACAACAGCATGTTATATGTTGGTATGACAAATGCTTTTAGTAATTCATCAGAATGATGGCAAGGTTCGTAGTGCCAAACTCTGGTACACGATCAAGTTGATCTCACCACTAATCAAGGAGGATGACAACAATGAAAAAGACACTGGCAATACTCATGGCAACATCAATCTTCGCAGCAGCGTCCCCGGTCCTGGCTGATGATGGTCACCAGCATGGAGCATCACACCAGACCATGGATGAACAATGTGCCAAGGAGTGCGACATGCTTCTGAAGAACTGCGCTCAGGAGGTGGACAGTATTCAGCAACGAATCATGAAGCTTCGGGCCGAGATCAATGAAAAGGGTGCAAATACCTATACCCTGGAAGAGCTGAAGACTCTGAATATGAAGCTGAAAGAGGCAAACGAAACCCTGCGTGCGCTTACTAAGCCAGGGCACTAACATACTCTTTTGGAAAACGGTGAAGCAATGACTAGGTAGCAACAACGAACCTGGGCGGACTTAAGGGTCCGACTTCCCAATTGCACGAACAATAAATTATTGCAGCTCGACCATTCTGACCGAGCGGATGCTATCCGCGTTGAATAATGGCCAAAATCAATCGGGGTGACTCGTTGCCGTTATTCATCTTCCGTAGAAAGGAGATGCAAAAGTTTGGAGTTTCCCCGCACATAGCGAGATTAACCACTAAAAAGGAGGTAAGAAAATGAAGAACATATTCAAGATCATCACGCTGCTCGCACTTTCGGTCATGTTGGCGATACCAGTCGTAAGCCAGGCTGCCGATAAAAAAGCCAAGAGTGAAATAATTATGAAAATGGGCGGTAAAGTTCATCTGTTCCATAGCAGTAATGTGGAGGCACAGAAAGAGATTGCGATTAACGACGTGCTCCAGGTTTATCGTGTAAGCGGCAAGAACCGTCTGGAAAAGGAAATCGGTGCGGTGAAGGTGCTTTCGTTCATAGGCGAGCACTATTTCGAGGCTGAGATCATCAAAGGCGAAATCAAGGTAGGTGATCTTGCCAAGAAAGGTGATGCTTCGCTACTGGTGCAGCCTGTAAAATAGTATTCTCATGAAGCTTTCCGCCGGGCCAACGGCGTCCCGGCAATCCTTTAAACAATGCACCAGACAATGTGTGAAAGGAGAGAGTATGCGAACCATAAAACTATTTAGGTTCGTCTCAGTAAGTAAGGCGTAATTTTGTTCTTTAACAATTGAAAAGCATGAGTTCCATCAGGTAGTTATGGAAGCGCGACCAACCATTCTATCTGAAAGAGGAACCCATGCTTGTCAAA
>Ga0137379_10005102_pt1 | contig 12387 bp, 8 predicted proteins | sample SagtaG_18_FD_104812 | JGI IMG/M metagenome (GOLD analysis project Ga0137379, IMG submission 104812) | Vadose zone soil microbial communities from Sagehorn Ranch, Mendocino, California, USA - Sage2_L_80_16 metaG | ecosystem: Environmental > Terrestrial > Soil > Vadose zone | place: USA...
ATCATCAATGCGGCCATTGACGATGTAGGTATCGATCAAGATCGCATATTTGGTAATCGCCTGCTCGACCTTACCCTGGCGAACGTAAATCTCGCAGAGCACCTGGTGAACGTCCAGGTACTGCGGGGCCATATCGATCACCCGCAGGCATTCTTCAGTTGCTGGCGTCAGCAGCCCATGCTCAATATACTTCTGGATATCCTGCATGGACTGGATCACCTGCATGCGTACATTTTCTGGGAGAGAAGCAGTGCTTGCCAGAACCGCCTTTGCAACCCGTTGCAAGGCTTCGTCTTTCCCAACAGAACCGGCGATCAGGCTCAAAAGCTCCTCTGCACTCCCTTTTGTTCCTTTAGCTGGCGAACTTTGCTGAACAGGAATAAGCTGTTCAGGTGGGATCGAGGATGTCGATGGAACAGCAGATGGTTGTTCTGGCGGTGCAGCCTGTGTTGTTTGCTCTGTCGATACAGATGCTGGGACTGGAGCTGCTTGCACTGGCTCAGCGGGTGCAGGCGAAGCCGATACTACCGGAGCCGCTTGCTCCAGAGGACCAGAAGACGCTGGTTGCTGTTCAGGGGGAATGATGCGAGTTACATTCCCAGGTTTCGCATCTTCTGTAAGCCAGGATGAGGATGTTGATGGAGCTGGAGCAGCAGTCGGTGCAGGAGGCTGCACTGGTGCCCCTGGCGCGTCGGGTGGAACGGGATTCATCACCCTTGTTTCGCTTGCCGCGATGGCAGCAGCATCGAGATTGGCACCTGGTGTCATGCGTTGCTCAATCGTAGGCTGATTGCTGATTGCAGTTTGCCCCATCTGCTCGGGTACTGGTGGCTGTGCAGATTGTGCTTGTGCCGGAGGCTGTGATGGATGTTTGTTGGCAATCTGAGTTTTATCTGCATCATTCAGAATGCCTGTCAACCAATAAGGCAGTTCTCCAAGAGAGCTGGCAGTTGCTGGCACTGGAGGCACTGGAGGCACTGGTGGTTGGGCTGCCGGTGCATTTGGCATGCTGCCAACATTAAATGCCATGGTCGCAGCATTTGGAATGTTTGTGGAAGGCATGGGAGGCATGCCACCAGATTGTTGCATAAAGGCTGCCGTTTGCTCAGGTGGCAAAACGCGAGTAGTGCCAGCCTGCTGTTGAGGTACTTGAGGCTGCTGCATAGGAGGCATAGGAGTGATTGGTCGCGGTGGAACCGGGGCATTCTGAACCTGTTGGAGCATAAATTCAACCTGGGCAACTTTGTCACCCCAACCACGACTGCGCAAGAAGCCGAGCAAGGCATTATAGACTGTCAACGCCTGGTCTTGCTCACCCATGAGTCGATGTGATTCAGCTGCTTCCTGGCAGAGCTGGACCAGTTGATCTGACTCCTCAACCGTCAGGGCGTCGAGGTTCACACGGTCAACCGCTTCATCAAAATGCATTGAGGCTGTCCGCAAATCGCCACGAGCACGATAGCACTGCCCTAATGCATAGTAGCAGGAGAGTGCATAATCAGGATCATTCAACAGCATTTGAAACTGTTGGATCGCCTCATCCCAGCGCTGCTGCTCTTGATAGAGCCAGCCCAGGAAGTAGCGAGCATCCGGTCGATCAAAGCCGCTCTCCAGGATTTGTTCACAGAGGTCGATAGCATCATTAAAACGACCCTGGGTCTGAAACGTTTGAGCCTGCCTCAGAACCCCTGTGACCTGGCTAGCAGTAATTCTTTTGCGAGGGGCTGATCCCGCTCCTCCACCGCCCATCTGACCTGCTGTAGGAAGAGCCGATCCTGGATTTCCTACCCCGCCAAAATTGCCTGCGCTACCCATGTTACCCATGATGCCAGTATTACCTCCGCTTGTGTTACCCGGTGCAACCGCCTCGGCTGCCGGACTATTTGTGAAAGTTAACGGATCGGAAGGTGCACCTGCTCTCGTTGGTGTACCCGGACCTGTGATTGTGCCTGCTGTTGAAAACGTTGCGCCTGCTCCTTGTGGAAGCGGGCCTGATGGCTGCATAATACGTGAGAGCAGCTGCTTTGCATTTGTGTTGTTAGTATCCGCACGCAACACCTCTTCACATTGCATACGTGCGGCTACCCGGTCATTGCGTTGCAGGTAACCTTGAGCAGCAGCCAGGCGCTCAGCAATCATCGAGGGGATATCTTTCTTCCCCAGGTAGTATGTTGCCAGGCGCTCGTGAGGTTCAGGGTTGCCCGGAGACAACTGAACCGCCTTTTGCCACGCAGCCTCTGCCCGTGAGCCTTGACCGGCCTGCGAATACAAATCGGCAAGGTGAAGATAGGCTTTGTAGCCGTTCTCGCGTTGACCAAGGATGACATACAACTCGGCTGTTTTACTTAAAGCGATGACATTGCTCAGATCGCGCTTCAGAATGTATTCATACTCATCAAGTGCTTGCTGCCACTGCTTCGTTTGCATGTAGCAGAAACCTAGTCCGCCACGCGCCGCCGCATCTTCTGGGAACTCTGCCAGTGCTCGCTGGTACTCTTGTGCTGCCTCCGTCCACTGGCTATCCCAACGGTAACGGTCTGCGGCACTCATCGCTGTGCTGAAGACTTGTCTGTTCCCAGCCATCAGAGATTCTTTTCCTCGTTTCAATCCATTTAATCCCGAAGTCGTGCTTCCAGCCACTCCGACCCACCTTTACTTAAGAGAAGTGGCCCGGTAGATGGAGCCAGTGACCCTTCAGAACAGTTAACAGCAGTCACCATTAGGTTACTACAAATTTGGCTCTGAACCTTCTTTTTTGGTACTAAAGTACCTTTCATAAATCATCCTAAAATTTGGCTCAAGCGGGGTTCTCAGGGGCAGCCGCCCCTGATCGGAGTTTAGGGCCCGCTTAGGGGCTAATCGCCCCTAAGAACCCCATCAGGAAATCATCCCCGGTAGTTGATGTATTGCAGTGCCACAGGGTAATCCTTTTGCTTGAGCAGGGCGATCACTGCCTGAAGTTCATCGCGGCTCTTGGCTGAGACGCGAATAGCATCACCTTGAATCTGAGGCCGCACCTTTGGATAGTTGTCACGAATATATTTACTGATCTCCTTCGCCAACTCCTGTGAGATACCCTGTTGCAACTGGATCACCTGGCGTACTTTGCCACCAGCAGCATTCTCCTCTTTGTCTGGCTTAAAAATCTTCAATGAAAGACCACGCCGTACTGCTTTCGTTTCGAGGATGTCACGCACATTTCTGAGGGTGAGCGAGCTATTGGTGACAATGGTGATATTGTCCTTATTATGAATAATCTCGGTTTTCGTGTCTTTCAAATCGAAGCGCGTTTGTACTTCTCGTCGGGTCTGGTCAATAGCATTGGTCAGTTCTTGCGCATCAAACTGCGATACTATATCAAATGAACACTCATTAGCCATAGAAATCCTCTCTTTTGCCTGTATCTGGTACTGAATGGCTACACAACATATGTGACGTAGGAGTCTGATTCTCGCTCGTGCTTCGCATATTGTTCGACCGGGCGCGAAGGATTTGAAAGGCGCTTCACCATCCCCCTATTACCTGCCCCCCAGGCAAGGTGGCGCGGCTCCACAGAAGCTTTCCGCTCAGGGCTCCTACACATCAGATATGAAACGTATCTGACGGAATATTATCCGATATTTTTTGTTGCATTGTAGCGCATTTTCATGGTATTCGCTACTTTTATCCACCAAGTAGGCAGGGCTATTTAAAGTTCTTTTTTTGCCACCTTCAGCGGCGAGGCGGAAGGAGTTTTGCGAGGACACCTCGCGCTCCGGCAAAGGGCTGCCGCCCTCTGCACTCCTGCTTGTGGCCGACTTGGAAATCGCCCTGCCAGATGGGGGTGTGATATGATGAGTAAGATCAATCTTGTAAGTTGAGGCTGAATATCTATGCCTGCAATCATATTTGATAGCAAACCTCTTGTCACACGTATGACTGAGGAACTGCAAAGCGAGGCCAAACAGTTCCGCAAACAACATCGCCGTTCAGCACGCCTGGCACAATTAATTGTCGGACATGATGCTGCTGCGGAGGTCTATAGTCGGCAACTAGTGAGAGCCTGTCGGACAATTGGCCTGGGTTGCGCGACACTGGCATATCCCTTTGAGATCGACGAGGAAGAGTTACGCACTGAAGTAGCTACGCTCAGTGATGACTCGAATACTGATGGTGTAGTTCTCCTCTTGCCACTCCCCGACCATATCCGGCAACGTGTTGTGACCGAGGTCTTGAGTCCTGAGAAGGATGTTGATGGGCTTGGCTCACGTAATGCCGGCAACTTGCTGCTTGGTTTTCCCAGTTTTATTCCCTCAACGGCAGATGTGGTATTGACTGTACTCAAAGATAGAGGCATACCTATCGCAGGACGCCATGCAGTGGTTGTTGGACGCAGTAACATTGGAGGGAAACCAATAGCTCTAGTGCTGATGCGCGAAGATGCTACTGTGACAATCTGCCACTCGCATACACAAGACCTTGCCAGTATTACCAGGACGGCAGATATCCTGGTGGTGAGTACGGGACGGTCGGCCAGTATCACTGGTGACATGGTGAAACCTGGCGCGGTTGTTCTGGATGCAGGTATTAACGCAGTCAAAGGGAAAGTGGTCGGTGACGTGGACTTCGATGGTGTCAAAGAGGTGGCTTCGTTTCTTACACCTGTTCCTGGAGGTCTTGGCCCTCTCACTCACCTGATGCTGATTCGCCATACACTGATTGGGCCACAATAAGCTGCAGGAAGTTGAACCGTCAAAAAAATTTGATCTCGTGAGATGAGCTAGTTATCAAAGTATAACATCGCTTGCTTGTTTCTCAACCACATCCCTACTCCTTCTCCACTTCTTTTTATCGCCTGGCTGGTAGAATGCTTGTTATAGATAGAAAGATAAGATATGAGGAGAACACTTTATGACTCTTAGCTCCGATAGAGATCCCATACAGAGCCTCTCTGAGGCAGATAAAATTGCCCATATCTCCACATTCCCACTAGATGGTCGGTTGGAGTCAACTGAGCAGATACGCCGTTTTGAATTGTTACGCCTGGCTTTCTTTGTGCTGAAGCTTCGCAGGCTTGAACATCACGTTGCTGATAGGCAAACGGGAGAGGCAGCTACCGTGGAGCCCAATAGTGAACAAGAGTTTCGGCGTAATCTGTTGCGTCATGTGATTTTTCAACAGGTATTGACGCTTACCCGGCTTGATGCAAGGGAGCAGGCTTTGCAGATTATCGCCGCGTGCCGAAAATAACTGCTGAGCGACTCTGATTAGAAATGATGTTACTGCTGATGTGAGTCACAATACCTTCTTTATCAAGGGCACGGCGTAATTCTGATAAGTTGATATCGCTATTCACGGCGATAATGTATGGGCTGAGTCTGCGTAAGCCAAATGTTTGCAGCTTAGATGAGGTAGAGATTTCATCTGCCAGAGCTTCGTCAGATACTTCGATTAGGAAAACTTGCGAGATCGTCACCTTCTTATAGAGCTTTACCCAATCGCGCAATGTATAGGCCACATTTTGTGGCACTTCTTTTTGACCGTAAGATTCCAGCACCTGGAGGATTTGCTCAATACTCATGTTCGCATCCATGCCTCGCAGGAGTGACTCGCGTGTTAAGGTCAGACGACTCACCACATCCACTTGATTCACCTGGGCAAAAGGCAACAAGCTATATAGCGTAGGCAAATCAGGTTGGAGCAACAACAACTCAAAGTTGGGTTGGATCACAAGTGAGCGGTTCCCATTCGACAGCGAAGAGACGGGACTGGAGGGAGGAGACACCACATTTGAGGAGAGGCTTGCAGCTCCCAACTCGGTAAGCATGAAAGCATCGGGATTGACTCGCTTTTCTGGTGCGGGCGGATCTGGTTGTTGATAACCCAGTGCCACAATTCCTAACTCATAAAGGGAGGAAGCGAGTAGTCCAATAAAGACTTCTCCATCGCAATTATTCCATTTTGTCTGCATTGCACCCGTCTTACGACGCTGGATTCCCCGGGCATTGTATTGTACCGGACGTAACACAAAAGAGTCCTGGTCCCAGATTGTTTGCAGCAGCGACTGTACACTATACCAGCGTCCAGGAACACAATCCTGTAGATATGGCTGGATCGCACTACGAGCTGCCATAGGATTCCAGGAGTATGGGTCCCATTGAGTAAAGTTAACCCCCAACACATCAAGCCAGCTAAAGCTCTTGGACCAGCATTGAAGGAGACGCCTGGTTTGCCCAACAAGACCAAGACGTGACCACTGCTCTAGTTGAGGGCCTGGCTCATAACGCTGTTTGATATCACCAAGCAGCGTTTTAGAGAGTTGTATAAGCCCAAGCTCCTTTGCTATACGGAATAGCATCTCCATATAGTCATCATCTTCACCTAGATAACGGATGCGAGGTTTGCCATGTAGCAAAGGTTGGATTCTGGTAGCGATACGTTTGGGGACTTTTCCTGCCTGGGTTGGCTCTATACTTTGCTGATACATTGCGCCGATGATAATTGCCAGGTCGTATAACACGAAAGGATGGGCCGGGCGTATCGCTTGTGGGGGAGAAACGAGAGAAAGCAGGCCAGTGGGTACTTCTTCAGGTTTAGGTCTGGCAGCAGCATTTTTCAGATTCGTGTACATCTCCTGCGGTACAAAGAGTACACGCTCATTCTCAGAGAACGTATCAAAGGCGAGGGCATAGTCCTCAAAGGTATGAAGGATTGTGAAAAGAGTGGCATCATCATAACCAGCGTGCTTCCGTAGCGCCTGTATACTTACTTTGCCCCCCTGGTCACAAAGCCACTTGAAGAGTTCACGCGTCTCAGGAGTGAGTTGGTGCAAAATATCGGAACATACCTCCGGCTGTACTAACTCCTCCGCTATCATTGAACGGAGGTCGACATGAGCATTGAAGCTTTGCCAGTCTAAATTATAGCGGTCAGCAATCTGGTACAGTTCACCCTGATAGAGTGGTGCCAGAATCTTTTCAAGTGTCATCTTTGAACGGTCAGCTCCGGGTAAAAAGAGTTCTCGCCCGACTTTATACAAGGTATTGCTGTTCTCGGTGAAAGCAAATACCAGAGATACTTCTTCAACAGGCTGATTCTTATTGCCAAAGCCATATTCTGCCAACTGGTTTCCCCTCATCTTTACTTGTTCTTCTACCAGTAAGGCATGGGACTCAAGTTTGGTGAACGCTGTTTCACATTCTGATGTTGACAGTTGTGTTTTTTTCGGAATGCTATCGCGCCTTATCCCATAACGGTTTGGAGGACTAAGCACACGATAGAATACTATACGTTCGGTTGGGGAGAGATATTCCCATACAAAACGAGCCGCAATAGAATCGCGTCCGTACTGCAATAGCTTATCATAGAATTGTCTTGTGCCTTTTTGGGGTACATCACTCATTCCCCATAGACGGGCAATTTGCTCAAGTTGTTCTTTGGTACATTGTGCTAATACTTGTTGGAGTGTCTTCACTAATATAAAATCTCCCTCTCCATTGACTTCTCTCCGCATTTTGGGGAGTGCAGAATTAAAAGAGAGTTTCGGAGGACACCCCCGATCCCCCAGTATGGGGCTTTGCCCCCGGCACCCCCATTCTCGAAGGACTCTCTTGATTCCGCACTAGGGTTCTGGCTGATACTGCTCCAGGTAGCGGATCACCTCTCGTGTCAACTGGCTGGGGGTCGAGGCACCAGCAGTGACAGCAACCCGCTTCTTGCCTTTGAGCCATTCTGGCTTCAGTTGCGAGAGGTCTTCAATGCGTACAGCCGGAACACCTGCCAGCTCCTCTGATACCTGTACGAGGCGATTGGTATTGTTGCTGCGCGGATCGCCCACGACAATCGTCAAATCTGCTCCTCTGGCCTGGCTGACTACAGCCTCCTGGCGGGTTTGTGTAGCAGCGCAAATGTCGATGTGCACTTCAGCATGTGGATAGCGGGCTTTGATATATTCGATGACGCGCCTGGTATCCCATTGTGAGAGAGTTGTTTGGGTAGAGACGGCCAGCTTTTCTTGTTGCGTTGATGTCAGTGTCAACGCATCCACATCGGCTTCGTTCTCTACCAGACTAATATGACCTGGTACCTCGCCCATGACGCCTTCCGGCTCAGGATGGCCTTTCTTGCCGATATAGAGGATATAGTAACCCTGATCAACTAACTCACGGACAAGATCATGTGTAACGGTCACATCAGGACAGGTGGCATCTATACAATGCAGGCCTCGTTCGCGGGCTCGCCGTTTAACGAGTGGGGAGACGCCATGTGCAGTGAAGATGGCCGTCCCTTCGGTCACCTGCTCCAGAATGCTCGCACGGTCCGGTCCATCCACGGTCACGACGCCAAGATTGGTGAGCTCTTCGATGGCATGACGATTGTGGACAATCTGTCCAATAATATAGATGGGGCGCGGCAATGAAGGATCTTTTGCAGCCTTACGTACTATTTGTAATGCATCAACAACTCCATAGCAGTAGCCACGGGGAGAGACTTTAATGACTTCCATGAAATGGTTTCCTCTGATTTAAGCATACTCAATTTTGATAACGATACTCTATCAAAAAAGTCAACGAAGATATGCCAATTTGTCTTTCTTTATAGTATCACAGAGTTCAACGCTATTTCATCCTGGTTTTAGCAGAAGAAGTTAAAGTCAAACATCATGGTAGTCATAGTACAGCCTGATCCCGCGCGGGATCAGGCTGTACTATGACTACCATGATGTTTGGAAATTTCTTATTTTGTTGCACCTGCGAGGGGGGCCATCTGACTGGCCGAGGTGACAGATGGCTGCTCCATACCACCAGCATTAAACCACTCTGCAGCGAGTTTAATACCTTCGCGCAGATCCACCTTTGGCTCGAAACCCAACTCGCTGCGGGCCTTCTCCACACTATGACGGTTATCTGTGCCAAACATCATCGCACCGAGTTGTGTCACAATCGGTTTAGTGCCCGTGGCACGGGCAATGATCTTTTCTGCGACAAAGCTGCCATAGTAGATTGGCAGGTAAGGAAGGTGCAGTGTGGGATGTGTCCCACCAACCGCGTCGGCAATGGCATTGAACATTTCTTGTTGTGTGAGTGGACGATCATTGGTGATGTTATACACATTGCCGGGTGCATTCTGATGATAGGCCGCCAGCAGAAATCCCTGGACGACATCAGTCACATAGCAGAAGGGTAAAGCATTGTCTCCCTTGCCAATAATGAGACCCTTACCATCCTTCACCTTCTGCGCCATGCGTCCGAAGTGAAGCCGATCACCTGGACCAAAGAAGGTGCCTGGACGTAGAATAACTGTCTCAACTTCGCTATTGAGCATCAGACGACGCATCAGGCGGTCCCCCTCAGCCTTGGTGAGGCTATAAGGATCAGGGTCAGGTTGCAGGGGATCATTTTCTGTCAGGAAGCGACCGTGCCCAAGCCCATAAACTGTATGGGAACTGGTATGGACGAAACGACGTACTCCAGCTGCCTGAGCAGCTTTATACAGATTCTCAGAACCTGTCACATTGACCAGGCGATAATCCGCGAGAGGACGCCAGACACCCATCATACCTGCAAGGTGAAAAATAAGCACAACATCTTTGACGGCGGGGGCCAGGGTGCTGGCATCTGTAATATCTCCACGCACCACCTCTACCCCTTGCTCAACGAGCCTGTCTGCATTTTCTACAGGCAGCACCAGCGCACGAATATTTTCACCACGCTGCTGCAATTCTTTTATCAGATGCCCACCAAGCAAACCAGTGGCACCAGTAATCAGTACTTTCATAACCATCCTCTAAATTTCCAATATGCGGTGATATTCAGACCGCCAACGGAGTTGCTATTCAGACCTGTAACGAACTTCGTTCTACCTACGGTCAACAGGTCTGAAAAGAAGACTTCGTTCTAGCTCCGCTCAGGCGGTCTGAAAGGAGTTAGGGATACCAGGTCCCCTGCTATTATGCAACGAGCGAGAGGCGTTGCCTATAGACGAACGGCCCTGAAGTACTAGGGACTTTCGTCGGGTAAAACATCCGGACAGACATTTCAACAAAACAAGCTGTCTCCTCTCTTGCCCCTCTTGCGTGACATAATTATAGGGGAATGATGAGATATAGTATGATTTTAAGGAGTGAGTTGATATTCAGACCGCCAACGAACTTCGTTCTAGCTCCGCTCAGGCGGTCTGAAAGGAGTGAGCCAAGATGACACAGACCAAACTACAACTGCCCAATAACTTGCAATTACCTCCCTGGCCTACCTCTAAACCCGGACCAAAAACAAAAGAGCCACCGCCAGGGCAAAAACCGATGCCAGGACGTACCGACCAAATGGTTGAGGTGGGCTACGATCAAGAACGCGGAGAACCGAGTGTTCGGATTTCCGAACGGACAAGATAGATAAGAGCCAGCCAGGACGGGGCGCGATAAATCGGGCCCCTACGGTCATGCTGGCCTGACTATCTTATCTATTTTGTCCTGCATCTACCTCTGCAACTTTCACGTATTCTGATCCGTGTAGATATGTGACGGCCAACAAATTTCGATTCCAATCGGATGCATGAATTCTTGAGGTAAATACTCAAAAACTGTATCCGAAAGCAGCCGTTTCCAATATTCTGTGCATAATCAGGATTGAAATATCGGCTCTGCTCGCTATAGGATAGTCACGGATGTGTATCGGTCTCGGCTGAGGGTGCCTGGCGCAATGTGAATATGTTATGTCTAACCCTGTTGGAGAAGATAATGAGTATAGAACCTGGAAACCGAGAGAACGCATCTGGCACTACCCTCACACCGGAGCACGACGAACCAGCTGCCAAATCAGCACACCCTGACATAGATATTGACACGCAGAGCAGATCAATGACAGAAAATGGTTCATCTCAACCAGAGAGTCCATCTCTCAGCACTTCTGAGGTGCAGACACACCATCATGTCACAGAGGATCGAATGAATCATAAGCCTGCGACTACCAGATCACCCTGGCAGAGTGTACATCACTGGTTCCTGGCGAACACCTTCACACCAACCTGGTTACCTAAGAGATGGAATCATCCAGCAATTGGCTACATTGCAGCAGTTCTCCTGCAAATAGCTGCAGTCTTCTTCACATTGTTGCTTTTCCAGGCATTTCCCACATTTGCTTTTGCAGGCTTGCTAGAGGTTCTTGCAATCGTACTTGTGGCACTCAGTTGGGGGGCAGGACCAAGCCTGGTGGCAACCCTGGTTGGTGTTGTCCTGCTGAATTTTGTCGTTCTGCCGCCACATTTCACCTGGAATTTGAATAACATAGCGAGTGCAGTTGAAGCCTTTCTCTTCTTGATGGTTGGCCTCGCTATTACCGTTGTTGCCAGCCAGGTTGAGCGGGCACGGCGTAATGCCGAAGAACTGGCGAGTTCGCTTGCAACAGAGCGGGCACGCCTCGATGCGATCATCGAGACAGTGCCTGATAGTGTCGCCATCTTTGATGCCCGGGGAACGCTTGTACGCCTCAACAGTATTGGTCGCCAGAACGTCGGGGGTCGGGGCAGTAAAACTCTAGTAGAAACTCCAGAGGCTTATGAGGTACACACAGGGACAGGAGACCTTCTCCCTGTTGAGAAGATGCCAGTCGCTCGTGCTTTAGGTGGGGAGACAGTCTCTAGCGTTGAATTTAGCTATCGGCATGCAGATGGAGATATACGATATGCTTCTGCCAGTGCGGCTCCCCTGCACAATTCAGAAGGGGAGCTGGATGGTGTGGTTCTCATCACACATGACATCACAGCTCTGCGTGCGTCTCAGAAAGAAGTAGCCGCTCGGGCCAGTGAACTTGAAGCAACCTTCGAGGCTATAGCTGATGCTGTTTTCGTTTTTGGAAGTGATGGCGGTATTGTCACGATGAATCCGGCGGCACGTGCGCTTTTTGCACTTGAGGCAACATCTGAATACTATGCCAGGCCCCTTGATGAACGTGGATATTTCTCAGCGGTCTACGATGAACATGCGCAACCGCTTCCTCAGGAGCAGTTGCCATTCATGCGCGTGTTGAAAGGCGAGGTTTTCACAAGTGCGAATGCTATGGATATCGTGGTTGAGAAACCAGATGGACAAAAGCTAGAACTCAGCGTGAGTGGAGCGCCAGTTTTTGATACCAAAGGGCAGATTGTCGGCGCTGTCTGTGTCTGTCGCGATGTGACTGTACGACGCCAGTTGGAGCAGCGTACCCATGAAGCACTTGACGCTTTGCTTACAATGGCTGAGGCACTAGTGCTTATTCCAACGAATAATAATTCTTCTACAGAAGAGGTTATTCCTGGAGAGACAGAAGAGCACACTTTAGCAGGGGCGAGCAAGGTGGCGCAGAGGCTGGCAGCGTTGACACGCAGTGTCCTGGGCTGTAGTCGTGTCAGTATCACCGCTGTGGAGCCAGAGAC
>Ga0137379_10005112_pt1 | contig 12379 bp, 14 predicted proteins | sample SagtaG_18_FD_104812 | JGI IMG/M metagenome (GOLD analysis project Ga0137379, IMG submission 104812) | Vadose zone soil microbial communities from Sagehorn Ranch, Mendocino, California, USA - Sage2_L_80_16 metaG | ecosystem: Environmental > Terrestrial > Soil > Vadose zone | place: USA...
ATTCGCAACAACGAGATCGAAAGTCCCCTCAACATTTTCAAGGAGATTGCTTTTCAGAAACCGCACCCGACCAGCCAGGTTTAGCCTCGCCGCATTCTCTTGCGCGAACGCTAGTGCATCGTCCGAGATATCGACGGCGAGAATCCGCGCCTCAGGAAATTCCGCAGCCAAGCTCAATGCGATCACGCCGCTGCCCGTTCCAATATCTAAAATTTCGGATTTCGGATTTCGGATTTCGGATTTCAAGACCTCAACGAGTTCTTCAGTTTCCGGCCGGGGCACCATCGCGCGTTTGTCGCAAAGAAAGATCAATCCGCAAAATTCGACGTTGCCAAGCAGATGCTGAAGCGGCTCACCTTCACCACGACGCTTCATCAGATAGCGGAGCGGCGCGAGTTCCGATTCCGTCAGCACACGCTCGAATTCCAAATAAAGCTCGATCCGTTTGCATCCCAGCACATGTGCCAGCAAGTGCTCCGCATTCAGTCGCGGATTTTCGACATTATGCTTCTTGAAATATGCAGCCGTCGCTTGCAGCACTTCAAGCACGGTCTTCGTTTTTGTCATGTCGAGCGAAGTCGAGACATCTCTAAATGTTTTTGTTTCTGAGATTCCTCGACTTCGCCCGGAATGACAAAAGGAGAATTACGCGTCTGAGGTTTCTTTAAGTCGCTCGCTCACATCGGCAGCTTGCAGCGCACTGATCAATTCCCCGAGATCGCCGTCGATCACGCGGTCCAAATTGTAAAGGGTCAGACCAACGCGATGATCGGTCACGCGGTTTTGCGGGAAATTGTAGGTGCGAATTTTTTCTTCTCGCCCGCCGGTACCGATCTGGCCGCGGCGTTGCGCGCTGTATTTCTCCGTTTCCTCGCGCTGCTTCCGCTCTAATAGGCGCGCCCGCAGGATCGATAGTGCGCGCTCCTTGTTCTTGATCTGGCTGCGCCCGTCCTGACAGCGCACGATCATTCCGGTCGGAATATGCAGAACCTGCACAGCCGAGTCAGTCGTGTTCACGCCCTGCCCGCCCGGCCCGCCGGCGCGCGAAACTTCGATTCGCAAATCTTCCGGCTTCAATTCCACATCCACATCTTCCGCCTCCGGCAATACGGCCACGGTGGCTGTCGATGTATGAATACGACCTTGCGCCTCCGTCGCGGGCACGCGTTGCACACGATGAACGCCGCTTTCGTGACGAAGTTTTCGAAAAACAGACTCGCCCGAAACTCGGAAGATCGCTTCCTTGAATCCGCCGATCTCTGACGGACTCGATTCTAGATCTTCGGTTTTCAGGCCGGCGCCTTCCGCATAACGATGGTACATGCGGTAAAGATCGGCCGCGAAAATGGCTGCCTCGCTTCCGCCGGTTCCAGCGCGGATTTCCACGATGGCATCACGCTCTTCATTTTCATCCGGTGGCAGCAAGGCGATCTGAACGTTCCGCTCAAGATCGCCGACTCGTTTTTCCAAATCTGGGATTTCATCATCAGCCATCGCAGCGATCTCGACGTCACGCGACATCGCCAGCTCACGATTGTCGTCCAATTGCTTGCGGACCGCTTCGAGTTCGCCCCATTTTGCCAGCAGTTGCTTGATGTTCGCGTGCTCGCGCATGATCTCGCTCGCGCGTGGGCGATTGGAAAAGAGCGCCGGATCAGCGATCTCGCGTTCGAGTTGTTCGAAGCGCTCGCGTTTCAGTTTAATAAGGGAATTAAAGTCCATGGCTATATAGCGGCGGCTATATCAGCCACCGACCAAGGCGTTCACCGCAGGCGAACGCCTCTACAACGAACTAAGCTTTCTTCTCAGCTCGCGCCGCTTTGGTGCTGCCGTAGCGGCGAGCGAATTTCTCGACGCGCCCGGCGGTATCGACGAACTTTTGTTCGCCGGTGAAAAAGGGATGACAAGCGGCACAAATACCGATCTTAATATCGCGACGCGTGGAGCGAGTTTGATACACCGCGCCGCACGCACAGACCATGTCGGTCTCATGATACTCTGGATGAATGCCTGCTTTCATCTTCCAAGTGGAGCGCGGAATGTATCTGCGCACGCGGTTTCCTGCAAGCGATGAAATCCAAAGACCCATTGCTGGTAGCCTGGGACAAGAGGTTGTCGCGAAAGGGCGATCAGCCCGCCATTTTCAATCCGACCGGCCAAATCGCTCGGACATTTCGACAGATTGAAGAGCGAGCGCGCCAATTCGATGCGAAGATCGAGAGATTCCGCGCGGGCGAAGTCATTGCGGTTCAAATCGGCAATCATGAAGATTGGCCGTCGATTTTCGTCGCTTGTCTGCGGAGACATCTCGTTGTTGTTCCGGTTGAGCAATCGATTAGCGACGAACAACGTGACACCGCGCTCCAAATTTGCAGGGCTAGCGCTGTAGTGTCCGCTGTCCCCAGCGGAACCTCCCCAAAGATTCTTCGGCTGAGGACAGCCGACACTACAGCAGAGTGGCACAAGAATCCGCCGAGCCTTCTAAAGCTTACCTCCGGCACGACGGCTGCGCCGCGGCTTGTCCGCTTCCGCAGCGAGCAACTACTCGCCGATTGTAATCAGATTTGTGAGACGATGGAAATTTCCGATGTCGATCTGAATTTCGGCGTGATTCCGATTTCACACTCGTACGGGTTCAGTAATCTGCTTTTGCCCTTGATCGCCCGCGGTGTGCCGATGGTCGTTAGTTGCGACCGCACTCCGCGCGCCATTCTGACCGACCTCGCCCGCACAAATGCCACTGTGTTCCCGGGGATGCCACTGTTCTACCAGGCATTTTGCGAAATCAATGACATTCCTGCGTTGCCGAACTTGCGGCTCTGCATTTCCGCAGGCGCACCACTTTCCGCCGCTGTGGCGAAAAAGTTTTTCGAAAAATTCAATAAGCCGATCCATTCCTTCTACGGCGCGTCGGAATGCGGCGGGATCTGTTATGACCGCGAGGGGAGAAGCGATATCGAAGGATTTGTTGGGCAGCCGATGAGAGGTGTCGAGGTCGAGCTGGTCGACGCGACCGCGACATTGAGCCGGATCCGGGTGCGGAGCGCCGCAGTGGGCCACGGCTATTTTCCGAAACCCGATGAGCGGAAATTGGGAACCGGAACTTTCATTCCCGATGATCTGCTCGCGCGAGAAGCTTCCGGTTTTAAGATCGTGGGCCGGATTTCCGATCTGATCAATGTCGCGGGAAAAAAGCTGAATCCGGCGGAAGTAGAAGCGCATTTGTTGCGCTTTGCCGGGGTGCGACAGGCGGTGGTGTTCGGCCGTAGCGCAGGCGCGGGATTGCGCAATGAAGAAGTAGTGGCATGCGTAGTGGCGGCGCCGCATATCAGCGAGAGTGATCTGCTGCGATTTTGCCGCGGTGGGCTAAGCGCGTGGCAAGTGCCGAAGCGGATTTTTATCATGGACGCGATCCCGACGAATGAGCGAGGCAAAATCAGCCGGCGCGACCTGGCCCGCCGGTTCTCAACGACAGGCTAGAGTTCGCCGTTGCGAAGATTGGGTTCTTGATAGAGCCTTCACATGGGATTTGGTTACCACGACAGACGAATACTATGCCGAAATCACACAGCCAACCCAAGTCAATAGAAGCTCAAATGGAAGCTTCGGATAGCGAAGCACAAGAGCACGCAGAGCGAGGCGAAGAGCACATAGAGCGGGAGCAAACCGACAGTCCACCTGTTCCGCGAGAGGAGGAACCTATGCCGGAAGCTGGTGCGAATGTGGAGAACGTCGAGTCCGACAATTGGTGGAGCGCGTCGGAACCGACCCCGGATTGGTCGCAACCCGCGACTGAGGCCACGGATACAGACACGGATACAGAAATCATTCCTCGAAGGGAGCCGGGGACGGCTGATGTTTATTTTTGCGGTCATACGAGTCTGTTCCCGTTGAGCCGTGCATTGCGAGCCATAGCAAACGAGAGACTCACAGGGTTACTGCGATCATTTTGGGAACAGGAACCAATCGAGCTTCTGGCGCGGGACGGCGAGGTAGTTTTAGTCACGACGCGGGATCCGGCTCTTTATTGTCCCGAAGTACCGGATGTTCTGACCGATGTTGATGTCGTAGTCGTTGAGAGGGCCCGCGAGCAACAGAGAGAAAACGGAACCCCATTTCTTCTGACTCTTGCCCGACAGGAATCGATTGCCCTCGACGCTGCCACGGAACTGCTGCGGCAGTATGGGCAAAAGCTTTTCTCCAAACTTTGGACAGCGCCGCGCGCTTGGATCATGTTTGAAAAGAATGCCGATCTGTTAAGTGATGTTGCCGATATCCCCGGGGATCCAAATGTAAGAGACTGGGCAATGGAAACTTTGCGTCTTGTTCGGCATGCGGATGAACCCGCAAACTTCGACCCAACATCCATTCCCGCTTACACGAAAGACGGCTTCGAGCGGGTGCAGAAGTTGAAACTGACTTCGGACGAGGCCCGATTCGCCTCCCAATTCAATGGCGCGCGGTCGGTGCAACAAATTGCTAAGAATTTGAGGCTCGATTTGAAATCTGCCCGACAACTATTGTTCCGTTTTCTCGCCCTCGAAATAGTCGACTGCTGGCCTGCCAGCACGGCGGCAAAACCACAGCAGCGGAGCTTCTTTCAGCGTCTTCGCGGCTTCGGTCGGCGCGACCGGTAGCTCGCCCGAATATTCGGGAAGCGGTCGTTCATGAAGAGGAAAATTCTCGTCGTCGATATCGGCGGCACACATGTAAAACTGCTGATGTCGCTCAGCGACGAGCGCGAATTTCCTTCGGGGCCTCGAATGGGGCCGGAACAATTTATAGAAAAACTCGTGGAAACTGTGCGCGGCTGGAAATTCGACGCGGCATCCATTGGTTTTCCCGCGGCCGTGCGCAATAGACGAATCGCCCGAAATCCAAAGCATTTGGGGAAGGGCTGGATCGGGTTCAATTTTGGCCGGGCGCTTGGCATACCGGTGCGTCTGATCAACGACGCGGCAATGCAAGCGCTCGGCAGTTACCGTGGCGGCGGACGCATGCTCTTTCTGGGACTGGGAACCGGCTTGGGCTCCGCGCTCGTTTGGGAGAGAACTCTGATGCCGCTTGAGCTCGGCGACCTGCCATATCCTGACGGCAAGATCATTGAAAACTGTCTCGGCATTCCAGGCCTGGAGTTGTTAGGCCAAAAAAAATGGAAACGAGAAGTTACGTTTGCAGTCACGCAATTAAAAAACTCCTTCATCGCCGATTATGTCGTCCTGGGCGGCGGACTCGTGCATCGCTTTCGCCAATTACCGAAGGGAATCGAGCGCGGCCGAAATGAAAACGCGTTCCTCGGCGGAATCCGTTTGTGGGAAAGCAAAAGAAATTCGAGCGAACTAAAATGGCATGTGCTGTGACAGTGTCTCGGCAGCACTATTGACTGCTTGGCGCCCCGTGAAAGGAATGTGGAATTAGCGGCTGTTTGACCGTCGAAGTGTGCGTACCCGAATTTGTTATAGGGTAGTGTCCTAATTTGAGCAGGGATTATTCTTTAATTCCTCTAGTCTAATCGTTCTCTCTATCCCCTATCGAACAAAATGAGACCGAATGATATGGAAATCCCTTGTGCTAACCTCCACTTCGAAGCTGAGCATTTTTGTTGTGCTGCCCAACTGCCCTAGTGGCCGTTCAGGGTCGTCGAAAGTGATGATGCACGAATACTCCGCCTTTTTCGCGAAGATTTTGTACTTAGACACATCAACGCCGTTACGAGTCGCCTCTACAGCAGCCGCTTGAATGGCAAGGAAGGTTTCACCGGATATTGTTTCCTCCTGCATCGGATGTTGTAGTAGCCACTGAGCTTTTAAAGGGGAGCCCAAGAAGTTCAGAAGTAATACAAGTGTGATTACGGTGGGTTTCATTGTGGAGGAAGAGTTGTCACTTTGCGTTTGGTAAGCGTCTTATTCATTGCGTCCTTTCGATGCGACCGCTACTTTGACGGCGCTCTCTGGCGAATCGACTGGTGGAATTTCCAGAACGGTCGTGTATTGCGGCTCGCCGTTTTCGAGAAATGACCAAGCGTAGCAGCGTTTTGCTTTGGGATGCCCTTCAATGTCGAAGGTTTCAACAACTCCATCCCACGCGACCTCGCCGCGGAAAAGATCAATTACAGGCTCGGAGCGGACGTGCCGCGCTTCGCAATGGTGCATCGCTTCGATTGCCTCTTTCAGTTTTGCGATGCGCTCGCTCACGCTTCAATCATTTCCACGAGATCACGAACTGTCCAGAACGTGTTTGTGACGCCAGCGGCCATCGCTGGCGTGCATCGAATCGCGATGTTCGATTTCACGAAATTGTAATAGGCATAGTGAAGCGCGACAGCAGCCTTGAAGTTTTCCAGCTTTTTGGAAAACGCATTCGTCAGGCGCGTCAGGCGTCGGCAGTGCATCCGCAGCGTGTGATTCTGCTTCTCGACGTGGCTGGTCGAAATCAAATCAATGTGCGGCTGGCCTTGCACTGGCATACGACGAACGCCTGTGATCTTCGCCGGAGAGTAGCGCCTTTGTTCGTCAACGTCTCCCTGTCCAAAAGTTTTGATGATTGAGCCGTAATCCACTTCTGCGCCGAACGCACGCTCTACCGCGTCGGCGTACGCCCGCAGCGCATCGCTGGAAAGTTGCACGCGATTCGACAGCCGCGAGGCTAGTCCTCAATGAAGCAATCCGCCATGTATCCAGAACGGTCGCCGACGGCAAAGGTAGGAACGAGTTTCGTTTCCGAATCCAGAGCTACCCAGGTCCATACGCTGCCAACGCCATGCTTTTGGTGCTGTCGCAAGGCGGTTTTCTCTTTCATACCGACAAATCCCCAAATCTCGTCAACTTGAATTAGTCGGCAGGAAAGATTGCGCATCTTCTCATCCATGATGCGTTGACAGCCTTCACCCATTCGGACGCCAAGACGCATGATTGTGTCGCGGTGAACGCCGGTGATGCGTTCCACGCTGCGAATGCTGCTGCCTTCGCAAAGCATCCCGACCGCCGCGGCTTTTTTCTCAATCGTCAGTTTGTTCATTTTTTATTTGCCTCTCTTGAATAATGTATTACACTATTCAAGATGTCCGGTCAACAAAAAAAATCAAAACAATCAACTTGGGGCGGAGCGAGACAGAACTCCGGCCCGAAGGGCCTACGGGCGCCATATCGCAGACGCCGGACTGCGATTGTTCGGCTGACTGAGGGCGAAAAAAGGGCCGTCAGACAAGTCGCCAGACAGGCAGGAACGACCTTTTCCGAATGGATGAGGCAGGTCTTGCTAGCCCACGTTCCGGCAGCGTAACATAAAGGAGAAAATATGCGGAAACCTCAGACGAAAGATTGCCTCACCCTCGATCTAAAGGGAAAACTGCCGCTGGAGAAGTTTGAAAAGGCCCTGGTGGCGTTCTTTGACTTAATCAAAGAGGTCACGAAAGCCGCGCTCAAAGAGAAACAGAAAATTCTTTGGACGATCACCGTCCGATCTGGGAGCGCCACCGTAAATGCAATTCCGCACTATGAGGAGAACGTCTCTGCTCAAGCGCGTGAAATTTTACACGCGGTTCCTTCTGGAATTAAGGCGTTGGAGCACGGCGCGAAAACCATTCCGCCTTTGTTTACCCGCGCCGCTATCCGGGCAGTGAAAATGCTCGGAAGCGTTCAGGATTTACGCGGCGACGATGTGACTTCGGTTAGGATTCGCAGTCTGTCTGCGAAGGCTCTCGTTACTCCCAAAAGCGCGACTGCCGCCGAAGCCTTAATCACCGGTCAACGGCAAAGCTACGGTTCGATTGAGGGGCGGCTCCAGACGATAACCGAGCGCGGTGGTTTTCGCTTCGTCGTCTATGATTCGCTGTACGACCACCGCATCGATTGCTTCATTGATGAAGATTTGATGGCTCAGGCCGTGGCAAGTTTTGGAAAGCGGGTGCGGGTGAGTGGATTGGTTCAATACGATCATTCTGGCGACCCCGTGAGCATAAAAGTGGACGAAGACATTTATACATTTCCTTCCAATAAGGATTTACCCAGCGTGCGAGAGATGCGCGGAATCCTGAAAGCATGAAGCGGCGCAAAATTTACTATTGGGATTCGAGCGTTATGATCGCTTTTCTTGGCGGCGAGGCGGGCCGATCCGAAAACGTTGAGCAAATACTGGAAGAGGCTGAATCAGGCGAAGTATTCATCGTCACCAGCTCGTTCACACTCGTTGAGGTCATCAAACTAAAAGGTAAAACGCCGATAAAAATCGATGCTCAACAGAGGGTGACGAAGTTTTTTGAGAAAGATTATTTTCTATTTGTCGATGCCACCCGAAAGATTACCGAAGCTGCGCGCTCTTTAATTTGGGCAAACCCAACTCTATTTCCGAAGGATTCGGTTCATTTAGCATCTGCAATCGAATTTCACAAAAAACAGTCGTTGGACGCTCTGCACTCTTACGACACCGATTTCCTGGCATTTAACGGTAAATCGTTGATTTCGTGCCCAATCGAGGAACCAATGCCGCCTCAGCCTGTCCTCCCCATGAAAGTCGAGCGTGCTCAGAAGAAGAAGTCGCGTCGTCTTATCGAATTAGGCGACAAGTGACCTCAAATTAGGACACTACCTGTTATAGTGCAAAATTGACTGGTTGAGATGTCTAACGCGCCTTGGGGAAATTCCTCGATAAGAAATCGTCGTCTACCGCTATTGTTAGGGAGACGCTAGTGAGAAATTGATTCTTCTTGAGAAGTGTTTTCTCGACGCTTTTTCTTATCGCGTCGTTAATGGGGATTTCGAATTCCCGGCGGCTCGGATTGGCGGCGCCGGCTGAGGCGTGGACGATCGTCTGTGGGTAGCCATCGAGAGGCTTGCCATCGCCGTCAAGGATGTTGACTTCGAGTGTTCCCGCGCTCTTCGCGCCAAGCTTAATCACGAAAAGATAGGGCAGGTGCGCAACCCGCCCTTGCACAAGCCGCCACTGTGCTCCGTTCGCAGCAACCATAGATTGCGGCAGCGCCTCCTTTTCATAAGCCGGAGCAGAAAACTTTTTCGCGTCCGCTTTCACTCCTTCCAGACGTTCCCGGAAATGATAGCGGATTTCGCACGCGAGCGTCGGTGCCACCGCAGCCGCCTCGTCCTTTGCTGTCGCTGCAAGACTTGAACTTCCAACGACGGTGAGACAGGCGAGCGCCCGCATCCAAGAGTGCGCACCAATTACCATGAGCAGCTTTGTGATCCCCATGGGCTAGCTGGGTTGCAGAGGATATGTCACACCATTGACCATTGCGGCGACGCCGGGAAAGAGCCGGTAGTGAATGATGTGCGAATCGGCGTCAACACCGCCGCTGTTGGCAGGATGAGTCGAACCCTCACCGGCAGGAACTCCGATCGCCTTGGCGCAAGCCAGGCTGATCTCGCCGAGTTTGTTCGAGGGGCCGCCGTCCGCAACCACCGCCTCCACGCTCTTGCCGTTCTTGGTGTTCGTCACCACGGCGCGGCATCCCATCACCACGCCAGCGACTCCCCTGATGATCATCGGCGGCACCACGACAAAGGGCACCGTCGCGGAATCGACATATTTGAATGGAGACGAACGCGGCAGCGGCTTTCCATCCTTGCCGGGCAGATGCAGAGAGGTCGCCGAAACGAAAGCCCCTGGACACGGATCTCCAGAACCTTGGACAACAGGATGCCCGTCCTCCTCTCCAGTGTCCGTCACGACGCCAAACCAGTTGCCCGGACCGCCGGCATTCGCGAGCACATCCAGTGTCTTGCCCGCGTAGCTCTTAGGCGCATAACACGGAGGTTCGCCGAATTGACCATTCGCACCGTCTCCATCGAGTTGCGCCCCTGCGGTGAAGGTCACGCTCCCGTCGTCCTCTCCCACAATGTCACTGCCTTTAATGTTTCCGATGATTGTGCTCATTATTTATCTCCTTTTGTTTGTTGTGTTTTCCAGTTGCGTTCTGCGTCTGGTAAATTCTTGGCTCGAAATGCTACGCCAGAGCCGAAGCCGGAAAACTCCCGAACTCGGCCTTCGGCAAATCAGCGAAGGTTGGGAAATTCTCGTCCTGGAGATGATCGTTGTCACTCGCGCCTATTCCGCGGATTTTGAACTGCCCCGCAATTTTCTCGCCCTTTGCGTATGCCTTGTCATCATCCCAGGCGAGTCCTTTGTCGCCACCGTCAGGGTCGGTGATATTGACCCAGTCGAAGGCACGTCCGTAGCAGTGATAGCTGTGCTCGGGAGCCACTGCCTTTGGGCCTCCAGCCAGGAACTTCTTGTGAAGTTCATCCTGTTTGGCGACGCTCCGGGCGCCGAAATGGATGTATGGTTTTAAGCCTTGTTTGCGCGCCTCCGCCAGCCATTGCCGGACTCGATCGGCAAAGTCGGTTTGCAAGGTAGCGATGTTTGCTTCAGTGCGTTGGTCGTATTTAGCTTGTGACATATCGATTTCTCTTTTGTTTCTGTCGTTGGTTTGAGGTGATGGCCGCTGGGCGAAATAGTTAATGGTCGGGCAGCACATCAGTCAGCTACGCTGGAGCTATGGGACCATACTGGTTGTCGTTCTGAGTACCGCATTTAATCACACGGAATGTTGATCATCGAACTTTCGCGTCTTGAATAGAATCTCATCTGCAAACATAGGATGTGATTTGGGCTAGGGCGTAGTTTCGGATCCAGCTTTCCCCATCGTGGCCTTGCTCCCCGTGCAATTCTGTACAGGAAATCCGATTCGTCTCAATTCTCAACATGGGTCAGTTCATTGTAACAGTGCTTCAGTGTTTTTCGACAAAAGCGATCAAGATGCTCATCATCCATCATGCGCCGCTCGTTCGCTCCGGGCTGGTTGCATTGATTGAAGCGACAGGCCGGTTTGCTGTCTGCGCTCAAACGGACGATGCGCCAACCGCGCGCGAAATGTTTGTCCAACGTCAACCGTAGCTGGTCACCCTTGGATTGACGCTTCGTCGCGGGAGCGGCATCGAGTTAATCAAGGATTTTCGGAGACTGAACAGGGCAGCTCGACTTCTTGTGCTCTCGGCATGCGAAGATCCATTGTCGATCCAACGAGCTTTCCGCGCCGGGGCGCACGCATATCTGGCGCTGGAAGATGATGCAAGGGTTTTCCTTGATTGGGCGCGGCTTTGGAGCCTCCAAGCTGGCCACTGAATTGCACCTGAGCGCGAAAACAATTGAAACGTATCAGGCTCACATTAAACAAAAACTCGGATTGCACAGCGCCGCAGAGCTTAGCGAGAAAGCCGCCTCTTGGACGCTGAATTCAATGCGGCGAAACCTGCAATTAAAGAGGATTCAACCAGCGCGCTTCATTTGAGTGGACCTGGCGCAAGCCGGTCGTGCACGGTGAAACCGCGCGTTTCCAATTCCTGCCGCAATCGCGGTGAAACTTGGCCGGAAAGCGCGACAAAAACACTTCCGTTCTTGCCGGATTGAGCGGCGAGTTTCTGCACGTCACTGGTGAACCCGGCCGCGCCCGACGTCCAGGCGGCGTAATCCCATTGAAACGCTACTATTATTGTTCCGTCTTTGGCGATGCCGATCGGAAAGTCGCCAATCATCGCCAGGCGAGCGAGCGGTTTGTCCTTGTGGAGCTTGCTCATGAGAGCCGCTGTTTGAACGCAGAAAATTGCGTCCGACTCATCGGAACTCGTTTCGCCGGCTGTGCGAACAAACGCACCGCGGTTCGCGACGCCATTGAGCGCCTTGAGATTGAGAACAAACGCAGTCTGCTGTGATGGTGAGAACGCATTATTGTTGAGGAATCGTTCTGTTGCTTTTTCGCTAGCGCCCAGACCGAGCAGCGATTTGCGATTCAGAATTTTCAGATCGGTGGGAGATTTTTCCTTCAGCACGTCGTTCAAGCTGCTCGTCACATCGACGACAGTGAGCGCAGGACCACCCATCGGCATCGTCGCGAGTTGAACGCTCATTCCACCAGCAAAGGAGGCCCAGGCAATTCCATCCAGCTCATGTTGTAGCACTGTGTTGGTGCTGTAGGGATCGATGTCGAGACTGATTGCCACTTTCCGTTTCGCGTCGGAAAAACCGATCAACTGCTGCATTTTGCTGCCTTCGGCGTCGTGCGACTCGCTTTTGTTGCCAACGTTTTTCAGGCTCTCGCCGGCGCGTCTCATGAATTTCATAAGACCTTTGGGCGCATTGGAAATTGTATTAACTGGATCGGTTACAATGTTCTTCGCCGACGCGATTGGGGCCTTCGCCGCGTTCTTCAACGCGCCCTTGAACTCATCGGTGCGCGAAACTTCCTTCAGCCGCGCGATTGCGTCGATTTCCTTTAGCCGTTGAAGCAGCATTTCGTTTCCGTCCGCTTCAAAAACACCAAAGTCCGAATCAATCGTGAACTGATTCATGCCGGACGCGGTCGGGACGG
>Ga0137379_10005115_pt1 | contig 12374 bp, 9 predicted proteins | sample SagtaG_18_FD_104812 | JGI IMG/M metagenome (GOLD analysis project Ga0137379, IMG submission 104812) | Vadose zone soil microbial communities from Sagehorn Ranch, Mendocino, California, USA - Sage2_L_80_16 metaG | ecosystem: Environmental > Terrestrial > Soil > Vadose zone | place: USA...
CCGAGAAGAAAGATGCCCGCCGCCGTAAGGCGGCGGGCGACACGCCGGCGCGGTCGAGAGGGGAGGATCACTTGGCCGGCCGGGTGAAGCTGAAAACCTTGGTGAAGCCCAGAATATCCGTTATGAGAAGGGTCACGAACACGAGAAACCCGATCACCAGAAAAGTCTCGAACCCGCTACCTCCTGCGGGAAGCGAGTCGAACCGTGCGGCGAGCTGCTCGACTTCGTCATCGCTCATGGCGTTGACGCGGGCCTTCGCTTCGTCGGGGCTCACGCCCTGCCGCTCAAGCGCGCCGCGGACGTCGGCCCTGTCAAAAAGCGAAGCCAGAAGCTCGCGCCCCGAAAACCCATCCTGCCGGGTGGCCTCGACGCGATCGGTTGCGACCAGTTCGGCTTGCACGGCTGGAATCGGCAGACCCAGGGCACACAGGCAGACGACAAGAGCGCGTGCGACGGTCCGGTTAAAGTGTGGCATCTTCTTTCTCCTCACGTGAACAAGTAGGGTTTTCTTATACCCGACTTTTCATGTGCGTACGAGCTTGCCTTCCACCACCCGGACCTTATCGCCTACTGCAAGGGTGGGCGGGCTCGACAGAGAAATGGTACGAAAGGAGCCGTCGTCCATGCGCACCGTGACGCGATATGCATAGCGCTTCTTCACGTTTTTCTCGATCTCGTTCCCGGCGATCGCGCCTTCGCCCCCAAGGAGCGTGACCGCGGTGCCACCTCCCCCGCCCGCCTGCTCGCCGGTGCCGCCGGGCCCGCCCGCCGCAGCTCCGGCACCGGCCGCTTCATCGCGTACCTCGACGGTCCGGATGGACTCGACCGTCCCGCACAAGGCACAGCTGTTTGCCGGAACGGGGTTGCGTCCGGAATCTGCCGGTCGCGCGTCACCCTGCTTCGGCGAGAGCTCGCTGTGCAACCAGCTCGTGACGGCGCCGACGCCGATCAGGCTCGCAATCAACACCGAAAACACCGAAACCGTCCGTCCTGCGAAGAGAGGATCGATCCGCATTTATCCCGATTGGAGCGCGCTCGCCTCAGCAAATTTGTTTCTCCCGCCGCCAGAATCGCGCCGGAATCGCTGGCATGAATGCAATCCTCGTGCCAGCATAAGTTCTCGCGCTAACTCAATGAGTTACCGAGAATCCCGGGTACCAAGAATTTTCGATGCGTCGCTTGTCAACGACGCTTTCCCGCGAGCGGTGAAAATCGAACTGATGGGAAAGAGAATTTGTTGTCGCCGCGGGGCGACAACGCGACGAATTCCGCGCGCGCGGATTGGCGGGGTCTTCAGCCCTTTTCGGGCTTGAACATCTTCGGCTCGAGCTTGTGGCGCTCGAGCAGCTTGTAGAACTCGGTGCGATTGCGCTGCGCGAGCTTTGCCGCCCGGGTCACGCTGCCGCCCGTGATGCGCAGGATCCTAACCAGATATTCGCGCTCGAAGGCTCCCCGCGCCTCCTCGAGCGACGCAAGCTGCGCGGGCTCCTCCCTCAACGCCTGCTGGATGAGCGAGGCCGGAACGACGCCCGAAGTGCAGAGGGCAACCGCCTGTTCGATCACGTTGACGAGCTGCCGCACGTTGCCCGGCCAAGGTGCCGCAAGGAGCGTTTGAAGCCCCTCCGGAGCCATTGCCTGGACGTCCTTCCCGTAACGTGCCGCGGTGACTCTGAGGTAATGGGTCGCCAGCGGGACGATGTCCTCGCGTCGCTCGCAGAGGGGCGGGAGCGCGAGCGAGACCACGTTCAGTCGATAATAGAGATCCTCGCGGAACCGCCCCGCCTTCATCTGCGCGTCGAGGTCGCGGTGCGTGGCGGAGATGATGCGCACGTCGACTGCCGTCCCCTGAGTCGCACCGACCGCACGCACTTCGCGGTCCTGCAGCACGCGCAAGAGCTTGGCCTGCAAAGCAAGAGGCATGTCGCCGATTTCATCCAAAAACAGCGTCCCTCCGTCGGCGGCGGGGATGAGCCCCTTATGATCGTAGCTCGCACCGGTAAACGAGCCTTTGCGGTGGCCGAACAATTCCGATTCGAGTAGATTTTCCGGGATGGCCGCGCAATTGACCGCCACGAAGGGTCCCTGCGAGCGGCGGCTCGCTCGGTGTATCGCGCGCGCGAGGAGCTCTTTTCCCGTGCCGCTCGCGCCTTGGATGAACACGCTCGCCTCCGACTGGGCAACCAGGCGCGCCTGATGGAGCACGTTTTCCATTTTCGGGCTCTGCGTCACGAAGTCGCGCCGCCACTCCTCCTCGCCGTCACTGTGCCCGACTCCGGAAAGGCGCAGCGCCTCTTCCACCTGGTCGAGCAGGTGCTTCCCGTCAAACGGCTTGGACTGAAACCCGAAGACCCCGCGGCGGGTCGCGGCGACCGCCTCGGGGATCGTGCCATGCGCGGTCAGGATGATGACCGGAAGAGTCGGCGCCTGCTTGCGGATTTCGTCAAACAAGGTCAGGCCGTCCATTCCGCCCATCTTGAGGTCAGTAATGACCAGCTCGGGGCGCGAGGCCGCGAGCACGGCGAGCGCCTTCTCCCCGCTGTCCGCTCCCTTGACGCTGTGGCCCGCGGCCGTAAGTCGCAGGGAAATGAGTTTCAGGATATCCGGATCGTCGTCGACGAGAAGAATGGTGCTCATCTTGGCCGCGCTTGCTCGCGTTCTAGGATATTGCGCTCGACTGCCTTCAGGGCCTCGAGCTGCTCCTTCAGTTGGATCGTGCGGCGCTGCTCGCGCAAGCGTTCGCTTATCTGGGCATGAAGCAGTCCGGCAAACTGCTGCATCGGGCCCGGCGGCGATTCGGAAGCCCCCGCGCCCGCGAGGGACTCAAGCAGGCCGGCGGCCCGGGTGTCGTCGTTGAACGCCGTTCCAGGCAACGCAAGCAGCAGCGCGAGCCGGACCCGTCCGTAAGCGCCGCGATCCTTGGAAAGCATCTGGGTCGAAGCGTTCAATTCGCGTTGCTGCTCATCGGCCTGGAGCGCCGCGACTCTCTGGGTGTAAGCGATCAGCTCGATGACCTGGCGCGATTCGCGGTTGTCGCGGGCCCAAGGAGCGCCCGAACCTCCAGGACCTGCACCTTGAGTGGACAAGGCGGCACACCCGGCGAGCGCCGAGATGCTGCAGAGGATTGCGACGATCCGGATCATGGCTCGGAACGCGGCGTCCCGGCCGCAAGCGTGACGCGGAAATGTGCGCCGCCTTCGCGATCGCTCACGACCTCGATGCGACCGTCGTGAGCCACCACAAATTCCCTTGCGATCGCGAGCCCCAGACCGCTGCCCTGCACGCGGCCGTGATGGATGTCCTCGCCCTGATAAAACCAATCGAAAATACGGTCGCGATCCTCGGGAGGAATCCCCGGACCTGCGTCTCTCACGTCGAACACCACCTCGGCCCCCTCTCGTCGCAGTGCCAGCGAAATCATACCCTCGTCCGGTGAATATTTGATCGCATTGGAGACCAGATTCGCCGCAACGGCGCGTAATTTTTCCTCGTCGGCTTGAAGTACGACCGGGTCCAGCCGCAGATCGGCGCGGATGCCGCGAGCCTGAACCGCGAGCCGGTGATCGTCGAGCACCTGTTCCACGACCCGGTCGAATCGCACCGCCGTCACCTCCAGGCGCCCCACGCTCTCCTGCGCTCGATGGTAGTTCAACAGGCCCTCGATCAGCTGCTGCAATTGCACGCTCTTTTGCCGTAGGATTTCGACGATTTCGCGCTGGCCCGGCGAGAGCGGGCCAGCGGTCCCCTCGACGAGCAGCTCCGATCCTTCGCGAAGCGCCGTCAGCGGCGTTTTGAGCTCGTGCGACACGTGCCGCAGGAACAGGCGCTTCTGTTGTTCGAGTTCGATCAGCCGCTGTCGCAGCCAATCGAGCCGGCTGCCCAGGTATTTCAGGTCCGCCGGCCCGCCGACCCGGATATTGCCTTCGAACTCGCCCGCGCCGAGGCGCCGGATCGCCTGGTCGAGCTGGCGGATCGGTCTCGCGATGAGGAGGGTGACTCCGACCGCAAGGAGTACACCGAGCGGTATGGTCGCCGCGAGCTGCAGCCAGAGGATGCGCTGCGCGCGCGCGCCCGTGCGTCGCATGGATTCCACCTCGCGGTCGATCAAGGCGTTGCTCGTATTGAGCACGTCCCGCGCCAGTTCCGACAGCACCAAGTAGCCTTCGACGAGCGCCTTCTTCTCGGCCGCCGTCTTCGGTTTGCCGAGCAACTGTTCATAGAGCCCCTGCTCCTTGTCGATCGTGCTGTTGAGCTCTTGCAGCTGCGGCTCGTCGAGCGGCTGCAGGGACAGTTCGCTCGTGTTCGCCTTGAAGTTCGCCCTCAGCCGAGCGTAGTCCTTGAGGAGCTCCTCGTCGTCGAGGATGAGATACTGGCGCACCACGCGTTCGAGCGCCGTGGTTTGCTCGACCAGGAGCCGGCTGCCGCGAGAGGCTTGCGCCGCCTGAGAAACCGCGGTCTGGCTCTGACCTGCCAGCTGCTCGACGTACACTGCAGCGTTGTAAAAAGCCACGACGAGCGGCGCCGCAACGAGCGCGAAGGCGAGCAACAGCAGGCCCAGAAACGATCGTGGATAGTAGCGCTGCGGGAAGTCGAGCCCGATTTTCATGGCCCGCTATAATGCCGCAGTTTTGCGCATCGTGAACTTGCTCTCCCGTCCCCTCTACCCGAAATGACCGGCTCTTCGCGCGTCGCCATCGTCGCCGCCGTGGCGCGTAATGGCGTCATCGGCCACCGCAACCGCATGCCCTGGCACCTGCCGGAGGACTTGAGGCGTTTCAGGCAACTTACGCTTGGTCACGCGGTGATCATGGGTCGCCGAACATTTGAATCGATTGGCGGGCCCCTTGCCGGACGGGACAACATCGTGATCACCCGGTCGCCCGATTGGACCCGCTCGGGCTGCTACGCCGCCCATTCGCTCGAAGCCGCTCTCGCAGCCGTGCGCGAGCCCAAGGACGCATTCGTCATCGGGGGCGCGCAGATCTACGCGCTCGCTCTTCCAATCGCCTCCCGCCTCTATATGACCGAGATCGAGCGCGACTTCGAGGGCGACGCTTTTTTCCCGGAGTTCGACCGGACACGATGGCACGAGGCCTCGCGCGAGTCTCGCGCTCTCGACGGGGCAGGAGGCTTCGGCTACCACTTCGTCGCGTACGATCCCCGCGCCTGACTTCGCGCCGCGTTCCGGCGTTGGGCGCGTCGGCCCTTATTCGGGCGGGCCGGCCGGCGCCGGATCCCTCTGGACGGAGTCGGGAGAATTGCGCCAAAAGGCTCGATGAGATGATCAAGCCTTCACCTTGTCGCCAACGACAACACAGTTACGCCCCGATCGCTTGGCTTGATACAGGGCAGCGTCGGCGGCGCGCAGCACCTCCTGCCCACTCTCGCCGTGATCGGGAAATATCCCGATGCCTACGGATATCGTGATGGGTCCGACTCGCCGGCCCTCGTACTCGATCTCGAGATTCTGCACCTCCCGGCGGAGCTTTTCGGCTCGCTCCCAGACCGTTGCCTGCTGGGCCGGAGCCATGACCAGGACGAACTCTTCGCCGCCATAGCGGGAGACGATATCCTCGCCCCGCGCAGCGGACAGCATGTACTGGCCTATTGCACGCAACACCGCATCCCCCGCCGCGTGGCCGAGCGTGTCGTTGAAGCGCTTGAAGTTGTCGATGTCGATCATCATCACGCCGAACGGCAGGGCGCTGCGCCGGGCTCGGCTTTCTTCCCGGCCGAGCGACTCCTCGAGGTAGCGGCGGTTATGGAGGCCGGTCAGCCCGTCATGTACGACTTGATCCTTCAAGCGGAGGTTGGCCTGCGTCAGTTCCCGCTCCGCCAATAGCCGTTTTTTGATCTCCTGGTCCAGCGCCGCTCTCACCACTTCGAGCTGCGCGTCGCGCTGGGTGATGCCACGACCCAGCTGGGCGTTCAGCCGCTCGAGATTCGCGGTGTGCCGGTGGAGCTTACGGGCGATCGGGCGCAGGAACGAGTCGATGGATTTCCCCTCCGAATGCGCCTCCACCCGGGGTGCACTCGGCCCAGAAAGAGCCGCGTCGACGACCGCGAGAAGCGTCTCGGGGTTCACGGGCTTGGCAATGAAAGACGCTCCAAAGGTGGTTGCCAAGGCCTCGGCCTCGGCCGCGATGTGAGCGGCAGCCCGAAACACGATCCGCGGCTGGACCGAGTTCGGCTCCGAGCGCAGATTGAGGACGAACTGACAACCGTCCATGCCTGACGTGAGTATGTCGATGATCACCACGTCGGGTCTTTCGGTGCGAACGATCTGGAGCCCTTCCACGCCGCTCCTAGCTTCGAGCAAACGATGCCCCCGGTCCCGGAGCAACGTCGCTACGAAGCGCAGATTGACCGGTCTGTCCTCGACGATAAGGATCGTGGCCACGAACCTCCCGATTTTCACCCGGTGCCCAAGGAACCCCCTCCGGTTCGTCCCCGACAAGGGTGTGCGAATGGGTAAATTATGCCTCCGTCATGCGTCGATTCAGGTAACGAAAATGTCACAGAAGGTGAGCCGAAAGGAGAGAATCGGGAAAGCCGTTGCAGACCCCTCCTACCGGCCCTAGGGCAAGAAACGTGGACGAGAAGTCCCCCGAACTCCCGCTGTAATCCCCCGGGGCATGTCCGGCAGACTAACGATGCCGGCTTGGCGAAACGGCTCCGCTTAGGGTCGCATCATCGCCTGCCATTGAACCACTTGAGCGCAGAGGCCTCGTCCCGAAAACTCTGGACGTTGACGCCGTGCTGGCGCCCTATCAATTCGATGTACTGATGAGAGATGCCCAGTTCCTCGGAATCTCCCAGCAGTGCGATCTTATGTGACGGATCGGTGGCGAGTCTCCTGAAGTACGCGAGAAATCCGGACCTCTCGACCGTGAAAACCGGATTCGAGGAATGCACGCAGATCAGCACGGACGACCGCTGATGCCTCATCGCGGCGCCGGCAACGATTTGCAAAAATTCCCGCGTCTCCTCCATCGTCTCACGATTGAAAAGTTCGGCCTTCAAGTACCCCGGCTCGATGGTGACTTTGTACAACATATTTACAGAGCGCCTGCTGTGTTTACTCGGCGCCGGGCCTACTCCCGCCTCGGGTAACCGGGAATTATGGTTCTCAAACTAGCCGTACAAGAAAATATTACTTCGTAGCAAAAGGAAATGAAGAATTGTGACAACGCGAATGGCCTCTACGGATCAGATTTCTCAGGCGTGTAAGGTATTTCCTGATAGGTGCTTCCCTCGAATTTATTGGACTGAAGGAGCCCTGATTTTCCGCCCCTCTCCAAAAAGTAGCGAAGCAGCTACCCACGGTCGCTAGCTCACCACAGAAAATTAACGGTTGCGCTATGGCAGACAGAATCCTAATTCGCTATGATGAAACTCTGCTTGTAAAGCACCTCCCCTCCCTCCCGGTGCGGATGCGGGCAGGCGGCCCCGGCGCTCGCCGGGGTTTTTTTTCCAGGTGCGAAATCTCTTCACCTCTCACATCACCCCAGGGGAAACGGCCGTCTTGTCGATCATCCCGCCGAGCTCGGCCTTGAGCACTTGCGCTTCCTGCTCGAGTAATGCATAGGCCGCTTGCACTTTTTCCGGATTGTTCACCAGATCGAGTTCCTCCAGTTTTCCCGCCGCTTCCTGCGCCGCAGTAGCCGAAAGGTTGCGGAACATCCCGCGCAGGGTATGGATGTCGTAGGCAAAGCGTCCGGCGTTCCCGGTTTTCATCGCCTCGCGGGCGCTCGCCATGAGCGGCTCGCATTCCTGCAGGAACAGTCGGGTAATTTCGCAGAGCAACTGCATGTCGCCGTCCACCCGATCGAGCAACGTCGCCCGATCGAGCACGATCCTTTCAGCGTGCGCCGAATTTGACCGTCCGCTGCAGGCAAGATGCAGCCGCTCGATGGCTTCGAGCAGCGTCGTCGGCTGGATAGGCTTGATCAAATAGCCGTCCATGCCCGCCTTCAGGCAGCGTTCGCGATCGCCCACCATCGCATGCGCGGTCAATGCGATGATGGGAATATACCCGCCGGTAATTTTTTCCCGGTTTCGAATTGCCGCAGTAGTTTCGATCCCGTCCATTCTGGGCATCTGCACATCCATGAGGACAAGATCGAAACGGTTGCTTTCGAGCGCCTTCAGCGCCGCAGCCCCGTTGTCCGCCGCGACCACTGTGTAACCCTCTTTCTCAAGCACGTGCTGGGCGAGCCTGCGGTTTACCGGATTGTCCTCGACCAGCAAAATATGCAGCGCCGGCTTGGTTCTTTGCGAGCGCCCCGACGCCGGCGCTGCCTGCCGAACTCCGCTGCGAGTCGGGATGCCGGACACGGAGCGGACCGCATCCAGAAGTTCCGACTGCTTGACCGGCTTGGTAAGGCAGGACAACACCTCGCTATCGAGACGGTCTCCTTTTTCCTCGCGCCGCAGGGCCGAGCCGAGCACGATCACGGACTGGACACCGAGCCGCGGGTTCTTCCGTATCTGCGCGGCGAGTTCATAGCTATCCACGCCCGGCAGAGTGCCATCCAGAAGCACGAGTCGGAACGGCGTCTTTGCCCGTTTCCCTCGTTCCAGGATTTCCGTCACGGATTCGCAGCTCTCGGCTTCCTGCGCCTCGACGTTCCATCGTTTCAGCGTGTCCACGAGGATGCGGCGGCTGACGGCATGGTCTTCCACCACCAGAGCGCGGAGCCCCTTGAAATCGATCGCCACCCGTTCGCCTTGCGCCACCGTCCGCAGGCCGAAGCGTACCGTGAAGTGAAAAATGCTTCCCTTGCCCGGCTCGCTTTCGACCCAGATCTTTCCGTTCATCATTTCCACCAGACGCTCCGAGACTGTCAGTCCCAGTCCCGTGCCCCCGTAAATACGCGTCGTCGAAGTATCGCCCTGCAGAAACGGCGCGAAGATGGCGGTCTGTTTTTCCTCGTCGATGCCGATTCCCGTGTCGCTCACGGTGAAATAACAGTTCACTTCGCCGCCATCGCCCGATTGGGACTGAACGCGCATCACCACTTCGCCGCGCTCGGTGAACTTGATTGCATTGCCCACCAGGTTGAGCACGATCTGGCCCAACCGGACCGGGTCGCCCAGCAGCGCATCGGGAGTATCGGGCCGGATCTCATAGGCGAGCTCCAAGCCCTTCCGGTGGGCCTCGAGCGCCAGCGTTTTCATGGTGTCGCCCAGGCTCTCGCGCAGGGAGAACGGGATGGTCTCGACTTCCAGCCGCCCGGCCTCGATCTTCGAGAAATCCAGAATGTCGTTGATGACCGTCAAAAGAGAGCCGCCCGAGGCCTTTACGAGGTCAAGGTACTCGCGCTGCTCCGGCGTCAGAGTCGTCTGCAAGGCGAGATCGGTCATCCCGATGATGGCGTTCATCGGAGTCCGGATTTCGTGACTCATGTTGGCCAGAAACTCCGACTTTGCCAGATTCGCCGTCTCGGCCGCCCGCTTCGCCTTGTGCAGATCCTCTTCGGCTTGCTTGCGCATCTCGATTTCTTTCCGCAGTAGGTCGTTCGCCGCGATCAGACTCGCGGTACGCTCCCGTATTTTGGCTTCAAGGCTCTCGTTGACCTTGGACAATTCCCGTTCCGCGATTTTGCGCTGGCTGACCTGTGTCGCGAGTTCTGCGTTCTTGCTGTACAAATCCACAAACACCGCCACCTTCGACTTCAGAATGTCGATGTTCACCGGCTTCAGAATGTAATCCACGGCGCCGATTTCATATCCTCTGAAAACCGATTGCGCGTCTTCGAGCACGGCAGTGAGGAAAATGATCGGGGTATGACGGGAACGCTTGAGCTTTCGGATCAGTGTGGCGGTTTCGAAACCGTCCATTTCGGGCATGCGGATGTCGAGCAGAATGAGCGCGAAATCGGTTCTGAGAATCTGTCTCAGCGCCTCCTTCCCCGACCCGACCGCCAGCACGTTGCGGTCGGGCCCGGAAAGGAGCTGCTGCATCGCAACCAGGCCATGCCGATCGTCATCGACGACGAGAATGTTAGCTTGCGATGAGCCGGACACTGCCGTCTCCGATCACTTCGCGAGCCCGACCCGCAAGAGCGACAACAGCTGTTCGATATTGACGGGCTTGGAGATGTAGTCGGAGGCGCCGGCCTCGATGCATTTCTCGCGATCCCCCTTCATCGCTTTCGCAGTCACTGCGATGATCGGAAGATTCTTGAATTCCTGCAGGCCGCGAACGATTCGCATCGTATCGTATCCGTCGAGCTCGGGCATCATGATGTCCATGAGAACCACATCGATGTCCGGATTGTTTTTCAGCGTTTCGAGCCCGTCTTTGCCGTTCTCCGCGTTGAGCACCGTTAGCCCGTACTGCTCCAAGGCTCCGGTCAAAGCGAAAATATTCCTTATGTCGTCGTCGACGATCAGCACTTTTCTGCCGGCCAGCTCCGGGGCGGTCCTGTGGATGGCGGCCAGCAGCTGGTCGCGCTGGTTCGTCGGCAGGTCGCTGACCGTCTGATGCAGGAACAGCGTCGTCTCCTCCAAAACGGCTTCGAGGGTTCGTGCGCTTTTCAGGACGGCGACCTCCGCCAGCTTTCTGAGGTCGTCACGCTCATTGCCGCTCAGGGCGTCCGCTTCATAGATCACGATCGGCAATTCGGACGTCGTTTCGGATTGAACGATCTTCTTGATGAAGTCAATTGCGCTCATATCGCGAAGCGTCGGGCCGAGCACCATGCAATCGAACTGATTTTTCTGCAGGGCATCGAGTGCCTGCTTGCCCGCGCGCACACCCGTGATCTGCACGTCCTCCCCGCGCAAGGCTTCGGTGATGCTCGCCCGCTCAGCATCGTTTCCATCGACGACGAGCAGCGTCCTGATCTCGTGCTCGATCACCCTGCGCGTCTTGGCAAGGGCTTCCTGGAGCGCTTCTTTCATCGCGGGCTTGTGCACCGCCCCCAGCGCTCCCATGTGAAGGCATTTGTGCATCCGTTCAGCCACGGAAATGACACTCACCGGGATATGCCGCGTTTCCGGATCGTGTTTCAGGAGATCCAGGACCGCCCACCCGTCCATGTCCGGAAGCTTCAAGTCCAGCGTGAGCGCGTCGGGCCCAAGTTCCTTGACTAGAGCGAGCGCCGTGTTGCCGTCCAGCGCGACTACGCCCTTGAACCCGCTTTCGCGCGCGACGTCGAGCAAAGTCGCGGCGAACTTGGCATCGTCTTCGACGATCAGGACGACGCGGTCACCAGCTTGGATGTTGTCGCGGTCGTCGCTCACCTGCGGCTCCGTGCGCACTGCGCGCGCTTTCATCGCCGGACTCAAGCTCGGTCGCTTGGCGTAAGCTGGACCGAGATTGGGCTCTTCGGCGGGTGCTCCCCCCTCGACGGGTATTTTCGGAGCTCTCGCTGCTGGACCGGCCTTGGGCTCCTCGGCGGGTGTTTTCGGTGTTCTCGCCTCGACCTCCGCCGGCTCGTGGGTAAACGGCAGGTAAAGCGTGAACGTGCTGCCTTTGCCCGGATCGCTTTCGACCCGGATCTCTCCGCCAAGCAGGCGAGTGAGCTCGCGGCTGATGGAAAGTCCCAGTCCCGTGCCGCCGTATTTGCGGCTGGTGGTTCCGTCAGCCTGCTGGAAGGCTTCGAAAATGACCTTCCTCTTGTTTTCGGGAATTCCGATCCCGGTGTCCGAGACTGCGAACGCCACCACTTTTTCCGCCGCATCCAGTTGCGGGTGTCCGGCTGTCCAGCCGGATCTCGCGAGGGAAATCCGCAGAGACACTTTGCCCTTTTCGGTAAACTTAAACGCATTCGAGAGCAGATTCTTCAGGATCTGCTGGAGCCGCTTTTCGTCGGTGTGAATCACTGCGGGCAAGCCGGGAGCCGCGTTCACCGTGAACCCCAAGCCTTTGTCCTGGGCGACCTGGCGGAAGGTCCGCTCGACATAGTCCTGCAGCCCGGAGAAACGCTCGGGAGCAATGTCGAGCGTGACGGTACCCGATTCGATCTTCGCCAGATCGAGAATATCGTTGATGAGCGAGAGAAGATCCGTGCCGGCGGCATAGATGGTCTGCGCGTAATCGATCTGTTTGGGCATGAGGTTGTTGCCTGCGTTGTCCGCGAGCAGCTTCGCCAGGATCAGCAAGCTGTTCAGCGGCGTGCGCAGCTCGTGCGACATGTTGGCCAGAAACTCGGACTTGTAACGAGAGGAGAGCGCGAGCTGCTCGGCCTTTTCCTCGAGCGCGGCCTTTGCCTGCTCGACTTCCCGATTCTTGTACTCGACCTGCTTCATCTGCTCGGAAAGCTGCTCGGCTTTTTCCTGGAGCTGATCGTTGGTGCGCTGCAGCTGCTCCTGCTGATTCTTGAGCAGCCTTTCCGAGTTCTGCAGATTCTCCGCCTGCTGCTCCAGAC
>Ga0137379_10005117_pt1 | contig 12374 bp, 7 predicted proteins | sample SagtaG_18_FD_104812 | JGI IMG/M metagenome (GOLD analysis project Ga0137379, IMG submission 104812) | Vadose zone soil microbial communities from Sagehorn Ranch, Mendocino, California, USA - Sage2_L_80_16 metaG | ecosystem: Environmental > Terrestrial > Soil > Vadose zone | place: USA...
GCGGTGACCTTGGCGAACCAGATCAAATCACTTCCTACAATAGATGACCAGGCTTGTCAAGGAGTATCTAGTACAGTCGCGAATACTCTTACGATTCTCCAAGACATGGACCGTACCATCGGCACGGGCTTCGGTCTCCTGCAGTTCGACGCCTCGAATTGCGACGTCGTTATCCAATATCTTCCGCTCCTCGGAACGTATGACTCGCTCATCTTTGCGTCTAGGTTGGTAGACCCGAACAATGTGACTTCGGTGAAAATGTTCTATGAGGACGCATTCCTGCTGTCGTCAGATTTCGTGATCATAAACGACAAAGTAGCGTACAACGTGGCATTCAAGTCGACGGGGGAGATGAACAATGCACTCAAACTGGCAAAACTAAGTGATGTCTGTGGCGACGACTGCTACCGTGCAGTCCTGAGCGGAATACACTGGACGATCAGAGTCTACATGAACCAGTTCCTCTGCCAGTTCGAAAGCTGGGCATCACAGTACGTGCAGTCGATTCCTTACATTCCTTGCTACGTATGGAGCTTGCTAAGTGAGTTTGATGATAGTTCCCGATCGAAAGCCGGAGAGCCGTAGGTGCTGGGTCGAGCGATATCGATCATGCTAGCTCCTTTGCTTTAGGCTAGAGGAGGTGGGGAGAAAACGGCTAGAAAGTCTTGGAGACGGGTCATGCCCAAGGAAGTGGTCGTCGGGGTCTCGGGTAGGACTGGTTTACCATACGCTAAAGTACGCTGGAAGAAGGGGCGGGGATAGACCACGCTCCTACCTTTCAGGGAGTTGGGCGAGTCTTCATCCAGTGCTGTGCTGAAGGCTGACTTCAGGTATGTGAAATGTACTCAGTGTTCAGCTTCTGCAGAACAACGTACTCTAAGATTATCCCCAAGTATCGTAGCTTCCCCTCCTTCAGGGCAGAAATGATTTTCCTTAGACCTTCCTTGGAGAAGCTGAATTCGAAATCGATGTTTCCGCTTCTGTGCTTAGCGTGATAACTTAGGGAGACCTCTGAAGAACCAAATCTCAAAATGACTCGGCGTTCTAGTTCTTTTTCAAAGGCCAGCCCGATTTCGAGTTTAGTTCTTTTCCTCGGGATGAGTTCAAGAACACGAACGATTCGGGCAACATCTCCCAATTCGAGGTTTGGAATGTACCCGCGGGCCCTTTCCAAGCTATGGTCCTGCTCCGCGTCGTAGAAGTCGATTCCGATTCTAGGAGGATAGAAATATGTGTACAGTCCACGCCTCTTTTTGGTGTCAATCTTCCTCACGTGAGGGACGATATGGTTCCCGTCGTCTTCGATGACCTTGTGCCAGATGATTGATTGCTCGTAATCCACCGGGATAACCAGAGGTAAAATTCCCGGTCTCCTCAGAAATATTCTGAATCGGGAAACGACACATACACACACCCCCAATGCTTGATTTCACTTTTCCTACGAAATACTGTTTCAGACCTCTTAAGAATATTAGCCCGGAGGGGGTCATCGTCTTATCTTGTCAGAAGCAGGCTGTGTCTCTCTATGGATTCCGGGACGCGCAACCAGAAGTACCGCCAAAACAACTCTGGTATCTTCTCTGATCTTCCTGACAGTTCTGGGATCTATCGGCACTGTTCTGCCTGGAATAGTTCAGGCGTTAGCACCGCTGTCATCTTCCTCCACGTTGACTCAGAAGACGGAGTGTCCGCCAACTCTTCCAAATGCCACAGCAACCTCAGCTAGTTGTTCGCCGTCAAGTTCGGGATCAAATAGTCCTCAGAGAGTGGGTGTCGATGCCGTGCCGAATCTCCATCTCCCCAAGACAGTTCTGTCGAGTGTGGATTCGTCAGTCGGCGTTGGTGGGACGGGGACCATACAGAGTTCTGCGGATAATCTTACTCTTTACAATTCACGCATGACGCTCAGGCTGCTTGGAGGTGCCTTGCCTCAAGACAGGATTCTTGGCCCTGCAGGGGCGAGAGTCCTGTCATCTTTCTGGAGCGCACAAGTCGCCGTCGGGGGCCAGTGGCTCCCGTTGCAACCGGTGTCCGGCCAGTTCCTTCTCGTAGGGACCAATTCAAGTGGAACATACGTCGAGAGAACTATGGAAGTTGTTTCCGGAAATTACACTGGAATGTTCGCGATTGTGTATAAGGCATCATCGAACGGTCCATTGAAATGGAGCCTAGCTTTTACACCGGGGGTTACCGGTCAATATCGGCTTGGCTATGAAATCCAGAACCTAACCAACTTTTTCCAGTTGTCGTCCCCTTCGAAACAGTTGCAGCTAACCTATCCTTGGGACAACTATACATTTTCTTGGAATGACGTTCCTAGTTTGTTCAATGTCACGGCGTCAATCTCAATGGGCCAGTTCATGCTATCAATCGGTCTAGGAACGTTAAGCGCTGGATCTAAGGTTCAAGTTGATCCTAGTGTCGTATCTAACAATGTTCCAGCTGGAGCCACAGCCTACACCTTCCAGAGGAAGACCTTCTATGAGCCCGAAGCTGGACGATACTGGGTCTTTTACAACACTGGAGCATCGTGTTCAAGCTGCGAGTTGAACTACACTAGTTCCTCCGATGGAGCGAACTGGTCTACACCGCTGAATGTTCCAAATGGACCAGGAGGTTCAGCGAGTGCTGGAGTCGAAATGCCTAGCATCTTCTATTCAGGACAGACGGTATTGGTAGCATGGGGATCAGAATCATACCAGTCAACCAACTACGCGTACGTAAACTTCCTTCTCGGGACAATCTCCGGAGCAAGTATTACTTGGGGAGCGCTACAGCAGATTTCGCCACATGCTTACCACATATGCGGCACTCCATCGGATTGGGGAATACGTTACGTAAATGGTGTCATTCTGCCGACTGGTAATCTCGCCTTTTCCTTCAATTACTTTGTTCAGGAATTTTGGTGCTATCATGAAAGCGACATACAAGTCACCCTTGTGAATGGTGGGGTGGTCACTGGACCGTATCAACTCGACGGAATATGGGGGACCTGCGATACTTGCGGCCCAAGATACGACCTGAGTGATCAAGACAGGTCGATTATTCTACCATATGATGGCCAGGGACGGGCGCTGGTCATCTACCAGTACTGCGGTGGTATAATCTACCCCTGTGCGCCCTCGTTGCGGTCAAGATTGGTGGATTCGAAAGGAAACCTTGGACAGACACTAACTATCGAACAGTCTATGGCGGGCACCGATGAGTTCTCTGCCGTTCAAGATTCGGACTACGGCGCATATTGTGTCTACAAGATGACTGACGGTACAGTTTCATATGATTATGAGCTTCCATCAGGCACATCATGGACGTCGCCGATCCGCGACATGTTCTCGGGCCAAGTAGGTTACCCTAGCATTACGGTAGACAACTCGGCCGCCACCGTATACGTTCTAGGTATTGTTGCAGGGGGTTCAATAGTTATGAAGAGCAAGTCCTTGTCCCGGAGCTGGACGGACTCCTCTCCCGTTTACCCGGTCACGCAGCGGAACAGCCCCGCGTCTCTCTCGTCCAACGCAATCTCCGCCAGTGACACAAGTTCTAGCGCAATAGAGCTCATTTGGACAGAGGGGAGCTCATCTCCCTACAGCGTCTTGTTTGCCTCCATTCCCATTCAGACAGTCTGGTCTCCTTACTCTTCTCCACCGGATCCTTGGAATGGAAACGGTCTGGCTCCTTACGGTCAGTACTTCGCAAACTTGGGAGAATCTGTCTCATCCAGTACGGGAATGCTTACCGTCAAACAGACTGATCTGAGCGTTTCAGGACGTGGGCTGAGCCTGGATATTACCAGGGTCTACGCTGAACCGTACTCCTTCCTCGCCAACACTCCTTACAATTATGAGAGCTATCCGTGGGTTCCTATGGGCAATGGGTGGCAGCTCAACTTTCCTTGGCTGAACAACACGAACGATCCTCTTTACATTCACTTGTGGGATGGGGAGGGGTATCGTATTCCTTCAGGCTTTTGGTCGGGTTTCACGGCGACCTTTGAGAATCATCAGGGAGACAGCTTCCGTTTGGTGAGAAACCTTGACGGCAGCATGAACCTATATGAGAAGTCTGGAACATCATACTACTTCAACACAACGAGCCACAGGCTCGCTACGATTACAGATTCTACAGGTAATAACACGATTACGTTCAGCTATAACAGTAACACGATCTCATGCATTACGGACACCGTTAATCGAGCTTTCACTTTTTCCTATTCAAATGGGCTGCTTCAAGCGATCAATCAGATCACTGGAACATGTGCTAGCCAAGGCAATATTGTTAGGACGATCAACTATGCTTATAGTGGTCAGAGTCTCACTTCAGTGACGGACCCTGCGAGGCGAGTTACAGCCTATGCTTACAACGCAACGGGAGGGTCAGTTGCGTCTTGGCTTCTTTCCCGTGTCAGGTATCCGACATCTTGGCTGACCAACTATACTTACCTCGCCGTCCTATTGGGAACTCAAGCTTACACGTACAGGGTCAACCTCCAGAAGATTGCCCCCTCGCCGAGTTCCCCGGTACGACAGTTTGCCTACGTTTACAGTAATCCGGTTGGAGACCAAATTACCGGCTCAACAGTTACGACCTACAATGGAACCCAGATCCAAAGCTACACAAACTACGCGTTTTCGTTCGCCGGCGATACGATGAACACAACAGACTCAAATCACAACCTTCTTCGTGGAATCCAGCAGATATTCGGCGTAAACGGTCAAATTCCGAGGGAGATCGTCCTCGTCAGTGACGGTCAGGGCCATATTGGAAGCGTTACGAACTACTACCGGTACGATCTCTGGGGGAACCGGATCTACAGTCGTCAGACGATCAACAATTCTACAGGTGCTTATCATCAAAGCTTCAACAGCTACTACAACGACGGAGAACCACCCGGCTTCTACGCGTTCCAGGACAGTTTCAGCCAGAACCAGGGAACTGGGCCTGACAATTCTTGGAATGCTACTAGTGGGTACTGGATGGTGAATAACGGCGTTTACAATGGAACTGAGACCAGTGGTGGCTTGGAAAGCATGGTTTCTTCGAGCAGCATCGCCAGTGCAGACCTCTCATTGCAGTCACGTGTTTACGCTGTCAGACAGATCAACGTGACTGCAGGGGTTCTGCCGAGGCTCGGCATCTTTGCACATTATACCGGGGGCAAGTACAAGTGGGCTCTCGACCTTACCAACGAGTCTCCTTCCGGAACTTTTCTTGAGCTTCACGATGAATGGTACCAATGGCTCGGAGTCAATGGTCAGCCGTTTGCGAAGACGTCCTGCCCCTTGATAACCGGTGCCTGGTATACCTTCAACATGACAGTTCACGGGTCCTTCGTCAGCGGCTGGGCTAGCACACAAGGCCAGGCAACTTGCTATGTAAGCGGAGTCTTCGCGGCGTCTAGCCCCGCAGCTAGCGGAAATAGGTTCGGATTGTCAGCTGGTGGATATTCCGCTCTATTCGATGATGTCCAAGCTGCCACTGTCACTCCAATGATCACAGGAACGGGTTTCTCAAACGCGTTCTTCCAGAACGGCGCGCCTGGACCCGTGGGCTTGAACACTTGGCTGGCAACCACCAAGCCGCCCAATGCCGGGTGGAACACTACAGCCAATTGGCTACCCGCCACCGAGTGGAGCCAAGCCTACCCGGTCCAGAACTATGGAGGACCGTACTGGAATAGTGGAGTGAACGGATGGACAGACAACAACGCGCAGTGGATCTGGTCAAGCAAGAACGCAAATTACTCTGCCTCAGCAGATCCTGTTTGGTTCAGAAGAGTCTTCAGAGTTAGTACAGCAACGACACTCAGCATCCAGGTTACTGCTGATAACTCGTTTGTCTTGTACGTAGACGGAGTGCGTTGCGCCGTCCAGACGGATGGCAACTGGGCCAACCCACGGTCATGTACCACGCAAACTCTCCAGCCAGGTGTCTATCACCTCTTGGCGGCGAACGTGACCAATCCGGACGGGCAGTCACCCAGTCAGCCGAATCCTGACCCTGCCGGTTTCTTGCTAACAGCCAATGCCAACAGCCAAGTTGTTTTCCGTACTGACGGGATTGCCGGGGCAAACATAATCTCGCTAGCTGGATCTGCTCAGCTCCAAAACGGACCAGCTAGTCAGCCGAAAGAAACGTACTACAGCTACTATTCTTGGGGGGGTGTTAACCAGACACAGAGTCGTTACGATCCGCCTGCCGGGCAAGGAAGTCCGAATCCATTGGCTCTGGACGGCTCGGCCTCGAATGGTTGCAGCAACTCCTACAGTTCATGTTCTGCCACACTCACCACCTCCCACGCAAGCGACATCATAATTGCCTACGCTTCCGAAAGTCTCAATCAACAAACCACCGCGTGTTCCTTCTCCATCACCGACACGGCGGGCTTGTCTTGGATGAGCAGGGGTCCGAGCGTGATCGGAAGGGGTGGCCGGGACCAGTTGCAAGAATTCTGGGCGAGAAGCCCCAACGCGCTAGTCTCCGATGTTGTTACGGAAACAATCACGGGGTGCGGAAACAACTACAACGGTGTTCAAGTCTTCGGTATCACCGGCGCCAACTTCAACAATCCATTCGACCCCACGTTTGGACTGCCAGCAAATGCGACCGGTACCGGTTACGGGACATTGGTGGCGCTCTCCGCCAGCAATCCTAACGACATCATAATTGCCGGGGTCCAGCACGGGGCACTGGTTCCGACACCTGGGACAGGGTTTACCACCATAACATCGTATGCGGGCGTGGGCATAGCATCAGAGTACAAGACCGTCTCGACCACGTTGTCTAATTTCAACGTCACATTTGGCGACACCGCATCTGCATCATGGGAAGAGATAGCCGACGCGGTGCAGTCCAGCCCTACAACGCAATGGCGTACATCGAGCAGAACCTATGACGTCTACGGCAACCCCAAGACATCGACTGATCCTAGTGGCAACGTGACATCGTACGGTTATTCCGCCAGGTATCAGTCTGCCTACCTGACCAGCCTGAACCAGACCCTTGTCCCAAGTGGAACCCTGATCTCTAACCGGTACGGCTACAATTTCACAACGGGAACAGTGCTCTCAACCGTGAACCCGAACGGATACAACGCCACCTACAAATACGACATCCTAGGTCGAACCGCAAGAGGCACCTATCCGAACAATGACTTCGTGTCTTACACTTACAACGACGTCGCCAACTACGTCAACATTACCAACGAGAACGGCTGGTTGACCCAGCACCAATACGATGGACTGGGACGGCTCTCCATGGTGGAGAAGTTTCTTAACGGCAAACCATACTCCAATGCTACCAGCACCTACAACTGGCAGGACAAGACCCTCACGACCAGAGACCCGGTCGGTAACACGTACTACTACTCCTACGACCCTCTCGGTAGAATAACTAACTCGACGACACCCGATCGTAAGAGCGTGCTTCAATCCTACAACGACCTGTTAGCATGGGTTCGAACAACCGATCAGGATGGTAATTATCGTTGTAACTACTACGACCGTCTTGGAAGACTCATCAGCGTGGTTGAATATGCGGATTCCAGCTGTAATCCAAGGACTCTGAACGGCAACAACTACGTGACGAATTACTATTACAACGAGGTCGGGAACCTGGGAAAGGTCACAAACGCGGCGACGAAATCGACCACGTACTCGTATGACAATCTCAACAGGCTGACCACCACAGGCTATCCCGATGGAACATCTGAAACCTACTTCTACGACAATAACGGCAACGTCGTCAAGAAGGTCGACAGGGCGAGCGTCAAGACTTTAGCATCGTATGATTCGATGAATCGACCTAGCACCGTCACATATTGCGGAACAACCATAACCGGCGCGAGTTATGTCTACGACAAGAACGGCAACCCACTCCAAGCCTTAAACGAGAACGCCACCATGACCTACATCTACGATTCTAGAAACAGGGTCCTTAACGAAACCTACGCGGTCAACCCGGCAACTCGAACCGTTGTGGACCTCGGTTGCTCTGGAAGCGGTGGAAGCATGACCCGCACCGGAGGCGTGGCCAAGACCTACATGGTAGGCACCACCTACAATGGCGAACTGGTCAACACAATCGCCTACCCGACGATATACGCGTGGAATCCCGATATCACCATCAAGTACTCATATGATGGCCTCGGAAGGATCCTCAACGTTCAGAACGTATCAACAAGCCTCTACTTTGCCCAGCTCACCTACAGCAAGGCAGACCAGGTGGTGGGCGTTCAGTATGGAAACGGTCCCATTGCGAACTACACCTACGATACGCTCTCCCGGCCCAACACCATCACCCTGAAGAACCCTGGTACAAATAATGTGATGATGTCTCTGACCTACAGCTACAACAACACCGGAACAGTCTCCAGCCTTGTCGGCCAGGTCAACAGTGCCACACTCAACGAGCAGTACAAGTACGACCCATTACAGCGTCTCGTCAACTCCACAGTAACAAACGGCGGTGGCAAGACAACCTTCTGGTACCAGTACGATAACATCGGGAACATGATGGCACAGAGCGTCAACGGAACCGCCACAAATTACACTTACAACCAGGCAAACAACGAGCTGGTCAGCTTCTCTTCACTAGGCACATCCACGGCATATGCCTACGACCAAGATGGAAACCTGTTGAACAAGAACGTGACAACTACCGGCACGGTCAGATGGTACTATACCTGGGACCCAGCCGGCGACCTTCTCAAGGTAACCAACAGCACAGGCCAGGCGTTGTACGCCTACGACGGAGGCGGACGGAGCGTCGAGGCTGTTGAGAGCGGGGCAGTATGGTACTTTGCATACGCCGGAACAGAGGTACTCTACAAGAATCGCTTGAACACGTACAACTGCGCTTACATCTTCGCCTCGGGGCTCAGAATAGCCAACTTTGCAAACGGCTCAACCTACTACTATCACCCTGACGCGCTTGGAAGCATACGCATGATTACCTACCCGAACGCGGCAGTCGCGTACACGAACGGCTATCAGCCCTACGGCCGATACACAGGCACTCTAACAGGCAACCTCGGCAAATGGGCCATAGACAAGTTCGACGGCAAACCCTACAGCTCCGCGACAGGTTTGTACTATTACTTCCACAGATGGTATGATCCTTCCATTGGTAGGTTCGTTAGCCAAGACTCGTATCCGGGTCATCGTTCTGATCCTCAGAGCCTGAACCCGTACCTCTATGTCGAGAATAGTCCGACCACCTACAGTGACTCAACCGGCCAGTGTCCGTGGTGCATCGCGGCCCTGATCGGGGCCGCTGGCGGCGCGATTATCGGATATGGCTTATGCGTCGCCAACGGTGGAGGATGGACGAGCTCAGAATGTGGCAAGGCCGCGCTTGAGGGCGCCATAGTAGGGGGCGTGATAGGTCTCACCCTTGGACTGGGCGCAGTGGCAATGCCGGAAGAACAGCAAGCTGCAGACCAGCTGGTAAACACATCAGACTTCTGGGCGAACACTGAATCCACCACAACTACGACCGTGATAACCACGGATGCAACCTCTTCAATTGCTACCACCGCAACCCCAGCAATTACATCCACATCATCAGATGCTTCTCTCACAAGCGAGCTCACCGATAATGCACTCGCAGTTCGTGGTGGACTCAATACAGCTCAGAGTTTGGACGATGCTTTGGCGCGGGGCGGAATTTCCGCTAACTCTGCCCCCGGGATGACTGTCAAGCAGTTGTCGGAGGGCCTGCCGCATAACTACGTTGGAGTCACTACGGTCGGGGACATTAGAGCGATTGGTGGTGAGGTTGTCGGTGCACCTACTGCAACGAATCCCTTTCACGCAATACTCGTTCCTGGTCCTGGGGGGACGCAAGAGTTAAGTGAATTGTTTCAGATATTGCGTAACCCATGGAAGATCCCGGGATGATTCGGATTTACGCGGACTTCAACGCAATCGATGGTAACAAACTTCCCCTCATCTTCAAAGGCTCCATTAGAGACATCCAGAGACAAAATGTTGACCTCCGCGAGGGGATGCGCATTATTGTCTACGATGATGGGTACGAGGCCGAGGCCATAGTGGAGAAGGTTCGAGGGGAGTGGTATGCACATGTCGTCGAAGGCACTGGTCGGACGACGATATGACATGGCCGTTTAATCGATGATGACTATCGCATGCTTGTTGCTTGGCAAAATCTGAGAGCTGTTCGCTAGGGAGCCCCAGAATGTGTCGCGAGAGGAAGTCGATCTGCCCGAATGCATCTGGCCGTATCTGATCCTCAAGCACGGTCAACTTTGCTTCAATGACAAGTTGTCTGTGGAAGCGACTTCTAGAAGAGCAAGCGCCTGACTGTAATTGACAATTTCCGCATTTCGTGGAGTGAGTTCTTCAAAGTTTAGCTTGATGGACGGGTACGCTCTTCGGTAATGATCGCGCAATTGTTCGACATCTCTGTCGGTGTTTTGTTTGGGGACGGTCCCAGCGAAATACCCCTCGATGACCATCTTCTTCTCATATCGATGTTTGCATCGTCCAAGGCGTTCTCGAAGTATTTTTCTCAATCCGTGACAGCTCTGAATCTCAGGGTCCAATCTAGCCTTTTTGCTGGCCTATGGATCGCTGCCCAGACGCCATTGTAACTCCTCTGGATCAAAGACAGTTGGCTCTCTTCCCCTGACCGATTTCCTCGAAAAAACCGAGTATGTGCTCGTGACTTACTACGATCACCGGTTAAAAATACTCGCAAAGGAAAATGTGGTAGGGCTTGAGCGTGCGGTGCAACGCGTGGCTTTGATGCTTGGGCTTCCTCTTCCCATGAACCCGAGTTAGAAATTCATCGGTAAGATCTTTTCTTTTCTACGGTAGTAGGAATGATTTCGATACCCCAAAAGACCAGATTCTACACTTGGAAATGAAGAAGCCTCCACGCATCTTCAGAATGGGGCATCTGATCATCAGGTTATCTTGAGGCGAAAGTCAAGGTCAAAGTAGGTAAGAACAAGGAGTATGAGTTATTGAAAACTCTAATGAGGATTTTCAATCCGGAAGTTCTGAAGGCCGATTAGGAGCAACGCTTCCTTGCACGTAGAGAATTACGGCCGTGGCGGTTCAACTTCCACTATGAGATAAGGCCGATTTCGAAATCGTTATCGTGAAATTTCGATATTCTTAGCACAAAGTCGTGAGGGTTCACGTGTCTCGCCCGGGCTATTCGAACTCGTCCGTCGAGACGCATCGAGATTGAACCAATTTGGGACCTAGTCCCAGCATCGACTGTATGACTGCAGAACAAGAGAAGGATGCGTGGTCGGGACAATCGAGTCTCAAGCTGTTTCCAAAAAAAGAGGGGTTGGCAGTCTCAATGTTTACTGGGCCTATGTCTTTCACCGTTGGCGGTCCGAATCTCACCCGGCCCACCATACTCGCGGTGGACCAGCGGAGGCCCGGGAAACGCGAGGCTGCGTTGGGGTTTGGCTTAGTGTCTGTTATGCTGGTGCAGTAGTTGGCGCTAGTGTAGCAGGGTCGTTGTGACAAATGCAAGAACCTGTGTTGATAGCTGCGGTAATAACGGCCGTCCTTTTTTTAGCGGTCTCTCTTGGATATTTAGTGGCTAAGAAAGCAATGTGGCTCGGAATTTCATACACTGGATCAGGGACATTCTTGGCCCTACTTTTAACCGTGAATTATTTTGTAGAGATTCCGTGGCCTTTTTTTGCGGCAGGTTTTGCGTCTACGCTCGCTTCCGGTTTGCTGGGAGCGTTCGAGATTGCCCGAAAGACCCGAGAGGTCGCATGAAGATCACCACTGGGGGCACCATTTCACAACTGGTATCATGCGGGACAGTGTGTGACCGCTCATCGCTCTTGGCCATGTTAGTCAGTCACCTTGTGGCCAGGACAACGGAAACCTCACCTGTCTCTCCTGTCCCACGTCTCCGCAGTTGAAATTCAAATGAACGTATGCGGGATCCATGTTTCAGCTCATTTCGGTCTAGCCAAAAGTGTACGTGTAGAGACGGAGGTCATCAGAATTTGTAACTAGCTTGAGCTCATGAATCTCAAAGGCCTTAGTACGAACGATGTCGTAAAGCCTGTTCTCAGCAACGACAAGATAACCGCCCGTCGAATCCCACTGAATATCTGCGCCAGCCTTCCCCTTTTCTATCGGCTTGCCATCAAGCTCAACGTCAACTCTAACCCGTTTCATGTCTGACACTCCCAGGACAGCGTTGGCGTTGCGAGCACCATACTTCAATAGAATGTAGCCAGACTCAGTAGTTGCGTGCATGACATACTCGGGGAACTGCGTCCAATCTCAACTCAAATATGGCGTGTCTCGCGAATGCTACCCCGGGTCGCTATAGCGAGTGCTGCTTCCAGGCACGCAGACTTGCCCGTTTCCAAA
>Ga0137379_10005128_pt1 | contig 12365 bp, 16 predicted proteins | sample SagtaG_18_FD_104812 | JGI IMG/M metagenome (GOLD analysis project Ga0137379, IMG submission 104812) | Vadose zone soil microbial communities from Sagehorn Ranch, Mendocino, California, USA - Sage2_L_80_16 metaG | ecosystem: Environmental > Terrestrial > Soil > Vadose zone | place: USA...
CGATGGCGACGGTCTGGGAGGCGGCGGTGCTCGCCGCCGCCGGTTTCGACGATCTGTTCGTCGTCAATACCGTCGCGCATCCGGACAAGATCCGGCTGCTCGCCGAGCTCGCCAGGGACCACAGGGTCCTGGTCGCGGTCGACGAGGCAGCGGCCGCGGCGGCGCAGTCCGCGGCCGCGGTCCGGGCGGGCTCGACGGTCGGCATCTTCGTCGAGGTCGACACCGGCATGAACCGGTGCGGCGTCGACACGGCGCAGGAAGCGCTGGCGCTGGCCCGCCAGGTGAGCGAGTTGCCAGGGTTGCGGTTTGAGGGGATCACCGGCTACGAGGGCCACTGCACGCTGACGCCAGAGGAAGACCTTCGGCACCAGAAGCAGCAGCAGGCGATGAAGCACTTCACCGGCGTCGCCGACCTGCTCGAGGCGAACGGGATCGCCTGCCCGATACGGTCGGCGGGCGGCATCGCGACCTGGCACTGGACGGCGGCGTACCCGGGTATCACCGAGATCCAGGCCGGCTCGTACGTCGTGATGGACAACTTCCACGGCCGGATGATGCCGGGCTTCGAGCACTCGCTGACGATCCAGGCATCGGTGATCAGCAGGCAGAGTAAGCAGGTCATCGTGGACGTGGGCAACAAGTCTGTCGCCGATCCCTACAACGTGACGATCGTCGGCCATGACCTCGCGGTGTTCAGGTCTGACGAGGAACACGGCATCTTCGCCGCGCCAGACGGCTCGCTGCTGCAGGTGGGGGACTGCGTCACGCTCGTGCCCGGGTACTCGCCGAGCACGGTCAACTGCTACGACGCGTTCCACGTCGTGCAGGACGACGTCGTCGTCGATATCTGGCCGATTATCCCGCGCGGCCCCGGCCACCATGGGCTCGCGCCCGGTGCGGGGCGGGCACAAGCGGCCGCCTAGACGACCTATTCCGGGGCGCGAAGGCGGGTGTCCTAGGCCTCGCTTACCCGTCTTAGCCCTCGCTTGCCCGCCTAGGCCCTGGAGCGGCCCCGCAGATAAGGAATTCGCACGATGCGGCGGCGCAGGTCTTAGCCGTAATTTCGATCACATGATTCCATACCAGTCCTACCAGCTCTACCAGGCGGGGCGGCCCATGACCGCCGCCGAGACGCGGCGGGCCGACGAGCAGCTCGGCCACATGGCCGAGAGCGTCTCCTGGCTGTGGCATCGGGCGACCCGGCCCGTAGCCCGGCTCAGGGGTGCCTCACGGTAAGACCCGCAGCCTGGAAGGCGAAGGCGACGCCCTCGGGGGTATGCGCGAAGACGTTGCCCAGCAGGATGTCGGCGCAGGTCGCCAGGTCATCCGCGGCGACGAAGACCGGCACAGGGCCCGCGGCCACCTCGACCGTCATCTGGCGGTCCTGGTCTTCGGCGAGCGGCCACCAGAACGCCGCCCGTTCGGCCACCACCAGGGCCGCGTCACACATCACTTGCACACCGCCCCCACCCGGCCGCCGCGCCTCGCGGATGATCTCGCTGACGGTCCGCTCCACCGAACCGACGTCGGCGAGCAGGCGGACCGGGCGAGCTGGTCCGCGACCAGGACGCTGAGAATCAGCAGGAGCAGGCCGACCCCGCCGAGCAGCAGCCAGGCCCTGGTCACCCCGTGCCGCAGCACCGAATCGGGCACGAAGGCGCGGATCACGGCGGAGCCGTCCGCCAAGCCCTCAACGGCCACGAGGACCTGCTCCCCGCCCGGCGCCTGAGCCGAGAAGCTGCGCCCGTTGCGGGCCAGCCTGACCGCCGAGACGGGCGCGGGCTGGCCGAGTTCGGCGCCGGACGGCAGGAAGACGGTGACCGGGGTCTGAGTCTGCGCGTTCACCTGGTCCACGGTGAGCTGCAGGCTGTCGGCCGGCAGCGTAGTGACCAGCGGGGCCAGCGACTGGACCACGGCAGTCGCCGCGCTCACCGCGCGGTCGGCCGCCAGGGTGCGCAGCACTAGCGCGAGCGGGACCAGGAAGGACACCAGGACCAGCGAACTGCCGGCCTGGGCGCCGGCCTGGGCGCCGGCCTGGGGCGTGGGCCTGGCGGTGCCCTGGCCGCCGGCCGACGCGGTCGCCCGCGCCCGCTTGGCCCGGGGATTTGCCGAGGAGGAGGCGGACGCCGAGGCCGGGGGAGAGGTCGTCGCGGCCGGTGCCGCCCCGCTGTCGCCGGCCGTGGTCTGGGCCGGTGCGGTCCGGGCGAACAGGGTCGCGAGGCCGACCGCGGTGACCGCGCTCAGCTGGGTGGCCCGCCACGTCAGGCGGGAAAGATGGCGCAGTCCCGTCGCGCGCGTCGCGCCCGGCTGCTCGCCGGGGAACTCAGTTGTCTCACGCATAACTCGTGATCCCAGCAGGACCTGGGTTAAGGGTCTGCCAAGAAATGCTCAAGAAGCAGTTGCCTGGCGGGGAAACCAGGCCCGTTCGGAGGAAAAGACCTGACCGGACCGATGCCCGGCCCGATGTGCCGGCTCAGCGGCCGGCCCACACGGGCGGCCGTTTGTCGCGGAACGCGGCCGGCCCTTCCTGCGCGTCCGCGCTGTGGTACACGGGCTCCCATATCCGCTCCGCCTGGTCGAAGAGATCGGGCCGGGACAGGTACGCCGTGCGCTTGGCGGCGAGCACGGACAGCGGGGCGTTCGCGGCGATCCCCTCGGCCACCTGCTGCGCCCGAGAGCGCAGGTCCGCGAGCGGCACCACCTCGTTGACCAGCCCGATCTCGTACCCGCGCTGCGCGGAGAGCGGGTCGCCGGTGAGCAGTATCTGCAGCGCGATCCGCGGCGGGACGAGCCAGGACAGCGGCGCGGCCCACGGGGCGCCCCGGCCCACCTTCACCTCGCTGATCGCGAACGTCGCGGTGTCGGCGGCGATGCACAGGTCGCAGCATTGGGCGAGCAGAAACCCGCCGGCCCAGGCGACGCCGTTCACCGCGGCGATCGTCGGCTTGGGAACGTCGATGTTGCGGCCGAACTGGGGGCGAAGTCCGGCGGCGGCACCGTCAGGGCCGTCTCGGCCATCTCCTTGAGGTCACCGCCGGCGCAGAACGCCTTCTCCCCGGCGCCGGTGAGCACCAGGACCTTGGCGGTGTCGTCGTCGTTGAAGCGCCGGATGCCGGCCCACAGGCCCGCCCGCACGGCCGCGTTGAGCGCGTTGCGGGCTTCCGGCCGCTCGATGGTGAGCCAGGCGACGCCGTTGGTCACCCGGTAGCTGACCGCATCCGTCATGGCTGTACTCCATTGGCTCGCGCAGTGGCTTCCCGGCCGTGGCTTCCCAGCGGCGGCTTCCCAAGGCGGCTGGCCGGGCTCGTACAGTAGCACATTAGTGAACCGTCAATCACTAGCGCTCCTGGCCGGCTTCGAGACCCTCCTCAAGTACAAGCTGCGTGCCGAGCACGCCGATCACTACCGCGACGCCGGCCGGTAAATCCGGGCCGTTCTGAGCCAGCGGCCGTACGGTCGCGCCGCGGCACCTGGCATGCTGGTCCCGTGAAGGATGAGCCGCCGCAGCCGCAGGGCCGGCTGGCGCGCCTGTGGAAGGCGGCCGACCGGCGCAACGTCCCGCTGCGGACGATCGTGGTCACGGTCCTGGTGGTGGCGGTCGCCTACCTGGCCGGCCAGATGATCTACCGGCTGCGCGACATCCTGCTGCTGATCGTGGTCGCGGGGTTCGTCGCGCTGCTGCTCAACCCGAGCGTGGTCCTGCTGCAGCGGCGGCTGTTCCGGCGCCGGGGCGCCGCCGTCGCGATCGTCAGCCTCCTGGCGGCGCTGGTCTTCGTCGGCCTGGCCGTGGCGTTCGGCACCCCGCTGGTGACCGGGATCACCAGCCTGGCCAACCATCTGCCGACCTACGTGGCCGACGCGCAGCATAACAAGGGCTGGATCGGCCACCTGGTGACCAAATACCACATCCAGAACTGGGTCCAGCGGAACACGCCCAAGCTGGTGAGCTACGCCCAGTCGCTCAGCAAGCCCGCCCTGACGATCGGCAAGGGTGCCCTCTCCCTGGTCATCGAGCTCGCCACGATCTTCATCCTGGTCCTCCTGCTGCTGCTCGAGGGCCCGAAGATGCGGCGCTGGATCCTGGGCCAGATGACGCCGGCCCGGGCCGGCGCGGTCACCCGGCTGTCAGCCGAAGTGAACCGGGCCGTTGCCGGGTACATGCTGGGCAACCTGCTCACCTCGCTCATCGCCGGGATCGTGGTGTTCGTGACGCTGATGACCCTCGGCGTGCCGTACCCGCTCCTGTGGGGGCTGTGGGTCGCCCTGGTGGACTTCCTGCCCATGATCGGCGGGGCGCTGGCCGGCATCCCCACCGTGCTGTTCGCCTTCACCCACTCATTCACCGCGGGCGTCGTCACCCTGGTGGTCTTTCTCGTCTACACCCAGACCGAGAACCACATCCTGAACCCGGTGATCATGAGCAAGACGGTGAAGATCAACCCGCTGCTGGTCCTGATCGCGGTCCTGGTCGGCGCCTCGCTCGGCAGCCTGGTCGGCGGCCTGTTCGGCGGTTTCGTCGCGGCGCTGCTGGCCATCCCCCTGGCCGGCGCGCTGCAGGTGCTGGTCAGGGAGGCCTGGCAGGCCACCGCCCCGCCCCAGGTTCCGCCGTCCGAGCCGCAGGATCCGGCCGTTCCCGCGGGTCAGCTCTTCCCTGTTCCGCCCGATACGCGGGAGCATGGCCCTTAAGCCGCCGCACCGTTAAGCCGCAGCAACGCGTCTTAGGAGGACCTGACATGGCAACCAAGTCAGTCCTGGGCATCGTGCTCGCCGGGGGCGCCGGAACCCGTCTCAGCCCGCTGACCGCGGATAGGGCGAAACCTGCCGTCCCGTTCGGCGGCCTCTACCGGCTCATCGACTTCGCGCTGTCCAACCTGGCCAACGGCGGCATCCGCAAGATCTGCGTCCTCACCCAGTACAAGAGCCACAGCCTGGACCGCCACATCTCCACCACGTGGCGAATGAGTTCCCTGCTCGGCAACTACGTGACGCCGGTCCCGGCGCAGCAGCGGCTGGGACCGCACTGGTACACCGGCTCGGCCGACGCCATCTTCCAGTCGATGAACCTGATCAACGACGAGCAGCCGGACATCGTGATCGTCTTCGGCGCGGATCACGTGTACCGGATGGACCCGCAGCAGATGATCGATCACCACGTGAGCCACGGGGCGGGGGTGACGGTGGCCGCGATCCCGGTGCCCCGGGAGGAGGCCTCCGCGTTCGGCATCGTCAGCGTCGCGCCGGACGGCCGGACGATCGACGCGTTCCTGGAGAAGCCCGCCGACCCGCCGTCCATGCCGGGCAATCCGGACATGAGCTACTCGTCCATGGGCAATTACGTGTTCGACACCGACGTGCTGGTCGACGCGCTGCGCAAGGACGCCGACGACGACTCGAGCCGGCACGACATCGGGGGCAACATCATCCCGAACCTGGTACAGAACGGCGGCGCGCAAGCGTACGACTTCAGCCTCAACGAGGTCCCGGGCGCGACCAGGCGGGACGCGGGCTACTGGCGCGACGTCGGCTCGCTCGACGCTTACTTCGACGCCCAGATGGACCTGTGCGCGGTGGAGCCGATCTTCAACCTGTACAACGACCAGTGGCCGATCCTGACCTACGTGCCGTCGCTGCCGCCGGCCAAGTTCGTGCACGAGGCGGGCGACCGGATCGGGCGGGCGATCGACAGCATGGTCAGCCCGGGCGTCGTGATCTCCGGCGGCCTGGTTCGCCAGTCCGTGCTCTCGCCCGGCGTACGGGTGAACAGCTGGGCCACCGTCGAGCGGTCGGTGCTCCTGCACAACACCAAGATCGGACGGCACGCCGTGGTCAGGAACGCGATCATCGACAAGAACGTCGTCGTGCCGGAATGGGCGCAGGTCGGCGTGGACAAGGAGCACGACAGGGCGCGCGGCTTCGTGGTCTCGGCCGGCGGTATCACCGTGGTGGGCAAGGGCCAGGAGGTCAGCCCGTGACGGGGCAGCTCCGGGTTGCGCTGCTGACCCGCGAGTACCCGCCCGAGGTGTACGGCGGAGCGGGCGTGCACGTCACCTACCTGGCGCGCGAGCTGGCGTCACTGGTGGACCTCACCGTGCACTGCCAGGGCGCGGACCGCCCGGACGCGGTCGCGCACCGGCCCTGGGAGCTGCTGGCCGACGCCAACCAGGCGCTGCGCGTGGTGTCGACCGACCTGTCCATGGCCGCCGCCGTGGGATCGGCGCAGCTGGTCCACTCGCACACCTGGTACGCGAACCTGGCCGGCCACCTGGCGGCCATGCTCTACGACATCCCGCACGTGGTCACGATGCACTCGCTCGAGGTCCTGCGGCCGTGGAAGGCCGAGCAGCTGGGCGGCGGTTACGCGGTTTCTTCCTGGTGCGAGCGGGTGTCGGCGACCTCAGCCGCCGCCGTGGTGGCGGTCTCGGAAGGCATGCGGGCCGACGTCCTGAAGGCTTACCCCGAAATTTCTCCCGAACGGGTCCTGGTGATTCGCAACGGCATAGACACGAGCGAGTACCGGCCGGACCCGAACACGGATGTGCTCCGGCGCTACGGCATCGACCAGGCACGCCCCTACGTGATCTTCGTCGGCCGGATCACCCGGCAGAAGGGCGTGCCCGTCCTGCTCCGCGCGGCCTCCAGCCTGATCCCCGAGGCGCAGCTGGTTCTGCTCGCCGGGGCCGCCGACACGCCCGAGCAGCTGGCCGAGGTGACCGAGCTGGTGGACGGCCTGCGCGCGACCAGGTCGGGGGTCTGCTGGATTCCGGAGATGCTGCCCAAGCCCGAGGTCATCCAGCTGCTCACGCACGCCACGGTGTTCGCCATCCCGTCCATCTACGAGCCGCTCGGCATCGTGAACCTGGAGGCTATGGCGTGCGGGACCGCGGTGGTGGGATCGCGGACCGGCGGGATTCCCGAGGTGGTCGCCGAGGGCGAGACGGGGCTGCTGGTGCCGCCGGGCGAACCCGAACCCCTCGCGGACGCCCTGAACGTCCTGCTGCGCGACCCCGAGAGGGCCCGGGCGATGGGGCAGGCGGGCCGCAAGCGCGCGGTGGCAGAATTCGGCTGGCCCGCTATTGCCGCCCAGACGGCCGAACTCTATGCGGAATTGGTTCACTCAGGATTAAAGCGCCTTTCTTACTCGGATTTGTCTAACCGGGCATAAATCGCCGTCCTCCCTGGCCAGCGGCTACTTTTGTGTAAACCAACGCCAATCCTGGCGCGTCATCCAAGAGGCCCGGGGGACCAGAGATGTTGAGAGGCAGTTGATCATGCATAGATCCTGGCGTATTGCCGTTTACGCGGTCATAACCAGTGTCCTGACCGTCGGCGGCATCACGGCTGGCATGTCGGTGGCGCACGCGAACGGGTCGGCATCCTGCACGGGATCGGGCGCGAAAGCGACGTGCACGGTGTCGGCGACGATCTCCCAGCCCACTGCGGTATCGGTGAGGGCCAGGGCCACCCTCAACGGAGACGCGACCTTCACCTGGTCAGCCAACTGCACGGCTTCTGGCCAGTCGAAGACGGGTTCGGGCGGCGAGACCGCGCAAACCCCGGCCACCGACACGATCACGCTGCCCATCGCCAGCCCCGACTCGTGCGCCGTGTCCGCGACCGTGACCCTGACCACGACCGACGCCACCAACACCCTCAATGTCGACCTGGTGTTCACCGGCACCGCCAGCGCCTCCCCGTCACCCTCGGCCTCCTCGTCCGCCCCGCCGCCCGCGACGGTGCGCGGCTACAAGGGGTACGGCGGCAAGTGCGTGGACGACGCGGGCAACGGCTCCGCCGACCGGACCAAGATCCAGATCTGGACCTGCAACTCCCACGACCAGGCGCAAGGCTGGTCGTTCTCCGGCGGTGAACTGGTCCACAACGGCAGGTGCGCCAACGACCAGCGCTTCGGCGGCAACGGCAGCAAGGTGATCCTGTACGCCTGCAACGGCGCCGCGAACGAGATCTGGACGCACCTCGCCAACGGGGAGTTCGTGCTGAAGGCCAACGGCGGCGAGTACTGCCTGGACGACCCTGCCTTCTCGACCACCAACGGCACCCAGCTCATCGTCTGGACCTGCAAGAACAGCGCCAACCAGCGCTGGTTCCAGACCCTGGGCTAATCCGGATGAACGAGGCGCGTATGCCGTCGCTGCTCGTCTCCCATCGTCGGCCCGGGTTCTACTTCCGGGTACTGCGGGAGGGCGCGGTCCGGCCCGGGGACGAGATCGTCCAGGTGGCGGCGGAACATCCGGCGATCTCATCCTGGACCTGTGACCTCCGGTTAGATGGGGTACCTGGTTGGTTCGGTGGTGTAGCGCCGTCCGGATGGGGTGGTCCACTGGAACGTGCCGTCGGGGAGCTGGTCGACGTTCCACTTCGGGTGCTGCCGACGAGCCCGGCGGCGACGACGCCCAGGAACAAGAAAAACACCGCCACCACTACCGCTACCGCGGGATTGACCAACACGCCGACGGGGACGCTCGTCCCCCCGATGACGGCCGCGACCCCGCTGGCGCCGATCTTGACCGCCCTCACCGCCGACCTGTTCCGGGCCGGGCTTCCTGGCCGCCTCACCGGTGCCGCGACGGAGCCTGGCGACGGGGCCAGGTCCGGCCCGGCGGGGATGTCGGCAGTGAGCGTGGCCAGATCCGCATAGGTCCGAGCCGTCAGCGCGCGGCCGACCCGGTCGTCAAGTTCGCCCTCAGTAAGCCGCTCGTGCACGAACGCGGCTTTCAGCACGTCGACCGTCCGCTCCCGGTCGGCGCGCGAGACCCGCATATGGCCATGTCCGCCCGCACTCGCTGCTGAATCGTCTCCAGGCCCAGGCACCGATGCCTCCCTCGCGGGCACGACGTTCCAGAAGCCTAACGCAGCTGACCCAGACCCGGTTCCTCACAGCGCTTGACCACGAGAGCGTCCCGCAGGGGCCAAGATCCATTTCACAACAGCCCTGCCGTCCTTGATCGCTGAATACAAGGTCCGCCACCACCTCACGGCGACGATTCCGCCAGGAGATGTTCGCGTTCAGCGCGATCCGGACCACCCAGGCCTTCGGCGCGGAATGCCTGCTCACCGCCCGCCAACGCCATCCCCGAAGAGTCGTCGGATCTGCCTATGAGCCGAGGCCCTTGCCGGAACGTCCACGCCCCGTCCCAGCTCAGCTTCGGCATCGACCCGCTCGCGTAGCACGAAGATCGTAGACGAGAACTACCGGCCGGTCGTCGTGGGCGTCGCCGTGATCGGTGACCGCGTGCTCCGCCTGCTATCGTTTTCGGTTCGTTAATGGTAATAGATGTCGTGATTGCCGACCCGTAGCCAGATCACGACAGGATCGCCCGCTACCTCTGCCAGCCGGAACAGTGCCCGGCCGTCGGGGCTGGCGAAGCTCCAGGTCATCGAGTAGTCCCTGCCGCTCCTGTGGATGCGCAGTGCCCTGGGCCAAGGTGCAGCGCCAGTATGTGCCCCAGCGTCCAGGGCGGGACGCAGCAGTTCATGGACCGCAGCGGCGAACATCTTGCGGTGCTCGTCAGGAAGGCGCCGGAGATCCGCCAGGAAGCCAGGCGTCCGGACGTACTTCAACCGTCCGAGCCGAGGTCAGCCAGCAGCGCATCCATGGAGTCGTACGCCTTTCCGTCTGGCGCATCGTCGCCGGGACGGGATGGGTACCTCACCTCGTGAACGGCCCAGTACAGCTCGGCCTCTCGCTGCTCCAGCGCCTTCAGCGCGCGATACTCCTCCAGCGGGACCACAACCGCTTCGACCTGACCTCCGCGGATGATCACCTGATGATCAGCAATCTCGTCGCCGGTGGTAACAGGACTCTCACTCACGCTCTGAGCATACTGCGACAGCTCGTCCCCATGACTGACCCGTTAACGCCGCCGTGATGGCTGAGCTGGCAGGGTAGTAGAGATTTACGGCTGGCGGTCCCGCGCGGTCCCCGGCGGCCGTCGCAGGAGCCAGGAGGACAATGTGTGTCATTATCGTTTGCACCATAGACTATGGCCGCATATGCAGATATAGCCGCTGAGCTAGTCAAACAGCATCAGGTTACTACCTGAGCCTGAGGGTTCTGCCACACGTGAACCTCGGCCGCTCCCTATTTGGCAGAAGTCTGCTATGTAATCTATACTTCTTCCATGGCGCTGAGCATCAAAAGTGACGAGGCGGACCAGCTCGCCAGGGAACTGGCTGCCGAGACAGGCGAAACGCTGACCGAGGCCGTCGTGATCGCGCTCAGGGAGCGGCTCGACCGTGAGCACGCCAGGCACGCGATCAGCATGAGGGCGCGACTGGCGCGACTGGCGGCCGATGTGGCGGCCCTGCCGGTTGCCGACAGCCGGGCGCCAGAGGAGATCATCGGCTACGACGACGCTGGCCTGCCGCGTTGACGCAGCCGGCGCGCGGGAGCCTTGTCGTCGACACCTCGGCCGCCGTAGCGGTCATCCTCGGCGAACCGGGGTGCGATGAGCTCGCGGTCCACCTAGAGAACGCCCTCGCCCGGCTGATGCCTGCCGCCATCCGTGTCGAGCTGGGCATCGTCATCGAGGCCAGGCTCTGGCCGGCTGGGCAAGACGTTATCGACCGATTCCTCCGTGACGCGAAGATCGACATCGTGCCCGTTGACGCAGACCTGGCCGTCCGGGCGATGAGCGGCTGGCGGCGATATGGCAAAGGGCATCATCCAGCCGGGCTGAATTTCGGTGACTGCTTCACATACGCGCTCGCCGAGCGAACCGGGCACCCCGTACTGTGCATCGGTGATGACTTCGCCGCGACCGATGTTGCTGTGGTGCGCCCCCAGCCCGGGCGTGATCCAGCGTAGCCATGTCAGCCCGCAGCAGGGTCTGTCCGTGCGCCGGCTGGCGGTACCGGGTTGCCTGGGAGCCGGGCCGACGAAGTGTGTTGTTATGTCACGCATGACGGAGCGTGGCCGCACGCGCAGATACTGCTGTTGAACTGGGGAAATGGCCTACCGCAGCCGCAGCTGAGTGCCTTGTTCCTCACAGTGCCGGGTGCGCCCGTCTTCGATGACCGCTCGGAATCTGGCATCATTGAGGGGAAGGGAGGGCGCCTTGTGGCCACCATCCACGTCCGGTATGAGATCCTGGACGACCCTGGTCGTGCCCATCCGGACTCGGCGCCGGATTCCTTCGCTTGGGGTGTACAGGCGGTGGGCCTGCCGGGAAACCTCGGCGCCTTCGGTGTTGGTGACACCCTCGCCGAGGCGCTCGATGATCTCAGCGAGGGCATCCGAGCGCTGTTCAGCGCCGGGCCGGTTCCTGAGGAGCTGACGAGGGAGATCGCCGTTACCGTCGGCGATGCGGCCTTATGCCGGTCCGGCTCTCAGGAAAGGACATCGTAAAGGCGCTGGGCAAGGGCGGCTGGGAACTGGAGCGGGTCACTGGCAGCCACCACGTGATGCGGCATGCAGATGGCCGGCACGTGAGCGTTCCAGTGCATGGCGCCCGACCGCTCCCGGCCGGGACGCTCGCAGCGATCTGCCGTCAGGTCGGCCGCACCGCGAGCGAGCTGCGTGACCTTCTTTAGAACGTCTGAGCTACCTATGTCGTTATCGTTTGCATAGCGGATTCTGGACACGTACGCATGCTGAATTGGACCGATCTGGGTGTTGGGTTGTTGTCACTGCCATTCGCGCGGACGGTTGAACTTCCGGCCAGATGTGGCTTCTATCACGGTGTCTGGCAGAAGCGAGTTCCGGATGTCCTGGTGACTGAGGGTGAAGGCGCCAGGTATCAGCCGCTTTACCTCGTGGCTGTACCTCCTGGGCGGGAAGGCGGCAATGATGCCCAACCGGGCCAGTCCCAGGACCAGCCCGAACTCTAACGTAGCGTCATCGACGAGAACCATGGCCGATAATGAGGTGTGGAGCAGCAAGCACGGCACGAGGTGGCACGTGTCGTTAAGGCTGAGCGCGGGCGGCTGCGGAATGCTTCGGCGCCGGTCGTCCTGGCTGTGCTGTCCGGGGCGGCATTAGCGCCGGTCGTGGCCGCCGTCGCCACTGGTAGTGGGGTAGCGGGGGCACTGGTGACGCTCGCCGGGGTCGCCGGGAACGTCGGCAGCGGGCATCTCACTGGCCTCGCCGAGAAACCTCTCAGAGCGGATCCGGGACAAGAGCACGGATCCGCAGGAACCCGAGGCGGTTCGCGGCACCGTGGAGGCGGCTCTCGTCGGCGCTGAAGGAACTCGATGCGCGGATCCGAACCGAGGCGGTGCCGGAGGGGCTGCCCTTCAGCCATGATGCCACGTCCCTGGCGGCGGCCGAAGTCTGGAATCTGACCTGTCCTGACGGCGAGTTCGACATCTCTTTCCATCCATCAGGCTTTGAAGGAGGCTACGCCCAG
>Ga0137379_10005131_pt1 | contig 12361 bp, 12 predicted proteins | sample SagtaG_18_FD_104812 | JGI IMG/M metagenome (GOLD analysis project Ga0137379, IMG submission 104812) | Vadose zone soil microbial communities from Sagehorn Ranch, Mendocino, California, USA - Sage2_L_80_16 metaG | ecosystem: Environmental > Terrestrial > Soil > Vadose zone | place: USA...
CAGGTAAGCGACGCGGTCAGGATTCGGTACGGTGAGCGATTCCACCTGCTCGGGCGAGCCCACAACCTGCGTCACTAGCGGAGCCTCTCCCAGTGTTCCAATGACTTCATCATGATCGTGGTGTCCAATCAGGATGAGTGAATAGCCTTCTTTCGCGAACTTCACGGCTTCGACGTGGACCTTGGTCACAAGCGGACACGTCGCATCAATCACGCGCAGACCACGCGCCGCGCTTGCTTCCCGGACTTCGGGTGAAACTCCGTGAGCGCTGTAAATTACGCGCTCGCCATTGGGAACTTCCTCGACACTGTCGACGAAGATTGCGCCCTTGCCCTGCAATTCTTCCACCACAAAACGGTTATGGACAATCTCCTTGCGCACATAAATCGGCGGACCAAACGCCTCAAGCGCGATGCGGACAATATCAATGGCTCGCACCACTCCCGCGCAAAAACCCCGAGGTTTAAGGAGAAGTACCGTTTTGCCGTTGCTGTCTGCCAGATTGTTACTCATCGTTGCAGGCACTCTAAGCTTGCTCCTGTCTTCGTTCCAGCGCCCTAAGACATCAAATAGCCATCATCTTTCGATGTGTAGCGCGCCTTGGGATGCGGCAAATTGGGTCACTACATCCTGACCATAGGGTACATATATCCCATTGTGATCATTGTATATAAACTATCCGGAAGCGTCCCACTGGTCAACGTAAGCCACAGAAAGTGCGTGGATTAGCAGTGAAAGGCGAAACTCAGCAGTGAATGGGATTGCTCGAACGGATTGATGCGCTTCGGTGACAAATCGACGTGGAGTTCACCGTACGAAGCTCTCGCCAGCCCCGGTGAGACAATTTGTCATCCGCGACTCGGCGTTTTTGCCGAGACCCTTCGTGATCGTTTCGACATTGAAATTCATTCCTTCGAGCACTATCTGGAAATTTTCAGCCTCACCGTTGAACAGCGAGCAACCGGGAAAGTGTCGCACCTAGGAAACGTTACCGGAAGCTGCCACCTTCACCCATTCGTTTTGATCATCTGCTCGGCGTGCTTCCGCGAGGTCTCGGTTAACTTCGCGCCGCTCAACATCCGGGCTACTTCCTCAGTGCGCTCGTCGCCGCTGACGGCTCGGATGCTGGTGCGGAAACGGCCGGCCGAGTCCTTTTTCTCGATCACGTAGTGATGGTCGGCGAAGGTGGCGATTTGCGGCAGGTGGGTGACACAGAGCACTTGATTGGCGCGTGCCAGCGCCTTAAGTTTTTTGCCCACGGCTTCGGCTGCGCGACCTCCAATGCCGCTGTCGATTTCGTCGAAGACCAGCGTGCGCTGTGGAGATGATCGTGGGCTTCCCGCTCTCTTCGCGGGCGAGGGCACCCGCGCCACACTTTCCTTTTTGCTCGCGGTCGAAGTATCGGTTTCGACGCTTACTTTTAGCGCAAGCATCAGCCGAGAAAGCTCGCCGCCAGATGCCATGTGCTCCAACTGCCGGAGCGGCTCGCCAGGATTGGTCGAGATCAGGTAGACAATTTGATCGATCCCCATTGGAGACCAGTTCCCGTCCTCTTCCGAAGTTGTGATCTCGATGCGAAACGCCGATTTCATGGCCAGATCGTTGATCTCGGCCTCGACCAGTTTTTCCAGCCTGCGCGCCGCATCGCCACGCTTTTTCGAAAGAGCACGCGCAGCGCCCAGATACGCAACTGACGCCTTGGTTAAGTCAGCGCGAAGCTGGTGCAGGATTTCATCCTTGTTCTCGACGTCAGAGAGTTTAGTTGCGACCTCAGCCCCGAAAGCAATCACCGCGTCCAGGGTCGGGCCATACTTTCGCTTCAGGCGGTCGATTAAGGCCAGGCGGTCTTCGACTTCCGCCAAATGTTCAGGCGATGCCTGAATGCCCCCGGCGTAATCGCGCAGAGTCGCTCCTATATCCTCCACACTGATGCGCGCCGTCTCTACTGCGGCCAGTGCATCCTGAAACTTGGGCTCGTATCGGGAGAGCTCTTCGATTTGCTTCTGCGCGGCCCGTAACGACGATGAAGTCGAAGCATTGCCCTCATACAGCAGATCGAAGGCGTTCATGGCGGCGTTATAGATTCTTTCGGCGTTGGCCAAAACCCGCTTCTCGGTTTCGAGGCGCTCGTCTTCTTCGGGCTGCAGCTTGGCTTGTTCGATCTCACGCTTCTGGAAGATCCACAGATCCAGTAAACGCAGGCGATCCTGCTCATTGCGTTCAAGCTCTTCGATGTGAGCCCGGATCCCCTTCCAGCGGGCAAACGTCTCAGACACCGACTCCGTCTTACTGCCGGCAAACGCGTCGAGTAGCGATAATCGCGCGGGACCATCGAATGCCAGAATGGATTCGTTCTGCGCGTGGATCGTTGCCAAATGCGGCGCCAGTTGCCGCAGCACAGCCACGGTTGCCGGCTGATTGTTGACGAACACGCGGCCCTTACCTCCCGTTGCAATTTCCCGTCTCAGAATGAGTGAACCGTCATCCGACTCGTCAAGGCCGTTGGCTGCAAGCGTTTCAGCTAAAGGTTTTTCCGCTGGGCCCTCGCCCTGGAACACGGCTGAGATCACGGCGCGGTCTGCGCCTGCACGGATCACGTCACTGGAGGCTTTTTCTCCAAGAAGAAGTGCTAGAGCGTCGATCAGAATGGATTTTCCGGCCCCGGTCTCACCGGTCAACAGGTTCAGGCCGGAGGCGAACTCCACTGCCACATTGTCGATGACCGCGTAGTTCTCGAGTCGCAGTTCAACCAGCACGAGCCGTCCTGCACTTAGAAAGTCGAGATGACTAAGTTGAGCGCAGCATAGCATGAAAGCAGTGGCCGGCGGTTAGTGATCGGTGGAGGGAAAAAGGCCACGGCCGAAGCCGTGGCTTTCCCATGCGACCTCTCCTGGAAAATAGACGCTAAACAGCCTTGCGGAGGGTATCGGCGCTGTCGCGCTCGGAAACGGCACCGACGGTGCAAGTCTTGCAGCCAGCCGCAGCCTCTTTGCGACGTTGGCGCAAGCGGCTCTGGAAAGTATCCCAGCGGCCGCCGATGCCGACCGCACTGTTGCTGATCTCCACCTTGTCAGTCCCTGCCGGAATAATTCGATCAGTAGTAGTCGTGCTGCGTTCAATATCGCCCGATTCCGATCCTGCAGCCCGGCCCAACGAGGCGCTTCCGGTTGTCGTGCAGGCCGGACTGCCTTCCATTTGCTTGGTCGTCGGGGTGATATTGCGATCGGTGCCCATACGATGCATCACCGGCCCGCTCTCCCACTTTGAGCGGTAGCGCTTCTCGTACTCTGACCACCCTTGTTCCGACTCCAGGTTTGACTCGTTGTACGGCGGGAAGCTTTCTATTTGTTCTTTGGTAAGGCCGACCTCAAAGTCATTTTCGTGTTCCACTGACGCCTTGAGACTATCCGCCGGCACCAGGAACCTCTCACTGGATAGCCAGCCTCCCGTATCGACTACTACGTAACGGATGAGTCCGGTGGAATGGTCGAAAATCACATCTTCGACCTTGCCCAGCTTCTCGTCATCGACGCCATACAGCTTCGCGCCGCGGATATCCTCCGCCGCTTCCGAACTGTCTGAAAAACGGTAGTTTCGTAGCAGTCCACAATGCGCCATGTGTTCCTCCTACCAGATGAAATTGACCATCCGCTCGCCTTTGAAAATAAAGATGTGAGCATTTTTTGGATGCCGCGCTTAGCCGAAGGGTATATCGGTGAAAAAAGAGTTTACGGATGGGATACGTGTGGAAAGTAGCAGGCCGCAATCATCTATAATCCAGTCAAGGAATTCCTCAGAAACCCAATGCAAATCTTTCCGTTGCTGGCAATCTTCGTGGGCGGCGAAATCCTGGACATGGTTTCGAACACAGGAGCGGTCGCCAAGGCTGTCCTTCTGATTCTGCTCGCCTTCAGCCTGATCTCTTGGGCCATCATTTTGACCAAGTGGAGCTTGCTTCGGCGCGCGCGGGTGCAGAGCGGGCGATTTGTGCGGGCATTTCGCAAGGCTCAGCGAATGCAGGATATCGCGGCCGTCGCGGATCAGTTTCGCCCCAGCCCGCTGGTGGGAGTTTTCGAGGGCGGTTACGAGGAATACAAACGACAGATTGCAAGCAACGCGGGTCGGCTCCGCGTCGACGGGGTGCGGCGCGGCATGCAGATTGGCGCATCGGAAGAGATCACGCGCCTGGAACGGAACGTGCCCTGGCTCGCGATCACCGCGGCCGTAACTCCCTTCATCGGTCTGTTTGGCACGGTTTGGGGCATTATTGACGCCTTCCACGGCCTGGGCACAGCCGGTGCAGCTACCTTGCGGGCGGTCGCTCCGGGCATTTCCGAAGCCCTGATCACAACCGCCGCCGGACTGGCGGCCGCCATCCCCGCCGTCGTCGCCTACAACTTGATAGGCAGCTCGATCCGAGAATTTGCCGCCCGTAGCGACGACTTCACGCTCGAAGTTCTGAACGCCGTCGAGCATATCCAGCCGCAAGCAATGGCTGAGGTGCACCGCTAATGGCCTTCACCACCGCCAATGGGGGCACCCAGACCGGCCTTGCCGATATCAACATCACACCCCTGGTGGACGTGGTGCTGGTGCTGCTAATCATTTTTATGGTGACCGCACCGGTGTTGCAGTCTGGGATTGAGGTGAATGTGCCCAAGACTCGCACCGTGAAGGAAATCACGGAAGAGCGGCTGGTCATCACCATCAACAAAGACCAGCGCGTTTTCTTAGGCAGCGAAGCCATCAATATCAACGAAATTGGGAGCAAACTACGGCAGAAGATTCGCGATCCGCGCAAGCAATTTATTTTTGTGCGCGCTGACGAGAATGTCCCTTTCGGCGCCTTCGCTACCGTGATGGACGCGGTTAAGCAGTCGGGCATCACCAATGTCAGCATTGTGACCCAGCCTCTGGAGCAAAATGGCGGCAAACGCTGAGATTTTCTTTGAGCACGGTCCATGGGGACGCGCATTGGCATGGTCAGTCGGCCTGCATGTGGCGTTCGCCGCGTTCATTGTGCTCTATGCCGTGATCATTCCCGCGACCAGCGGCCAAGGCTGGGGCGCAGGGGGTGGCGGCGAGGCCATGGGAGTCAGCTTGGTGAGCACCGTTCCATTGCCGGCGAATCCGGCCCCGACGCAGAACGTCTTGGCCAATGAATCGAAGGGCCTGACGCAGTCACAGCCGAAGGTTGAAGAACAGAAAGAACCGGATGCGATTGATATTGCGGCGAAGCAAACCAAGGTAAAGCCCAAGAAAATTGCGGCCGCGACCCATGAAAAACCAAAGCCCGAGCCTGAGGAAGAGACAAACCAGGTTGCCTTTGGGGAAGGCGGACCGGTCAGCGGACCCTATGGCACCTTCAGCGCCAACGGGGCTAAGGGCGGTTTTGGCGTAACCGGCGGCGGCGGCGACTTTGGTACGCGCTACGCCTGGTATGTAAGGGTGATCCAGCAAAAAGTATCGGAAAATTGGCAGAAATATGAGATTGATCCCAGAGTGAGCACGGCGCAGCGGGTTTACATCACCTTCGATGTGGCCAAAGATGGACATCCCCTAAACGTGCGGATTGAGCAGTCCAGCGGAGTACCGTCGCTGGATGATTCGGCGAGACGCGCTCTGCAACGCATCGACACGTTCGGGCCGCTGCCTCCGGACTACAGCGGCAGCAAGGTCTCAGTGGAGTTCTGGTTCGACTACAGGAGACCGTGACGCGGTGGGTTTAGGCATTCTGATCGGCCATCTCATCGAACATCGCGATTGACAGCACTCGGCTGATTAAGAACAAAGAGAGTAAACAAGGGACCAGTTGAATGATCAAGCGTGATTTGCAAAGAGCGACATATCGCATTACGATATTATCTTGCAGCGTAAGCAATTTCCCAAAATGGATATACGATAAGGTGAAGTTAATTCTTCGGCCGACGCTCAGGCGGCGTGCCAACGCACTGCCTATTCTGATCGGCCTCTTGTTTTGCCTCGCCGTTACTCCCGCCAATGCCCAGGACTGGGTTCGCACCGGCACCTCTCTGGGCGCCGAAAAGGTGCGACTCGCCGTTCCCGACTTCAAGTCTTCCACCAGCGACGCGCAGAACGCGGCCTTGCTGAAGGCTTTCAACGACACGTTGTGGAACGATCTGGACAATTCCGGAGTGGTCGAGATGGTCTCCAAGAGTTTCTATCCATTGCAAGTGCCGGGACAGCCTTCTGACGTCACTCTTCCGGCCTGGAATTCTCCCCCCCCCAACGCCGCCATGTTGGCATTCGGCAACCTTGGGGTAATGGGCGGCAAAGTCACTGTGCAGGGCTGGCTCTTTGACGTAAAGAATACTGGCACTCCTCAGGTGCTCGGAAAACAATATTCCGACAACGGCACCGAGGAGGCGGCGCGTTTCATCGCTCACAAGTTTGCCGATGAAATCATTTTCCGCTTGGGCGGCGGTATACCCGGCATTTGTGAGAGCAAGATTTATTTTGTCAGCGACCGCAGCGGCCACAAAGAAATCTGGGTGATGGACTACGACGGCTCAAATCAAAAGCAGGTAACCCATCAAGGCTCAATCTCACTCTCGCCGCGCGTTTCGCCCGATGGCGCCCGCCTCGCTTTCAGCTCGTTAACCAAAAGCGGCTGGGAAATCATGATGTATTCTCTGGATCTGAACCGGATGGTAGGTTTCCCTCACTTGGGCGGCACCAATCTTTCGCCCGCGTGGTCAGCGGACGGCTTCAAGTTGGCGTTTTCTTCATCACGCTCCGGCACTTCACAGATTTATATCGCCGACGCTTCGGGGGCAAACTTGCATCGGGTGACCGGGAATCGCGGACCGGATGTTTCGCCGGTATGGAATCGTAAAACTGGATCACAGATTGCGTTCGTGAGTGGCGCCACCGGCCTGCCGCAGGTCTACACTATTGAATCCGACGGATCCAACCAGCAACGCATGTCCGATCAGGGTTATGCGGTCTCCCCGGCCTGGGCGCCTAACGGACAGTTCCTGGCGCTCTCTTGGATTCGCAAGTATGGTCCAGGGGCACCCGGCTCTGCCGACCTTTATCTGATGGACATTGCCAGCAAGCAGTGGGTACAGCTCACCCACGATGGCGGGCGCAACGATTTCCCGTCGTGGGCGCCGGATGGACGCCATATCGTCTTTCAGTCCAGCCGGTCAGGGAAGGAAGAGATCTGGATGATGCTGGCCGATGGCACCAAGATCCGGCAGTTAACTTTTACTGGACGAAACACGCAACCCAATTGGAGTTGGAAATAAAACACTTCGTCTGACCTCGACACTTGAGGTCCTTAGGGAGGGAGACTAGTGAAGCACCAAAAAATGAAATGGTTCACACTCGTTCTGGCGATGAGCGCCGTTCTCATGCTGGGAGCCTGCAAAAAGAAAGCAGCCCCACCGCCGCCACCAGCTCCACCGCCGCCGGCACCAACAGCCTCATTGTCGGCCAACCCCAACACCGTTCAGCAGGGGCAGTCGACGACGCTGACTTGGGAAACCACCGGCGCCACCGACGTTTCGATTGATGGCATCGGCGCTGTGCAGCCCAGCGGCTCGCAGCAAGTGACGCCAGCGGAGTCGACCACTTACCATCTGACTGCCAAGGGAGCCGGCGGAACGCAGGAGGCGACCGCGCGCGTTACGGTCACTCAGTCTGCGCCGCCAACCGCTACTGCTCCGTCGCCCACGGAAGAAGATTTGTTCGCGTCGAGCATCAAGGACATTTACTTCGACTACGACAAGTCCGAAATTCGTGGCGACCAGCAGAGTTCGATCCAGGCTGACGCTCAGTTCCTCAGTCAGCACTCCAACGTGAATTTCACGGTTGAGGGTCACTGTGACGAACGCGGATCCACGGAGTACAACCTCGCTCTGGGCGACCAGCGCGCAGTTTCCGTGAAAACTGCGCTGACCCAGGCCGGAGTCCCAGTCAGCCGCATCAAAACGATCAGCTACGGCAAGGAGAAACCCTTCTGCACTGAGTCCAATGAAGCGTGCTGGCAGCAGAATCGCCGGGGCCATTTCGTTTACCAGAAGTAATTGATCTGGAGACGAGGGGTGGCTGAAACCATCCCTCGTTGATCAGGTTTTAGCCGATTCCCGGCATCGTTGATTTGTCTGGGTGAGGTTCGCCTCGCTTGGCAGACGCTTATTGGCGAGATCGTCTCTCGTCTTCCTGTTACCTATTACCTCTGGCGGTTGCAAGCTCTCTTTCCATCCATAAAACTGACAGCGTATGGGATACTCAAGGCATCTAAACTTGACTTAGGAACCGATTATGAAACTACAACGATTTTTCAGGGTGTTCGGTCTGCTGGCGGCGCTCGGCTTGGATGTGATGCCGGCCTGGGGCGTAAACAAGGAAATCATCGAACTCCAGACCCAGGTGCAGCAACTGCAACAGCAGATGACGCTGATGCAGCGCAGCTTTGACGAGCGGATGGGCGTAATGAGAAACCTCGTCGAACAGGATACCGACGCGGTCAACAAAGTCGCGACCGCGATCACGTCCCTGCAAGGCATCCTCCAAAAACAGCAGGGAGACGCTTCCGCGCGTCTCGACCAACTCTCGGGCCAAGTCCAGGCGCTTAACGATACGCTAGATGAATTGAAAACGCGCCTCGCCAAAGTCAGCAAGCAGCTCGAGGACATGCAGGGCACGCAGCAGAGTCTCGCGGCCCAGCAGGCGCAGCAACAGGCCCAGCAGCAGGCTCAGGCGCAAGCACCTCCGCCTGACGTCCTCTACAACAATGGGTTGCGCGATTACAATGGCGCCAAAAATGACCTCGCCATCCAGGAATTCTCCGACTACATCAAGTTCTATCCCAATACCGATCTTGCGGGGAACGCCTACTTCTATCTAGCCGAGATTCAATACAAGCAGGGGAACTTTCAGCAGGCGGTGCAGAATTACGATCAGGTGCTACAGAACTTTCCCAGCGGTAGCAAAGCTGCGTCGGCGCAATTGAAGAAGGGATTTGCCTTGATTGAGCTCGGCAAGCAGGACGATGGAGTCCGTGAATTGCGCCACTTGATCCAGCGCTATCCGCATTCCAACGAAGCCCTGCAGGCACGCGACCGGTTGCGGAAGTTGGGAATTGCTTCGTCCACCCGACCCGGAGAGTGATCGCAACGTAGCGCCGTACGCTGCTCCCGCTGCGACGCGCTCCGGCTCAGACCGTCTTCGGATGCTTTGGGCGATGATGCTTCGCCGCCTTGTGGGCATGATGCTTCTTGGCGGCGTGGGGACGGCTGGCAGACACCGGCGGTGCCGCGGGTGTAGCTTGTAGGAGCACATCGCTCCACGCGAACGCGCTCAACAACGTGAATACGCAGATGGCCAGTCTGAAAACAAATTGCTTCATACGCCTCCTCCATCTTCAAACACCCGCATACTTTATAACGCTTCCCTGAGGAAAAGTTTCGCGGTAGGCTAAATTCTGTGGACAAACTTGGTTAACACTACCAGATTCCGTATCATTTTCCCAAGGAGTAATCATGCCATATTCCAATCGCGATCAGGATAAATCTAAAGGTGCTACCGAAGACGACGGCCGCATAAATACCGTCCCCGGCAATACCAGTTTGCCAGGCCAACTCGGACACCGCGATCCTGACCCAATTATTAAGAGCTCGGACACCGATTTTCCTGAGCCCGGCGAGAACCCCGAACACAGCGGTGAACCCACGGTTGAAGACAAGGATATCAAGCAAAAACGCTCTGCGTAAGATCTTCAACGCCGAACTTCAGGGCTGGACGATAGGCCTAGCGAATGCACGCGAAGAAACTTGGCTTCTTGCTGAGCATGGCACTGGTAGCCTCTGCATTCTGGCCACGAGAATCCAGGAAGTCGATGTGCCGATCTGGCAGCGTTTCGCCGACGCAAACCGCGGCACCTGCTCGCCCAATACTACGGAGTCGGCTTCGGAAGACTTCCTGCGGGCGCTACGACACCGCAGGGAATGAAGGACATGAAATAACCGGTGCTGTTTCCTCGCATGCGTCGGGCTATTCAGTCTTCTTCTTCACTCTTACAACCGTGATCTTGGAAAATCCTTCGTCAAAGGTTGGGGCTTTGAGTTTCGTAGCCATGCGCCGCATGACGTCCTCGGGCACAACTCGGTCACGGCGCTGGTGACGCTCAATGCAGACTTCGAGCGGCACATCGAAGAACACGGCCTGCACTTCATAGCCGTAGTCTTTTGCCAGCTTGATCCAATTATGGCGCTCCTGCGGCGTGAGATTGGTGGTGTCCACATAATTCATGGGCCGCCGCGCGATAAGGCGGGCCTTCAGCATGGAGCGGAGGTTTGAGAAGACCAGGTCCTGGAAACGCTGCTCGGCAGGATCGTCAAACAGCAATGCCCGTACCATATCGCTCGAAAGCGGCACGACGTTGTTCCGCTTGAACCAGGAACTCTTGCCTGATCCTGGGAGCCCAATCGCGAGAACAACGACGCCTTTCGGTATGCGCGACGCTACGACAGGAGGAACCGCACGCGGTCCGGTGGTCGCGGCCGATTCTGCAACAGGGGTAGCAGCGCGACCTGCCGCCGATGGCCTTTCCTCCGAAGGCGCTTCAACGATCCCTTTGACTGCAGCCGGAGTGAAGGCTCGGGCAACTGACTGCTGCCGGTCGCGACCCCCTCGCCCGCGCCCGCCACGGCGCCGACGACCTCGATTGCGGTCTGCTAGCACGCTTCGTGAAATCGGTTTTCCTTGTGCCGGGGACGGGCCACGATCACCGGGCTCGGTTGCGTCCGCACTCGCACTTTCGACCTCAATTTCTCTTCTTTTGGCCGCTTCTTTCGTAGGAGCTTCGCGCTTCTCGTTTACGGGACGATCCTCTTCCGGCGGCCGGTGCGGCGGAATCTCAGCTTCGAAGTAAGCAGGCTGGAGCGGCGGCGGAGGCGTCGTTTCTCCGCCTTCGGCGGCAGACTTTTTCTTGCGGCGCTGTAGGCGCTCGCGCATCCATTTGCGCATGTTTGGCTTGTAACACAGAAACCGCAACCTGGGCAATCGGCGGAGCGTCTTCGGGAACCACCAGCGATAGTGGGAGGAGTTCGTTCTTGGGCTTGCTACCGTCTTCGAGACTGAACAACTGGTGGGAGCGAAGATCTGTGAGGCATTGAATCGAAGTGGCAGGGACGACGGGACTCGAACCTGCGGCCTCTGCCCTGACAGCGCTGGGTGAATTGGTTTTACAACAACTTAGAACGACGCGGGGACTGGCAAATCTCGCGCAAGTCGTACAAGACACCATGAATTGTGGGTTGGAAATTTGCCTTTCCATGCAACCAAGGCGCTCAGTCCTTTCCCCGAATTTGGACTTCTTCTCGTCTGGGTGGATACATTCCGGGCTTTGGACCATTTTTATTGTACTTCTGATTCTGTGGCTTCTAGGTTTCAGTTTGCATGTGGGCGGAGGTCTGATCCACTTGCTGCTGGTTGTGGGGTTGGTGGTTCTGGTCATTAACCTACTGGGCGGACGGCGAAGTGCATCCTAGACCCGGTTCTATTCTCAAACAGATCAACATGACCCGGTCGATATGTCTTCGTTCCTGTAACGCTCTCGAAGTGGTTTGGCACTTGGCCCTTCAATCTCGCTTAACTCACAGTCGAAAAGGCAGCGAGCCCCACAGATCTCTTGCGGAACCTGCACTTGTTGTCGCGAACTGCTGATCTAGCTCTGAGCGCCGGTTCTTGGTTTGAGCTGGCGCGAAGTCGAGGACCACGCGTGACGACACATCGCCATGTTCAAGGCGGTCGAAGATCTGGTTGGTCGAAGGTAGGGGCTGCAGCTCGATATCGGCTTTGACTTTGCCTCCGACAGCGAAGGCGAGGGCTTCGGCCATATCCTCTGCGGCGAGCGGTTTATTCCTCGCGTGAAGGACGTGCGCCAATCCGAGACGAACACTTGATCGTCTGCAGTGAGCGCGACGCCATAGGGATAATGATCGGTAGAAAACCGTTGCGTGATCTCACCGGTCGCGGCGTTCACCACAGCGAGCCGATCGCCGACGTCCTCGGCAACATAAAGGAATTTTCCGTTGGGCGAGAACTCTAGTCCCGCCGGATAGTTTGTGCCTGTGCCATCCGCCGTTTTTGCCTTCGCCAGTTCGAACTTGTTCTCGAGGGTGGCCGCGCCGTCGTTCCATGCGTAGACGAAGAGTATGTCAGTGTTGCCACCGGAGACGCAGAGGTGATGGCCGTCGGGCGAGAAGACGGCGCCGTAGAACGCGCCATCCTGGAGCAGCGTCTGCGTGAGATTCCGCGTCTTCAGATCGACGACCTGAACGCCCTGCTCGCGCCAGCCGCTGAGCACGACCACGGCTCTGTTCTTTTCAGG
>Ga0137379_10005140_pt1 | contig 12351 bp, 10 predicted proteins | sample SagtaG_18_FD_104812 | JGI IMG/M metagenome (GOLD analysis project Ga0137379, IMG submission 104812) | Vadose zone soil microbial communities from Sagehorn Ranch, Mendocino, California, USA - Sage2_L_80_16 metaG | ecosystem: Environmental > Terrestrial > Soil > Vadose zone | place: USA...
ACGGCCAATCCGCGCGCAGCCTCGACAGTGACCCCGGTAATGAAAAAGAGGATCCATTCTAGAAACGGCCATACCGGGACGGCCGGGGCGGGATTGAAGTCGCCGGGAATATACCAGTTGCCGAAGAGATGCGCGCGGATGGCGGCGTTGGAATACCAGCCCTCGTCGGTGTATTTGGCCCAATCGCCATACCAGGGCGAGTGGTTGGGGAAGTCGGCGCTGAGATGCATTCCGTGCAGAACAGCAAAGGCGCCGATCAGCACGACCCATACGGCATACGCCCAGCGTTTTGAAGCGGTTGGCAAGTCTTACGTCTCCGCAGGTTTAGATGTATTCAGTTGGTTCGCGAGGCAGGTTGTCCAAAGTATACCCTGCTGTCGCCTATGCCCTGATGGATGAAAATAGCTAGACTAGACACTTGTCGCGATGGGATTTCGGTTGCGATCAGTTGACTAAGCGCATCGTGAAGGATGGCTGGCTCAATTAAGTTGGGCCACGCTTGGCGAGGCCCAGACCGTTCGAACCCATTCGTTATTCGTAGGCCAGCGCGTCGATGGCGTCTTTGCGAGCAGCCATCCATGCGGGATAGAGAGAACCGCCCAAAGCGCCGCCAAAAGCAATCAGGGTTCCCCAGCCAATCCATGCCGCGGTGAGTTCAAAACTAAAAGTGGAATACTTCATGCGGAGCAGTTCTCGCACACCGTATGTGGAGGCAATTCCCAAAAGGACGCCAACGACGGCCAGGAAAGCGGTCTCGCGCAGCACAACGCTCACGATGGTCAGATTTGACGATCCCAGCGACTTCAAAATGCCAATCTCCCGCGTCCGTTCGAGAACCGCGGTGTACATCGACTGGAAGATCACGAGAAAGCCCACAACCACGGCGATTGAAATCACAACGTTGAGCGCGAGATCGAAGCCTGGAAATCTGGAAGGAGTATAGAGGGCGATGAGGTCCGCCATGGTCTGCACTTTGTAGTCTGCCAAACCCTTGGTGCCGTGAATCTCGTCAATGATCAGCCCATCATGGGCAGGATTATCGCTTTTTAGATAAATTACAGAAGCTTTGCCGTCGGCACCCATCAAGTCTCCCATGGTATCGATGGGAATGAGTTTGCGCCCGCCCTTTCCACTCTCCACGATGCCGCAGATGCGGAACGGATGGTTATTCAGAATCTTGATCGTCTCTCCCACATGATGACCCTGGCCAGCGCGAGCAAATACATCGTCGACGATCACGTCGTAGGGACCTTGAAACGGGCCGCCCGAAAGAAAAACAAATGGCTTGAGCGCGTTGTAGCTTCTGTAGTCGATCCCATAGAGAATCTCGACTGAACCAGCCATCGAGAAGTTTGTAATCACCGGTGAGGCAACGGTCACATGCGGCAGCCCATGCAGGAACTCGGCGAGTTTTGCCGACATTGGAGCTCCGCCGACGCCATTCATGAAGCTGGCGTTCGAGGGGCTGACAACCAGATCGGCGCCGATGCCGTTGGTCCGCTCTTTCTGGTCGTCGAGCATGCCCATGAAGATGGCGACGATCGACAGAATCATGACTACTTCAATAGCCACCGCCAGGACGCTGATGAGGGAGCGCAGGGGGCGATGCAGAAGGTTGGCGATTACGAGCTTATTCATTGCTGGGTACGGCTCCGCGGGCCGGACTACTGGCTTGCGACCCTCGCTTTCAAGGGTAACAGCCCGACGGTGCCGAGATTGCGCTTGGCTATCAACCTGATTTGTTCTAGTCACATCGATGCGGCGCCAGGGCTGCCGTCGCCCAAAGTTGGGTGACAGACCGCACAGGACGCCTTCTAGCACGATGATAAAAAAGGGTGATATTGTTGATTTGTTCGTGCTATGCCATAAGTAACTTGCCTGTGGAAATCGCATAGGCTATGATTCTCGGCACTGGTTACCAAATGGGTACTTTTGGGGAAGAGCTTCGATCGCAACGGTTATCTCGCGGCATTGCGCTGGAGCAGATCACCGCTGTCACCAAGATCAGCCAACGCCATCTTGTGGCGCTGGAGCAGGACCGGTTTGGCCAGTTGCCCGGCGGCATTCTGAGCAAAGGTATCGTTCGCGGATATGTGGGAGCCATCGGGCTCGACCCGCGCGACTGGACCGATCGATTCCTCAAAGCATCCTATGAGACTGGGCTTATAACAGAAGACGAGCGTGCATGGACCGCATTCGCCTCGAATGTAGGTAAGGACCGAATTCGGCGCCGCGAGGCCATTGAGCTGCGTTTGCGCTGGGTTGGAGCGATCGTGCTGCTTTTGATCATCGTGGCAGCGAGCTACCTTACGGTGCGCTTTTACGGACTTCGCGCGGGCTGGTGGGACACGCTGTTGCCCGTGCATGCCGCAGCCGCAAAAGCCGGCGCCATCGTCGCTCACGTTGCATCCTGGCTCAAGCACTGAAATCAAGCTTTCCTGGCCATCGTCGGATTTAAAGTCTTCTTCCCTCCTTCTTTTCAATCCCTTTGACAATCCTTTTTGAAATGCATGTTTGCGTGGACCAGCTCACCCCTCACATTCCGCCGCTGGATGTCTGCTGGGCGCCATTCGCTGTCATTCTTTGCTCGTTCGGCTCGGCGCAATTAACATAGAGAGATGCGCCGGTGAGCCCAGGCTTTCCGGTGTGGCTTGTCTCCCCGATGCGGGTATGGAAGATCTTGTTTCCAGCTGCTCCGGCTTATATCGAGAACTCTGAGCCATCGTGGTAGGCCAACACCTTAAATCCCTTCAATGGGGAGGACTGCGAATTTGAGCGACCGTTTTTTGTTTACCTCTGAGTCCGTCACAGAAGGCCACCCAGACAAGATTGCCGATCAGGTTTCCGATGCCATTCTTGACGCGTGCCTCGAACAGGATCCCTACAGTCGCGTTGCCGCAGAAACACTGACGGCGACTGGGCTCGTGGTCATCGCCGGCGAGATCACCACCAAAGCTTATGTCGATTTTCAGACCTTGGTGCGCGGAGTCATTACGTCCATCGGCTACGACAACGCACTGTATGGCTTCGACTCCAACACATGCGCAGTGATTTCGACGATTAACAAGCAATCGGGCGATATCGCGCAGGGCGTGGACACGGGCGGCGCGGGCGACCAGGGCATGATGTTTGGCTACGCCTCTAACGAGACAAAGGAACTTATGCCGGCGCCCATTTCGCTCGCCCACAAGCTGACTCGGCAACTGAGCGCGGTGCGCAAAAGCGGCAAGCTACCCTATCTGCGACCCGACGGTAAGAGCCAGGTAACGGTGGAGTACGACGAAAACGGCAAGCCAGCACGCATCGACGCGGTGGTTATCAGCAGCCAGCACGCAGAGACGATCACCAACGACGAGTTGCACGCCGATATTCTTAAGTACGTCATCCAAGCCGTGCTGCCGGCTGAGTGGCTCGACGAGCACACGAAGTACCACATCAATCCCACGGGACGATTTGTGATTGGTGGTCCTATGGGCGACACGGGACTGACCGGCCGCAAGATCATTGTCGACACCTACGGTGGCGCGGGTCGTCACGGCGGCGGCGCATTCAGTGGCAAGGACCCAACCAAGGTCGACCGCTCGGCGGCTTACGTTGCGCGCTACATCGCCAAGAACGTTGTGGCGGCGGGGCTCGCGGACAAAGCGGAAGTGCAGTTGGCATACGCCATAGGCGTTGCCGAGCCGGTAAGTGTTCGGATCGACACCTTTGGCACTGGCAAGGTCGGCGAGGCAAAACTGACCGAGTTGGTGCGGAAGAACTTCTCGCTGACGCCGAAGGGCATTATCGAGAGCCTGAACCTCCGCCGGCCCATCTACCAGAAGACAGCCGCCTACGGACACTTTGGCCGCACGGAGCCGGAGTTCACATGGGAAGCGACCGACAAAGCCCCTGCGCTCGCGGAGCAAAGCGGCGTTGCGGTGGCGGCGAAGGCCAAGTAGCGACAGCATTCGATTCGGGTACAAGGAAGGGACTCCTCAATCGGGGTCCCTTTCTTTTTCTTGCTTGTGCCTGATGAAATAGAATTCTCGCGGGTTGATGTGAGTCTTTTTCCCATAGGAGAGATCGATGCGTTTTTCTTTTGTTGCCGCACTAATTCTTGTTCTTGCTACGGGCGCGAATGCCTGTGCGCAATCGTCGGAGACTGCTTCATGGGACTATTCAGGCAAGCGCGGGCCCTTGGTTTGGGGGAAGCTTGATCCGGCTTACAAAGCGTGTTCGCAGGGCCACGAGCAGTCGCCCGTCGATATTCGTGGCGCTCACCTAAACAAGGGACTGCAGCCCATCGAGTTTCACTACATTGCCGGGGCAGTCACACTCGAGAACACCGGCCGCACGGTTGTGGTTCATGTTGGCCGGGGCAGCTACATCGTTGTTAGCGGCGTGCGCTACGACTTGCAAGAATTCGATTTTCACCACCCGAGCGAAGAGGCGGTGAGTGGCAAGCTGACAGACATGGACGTGCACCTGATGCACAAGAGCGCCGACGGGAAGATGGTGGCGATTGCAGTGCGGATGGCGGAGGACAGAGGAAGCCCAAATGCCGTGCTATCGATGCTAACGCCGCACTTGCCCAAGACCGCGGGCGCAACCGAAAAAGTCACGGATATGGTGAACGCCGGTGGCTTTTTGCCAGCCGACCGCGGCTATTGGACGTACATGGGTTCGCTATCTACGCCACCCTGCACCGAAGGCGTGCGCTGGTTTGTATTCGAAGATGAGTTGAGTTTGAGCCGCGACCAGTTGCGCTCCTTCACCTCGATTTTCAAGATGAATTCACGATCGCTGCAGGATGCGCACGGACGGCGGATCGAGGCGAACCAGTAGAGCCTACTCGGATAGCGGAGTGAGGCTCAGGATCAGACCCTCGTCGCCGGCGAGGGTTTTGACTTTGACGCCGGTCACGTCTTCGATGAGGTAGTGGGCAGCGGCGAGCGATTCACTGGGGTGCGAGAAGGTCGTAGCGACGACCGTGCATCCGGCGGCACGTCCAGCTTTGGTTCCGGTAGCAGCATCTTCAAACACTACGCATTCTTCAGGCGCGAAGCCTAGTACCGCTGCTCCGGCAAGGTAAGGGGCGGGGTCGGGCTTGCCGCGCTTGACGCTCTCGGCGGTGATGAGACGCGACGGGACGGGAATGCCGCCCTGCGATAGGCGTACACGGGCAAGACGGTCGGTGGCGCTCGTGACAACGGTCCAGCGATTGGCGGGAAGCGCGGCGAGGAGTTCGAGCACGCCGGGCAGCACAGTCAATTCCTCGTTGTCGGCGATTTCGATGTCTTCAATCACTTTCAGTTCTGCTTCGCTATCGAGGTCAGGACGCAGCTCGGCCGCCGTCTCAATGGCTCTGCGGCCGTGAGCGATCTTGCAGGCGTATGCAGGATCGACTCCGCGCATCTCGGCCCATTTGGTCCAGCTTCGCTCTACGGAACCGATGGAGGAGATGAGGATGCCATCCATGTCGAATAGAACGCCTTTGCAGCGAATCGAAACGGGGGAAGAGGCAATGGATGAAGCCATAGACCTCATTGTACCGGGCTGCCGGTTGGACTTATCGCTTCGATAGTGTGGAGGGCTTGGGCGCTACAAAGGTGACCTTGGGCGGGTCGCCGAAGGTGACGGAGGCTTCGACTGGCGACTTGCGAGAGCCTTGCTGAACCTTGTTCTCCTTCAGCGTGACGGCTCCGTCTGCGATCTCTGCGTCGGCAGTCCAATGATCGAACCGCGCGAGCACGGGAGGAAGCGGCGCGGAAGTAGAAACGGAGCGGCCGGAGAATGCCCCCTGCCGCCAATCAAAGTGAACAACTCCTTTGGCAGAGGAGGCGAGGTCTTTGCCTGTGAAGCCGGCCAGATCGATTTTGCCATCTCCATTAAACGAGCCGCCGGTGCATTGCAGACTGAGCAACTGGCATACTTCGGGCGGACTGAGCTTTTGGAATTGGCCCTCAAAGGAATAGTTGGGCTTGACGCCACTCGTAAGTTTACCGGTTGCGTAGATCTGACCGCTAAATAGACCCGCGTCGATGCTGGTGAACTCGGCAGCAGATTGGGTCATATGAATCGCAACGACCACATTACGAAATGTAACCGGGCCGAGGACTAGAGACTCCGCTTTGACAGTGCCTTGGAAGTTCGGCAACACAGGCGCGGAGGAGGAAGTGAAACGCGCGATAACGTTGGAGAGAAGAGTTCCCGGCTTTTGCGCACCCAGGAGCGTGGACTGGAGCTCTGCTGAATCGAGCGTTGTGAAATCGAGGTTCAGTGTGGGAGGACACTCCACGGGCGCCTCACAGGTGGCGGGAATCTGTAGCGTGGCTGTTCCTTTGAGCAAACCATAGGAAAATGCCACTGGGTCCCAGCGAAGTTCTTTCCCGCCCAGGTGCAGAGTGGCCTCGGAGATTTGAACCGCAGTCGAAAGGGCGCCAGACTTCCAGTTTGCGTTGTGTAAAGTCACGGTTCCGGTAAGACGGTCGGCGGCGGTAGGCGACAGGGTGCTGTTGGTGGACACGTCGGGAGCAGGCAGCCAGGGGCCGTCGATTGCTAAATCCAGGGTGACCGGATCTCCGGCAATCGTATCGAGCGCTGCGGCATCGGGAAGGCCGGCAGCACGCGCCAGTTCCCGCACCCGAGCAGGTGTGCCTGACCCTTGAATGGTCAGTTGGTAGCCGGAGAGATTGAAGCGTGCCGAGACTACGAGCGGGGCGGCTCCGCCAGCGGGAAGGTTGACCGTCGATGTGAGCACTTCGTTCTGCCCTTGGGGTGAAGGTGTGGGTTCCAATACGATTTTTTGAATTTGAATCGGTTTGCTCAAGCTGCTTCCACTCAAGCGCATGCCGTCAACTGTAATGCTGCCAGAAAGGGGTCCCTGAATTGCTGCTTGCTCTTTAGCTGCTGCCGATTTGGCCGCATGGCGACGCGGTGGCGCTGTTGGCTTTGGAGCGACGGACGGTTCTTTTGGGTCGTAGGTCAGCTTGCCCGTTAGAGTTCCATCGGCTTCCAATCCAGCTCCGAGTTCGTTGCGCACAGTGCGTAAGGCGTCGAGGACGGCTTGTGCCGGAATGCGTTGAAGCTCGAGCGAGAGCTTCGGTTGTGCATTGCCTGGGAGATTGCCTTCGACTCGAAGGTGGCCTTCGCCAAGCGGGGAATCACACACAAGATTTTCAAGGTCGCGACCGGAATACTGGTAAACGAAACTGCAGTTGGCATCGAAGTCCAACGGGGCAGCAGGTGCGAACTCGGCGCGATGAACTCCAGCCGCGCGTAGTCGTGTAGTGATCTTGGCTGAGTCGGCCGTGCCATCCATCTGCATTTCGCCGGTAAGGTCGCCGCGCCAACCGGGATCGGAGCCAAGAACAAGTTTGCTCAGTTGGCCCAATTGCGCCTCACGCCATTCGAGGTCGAGATGCAGCGGCATCTCGCGGAGTTCAGGAGCACGGCGCAGGCTTGCTTCCAGTTGCACAATGCCCGTGTCGCCCAGATCGAGGCTTACATCGGTGCGGGCCGGTTGACCGCGCAACCGGACGCGCCAGTCGCCGGGCTTCTCCTGCCAGAATGACAGGTCGGCGCCGAGCAGTGAAAAAGGCAGCTTCTCGGAGCCTTGCTTGATGTTGATGCGGGAGTTGGTGGCCTCGAGATATGGCAGCGGCGGGGCTTTGCGCTGACTCACGGCATTCGGCTGCGATTGTGCGGCGGTGCGAAAAATGGAGTCGAGGTTCCAGTGGCCTGCGGTGGAGCGGACGAGATTCAGGCTGGCTTCATCGACGCTGACTCGGCTGATTTCAAGGCGACCGCGCCAAAGAGGTAGCAGCCGTATGGAAGCGGTAACGGTGTTGGCATGGAGCACCGGCTCGACGCCGTAGGAGGGATCCTCCTCGACTGTGAGGTCGGTGAGTACAAAGCCGGGCCGCGGAAAGAGCCGCAGTTCCACCGCCGAGAGGCGCACCGGGCGGCGCAGAGATGCGGACATGAGACGCGTGATCTGACTCTTGTAGCGATTGATGCTTACCAGCGGAGGAATGATGATGATGGCGACGATGACGGCCAGAGCGGCCGGAATCAGCCAGAGCTTCGATCGCCTTCTCTGCCGGCCTTGTGCTGCTTCCGTCATGGTCATTTATGGTAATTGGCTCGTGAGCGCACGGCTCGGCCCCCGGGAATTAGTGAATCAGGTGCAGGGTTCGCTTCCAGCGGGTTTCGGTGAAGAAATGCAGAGCGACGTGGCCCAACCAGGCAATGTTGTTTGCGATACCAGTCTGCTCGTGCTGATCTTCGGGAGTCTTGAATGACCAGTAGTTGAAGAGCGGACGCCCATAGATGTTCTCACGTGGGACAAACCCCCAGTAGCGTGAGTCGAGGCTGTTGTGGCGGTTGTCGCCCATCATGAAGTACTTTCCGGGCGGAACGACTAGATCGCCATTGACGATGTGGTTGGGAAAGTCCACTGCCCAAGCCTCGGGGGTGCCGTTATTTGGATCCGCAGTAGGATACGGCGCCACGGAAGGAAACTCGTCGAGAAACTCCGTGTAGTTCTCGGGCGTAGTTGGTGCGGCATGCGGCTGGTCCTGAGCCACGCCGTTCACGATCACGATGCCGTTGTGAAGATGGATGTGGTCGCCAGGGATACCGATAAGACGCTTTACCAGAAACATGATGCCCGGCTTCCCCTCTGCGTCAATCACCCCCGGCTTGATAAAGACCACGATGTCGTTGCGCTGCGGCTCGCGGTAGTGAACCAGGGGCATCCACTTGGCCGGCGGCGCGATGGTGATCCGGTCGACGACAAGGTGGTCGCCAACCAGCAGCGTCTTTTCCATCGAGCCGGATGGAATGACGAAGTTCTGCGCCAGGAAGGTGAGGATAAACAGGCCGACTACGAGAACGGAACAGACGCTGGCCGCAGCCTCAAAAGGCGTTTCTTCTACCGGTTTCTGATCGGGAACGGGCTCGGCGTCTGGCGGCGTCTTAGGTAGCGGCGTATTTTTAATGGTCATCCTGTCGCTCTGTGCCCAGATGGCTGGCAGCTAATCAACGGAACCCGGTTCGCATCAGTGAACGACATGAAAGATGCGCTTCCAACGCGCAAATGCTGCGAGACGTGCGGAGAGTTCCCTGTCGTGTCCGAGTCTATCATCCGCAGCCTGTTGTACATCGGTGGAAGAAGGCCGGGTGAGCGAGAAGTAGATGACAAGCGGGCGAGCGACGATGGCCTGCCGCGATACGAGTCCCCAGAAACGGGAATCCTTGCTGTGATTGCGGTTATCGCCGAGAACGAAGTACTCGTTTTTCGGAATGGCGAGTTCGCCGTGGTCGGTAAGGCCTTGCAGTTGCTTCCACCACGCTGGATCGATATTCGGATCGGTGTAAACCGCTGCGGGAAAGTTGTCACGAAATGGATTTGGCGCAGCGGGTTCAAAGGCCGCGTAGGGTTCGTCGAGGCTCATGCCATTCACTGTCACACGGCCGTCGTCAATGCGCAGGTGGTCCCCCGGAACTCCAACGACGCGCTTGACCAGGAAGCGATTCGGATCTTCGGGATAATGGAAGACGACAACATCACCGCGTTCGACGTCGCGGTAAGGCAGAACGCGCTGGGTCAGACTACCGGGAGGCGCGTAGACCTGTTTGTTTACAAGCAGGAAATCGCCTACCAGCAGAGTGTGCTCCATGCTTTCAGAAGGGATGAGGAAGGGTTGGAGCACGAAGGTGTGCAGAAACAGCGCAACCACCACAAGCGACAACAGCGAGGCAAAGGCCTCGGGCACGCTGGGCAGGTGGTGCCGAATGCTTGAAGCGCGCGGAGGTGGAGCGGCAACTTGAGCGGGGCTGCTCATCCTGCTTCTTCCTCCTCCTCGACGCTGTCTGCGGGAAACACAGACTGGTCCAGCCGGGCCAGTGCTCGACGTGCGGCGTCCTGCTCGGCGTGCTTCTTGGTGCTCCCAGTACCTCGCGCCAACGGCTTGCCCGGTTCGCCAACAGTGGGTTTGAGTCGAACCTCGACGAGAAAGCGTTTGTGGTGATCGGGACCGCTTTCGCTCTTCACTTTGTACACTGGCGACCCGGCTTGATCCGCCTGCAATCGCTCCTGGAGCGCCGATTTATAGTTGCCCAAAGCGGCTCCAGAGCGCAACTCTTTTGCGAGCTGTTCAACGGTTTCACCCAACACATAACGCTGTGCAAATGTTCTCACCGGCTCAAGACCACCGTCGAGGAAGACAGCGCCCACGACCGCTTCCATGGTGTTTGAGAGCACCGTGCCCTTACGACGCAAACCGCTGCGATCCTCGCCTCGGCTCAGACGAAGGTGTTCTCCGAGTCCGATTGCTTTGGCGACTTCTGCCATATGCTGGCGGCTCACCAAGTGCGCGCGTACGCGGGTCAACTCCCCTTCGTGCCATTCAGGATGGAGCAAGAAAAGGGCTTCGCCAATCACGAGGCCCAGCACTGCATCTCCTAGAAATTCAAGGCGTTCATTGTCACTTGCCGTAGGTGGCGCATCCGGGCCGCTCTCCTGATTGCGCTGATTCGCGAGCGAACGATGCGTCAAGGCGCAGACCAGCAGCTCCGGATTGGCAAAGCCATGCCCGAGTGCAACTTCCAGTTCAGTCAGAACTGCTTCCAACTTGCTCCTCTAACGTTGTCTGCCCTGGCGGGTTCTCGCAAATGGGCCGCGATCGCCATCTGTGGTGAGAACACTCTTCGATTATTAGACTCTAAGCGCGAAATCCTGTGAACTGTGGTTTGCTATTGCGGCTTTTGGTTCCCACTCTGGCCGGGAACGGACGGGTGCCTGGCCGGAGCGTCCGCGTCTTCATCTTCGCAACTATGTCCTTTGACGGCGTAAGCCGCCTTGACGCCGCGTTCGGCGGCGAGGCGGGTGTCCTGCTGGCCGTCGCGCACTGCAAGTGCTTGCTGGTATTCCGCCACGGCCTGGTCGCGCTTGCAGTCCAGGTCCAACATTCTGGCGAGATAAATGTGCGACCACGCCAACAGGCGTGGATCCTTGCTCGATGCGAGCGTCTTCTGGAACCGGTCGATGGCCTGGTCAGGGTGGCCGGTGAGAATGGCTGCGCGAGCGAGGATAAAGTCGGCGCGCGCTTCCTGGGATACGGACTCGAGCGTATCGGAGTGGATGGTGAGCGCCTGGCGCGCCATCGCGCTGGCGGTCGCCACATCCCCTGCAACGAGCCTGGCCTCAGCCAGGTCGAGACCGGTGAGTACGCGGGGCTTGCTCTGCTGCAGAACATCTCCGTCAGCCTGCTTATCAAATTCGATCATTCGGGCGCGATGTATCTGCTGGTCGATGTCCATGCCGTACACCATTTCGCCAATGGTGTCGCGAAGGCTGGCGGGGTCTTTCTCGAACATAAGAAGCTGGTCGTAGAAGTACTGGGTGAGCACGAAGCCCTGCGTCATATCGTGGCGCACATCCGCTACGCGAACGGCTTCGACCTTTTGCAGATAGACCTGTCTCTCGTGCTCGTAGCGCGGCAGTTCGGAACGTTGAACGCCCGCCGGAATTTTGTAGGCGGGGATGCCGGTATCCATGGTGTGTGCTTCGATAGCCTTGATGAGGCATTCGACGGTGAGGGCGATAGTGTCCGAGCGGTAGCGAAACTCAAGAGGAGTGTCGCGAACCTCTTTCAGAATTGGCTGCAACCGGTCAATCGCGTTCGAACGTGCATAAAGCAATGGCTCGATCATGTAATGCAGATAGGTGTGGCGCACGTCGTTCATGCGGATTTGGCCGTTTACGGGCGACACAATCACAACGTAGTCGGTTCCGTAGATGCGGGCGTTCACGATGCGCGGTGAAAGCATTGGCTCGATGACCACGACAAAGCGCCGGCCATCGTAAGTGGAGGCGGGCATCCTGAGATAAAAATTGGTGGACACAATCATCTGTGAGAGGGAGTCGTGAAGGTGATCGGTCTCTTCGTCGTAGGTTCGGTGAACGGCAAGCCAGATGCCGTGAAGGTCTACCGCAGCCACGAAGTCGCGCAACAAGGGAGCGATTTCTACGACCTGCGTGGAGTCAGGCGGCATTTCGGGGAGATCTACAGTTGTCTCAAGCTCGGGTGGCGGACTGAGATAGAGCGCCAGCGAGATGTACTGGGAGATATCGTGCACCGAACCGGTCAACCGATGCTGCGCGACGTAAAGGCAGACTTTGTCGCGCTTGGCGCGCGCGTCTTCGCTTTTGGTGAGCGCCTGGATGACTTCGTCGCGTACTCGCTTGCGCACCGGGGCGCTCTCGTCTAGGCCATCATCGTAACCGCATATGTTTAGTGCGGTGGCCATCATGAAGACGGGCTCTAAGCTCACCAGCGAAATTGTGGGACCCGCCGGATTGAC
>Ga0137379_10005143_pt1 | contig 12347 bp, 8 predicted proteins | sample SagtaG_18_FD_104812 | JGI IMG/M metagenome (GOLD analysis project Ga0137379, IMG submission 104812) | Vadose zone soil microbial communities from Sagehorn Ranch, Mendocino, California, USA - Sage2_L_80_16 metaG | ecosystem: Environmental > Terrestrial > Soil > Vadose zone | place: USA...
CATCGCCGGAACCAAGGCTGTCGGTTATGCATCGTGCCTCTATCGTGGACAATCGGTAAACTGCGGGCCGCGCGGCTTGCCCGGCGAACCTGACCACCTGTTTCACAACAATGGAAACGGAACGTTTACCGACGTAACCGCCAAAGCGGGAGTGGAAGATAAAGACCGCTACTTCGGTTTCTCAACCATTTTTGTCGATATCAACGGCGACGGAAAACCAGACCTCGTCGTCGGCAACGACTCAGAGCCCAATTTTCTCTACATCAACAAAGGCGACGGCACTTTTGACGATCAAAGCTACGTCTCGGGATTCGCCTTGAATAAAGACGGCCGCGAGATCGCCTCAATGGGCATCGCCGCCGGCGACTTCGAAAACAACGGCCTCATCGATTTCTTCATCACCGATTTTGGCGATGACTACAAGGTGCTCTTCCACAACGATGGCGACGCCAGCTTTACAGACGTGAGCTACAAGGCGGGTATCGCGCAAACAACCATTCCATTTGTCGGATGGGGCGACGGCTTCCTCGACTTCGACAACGACGGCTGGCTCGATCTCTTCATGGCCAACGGCCACGTGTATCCCGAAGTGGACCAGCACGACTGGGGCACCACCTTCGCCGAGCGGCCGCTGCTCTTTCATAACTCTCCCGATACCACCGGCAAGGGCCGCAAGTTCGAATATGTTCCGCCCGTGAAAGACTCCGGGCTCGCCGTGGTGGTTCCCGCGCGCGGAGCGGCTTTCGGCGATCTGTTCAACGACGGCAAGATCGACGTGATCATCAATCCGATCGATGGGCCGCCGGTGCTGCTTCGAAACGTGAACCCCGATCATCACAAATGGGTCGAGATGGCGCTCGTCGGTGGACCGAAAAGCCCGCGCGACGCGACATGCGCAACGGTCTATTTGCAGGCCAATGGAATGCGCATGCGCCAGGATGTGCTGTCGAGTGGGAGCTACATCTCCTCAAACGATCGTCGCCTTCACTTCGGTCTCGGCGACGCCACCGATGCCGGCACGGCGGAGATTCACTGGCCTTCGGGTGCAAAGGAAACGGTCAAGATTCCAGCGGTGGATCGCATTTACACCATCACCGAAGGCAAAGGCATTACTGGAGCGCTCTGCGGCGGCAAACCCTGTGACGATCCCAAGGCGCTCGATCAAAAGTCCACAAAGCCAGTGGTTCATTAGTGCGCCCAATGTCTGCAATCCGTTGCTGCCTTTCTCTCATCGCGGTCAGTCTCGCAACATGCCTTTCAGTCACCTTCGCCCAGAAGCCCGAACAGAAGCCCGCACCGCAGCCGCAAACACAGCAGCAGAGCGGCATGGGCGGCATCTCCTCCGCGGGAACATTCGCTCCCGTCTATGACACCCAGAAGCGCCCCATCACCGCCGGTGGTTTCGTCGACACCGGTCCCGTCGTCTTTGAAGACGCAACCAGGGCCGCCGGCGTCGCCTCGTGGCGTCACGTCATGGGAACCACGCAGAAGAAGTACATCCTTGAGACCGACGGCTCCGGCGTGGGGTTGATCGACTTCGACAACGACGGATGGCTCGACATCTATCTCGTCAATGGCTCGACCTACGACGCGCTCACCGGCAAAAAAGCTCCGCCGCACGCAGCCCTCTTTCACAACAACCACGACGGCACATTTACCGACGTCGCCGCCAAAGCCGGGGTAACCAACGATCGCTGGGGATTCGGCGTTGCGATCGGCGACTATGACAACGACGGATGGCCCGACATCTTCGTCTGCAACTTCGACAAGAATCGCCTCTACCGAAACAACCATGGCGGCACATTCACCGACGTCGCTGAGAAGGCGGGCGTCACACTCGGCAACTGGTCCGACGGTGCTACGTGGGGCGACTACGATGGCGATGGCCGCTTGGATCTATTCGTCTCCGGCTATGTGCACTATGACTTGAGCAACCAGCCAGAACCCACCAAAAACGGCGTCTCGTTTGCCTTCTGCCAGTTGCACGGCTTCCCCGTCATGTGCGGGCCGCGCGGTCTGCCCGGAGAGCCCGATCACCTCTTTCACAACAACGGCGACGGCACCTTTACCGATGTCAGCGTCAAGGCCGGCGTATCCGATCCCGGCGCTTACTACGGATTCACCGCCATCTTTGTCGATGTGAATAACGACGGCAAAGTCGACCTCCTTGTTGCCAATGATTCCAATCCAAACTATCTCTACCTCAACAAGGGAGACGGCACATTCGAAGATCGCAGCTACGTTTCCGGCTTCGCGCTCAATAACGATGGCCGCGAGATCGCATCCATGGGCCTTGCCGTTGGCGACTACCTCAACAACGGATTCGTCGATCTGCTGGTCACAGATTTTTCAGACGACTACAAAACGCTCTACCACAATGATGGCGACGCCAGTTTCACCGAGGTCGGCAGCGAAGCGGGAATCGCGCAGATACCCGTGCCCTTCGTTGGATGGGGCAACGGCTTCCTCGACTTCGACAACGACGGCTGGAAAGACCTGATGATGATCGACGGCCACGTCTATCCTCAGGTCGAAGAACACGACTGGGGAACCACCTTCGCTCAGCGCCCTCTCCTCTTTCGCAACACGCGCAACGGTAAGTTCGAATACATCCCGCCAGTGAAAGGCTCAGGTCTCGCCACGCTTACGTCAGGCCGCGGCGCAGCCTTTGGAGACCTCTTCAACGACGGCAAAATCGACGTCGTCATCAATCCCATCGATGGTCCGCCAGTGTTGCTCAGGAACGTAAATCCCGACCATCATCACTGGGTTGAACTCAAGCTCGTAGGTGGAGCAAGAAGTCCACGCGACGCCGTAGGCGCCACCGTGTATCTGATCGCCAATAGAATTCGCCAGCGTGAAGACGTAATGAGTGGCGGCAGTTTTATCTCGTCCAACGACCAGCGCCCGCACTTCGGATTAGGCGATGCGACCGACGCCGGTACCGCCGAGATTCACTGGCCTTCCGGCGCAAAGGAGACAGTAAAGCTGCCCGCTGTCGACCGCATCTTCACCATCACCGAAGGCAAAGGAATCACCGGCGTGCTCTGCGCAAAGCAGCCTTGCGTCACAAAGCCGCGAGTCAAAGCCCCGAGCGCCACGAGTGGCGGCTTAGTCAAAAACCCCAAATGACTATTTGATTTTTCTTGCGGAACCGGTAACACTTCGCGTCAGCCGGCCTCGCCGGGTGGATTCCACCCCTTGCTCGAACCCACCCGGCGCGCGCCCGGTTGGTGTGCCGGTCATCTCGTAGAAACCTAGAAAACTCCAGCCAGAAAAACTTCCGCCGGGTGTTCCTTGTTGTACTTCACGCCGCACCAGGCCAGCACCGCCGGCGATAGAGTAATCACCGGGCAATGAGAATGCGCCAGCACTTTGTACACCACCCCATGCCGCGCAATCGCCGCAAACGCCGATGCCCCCTGCGCACCCAACACGATGAGGTCGGCCTGCTGCGCCCTGCTCTGATAAAGCAATTCCTCCGTCGGGTCGCCAGGCACCACGACAGACTGCACTGAGATCGCGTCCCGCAATTCCGGCGGAACGAAGGACAGCATATCCATCTCTATCTCATCGATCGTTCGATCCGCCAGCACCTGAGCACGCTCTTGCGGCCGAATCACATGCTGCAGGATCAAGCGCGCATGATGGCGCTGCGCCAACTCCGCGGCAAAGCCGGCTACAACATAGCTGCTCTCAAGCAGGCTCAGCGCGCACAAGATGGTCCGAGTCGCAAAATGCCGATAGGCCCCATCAACCACTTCTGGCCCAACAATAAATACCGGCGCCTTCGCGGTGCGCAGCACAGCCTCAGCCACCGACCCGACCAGCAGCTTGCCAATCGGCCCTGGCGAGTGAGTGCCCATGACGATACGATCGACTTCGTGCTCCGCAATGTAGTGGAGTATCTGATCGGCGGCCAATCCTGGACGCACAACCACATCGCAACGGATGCCGGCTTCGCGTGCGCGACGAGCCAGCGGCTCGAGGTGCGTGATCTCATCGCGTGCCGCTGCCGCATAGTCGTAATAGCGAATACCAGAGGTCTCAGATGCGGCCACTATCAGCGTGTCATACGCATGAAAGATAACAATATCCGCAGCAAATTCTTGGGCTTGTGCCAACGCGAAATTGAAAGCCTTCTCGTTGGCGGGGATCTCTGAGGCAAACAGAATGGTGGAGGGTCTGCTCCAACCCGGCTTGATGGCCATGGGAACCTCCTTGATGCGGATAACAATGTTAAACAGCTTGCTGATCGCTTACGGTGCCGAGTGGCACATCCAAAAGTGAGCTAAATCACGCGAACTAGGGTCAAAAAATAGCTTCTACAGCGCTTCTACAGATATTCTCGACCCGTCTTTACGGTCAAAGGTGGACGAGGAGAACGCTTCTTTGACTTGGATTGTGAACCCAAGTCAACAGATTGTCTACAGCAGAAAGCTTTGGTAAGCGATTGCTGGATGAATAGGTGATCTGAATCACAGATTTTGACCTATTCGCAGTGCTCTTCTAAATGCGATCAAGATAGTTTCCCCACCCGATAAGCCTTCGGGGGCAGCGTCGCGATCTTGCTGGAGGCGGTAAATGGAACCGATGCATAACATCCCCGCACGGGGCGGGTTGAACTTCGACGAAGCGCCTTTCCTTGCCATCTGGGAAGTCACACAGTCCTGTGATCTTGCCTGCAAACATTGCCGTGCGGCCGCACAGCCCATCGCCCACCCCGACCAACTCACAACCTCCGAAGGCAAGGCGCTCATCGATCAAATCGCAGACATGCACGTGCCGATCTTCGTCTTCACCGGCGGCGATCCTCTCAAACGCCCCGATCTCTATGAACTGATTCGCTATGCGGCCGAGAAAGACGTAAAGGTCGCCGTCACTCCCAGCGCCACGCCGCTGCTTACCCGCGAAGCCATCTTCAAGATGAAAGAGGCTGGAGTCGTTCGTCTCGGCATCTCGCTCGATGGCTCAAGTCCCGAGATTCACGACAACTTCCGCGGATTGCCCGGTGCATGGGCACGTACCATCCAGGCCGTTGAATGGGCCAACGAAGCCGGAATCCCGATTCAGGTGCACACCACCATCAGCCGTCACAACGCACACGACCTCGATAACTTATGCGCCCTCTTTGAGAAGCTGGCGATCGTCATGTGGAATGTCTTCTTCCTCGTTCCCGTTGGGCGCGGCCAACTTGACGACCTGCTCTCTGGCGAAGAGTTCGAACAGGTTTTCGGAAAAATCTACGAGCTGTCGCACAAGGTGAGCTTCCAGATCAAGACCACCGAAGCGATGCATTATCGTCGCTACCTGCTCCAGCACAATCTCCAGGAGCGCCGCATGGGCCATGGTCATTCACACGCCACCCGCCACGAGTACGAGCCGGGTACCCCGATGGCCGACGCGCGGGCGCGCACATCGAGTTGGGCTACCCGCCGCGTCAACGACGGCAAAGGCTTCCTGTTCGTCTCGCACATGGGCAATGTGTACCCCAGCGGATTCCTGCCCATTCACGCCGGAAATATTCGCGAAACCCCGCTGAGCGAGATCTACCGCAACGCGCCCATCTTCAAATCGCTGCGCGATACCAGCAAGCTCGAAGGAAAATGCGGAGCCTGCGAATACAAGGAGATTTGCGGCGGCTCACGCGCCCGCGCCTACGCAGTCACTGGTGACCCGCTTGCGCAGGAGCCGTGCTGCATCTTCCAGCCTAAGAATTGGGACCCGCAGCGCCAAAGCGACGCCGATGCCTTCCGCGACGTAGCCCCGGCAAACACACTGGTCGTCCTTTAAGACGGAGGGAACATGGGCCGTCATGCCCGGACACGGTTTCAAACACTCCCGTGCGGCACGCGGCGGACATCTGACTCAACAGTGGGTGCCCCACTTTGTGAATTTCCACCAAGCTCATTAAAATGAGCGGCTTGACAAAGCCGCTTAGATTTTTGTGCTAATTCTGTGCTAGCGACAACTCTGTTTGCCCCGAAGTAACTTTCGGACAGACGACAGCACAACCAGGATCTCCCCATTGCTATATCCAAATCGAGGAGTCTTGATTAATCAGCCCAGATGCTGTCCGAGTCACCATTCGGCTCTGACCATCTGACAACCAGATCGACTAGGATGCCCTTGGTCGCCGCTTCAGTCCCAGCGTTGGCGAAGGCGCCGGCAAGGACGATGCATCGTTCCCTGTCAGTCTTAAGTTGTTCATCGAGTAGTGACTGGATATGCAAGTGACGGTCACGTTCGGCAGGCAAAGCTGGGTGGGAATCGAGATTGACTTCTCCGGCATGGAAGGCACGCTCCCAACGTTTCCAGATTGTCCAGTCTTCTAGAGCCAAGCGGAAAAGCTCCTGACTCACCGGAGTAAGCCTATAGAGGTTTGAATAGTCCTGCTTTTCCTCCGCGAAAACACAGTCGAAGAGATGCGGCTGCCCATTGAAGTTCGCGATTCCGCCCCGTGGACCGTCATAATAATCAGTGACAGTAAACACTTCCTCGAATCCGGGCTGGTGCTGGGCGGATGACACGATTCACTTTACCATTGCAGTCTCTCGTACTGCGCTGGGCAGGTAGCAGGGTGCACCGAGTTGCGGTCTAGTCACTTGCCTATCCGGAGAGTACTGATTGATTAACACCTCGGCCACGCTTAGACGTGGATTAGGAATGGGTGAACAGTCCAAACTAAGACACCAGCCGAAGGCGCGGTCGGAAAATTTTGTGCTAATTTGTGCTACTGCCTCGGAGTTTGTGGACTTTCTGGATATCTAGGACATTGTAGAATCTGTAACTTACGTGTTTTCAATGCGTTCAATTGTCGGTGCCCCAGGTCTCGTGTCTGAGACCTGGGATTGTCTAATCTTCGAGTAGCAGATAATTCGCCCGGACCCTAAAGGCCTTGTCATGCCGCCCAAAGTCGTGGCTCAGCAAAGAAAGAACGTGCTTCTGCACATAGTTGTGAGCTTTATTCGGAACAGCTATTCAAAATGAAATGGGGCAGGCTACTACTGGAAACGCTGGGAGACCAGAAGCTGGAATACCGCCTTCCTCGGGTGACTTGATGTGGATTGGCTTCCCGCCCCAAAACACTTTGCCGGTATTCACAATATCGAAGGCCAAGTCCCGGTTCGAAAACCCGGAATCTCTGCACTCCCAGATCAGATTTATCCTTTTGAAGCCACCAGACTTGTCCTGCAAAACTTCATAGATTCGGATAGCTTTGTTGTACCCAATCAGATATTTGGCCTCATCGTACTTGGCGCGTGACCAATAGTATTCCCACCACTGTCCGTTGCGTGCGGTCAATGCAATCATCGTCTCTGATGAATTTCGGAGCAGACCCTCTTCATCTGGATAGACAACATCGCTCATTGGGAATCTATATGCGTCGGCGTTTTGAGGTAGGAGTCCAGTATCTAGTTCGGAGATGTACGCCTTACCAATCTCTCGTGTTCCCTTGCATCCGCCGATGCCTTCCTCATGTGAACAGTCAGAATAGAAAAAGGTTGCAGCGATGTTGTAAACCGGGTATTTGCCAATCGTTTTGGCATAACCCCACTCCATTTTAGGATCTTTAAAATAGACAAACGGAAAGCTGTTACCGCCGGTCATGAGCTTGACTGTCTCGTTCGATGTATCAGCTGCATCTCGAGCCAAAACCGCCGCGTTCTGGGCATTCCCGGCCGCTTCTTTGGCCTTATCAAAAGATTTCGTGGCGGCCTCAATGCTCTTGGTTAACTTGCCGGTGACTTCATCGTAGTGCTCGTTGGATACGCACTCTGAGTAAGCTCGCTCATGGTCACGCTGCAATTGGTCATATGTGATGGCTTGCCACTCGCCATATAAACACGCCACGAGAAGAGACACGCATATTGCACGGCCCATGACGTGATTTGAATATTTCTTCGATATAAGAGGGGGAGCAGCAGCTATAAAAGCGAGCAGAACACTGGCCCATCCGACAGACAGGTGCCACGGCAACTGCGCTACTGGCTCACACTTCAGCATGATGATTGCGCTGATTCTAGCACCGCAATTTCGCTCATGATGAACCGCGAATCGACGGTTGAACTATGTCTCAACGGTGCTGGGTCATCAATGAGATTACGTTTCGATAGAACTCTCACCTGAGAACTTGTACGCACATTGTGCCCGGTTGGCTCGCGGCTCGCCCGTGGGGTCCGAGATGGAGAGTAAGGATCGCACCAACTGAGTGGATTCTTGGCGGATCGTGGGCCATCCGCGCAACCCACCAGACTCCCCTCGCTTCAAAAACCCTGTCAACCCTCCCGTGACAACCCCGCTCCCTATCTCCTTCCTCCCAACCCGCGATGCCCCGTCCGTGCTTTTGCATATTATTTCCCCGCAATCCCTATCCTTGAATTCGGGGAATAAGAAAACCAACAACCAGCCTCCCCTGAAAGCCACCGCGCAATCCGCACATTTCGCCGATTTCACACAAAAAAGCGCCCCTAACTCCTTATCTGAGAGGATTCTGCAGCTAACTCTATTGCTGAGAGGATTTTGCAGCGCAACCTTGTCTACAGGCCCTTGAAAACAAGGAACTTCTCTACAGGATATGGGTGGGGGGGTACAGGAGAAAAACATGTTCAAGGAATGTCGTCACATCCGGGCCAGCGGAATCAAATGCCACTCCCCCGCCCTCCGCGATTCAGCCTTTTGCTACCACCACACCATCCTCCGCCGCTCCAACGGACCTAAAAGCAAATTCGACGATCTGTCTCTGAAGTTTCCTGCACTCGAAGATTCGAGCGCCATCCAGATCGCTCTATCTCAGGTCCTCACGAGGCTTGCCGACTCCAACCTCGATCCGCGCCGCGGCGGCCTCTTGCTCTACGGCCTTCAGATTGCGGCCCAGTTCGCCGCACGTCCATCTACTCTTAAGCCGTCCGACGTCGTGCGAACCGTGTGCTACGAGGGCATGGACGACATCCTCGCGCCAGAGGAGGTCGTCTGTGAGCCTCCCGGCGATTGCACCGCCTGCGAGAAGCGAGACACGTGCGACCGCTATGTGCCCGAAGACGAAGAAGAGGAAAAAGAGGATGAAGAAGATCAGTAGAGCCTCTATATGGTGGTTCGCCAACGCTCTCAATGCCCCGCCAGATCCGCATCCACCTTGCCCTTGAACCGGCTATACACCAACACAAAATAACCCACTGCCAGCGTCATTCCAAAGGCCCACCAGGCCAGCCCCACTGACAGCGTGTGCGGTCCCGAGATTGCGCGAGCCAGCGTGATGTCGCGATCTGCCCCGGTCGTGGCCGGAAGCAGCGTTGGATACACACCCCAGCACGCTCCAGCCAGCATGAAAAACAAATACAGACTCGACGCCAAAAATGCCTTTACCGGCTGTGAATTGCGATTGAAAAACGGGATCGCGCCCAGCGTCGCCAGCACTCCAATGGGAACAACAAATGTGAATGGGTAATTGTAGTAGTTGTTCAGGCTCGCGGGACGCACTGTAATCGTAGCGACGAGGCTCAACACCGTGAAGATCGCGACCAGCACCCAAAGCGGCGTAACGATGCGGCACGCGCGACGCGCCAGGTCGCCTGACACTTTGATCGTCAGCCACAAAGCCCCGTGCAGCGTCAGCGCAACCAGCGCAACCAGCCCGCCAATCACCGTGTACCAATCCAGAATGCCGGGGTTCACGCCGGGCTTCCAGTTCGTCCACAGCGGCAAAAAGAAGTAGCCATCTGCCTGCAACGGAACGCCGCGCAGCACATTTGCCAGCGCCGCTCCATAAAAGATGATCAGCAGCGCGCTCGACAAGCCAAAAGCTCCATCCAGCAGCGCAACCCACACGCCGACGTCGATGTGATTGCGCAGTTCCACGCTCACGCCGCGCAAAATCAGAAGCCAAAGCACAATCATCAACGGCAGATAAAACCCGCTGAATGCCGACGCGTAGAGCAGCGGAAACGCAAAGTAAAGCGTGCCGCCGCCCGCCAGCAGCCACACTTCATTGCCATCCCACACCGGCCCGATCGAGTGCAGACTGGCCTGCCGCTCCTCTTCCGTCCGCGCAAGAAAAAGGTGAAGCACGCCCACTCCGAGATCAAACCCGTCAAACACGACGTAGCCGACAATCATTACCGCAACCAGCCAGAACCAGATAAAACCCATCATGATGAAATTCCCTCGAACATTCCCGCCGCGCAGACATCTTCAATCCGCCAGAGCCACTTCCACCGGCACCGCGCTCGGCTGAGGCCCGCGGTTGATCTCGCGATACACCAGCACTGTGAACAGCAATCCAAGCAGCGTGTAAATCCCCATGAATCCGATCAGCGTGAACAGGCCATTTCCCACCGACACCGTGTTTGAATATCCCTCGCTCGTCCGCATCAACCCGTAGATCAGCCACGGCTGCCGGCCAATCTCCGCCGTCATCCATCCCGCCGTGTTCGCGATGTAAGGCAATGGAAAGCTGATCAGCAGCAGCCACAGCAGCCACCGCGCACGATAGAGATATCCACGCCACAGCAGAAATGCCGCCACAATCATCAGCAGCACAAAGTACGTACCAAGCCCCGCCATGATGTGGTAGGCGTAGTAGAGCAGCGGCAACGCAGTCGGCCACTGATCCCGCGGAAATTTATCCAGCCCCTGCACCTCGGCCTTTGTCGTTCCGTAAATCAGAAAGCTCAGCACATTGTTCACGACAATCGGATTGTCGATCTGCCCCGTTTCTTCATTCGGCTGCCCCATCAGCACGATACCCGCGCCCGCCTCCGTCTTGAAAAGCCCTTCCATCGCCGCCATCGCTGCGGGCTGATTGCGCGCCACATACTTTCCATGTAAATCGCCGGTCGGAAAGATAATCAGGATCGTCGAGATAACGCCGGAAATCACACCCAGCTTGAGGAAGATCCGTCCGTATCCCTCCATCCGCCTGTCCAACAAGTAAAACGCACCCACCGCCGCCATCACGAACGAAGCGGTGACCAGCGCTCCCGTCATGTTGTGGGCGTATTGCAGCAGCCCCCACGGATTCAGCAGCAACTGCCAGAAACTCAACACTTCAAACTGCCCGTTCGCCATCCGCCCATAAGCCACGGGATGCTGCATCCATGCGTCGGTCACGATGATGAAGAAGCCCGAAATCCACGACCCCAGAAAAACCATTACCGCCGAAAACCAATGCATCAGCTTCGACAAGCGCTTCTCCCCATACAGAAAAAGCCCCAGAAACGCCGACTCCAGAAAGAAGCTGAACACTCCTTCCATGGCCAGCGGCTGCCCAATCACCCCGCCCGATAGACGCGAAAAGCGCGCCCAGTTCGTGCCAAATTGAAACTCCATCGGGATCCCGGTCACCACGCCGAAGACAAAATTGATTCCGAATATCTTCCCCCAGAATCGCGCCGCACGGTCCCACTCCTCGCTGCCCGTCTTGAGCGCCACCGTCTTGAGCACCACAATCAACACGGCCAGGCCCATCGTGAGCTGCGGAAACAGGTAGTGAAACGTAATCGTAAAAGCAAAATGCAAGCGGTGAATCAACTCGGCGGTCATTTGGAACGCTCCTGTTGCAGGCGGCTTGGAAAGATTGAGTGAACAATCAACAACTGATTGAAATGTTCAGAACATCTGATTACAACGGAAAGCCAGGCGAAAACTCTTTTGAATTAACCACCTGTCGCGTTAATTATCGCCCCTTAGCGAAACCAGAGATGCTGTATCTCGAGACCTTAATCCTAAGGCGACGCGACCATCAGGGAGCAGCGACCTTGAAGAGAATTCAAGAGGATGCACCATCTCTGGTTTTGGCGTAATTATCGGCAACGATACTGGCACTCTAATGTGATTTAAATCACACCTGTCCCGGCTCGGCAGGTTAATCCTAAGAGGTAGGCAATCAACTTTGGGCACCGGAATCAACGGAACCTGGGCTCCCGCCCCCGCAATGTTGTAAAAATGGACTGAGGTTAATGATGCGGACGGCAATTATCGGGGGCGGAATTGCAGGACTTGCGGCCGCATTTGAGCTTGAAAAGGCGCGCGCCTCTGGCGCAGCCGTCGAATATATCCTCTTCGAGTCCCGCGAACGCCTCGGTGGCTCCCTCGCATCCGAGACCGTAGACGGCGTCGTGCTCGAGCGCGGCCCCGACTCCTTCCTCAGCGAGAAACCCGCAGGCGCCGAGCTCTGCCGCGAACTGGGACTCGCCGACCAACTTCCCCCCTCCAACGATGCCAATCGCAAAACCTACATCGTCGTCCGCAACCGCCTCGTTCCCCTCCCCGACGGCCTCATGTTTCTCATCCCCACCAAGCTGATTCCCACCGCGCTCTCTGGCCTCTTCAGCCCCGCAACCAAGATC
>Ga0137379_10005145_pt1 | contig 12346 bp, 7 predicted proteins | sample SagtaG_18_FD_104812 | JGI IMG/M metagenome (GOLD analysis project Ga0137379, IMG submission 104812) | Vadose zone soil microbial communities from Sagehorn Ranch, Mendocino, California, USA - Sage2_L_80_16 metaG | ecosystem: Environmental > Terrestrial > Soil > Vadose zone | place: USA...
CGCGAGCGGATGACGAGATCGCTGTCCACTTCCGCGGGTCCCGCGTAGCCTGACCCGACTAAATTCAGGTGTGTACCCGGTCGTACCCACTCTCCCTTTAAGATCGGCTCGGGCGCCGAGGTAACGGTACAGATTATGTCGGCCTCGGCGACTGCTTCTCGGATGACCCCTGCTGCGGCAACCGGCACAGCGAGCTCCGCTTGGATCCGCTCCGCGAAGGTGTGGGCGCGGTCGCGCGACCGCCCCCAAACAACGATGGATTCTAGAGTGCGAATCTTCTGGATCGCCCGCGCGTGGGTCGCAGCCTGTTCGCCATAGCCGAGCAGAGCCAAGCGCCGGGCGTCTTTGCGTGCCAATGCGTCGGTGGCAACCGCACTCGCCGCTGCTGTATGAATGGCTGTGATCTCGCCGGCATGGACCGCGCAAACAGGCGCCCCGGTTTCGGGATCGAATAGGATGACGAGACCCTGGTGTGACTGTATTCCACGAGTGAAGTTCTCGTGGAAAACGCTGATCAACTTCGCGCCAAATGGGGCATGTGCACCCATCGCACCCGGCATGATGCCGAATAAGCGACCCTCCGACAGCGGGATGATCGACCGCAAAAGTTGCTTCGTCTCGCCCCTTGAGAATGCGATCATCGCATCGCGCACGATCGGGATGCACATTTCATAAGTGAGCCGTCTGGCAACCTCTTCGCGGTCTATGAATCGCATCAGGTGCTCCCTTGTGGTTTCGGTCGGTTGGGTCTACAACGTTGCAAACTTCACAGACTCGGATGCTAGCTGAACACAGATATGTTAGCCAGCACAGCGGCCGAGGGAGCGCAGGATTATTCAATGACGCAGACCATTTTACGCAGTGTCAGAGGCGGTCAACGTTGCCCGAACTGAAATCGTGCACACAAGTGGCGCACTGTAGCCAGGAAACGTATGAGTTGGCAACTCTCGGAAGCTGGCTTCGACTGATCGGCCGTTTACCGGCCAACACAGACGCGCACACTCCAAGAAAGATTACATCGGAAAAATTTGCAGGAAAATCACGTTGTAACTCTCAAGGGAAATCCTCAGGAACGTCAGCGAAACAGGCACCGTCTACTACAATTTCGACACCATCGATGTAGACGGAAAACCAGAAGTGCAGTTTAAGTGTTTGAAAATAATGGTCGGGCCTAGAGGACGATTTTCGAACTTTCCTGCTGAATGTGCCCGATTTTGAACCAGTGCATTCAGCAGGTTAAACCCAGGCGAATCGAATAGTTACACCCTAAGCGGACGATTTTCGAACTGCCGAGTGGATAACTTCCGTCTTGGATCTTGGACAGGAACCCGCAAAGGTGGTATTCATGAATGAACCTTCGTCCTCACTGGTCGGGTACGGTACGGCCCAGATTTCGGCGGAAGATAGGCCGGCCCACCGAGCGGATATAAATCCTGAATACAAGCGCTTCGCGAGACCATCCTTGAAAAAGGGGGAATGAGCCATGCGATTCTTAATCCCTTTGGCCGTCTTGAGTCTTATCCTGAGCGGTCTTATCCTCGCCTCTTCAGCATCTCGTTCGACGGAAGCACCTACCGGTTTTGACAACAAAAGCAACGGCGTCGCCGACGATGCGACTCATCAGGCCGATCAGGCCAAATTCGAGGAAGTCGAGCAACAGAGCGATGGCCTCGGACCGCTCTATAACGCGCAATCCTGCCGCGAATGCCACCAGAGTCCGGTTTCAGGCGCCGCCTCCCAGGTCTCGGAATTACGCGTTGGCCATCAGGGGCCAGAGGGACACTTCCGCAATCCGGACATCCCGATTGCTCACGGAGCCGAAGTGATTTCTGGCCGGTCGCTCGTGAATGAGCGCGCTATTTGTCCCAACGCTGCTTTTCTTAACACCGAGATCCAAGAGCGAGTTCCAGAATCCGAGACGATCCGGACGTTTCGCCTTTCTGTGAGTCTGCTAGGGGACGGCTTCGTCGAGGCGCTGTCCGATCAAACCCTCATGGATCTTGCCGAGCGACAATGCAAATCTTCTCATCGGAAAATCTGCGGACAGGTTCTCCAGGTTCCTATCGTAGAAGCCCCCGGACAAATGAGCGTAGGCAGGTTCGGTTGGAAAGACCAGCATGCGAGCCTGCTGTCGTTCGCTGGCGATGCGTACCTCAATGAGATGGGAATCACAAACCGCCTTCAACCGGATGAGATGACCAAGCTCTGCAACACCGCTTCGGTGCCGAATGACAAGCCAGGGCCGGACGGCCTCTCTGACGTTGATCACTTCGCCCGGTTTATTCGAGCCACGAAAGCTCCTGCGCGGGATTCCCAGCTCGCGGGCAGCGCGGTTGCGACGAAGGGCAACGGCTTATTTGAAAAAATCGGTTGTGCGACTTGCCACGTCGAAACATTGACCACTGCTCCCGCTGGAACGAAGATCAACGGTGGAACGTTTACGATTCCGGTCGCGCTCGGGTCAATCACATTTCATCCATATGGGGATTTCTTGATGCATGACCTCGGTACAGGCGACGGAATCCTGCAGGCGACCCGGGAACACTACGGGAACAAAGTCTTTCAAATGATGTCGGGGTATCTTTCGAAACAGGACTTCGAGAGCAGTCGAAATAAAATACGCACCGCACCCTTATGGGGAGTCCGGTTGCGTTCGCGGTTGATGCACGACGGCACATCCCTGACGCTTCGCGACGCGATCCTGCGGCACCGCGGCGAAGCAGGTCATGTAAGTCAGCAATTTGAAAAACTGAAGAGGGAGGACCAAGAAGCCATCATCGAGTTCTTGAAGTCTCTCTAAACTCACCAAGGGCTACGCCTCTCGTCCGCATCTGGCACAACCGCCTTGCTCTGAGGGGCTGCGCCGTTTTCCGCAGCAGGGGCCGCGCGGCCTCAACGAGCTTTCCCGCGCTCCTCATCACCGAGCTGTCAGGTGCAAAACGAAACACAGCGCCCCTCAATTCTCGGCATGATTCTTGACCCTGAGCGTGAATCAGGGGAATTCGTCTCTGTCAAGTTTTGTCCGAGTTACGGGTAGGGACATCACTTGGAAAGAATCGCCAAGGTAAACAAGGCGGACCACATCTCCGGTCAGCGAATTGCACATACCGAAACTGAGCCACTGCGAAACATCGCGGTTTCTCCGGTACAAGTTGTACATTCAATGGGCGTAAGAGACTAGCCGAACGCCCGCGCCTCGTCACGCATGTCGCTGCCGGACGGTGCGGATGAGGCTAGCTGCCCACGAAGTCTGTAACTCTGGATTCGCAGAGTAAAGGGTCCCAGGATGGATCTGCTGAATGTTTCCAACAAGCGTCGCTGGACCATCATTAGCCTGCTCTTTACAGCATCATTGATCAACTATCTAGACCGCGCCGCGATTTCATTCGCACTGCCGTTGATTTCTAGGGACTTCCACCTGACGCCGGAAACCAAGGGCCTGCTGCTTTCTTCCTTTTTCTGGTCGTACGCGCTCATGCAAATTCCCATTGGCTGGTGCGCCGACCGCTTGAATTTGCGCTGGCTCTATGCCGGAGCCTTTGCCCTTTGGTCATTGGCGCAGGGGCTCACGGGTCTGGCGGGAAGTCTTACAGTCTTGATTGGGTTCCGCATTCTTCTTGGCGTCGGAGAGTCCATCTACCTTCCGGGCGGGACAAAGATTGTCAGCTTGCTTTTCACGCGCAAGGATCGCGGTCTGCCCTCAGGACTTTTCGACTTTGGTACTCGAACGGGGTTGGTCCTCGAAGGCATCCTTGTCCCTTGGCTCCTAATACGTTATGGATGGCGCCACACCTTCCTCCTTTTAGGCTGCGCGGCTCTCGTCTGGATGGTCCCCTGGTTTTGGTTTTTTCCCCGCCAGTTGCAGCCAGTGAACAAGGCCGTGGCTTCTGCGCCGTCCGGGATTTCGTCTCCTATTCGTTGGAGCGCCTTGCTCAACCGCAATTTGTTGGGCATCTGCCTCGGATTCTTTTGTTTTGACTACTACTGGTATGTGCTGGTCACGTGGCTGCCCGACTACCTCGTGACGGTCCGCCGCCTTAGCATCGTACAGGCCGGCTTTTATGCTTCACTCGCGTTCTTCACGTTCGGGGTTGCCGAACCGATTGGAGGATGGATCGCCGACAACCTGATCGGCCGGGGCTGGGATGAAACGGGGACTCGGAAAGGAATCGTGACCGCGGCTTTCTTTATGGGCCTGTTACTCATGACAGCCGTGCGAACTTCGGACACTCGGATGGCTATCGGGTTACTGATGGGAGCCTCCCTTGTCGGGCTTTCCACTGGCAATCTGCTCGCAATTCTTCAATGCTGTGCACCACTCGAAACCGTCGGGATATGGACCGGAGCTGAAAATTTTGCGGGCAATCTCGCCGGAATCATCGCGCCACTGGCCGTAGGAGTGTTGATCAGGCGGAGCGGCTCGTATGTTCCAGGTTTTGAGCTCGCCTCGATCGTTCTTCTTGTGGGACTGCTCGCCTACTGGTTCGTAGTCGGTGAGTTAAGTCAGGATTAGCAAGGGATGCGGTCTGTGATCGCCTGGCGTTCGCCTAATTGAGCTTTGAAAGTCGGACTGCTGCTTGCGGCGCCAGAGAATGTCAAAAGGATGTCGTATGGCGAGACAGTCCACTCTCTTCAGTCCGGTTTGTCTTAGGAGTCATCGCAAAATACGGGCATTTTCTGCGACTTTCACAAAAAAGGGCGCAGCAGTCTCCAGACTGCATGGCGGAGAGGGAGGGGATTCTATTACCGCCGTTACCTGCAAGCCACTGTGAAATCTACACTTCCGTCATAGTACGCTGTGTTTGAGCGGGTTACAAACGAATCCGTTCTTCGGGTACAGTTTCCCTTATTAGCTGATTTCCGTGTAAAACGGTATCACTGGTATCAGTGAGGGCGGATGTTTAAGTGGCAAACTTGCCTGCGTGAAGTCCTGGTATTTTTTCCACAGTCAGCCAGCAGGCCATTTCAAAACTGAAATTGGCGGGAAATAGCAATGCTAGATCGCAACCAGCAGCACTCCACAGCCAACTAGCGAAGCGCCCACCCAGCGCTGCCACCCGATACGTTCTTTCAGGATGTACTTTGCCAGCACCGTTTCCAACACATAGCTGAATGCCGTCGCTGGCACCGCGACGCTCAGGTTGGCAACGGACAGCAGCGCCATCAGCGCGAAAAATGAAACTGCCATAGCGGGCACGCCAACAGCAACATAAGGATTACGTGCGAGGGAAGCGATTAACCGAAAAATTGAGCTTGGGCGGAAGTCGCACACCTCGCCATTGCGCTTCATACCCATGGTGTTAAGCAAGTCCGCAACCGTGCCTGGAATCACGATGAGCGCCATGAGCAACCACTTCATTGCGCCGCCTCGTAGGGCAGATTACGGGATCTATACAGCACAGGTGCAGTGCGCGGCACGGTGCGTGCCACCAGGCTCACGCCCAGGACAACAAGGCCAATTCCAATCCAACGCTCGGTGGAGACCGGTTCATGCAGCAGGAATTTGCCCATCAGCGCGGTCAGCACGTACGAGATCGAGGTCACCGGCAGAACATAACTCAGGTCGACCCGGCTCAACAACGAGAGCTGCGTGATCAGCCACACCATCAACAGTGCCACCCCCGCCGCTACCAACGGATTTAGAAATGCGTGTATATATGGCCAGGGGGCAAAAGAGACCAGCGGACCGACTTCGTGCAGCCCGCGGCTCAAGAAAAAGTGTCCCAGCACGTTGCTTACGACCACCAGGACAATTACGGTCCGAGTTTTTAGACGCAAAGGCTGGGAACGGTTGTTCAAGACACTGCGGAGGGTGGCGGTTGACGAGCGCGATTCCATTCGCGCCGTAAACTCCCGAGTCAGTCCTGGCTCATCGCAATCACCGCGACCATGGCCCATGAGCAACCGCTCCCTTTCGAGCTCTTGGCGATCAGCCCATGCGGAGTTTTCACGGACTCTACAATTCGATCGCGCCCAATCAGCTCGAATGCTTGTCCAAAGACTTGAGGTTAGAGTGCGGTTCCTCGGTTCGCTGTTGCGCCGAAAATTGGCCCAGTGGCGATTTTGGGAGGGATTGCCCGACGCGAGACGAGACACGAGGAACGCGTATAGGTGGCCCTCCGCCGAACCGGATCGAAGTTGTCTGGCGACCCACGATGAGTCTTACGTTCCACGCTCCAGAGAAATTTGGCCTGCTTCGCCTGATAGCGGAAGAGCCCCAGTAGCGCCTCCGGCGCTGTCCCGACCTGATTCAACTTGATCACCTCCCAATTCTTTGGACCCAGCGCCGTCTGCTGTTCTTCAGAATTTTTCACTTGCTGTCGAAGTCTTGGTTTGTTCTGGACAAAAGACAACCAAACGATATAAAAAGAAACGTTCCGTTAGCATTCGAGCAATTTCTTGCCGAAAACAGCGGAGGTTGGAGCCGCCTGCGAGATTTGCTGCTGAGCCATTGATCGACACTGCATCTTGTCCGGGGAAGGAGAATCACTCATGAGAAAGACCATTGGAGTTGTCGTTTTTCTGATCAGCGCGGCGCTAGTTGGGTTAGCGCAAGTCGATACTGGCAGCCTGGTTGGAACCGTCAAGGATCCAAGTGGTGCAGTCCTTCCCGGAGTCACCGTAACGGCTGCTAGTGCGGATACTAGCGTTGCTACCTCCGCAAAAACCGAAGTTGACGGCAACTATGTGATCACCCCACTCAAGATCGGCAGATATTCTGTTTCTGTTGAGGCAGCCGGGTTCCAAAGTGCTATCAGGAACGACGTCGTGCTCGATGTGCAGCAGACGATCCGGCTTGATTTCAGTCTTAGGGTTGGCTCGGTGACAGAAACGACAGAAGTCAGCGGAGCTGCTCCGCTGCTGGAAACCGAGAACGCCTCCCTGGGCGATGTTGTCGCCAGCCAGCAAGTAGAGCAGTTGCCTCTGAACGGGCGGCGCTATGCGGACTTGGCGGGGCTCACTTCTGGGGTTGCCAAGGTTATCGAGGGACCGGTTAACGGCGGCAGCAGTCCGACCAACGGCAATGCCGGCGGAAGTTTCGCCGTCAATGGAACCCGCGGGGACCAGAACAACTTCTTGCTGGATGGAATCGACAACAATTCCAACGACAATGGTGACCTGGCCATATTGAGCAGCGTGGATGCCATCGCGGAATTCAAGATTCAGACCTCGAACTACTCGGCTGAGTTCGGACGGAGCGGCGGAGCTGTAATCAATGCCACGACCAAGTCGGGGACAAACCAATTCCACGGAAGCGCCTGGGAGTTCCTGCGCAATGAGGCGCTGGATGCTCGCGGATACTTTGAATCTCCGAGTGACCGCAAAGCGCCTTACAAGCAGAACCAGTTCGGAGTGACTTTCGGCGGGCCTATCGTAAAAGACAAGGTATTCCTCTTCGCCGACTATGAAGGCACGCGAATTCACTCGGCACAGACTGACATCGTCACCGTGCCGACCCAAAAAGAGGTCACTGGAGATTTCAGCGATATTCTCGGCGGGCAGTCGATGTCCTGCGGCCCGAATAGTGATCAGCCCTGTTTCGATGCACTGAATCGGCCCATTTTCACCAGCGAGATTTACAATCCAGCGACCACTCGCACGGTAGGTGGTTCCACAGTTCGAGACGGCTTCGGATTCGATACAACGACCGGTCTGCCCATAGCGGGCCAGGCCAACATCATTCCTGGTGGCATGAGTCCACTTGGCCTGAATTACGCGGCTCTCTATCCCGCAGTCACGACACCCGGGGGCGGCAACTATATCGTGAATGCTCTGGGTACCCATTCTGTGGATCAGATGGATGTGCGGGGCGATGAAAACGTCACGTCGAAAATCCAGCTCTTCGAAAGGTTCTCCCTAAGCCAGGATCAACGCTTTCAAGCGCCGGTATTCTCAGGCATTGCTGACGGAGGCAATTACAACACTGGCAATCGGCCTTTGGACACCCGCGGTTTCGTGCTCGGCTACACCCACGTTATCAGCTCGAGCCTGGTGAACTCGGCCCGTCTCGGATTCAACCGTGTCCATTACATTTCCAACAACCCTACTTACGGCCAGCAGTATCCACCGTCCGGCCTGCAATTCCCGGGCGTTCCTAACAATCCATCCATCAACGGACTGACACGGTTCGGATTCAGCGGATACCATGGGCTCGGTGAACCCCTTTTCACACCCACCAAGAGCACCACCCAGGACATCCAACTGAATGACACTCTCAGTTTTGTGCACGGGAAACACTGGCTCAAGGTGGGGCCACAGTTCCGGTTTGATCAGTTCAACCTGCTGCAGATTGGCCAGCCCCGGGGCAACGTTCAATTCAGCGGTCAATACACGGCCGTGGATCCGGGCAACCAGCAGGGCAGCGGAAACGCGATCGCCGACATGCTCCTGGGCCTTCCTGTTTCTGGCAGAATTTCGACGGTCACGTACTTCGGAAATCGCCAGCATTCTTACGGGGCGTTTGTAGAAGACACTTACAAGGCGGCGCCAAACTTAACTCTGGATCTCGGTTTGCGCTACGACTACGCCACGCCGCTGTATGAAGCCCATAATCGGGAGAGCAATTTCGACTACACCAAAGGACAAATCATCCCCGACGGCACGCCGGGCTATCCCAAACACCTGGCTAACGTGGACAAAGCCGACTTCGCGCCCCGGATCGGACTATCGTATAGCCCGTTTCCGTCTCACCCCTTGGTTGTGCGCGCGGGATACGGGCGCTTCTTTATCTTTTACGAGATTCGCACCGGCGATCCCCTGCAGATCGATTACAACTTGCCGTTCTTTTTCGAGCCTAGCTTCCAGGGCGATGGTCTGACGCCCGCCTTAACGTTGGCAAACGGGTTCCCGCCACTGGATCCGAGCCAGGCCCTGTCGGGCGTTACCAGCCAGGACTGGCGCCTGCATACGGGTGTCTATGACCAGTGGAATCTGAATCTCGAGTACCAATTGCCTGGCAATATCCTGATTAGTCCCGCTTACGTGGGCACCAAAGGGACCCACCTGCAGTCTCTCGTGGATCGGAATCAGATTCCCACTCCGCAGCCGACGTTTGATCAATCCTTGCGGCCCTATCCGCAATATGCCGGGTTCACTTCGATCGTGAATCACGGGAACTCAACTTACCACGCCTTTCAACTCAAGGCTGAGAAGCGAACCTCCCATGGCCTCTATTTCTTGAGCGCCTTTACTTTCAGCAAGTCCATCAACGACCAGCCGGAGATTTGCTGCAATTCGCCCTGGCCGCAGAACAGCTACAATCTTGCCGCGGAAAAAGGGCTCTCCGACTTTGATAACCGCGAGCGTTGGGTCACGAGCGTGGACTACGCCCTGCCGGTCGGAAAAGGACAGAAGTTCCTGAACCGAGGCGGAGTGGCGGACGCGGTTTTGGGCGGATGGCACCTCGGAGGGATCATTACCTTCCGTTCAGGCTTTCCCTTCTCCCCGCTCACAGGAAACGGCGACCCGACCAACACAGGCTCTCAGGGGCTGCTGCGAACGGATCGCACGGGAAGCGGTCATCTGGCGCACCCCAGCCCCAGCTTGTGGTTTAACATCAACGATTTTCCGGTTCCTGTGGGTCACTTCGGCGATGCGGGGAAGAACATTCTCGAGGGTCCAGGGGAGAAAGGCGCGGACCTGTCCGCCCGCAAGTACTTCAGCATCAACGAGCAGATTCGTCTCGAGTTTCGCGCAGAGTTCTTTAACGCCTTCAACCATGCCGTCTTTTCTCAGCCCGATAACTTCGTCACAGATGGACCCGGTGCTGCGGGCGTGATCACATCTACGGTGATCCCGCAGCGCCAGATTCAGTTCGCGATGAAGTTGCAGTTCTAGCGTTTCGCTTCGCCAGAACCGCCAGTCAAAGCCGAGGTTTGCCGGCTGCTAAGCGAATTCGTCGCAGAGCGCAAGGATCCTCTGCCGGGAAAGATCTGGCAGGCCCAGTCTGTGCTGCCGCAAGGCACAAGATGGCAGGGACTGAAGCTCAAAGCGGAGATCGAGGTGAAGGGCATGCGTTATCCCGTACGCTGGGCCTGTCACCAGAAGCCTGAATGATGATGGCTCACTCACGCTGCGTCTCAACTTCCGTCCGGAAGTTTGATTACAACGGCTGATCTATCCGGCAAAGATTTGGAAATGTTAGCGGACTTGCGAACCCGGGGGTGCGCACAGGATTAGTGCAGCCATCGCTCCCGAACGTACCGAAACCATCGTGAGGAGAACCATTCATGCGCAGGCGAGACTTCGTTAAGACCGGAGCGGTTCTGGGAGCAGTAAGCAGTCTCATGCGCCCGCGGATGTGGGCAGATGTTCCCGACCATCTATGGGAGGGCTACGACTTCGGCTGCGCGACCGTAACCAACCGCCTCGACCAAGGCCCATTCGGCATCGCCCAGGACGAAGGTTGGTTCACGATTTTCGCCACGCAGCCTTCGCGCAATCACATCCGAAATTTCGGCACCGGCTTGGTCGGCTACACGTGGGAGGAAAACGGTCCGGCCCTGACCGTGCAGTGTGGCAAAGAAACGTTGGAACAGAGCGTCGAGAGAATGGCGTCTCTGCCATTCGTCGATGTCTTGTACATCCGTTGCGACTGGCGAGATGTGCAGACCAGTCCGGGAAAGCTGCAACTTTCTCGCGTTTGGGAAGCCACATTCGACGCCGCCAAGCGCCACAATCTAGGTGTCGGTTTCCGAATCCAGCTCTCCAGTCCAAATATCCAGCCGCACAAGCTCTCGATGCCGGACTTCCTGCACGGCAAAGTTCCCATCGTCAATATCGGCCACAAATCGAAAGAGCACCACACCGGTTTTGATTTCTACGAGCCGCGCTACGACTCCCCCGAATTTCAAAAAGCTTTTGCTGATTTGAATGAGTTGCTTGCTGCAAAATTCGAGGGCAATCCTCAGTTGGAATACATGGACTTGATGATGTACGGGTTTTGGGGAGAAGGTCACACAAACGACCTGCCTAATCCGTTCCCCGACTACCTGACCGCCGAAAAGACCTTTGTTCACATGACCCAGCTCCAGATCGACGCCTGGAAGACGACTCCTCTGGCGGTCAACACCCAGCCCGACATTAGCAACGTGGGCAACCGTCAGGTGCAGGATATGGCCGTTCGTGCGGGATGCTGGCTGCGTTCCGACAGTCTCATTATGGATGAACCTATCCAAATCGAAGAACTCGGTCATCGTCCACCCTGGGTCGCCATCGTCATGGAAGATGGTGAAAATCGACACTATGTGCTCCCTGAGTTCGCGGCCGAGGAGAAAGCTTGCCTAAGCAAGTTATCCGACTCGATGCTTGCCTTTGTTGGACCGGACGACGAAGCCCTGCCGAACGACGACTATCCTCACCGCATCGGCGGCCCGATCGATCGGCCCTATCGCGAGAGCGCGAGCTTTCACGCCCTTGATATCGGAACGAACTATTTTGGCCTCTGGACCGAATCCGATAACATCCGGCGCTACTACGAAAAGTATCCTGCTTCGCTCCGCGCCATGGAACAACGGCTCGGGTACCGCGTGCGCCCGTCCATAATCTGGCAGAGAAAACGCTACGACACGATGGAGCTGATTCTGGGCATCGTCAACGATGGCGTTGCGGGAGCGCCGGGAATTCTAGGCATCTACGCCGAGACTCCCCACGGCCGAGTCAAAGTAGGAGGCAATCTTGATGCGGGCCAACCGTTCGCAGGCAAATTGCGCCAGGCCTCGATCATTCTCCCCAAGGACATGGACGGTCAGCAGATCAATCTGCGAGCGGAACTTGAGATCAAGGGCGTGCGGCGGCCTGTCCGCTGGGCTTGCCACGAGCGAACCAACCCCGACGGTTCCCTGACCATTCGTCTTAAGAGGGGCGGCGATCCAGACTGGAAGAAGGGAGTATAAGTATTCTCGCTGTTCGCAACAGCCGACAATCCATAGATTCTCGAAGGGCTGAATATGGAACTGCGGCATCTTTCGTTCTTCAAATCGGTGATTCTTCGACGTTCGAGTCCCCGGCGAATCATCTCCTGCAATGCTCAATTAGGCGAACGCCAAGCGATCACAGACCGACCAGCGGGGTAAGGCATAAAGGTCTCCTCGTTCTCTGGACGCTGAAGCATGCCTCGATGAGAACGCAGGACCGCGCGCCCAGTCGTTAGGCGAACTTGCGCATTTCACTGCGGGCTGTCATCTCCGGCCTTCTGATTACTCTTGCTGCTGTCAACGTGTGACCGCTGTTGCTTCTGAACCTTGGTGTGCCGCTCGCTGCGTTCGCCGAAGCGATATTCCTGGGGCTTTTTCTCTGGTGGACAGGAGGAGGTCCTCCACACACAACGAAACCCCCCCCGCGCCAC
>Ga0137379_10005151_pt1 | contig 12335 bp, 16 predicted proteins | sample SagtaG_18_FD_104812 | JGI IMG/M metagenome (GOLD analysis project Ga0137379, IMG submission 104812) | Vadose zone soil microbial communities from Sagehorn Ranch, Mendocino, California, USA - Sage2_L_80_16 metaG | ecosystem: Environmental > Terrestrial > Soil > Vadose zone | place: USA...
CGGTCGTGCGCCGGCTCCATCTCGGTGGTGCTTCATTGCGGGAGATCGCGCGGGTGCTGAACGTGAGCCATCAGCGCGTCCAGCAGATCGTGGAAGGCGCCGGCGGAAGCTGGTGGCAGCGCGTCTGGCGTTCGCGGAAGATTGATCGCGACGCCGTGTGCACGTTCTGCGAACGCCCCCCGGCCGAGGTCGCGAAGCTCATCGCAGGCCCCGACGTATACATCTGCGACGCCTGCGTCGACCGCGCGCGTCGCGGGCTGACGAGCGATGACGATCCGCTCTTTCGCGTCGCGGGCACGATCGCGCGCTGTTCGTTCTGCGGGAAGCGAAAGAAGTCGGACCGCCCGGTCATCTCGACGCCGACCGCCAATGTCTGCGAGCCGTGCCTGCTGGTCTGCGTGCAAATCCTGGAGGATCGCGCGGTCTGAGATAACGTCAGGCGGTTGGTTTGCTGACTCCCGCCTCGCGCGCTAGTATGGCGGCGAAAAGAGGAGCGTTATGACACATCGATCGTTCGGCTGGATCGTGCTGGTCGCGGTGACGTTGGCCATGATGGTGTCCGCGGGCGCTTCGGCGCGCGATCCGCAGCAGAAAGGGCGGTACAAGAAGCAGGGCGCGCTCTGTCTCTGGGACGCCAAGGATTCCGGTCCGAATCAGTGCACGCCCGCGATCCAGGGGCGTTTCAAGAAGAGCGGCAGCGCGTGCGTGTGGGACGCCGCCGACCGTGGCGCCGATCAGTGCCGGCCCAGTACGGGACGCTTCAAGAAAGAGGGCTCGAACTGCGTCTGGAACGCAACGGACTCCGGTCCGAATCAGTGCGATCCGAAGCGAGCGAAATAGCCTCGGCCGTACTTGCGGGCACGTGAGTTAGAATGAGAAGTTCGCCCCTCACGTGTGGGCCTGTAGCGCAGTTGGGAGCGCGCCTGAATGGCATTCAGGAGGTCACCGGTTCGATCCCGGTCAGGTCCACCAACCTTCGCTCACGCTTGCCAACGTGAGCGTGAGCTACGGTTGGCAAGCCACGCGAAGGTTGTCCACCGTAGCGCACGCCCTCCATCAACTTGCCAGTCGACGTGTCGTCGATGGGCTCCGTCGCCGAACGCAGCGAAATCCCGAGTGATTTGAGATGCGCACGGAGCGCGAAGTGGTCGTACTTCTCTCGCGCGAAGCGCGTCACATCAAAGACGACGACGAACTGGACGGTGCTTTTGTTCTTGCGGCAGAACTGCAGCAGTTTCTGCAGCTCGGTGCGATCGGCGGTCTTGGCGTTCTCGCCTTCCTCGCGGAATCGCGCGAGCACGTGAAAGCCCTGCCGCTCGCAGTACTCCTCGCAGGCCTTTAGCTGACTCGGCAAGCTCAGATTCTCAGTCTGCTCTTTGGTGCTGACGCGCACGTAGATCACCGCGCCGACCATGTCCGGCAGCATAGACCCGCCGTGAGGCGTTCGCAAGTTCGTGAGCATGCGCTAATGGATCGTCGAGCGGTTCTCGTCAAGGAACATCTCGATCACGGCCCTCGACTGTGTCTGCACAGATGCGAATTCGATCGACCTCGTCGTCGGGCAGGTTGATCGCTTCGTCGCCGAGCAGCTCGCGCCACCGCTCGATCGAAATCTCGTCGTTCGTTTCGCTGGGTGAAAAGATCTCGTCCATCGCAAACGCGCTCCACAAACGGACATCAGGTGTTGTGGGTGTTCGCGCTCGGGACGTCGAGGGATTTGCCGAGACGTCCCGGTCAATTGCGCGATGAGGGCTCTATGCCGTCATCGCGTCGCGCGCTGCAGTGCGCGACGTTGTCACAGGTGATGACGTGACTCTGCTCGTTGGTAACAAGGGTGGGCGTCCGGTTCGTGGCTAAGAGCGACGACCGAACGAAGCCCGCGGGCGGAAGTGCGCGAAGCGGGCGGCTCGCGGCAGACAGCGCGAGCTGAACGCAGCATAGCTCCCCGACGCGGAGGCGCGGTCAAGGCCCGAAGCGCCGCGGAACGCGGCGGCGGAGCGGAGCGACGCGGCCTTGACGGCGCCGAGCCCAGCGCCACGCTCGACCGCGTGATGGCCACGAGAGTTTCGGCCCCATTGTCTGGGTGCCTACGCTGCTCGAACTGGGAGGTACTCGTGCTCGCTTAGCGGCGTCTCTCCGAGGTCGGCGAGGGCTCGGTTCAAGCGCTCCAACGGCACGGCTGAGGGAGCGGTGATTTCGACGCCGATTGCCTTGCCGTTCTGCCCGTAGTCGATCACGAGCAGACCGTCGGTTGCCGGAACCGTCCTCGCGCTCTTTTCTCCGGTCTGATGCGAGAGGTGCAGGTACGCGGAAAACGGTCTCCCTTTCCGGTACGTCACCTGCAGAGAACGCTCAGTCATTCGGAGACCTCATAGGCTGTGACGACGACCAGGAGCGAGGCGTCGACGTCGGGCTCCACGATCACAATCCACGGCCGTTTGTTCCTGGCGACATGGATCATGATTCGGCCCTCCACGACGCTCGGCTCAAACGCGGTCGCTCGCTCCAGCATAGCGCGGACGTCGACCTCCGTCACGCCGCGCTGTTCCATGCGCAGCTCGGCGTGCGGTGTGAACGAGAGTTCCCAGCGCCACCACGACGGAAACTCAGAGTCGGAGGTCATCGACAGCATCGGATGATATCAACCGCGCTTCCGAAACCGGATTGTGGTGCGCATTTCGCGACACGAATCACCACGAGACCGTCATCGACTTTGAAGTACGCGTGCCGCTGAAATTCAGGCGAGTCCTTACCGAATTCCTCCAGAATCGTGTCGCGAACTGCGTGCTCAACGTTCTCGACGCGATCATCATCGTGACGGATGTTCTCGGTTCGAAGGCGTTCGATGTCGGCGATACGGCGCTTCAGTTTTGTCATCGTCGTTTCGATCTCCGCGACGGTTCTGAACTGCCTGACGTCTGGCGGTTGAGGCCGTTGTGGTGAGCGGCGTGGGGCCATTAGACTGCTCCAGTACGATCAGGTGTTCGACCCAGACTACATTAGGCCCCTGCGTGTCTAAACTGAGATGAGACAGCTGGACCTACGTTTTGTCGTCGCCACGGTGGCGGGAGCGTCAGACTGCGCCGCTGCAGCGGCGCGCACACGACGTCGAGCTGGCGTATCGCACCGCCGATCCGGTCTCGATTGGCACAGCTTCCCAGAGCCTCGTCTTGTCGTCGTCTTCTTCGTCCTGCTGGCTTGCGCGTTCCACTCGACTGCGCTTGCCCAGCCCCAACCGCACGGCGCCGGGGTCATCGTCGGCACAGTTGTCGATGAACACCACGTGCCGGTATTACGAGCACAGGTTCAGGCGTTTTCGGCCGAGGATGTGAAAAAGGCGTCCGAGAGCTCGCACCGTTTGGGTCGGAGCAGCGGTTCCGCGTCAACGGATGCGGCAGGAATGTTCCGAATCTCAGGCCTTCCTGCGGGCGACTACGTAATCGCCGCGGAAGCCGTTCCAACGTTCCCGAGCGGGGGCCCGGTTCCCGCGCGTATGTACGGACCGTCGTTCTATCCATCGACGCTCGATGTGTCGCACGCGGTGTTCGTTAACGCGCTCCAGCAACAACCAGCGACGGTCCAAATAGAACTTGTGCCTGTCAAACCGGTGCGCGTGGCTGGCACCGTGATGAGTGCGTCTGGCCGGTCGACGGAAGGTTTCGACGTCAAGCTGTTTCGCAGCTTCGGTGGGTTCGGGAGCGGAGGGCCCGTGGCGGTCGTAGGCGCGAGAGGCATCTTCGAGATTCCGCGCGTGCCTCCCGGTGAGTACGGACTGACCGTTGAGCCCCACGCGTCGGAGCCTGGTCAGAAGGGACGCGAGTTTGTCGAAACGATGATCGCTGTGACAGACCACGACCTCGACCTCTCGCTCACCCTCGGACCGGGTGCGTCCATCGCAGGACACGTCGTGGTTGAGCCATTGGGATCCTTGACGACACCCATTGGGTTACGCGTAACGGCGAACCCGGCTCACGAACAATTCGGCGCCGGACTGTATATCGCCGCTGCTGTGAACAGCGACTGGACATTCACGATGACCGGCCTATCCGGTTCGTACGAGTTTTTGGTGCGATCGGATCGGCCGCCGCCGATGGTCGTCGCAACGCGTGTGGTCGTCGATGGGACATCGTACCCCGCGACTGGAGGCATCGCGCTCGCAGAAGGCGATCACAATGTCGTCGTCTTTGCAGCACCGCGGGAGGGTCCAAAGCCGACAGTCGACGGTACGCAACCTTCGAGTGCGCTTGTCGAACAGTTCAAGAACGAAAGGTATTTTTGGAGGCAGATGGAGATCGCGAAGGCGATCGCGGCAAAACGTGACGCAAGTGTGCTGCTGCCGCTCGGCGACTGGCTTGGTCACCAGGATCGGCACATCCGCGGCAACGTTGCGTTCATCTTCGCCACCTTCGGCGATCCGCGCGGACTGCAGACGATCACCGAGATCCTCGCCGACCGGTCGGTGCGACCCGAGGGTCAAGGAATCCCGGGCGTTGCCGGCGACGGACGATATCACTTCGAGCAGCAAGTTGCGTCAGACCGGTATTACGCGGCGCACCTCCTGGGCGATTTGCGGGATTCGCGCGGCGTCGCGCTGCTCGTGCCGCTTCTGGACGATCCGGAGACGCAGTCAATCGTGCCGTGGTCGCTCGCACAAATCGGCGACAGGAGCGCCATCCCGCCTCTCATCGCAGCGCTCGACAACGACGATCCGTCGAGCCGCGTGCTGGTGATTTACGCGCTCGAGGAGCTGCACGCAAAGGAAGCGGTTCCACGTCTCATGACGCTGGTGAACGATGATCGCAAGTCCCGTTTCGGCGCGCTTGTCACCGTATCAGAGGCAGCCAAGGCGGCTATCGCGAAGCTTCGGTGACATCAGCTGGCCGCGCCGCGCAGGGCCGCCAATTGGTGCAACCAGCCGACGAGTTGGTTCCATCTGGCGCCCGTCTGGTCCACCAACCTTCGCTCACGCTTGCCGACGTGAGCGTGAGCTACGGTTGGCAAGCCACGCGAAGGTTGTCCACCATGGCGCGCAGCGCGAAGGTGGACGGCAGCTGTCCTCGACTCGTGTTACTTGGGCAGCAGGAGCGTGAGCCAATTGAGCACGACCGACAGCGGCACGTCGGTTCGGCTGCCTTCGCTCTGCACCGACAAGAGGAACCGAGCGCCGTCGTGGCATACCGCATACGACGCACGCGTGAGGCTCGGCGTCCGAAACAACACCTGCGGAACACCTACGTCGAGCGACTGATCGCCGAGCGTCACGGGAACCGCCATGATCCGCCCGCCCTCGTCAACGTAGAAAACTTCCTTTCCATCGGCTCGCCACCGCGGCGAGAAGCCGGCAGCGGCTCCAGACACGCGCCACTTGCCGCCGTTCACGTTCGGAAACGGCCGCACGTATATCGCGTTCCGGCCCGCCTCGTCGGAGACATACGCCAGCCAGCGTTCATCCGGTGACAGCCGCACATCCGACTCGCTGAACTCGGTCTGCAGATACGGCGTCGCCTTGCCATTCTGGTCGAGCACCCACAGACCCTGCTTCCGCGTCGAATCGAAGGCCGTGAACGTGGACCAGATCCAGTGCTGCTGGGTGGGGTACTTCGCGTGCCGGACTTGAAGAGCACCTGATCGTCGCCGACGCGTTTCCGAAACAGGTCGTCGATTCCAAATCGGTCCGAGGCGAAGGCGACGAGCCGGCCGTCCGGCGACAGCACCGGGCTCCCTTCGCTCTTCGGATCTGACGTGATGCGCGATCGGGTGCCCTCTCCAGATCGATCATCCACAAATCGCTTTCGTTGCCGTCGTCGATTTGCGCCATCAGGTGACGATCGTCGGAGTGGAGGCTCATGCCGCTGTACGTCGCGGCCGAGTCGGGAACGCTCGCGATCCGTTTGCCCTGCCGATCGTACCAAGCGAGCGTGCGGGCGGCGCGCACCGAGCTGGTGCGATAGACGAGCACGCCGTTTGTCGACGCGCTGAACGCCGACCGGCCGTTCAGTGGGAAAGTGCGCGTGTCGTCGGCGACAAGCACCCACTCGCTGCGACAAAAAACACATAATCCGAGGCATACACCGCACGCGAATCGGACTCGAGGAGGTGTGTGGTCTGCGAGGAATCAATTGACCCGAGTCGGATCGACGACTTCGCTGCCTGGACCCAGAAGAGAGAGTGCCGGCCGTCCGGCAGGAAGTCGTGAGCGTCGAAGGCTGGGAGGCGATCGGCGTCCGGATGAAGAAGAACATGACGGACGTTCCAACGCCAAACCTCACGCCGGCGAAGCTGGCGCGGGAAAACCTGAACGTCCGGATCCAGGGCGACGTCGCCTGGGTCACGTTCGAGCAGCACGGCATCACCACCGGCGACAGCAAGTTCGATATGCCCGGCCTGAGTTACGCGACGCGCATCCTCGAAAAGCACGGTGGGAAGTGGAAAGTTGTTTACCTTGGTTACCTTCTCGCCGGGAATCCGGACAACAAGTAGCGCTCATTCAGAATCGTTGCCTGGAACACGCGCGCTTCATGCTGTCGGATGCTCGCCTCGGCAACGGACTGCTTCAGCTGATCAATCTGTCCCAACCACGACGCGATCCGGTTCCAACTGGCGAACGCGAGGTCCACCAAATTTGTCCTGACGGGGAAACGCCAGGGGAACACGGGGACGCCCGGTGCGCTTTCTTGCCCGAGCTGAGTACCATTCCATGACGTCTCCCGCACCTCACGCGCGAAAGGAGATCACGCGGCGCGACGTGCGTGACCTGATCGATAAGGTAGCCGGCGCTGGCGAACGCGCCTGGCAGTATCAGCGCGATAGCGGTGAACCTGGCGGCGTGAAGTCAGCCGGTCTACCTCGTCGTCCTCTGAGCCCGCCGTAGACGAGCGACCAGAACGTTGTGACTGACTCGCCGCCCCGCGTCCTAAACGGACCGTTTTCGATAAACCGCGACTGACGCCGGTCCGCTATGGAGTATCATCAACGGAAGACATGCGGCGTCGGTGCGCCTCGCTGTTGCTGACAGTTCTGGTCAGCTTGCCGATCGTCCAGTTGCGGTGTGCCATCGCCTGCGCGAGCGAAGACAGCGTGACTGTATCCGGCGAGTGCCACCATCACCGAGCCACCGCTTCTTCCTGCATTTCCGTCGTCACCGCTGAGCAACACGACTGCGGTGAGCACGCGACGCCATCCGCGGCGATCGACGCAATTCGCGGCGCCGATCTCGATGCGGTCCGCGTGGTCGCGACGACCGTGATTGTCCCCTTGGTCGCTGACCTCGCACACCTGCCGGGAGCATCGAGCTCACCGCCCGGTGACCCGCCTACCGGTCTCCTCGTCCTCCTTCGCGTGTAACACCGCTCAACAGTACGGGTGTCACTGCGGGCGGTCGCTCGCGGCAAGAAAGGTTCCCTATTTTCGTTGAGGTGTGTGATGTTCGTCCGCGGTTCCGTCTGGTTCGCGATCTGGACCCTCGCCATGTGTGGCCGCGCAGCGGCACAACAACCAAATCCTTCCCCCGGTCAGGGTGGCATGCAGATGCCGATGCCGCCTGGAAAGCAGATGCCGATGCCGCCTGGACAGCGGATGTCGATGCCGATGCCCGAGAACCCGCTCGGGATCGCTGACACCCGAGACGGGTCCGGAACGTCGTGGCTCCCGGATGCCTCGCCGATGCAGGGCGCGATGCGGCACAGTGGACCGTGGATGCTGATGCTCCACGGCAATGCCTTCGTCCAATTCACGAAGACCGGCAGCGACCGCGGGGACGATCAGTTCGGGAGTACGAACTGGATCATGGGGATGGCGCAGCGCGAACTTGGGGGTGGCCAACTGTTGTTCCGAACGATGCTGAGCCTCGAGCCGCTGACCGTCGGCAAGTGCGGGTATCCGACCTTGCTGCAGAGTGGAGAGTCCTGCAACGGTGCGGCCCTCCACGACCGCCAACATCCGCATGACGTGTTCGTGGAAGTCGCGGCCGACTATCGACGTGCAATGACGGATGCTGTGGCCTTCGAGCTGTACGGAGGGCCCGCTGGCGAACCGGCCCTCGGCCCAACGGCTTTTCCGCATCGTCTATCGGCCATGCCGAATCCGATCGCGCCAATTTCGCACCACTGGCTCGACTCCAGTCACATCAGCTTCGGTGTGTTTACCGGCGGCGTGTACGGAAGGAAATGGAAGGTTGAGGCATCTGTCTTCAATGGTCGAGAACCAGACGATCAGCGTTGGGATTTCGACTTTGGCGCGCTTGATTCGTACTCGGGTCGGCTCTGGCTCATGCCATCGCCGCAATGGGCCATCCAGGTCTCCGCGGGTCATCTGAGGGAGGCGGAGTTCCGTGCATCCGGCCCCCGCGAGGATGTCAATCGGGTCACCGCGTCGGCGACTTATCACCGTCTGGTGAACTCGCGTCTGTGGGCGACGACGGTCGCGTGGGGCCAGAACCGGGAAGCGAACCAATCGACCTCGGCGATCACCGCAGAGACAGCGATGGACTGGACGGCCGATGACACGCTCTTCGCGCGTGGCGAGATCGTCGGGAAAACGACCACAGAACTCGTGCTGCCGCTACCAGACGACGAAACGTTTACCGTGACGAAGTTGCAGATCGGTTACACGCGCTGGCTCGGCGAACGCCATGGCATGAAGGCGGGCCTTGGCGGCAGCGGCGGGCTCTCTGTCGTTCCCGAGATGCTCCGGCCGTTCTACGGCGGTCGAGCCGCCGCAGAGTTCAGCGTGTTCTTCGCCATTCGACCACATTGATTCGACCGTATCTATCCACCCAGCGCCGCTGCAGGCATTACGGCCGTCCACCAGCCAATTCTGATTTAAGCTTGCTCATGGTGACGCAGCGATGATCAAAGCATCTGGCTGGTCTCTGATTCTTGCTCCGGCCTTTCTCATATCACTCGTCGCCGATCGTGCTGCCTCGGCGATCGCACCGGTCACGTTGATGCGCCTACCCCCCGGCGGCATTCAACCGCAGGTCGCCATCGATGGGAAGGGCGCCGTGCACGTGCTCTATTTCAAGGGCGATGCGGCGCACGGGGATCTGTTCTATGCTCGCCTCCTGCGTGAGGGGATGCTTTCGAAAGCGATTCAGGTGAATGCGCACGCCGGAAGCGTCGAGGCGACTGGCACGATGCGCGGCGGACATCTCGCGATCGGCAAGAACGGCCGCGTGCACGTCGCGTGGCATGGATCGAGCCAAGCGCTCCCGAAGGCGGTCGGTGATGCCACGCCCGTCCTCTATACGCGTATGAACGCGGCGGGTACGGCATTTGAACCCGAGCGCGATGTTGTCCAGCGCCGTCTCGCTGGACTTGACGGTGGCACGGTGGCCGCCGATCCTGCTGGAAATGTGTACGTGGCATGGCACGCGTTTGAGCCCGGGCTGCGCGGCGAAGCCGATCGCCGCGTGTGGATTACGCGCTCGAGCGATGACGGCCAGACGTTTGCCGAAGAGATCGCGGCCTCGAACGCATCGACGGGCGCCTGCGGGTGCTGCGCCGTGGCCGCCATGGCTGACCACCGAGGAACACTCTACGCTCTGTACCGCGCGGCGACAGAAAGCGTGCATCGCGATACATACTTGCTCACGTCACGGGATCGCGGGCTGACATTTGCGGACGACAAACTGCAGGACTGGAATATCGGTGCCTGTCCGATGAGCAGCTTCTCGCTGACGGATGCATCGGTGGGAATTCTGGCCGCGTGGGAGACTGCCGGCCAAGTGCAATGGACGCGGATCGATCCACTGACCGGCGAGCGATCAGGGACGTTCGCCGCGCCGAGCGCAACGAAGAATCGGAAGCATCCTTTTCTCGCAGCGAACAATCACGGCCAGGTCATCCTTGCATGGACCGAAGGCACGGGCTGGAACAAAGGCGGTGGAATCGCCTGGCAGGTGTTCGACCAAAACGGTCATCCGATTGGCGAGCCGGGCCGCGCGCCAGGCGTGCCGGCCTGGAGCTGCGCGGCCGCAGCTCCGACCCGCAACGGCGAGTTCGTGATTCTCTATTGATTGCACGGAACCGTCTGGCATGAGCAGCAAGTCTGACGCGTGTCGTCCCGCCAACGACTTCGGGTTCGCCCGGCGCGCAGAGGTGACAATGCCGCCCCGGCTCAACGTCACCCTCACCTCACCCTGCGCGCGTCGGCTCAGCTCCATACAACCAGGGCAAAACGGAACTGACAAAGGCTGTCACCGCTCGTCCTCCAGGCCTCTGAAAGTCGGCGGTGTCGGACCGCGATTGGACAGCTCGTCAAATAATGGCTGCGATCGCAGGTGCGGTCGAGATTCACGCGCGTGCCCCTCCCTGTGCCCAAGGCAGGGCTGACGTTGACGACCCGGTCGGCTGCAGGTTTACCATTCATTCAGGACCAATCAGATGATTGTCTCCCGCCGACGGTTTCTCGGCATGTGCGCGGCCGCGCCGTTCGCCGCGGCACAGGACATCCAGGTTCGTCCGAGACCTCCAGCTGCTCAGGTGCTGCGGGCGGACGAACGCGAGCGCGTAGGACGTGCGCAGTTCGCCTACCTCCGCCGAGATTTTCCTGATCTCCGGCGCCATTTCGTTTTCGAGTACTACCCGTGGTACGGCCTGAGCCCGTTCAGGCACTGGGAAGATCCCGGGTTCGATCCTCCCGTCGACATCACGTCGCGGTGCATGCCGTTGCTGGGCGCGTACGACTCGCGCGACGCCGCGACGCTCGAGCGTCACGCGCGCTGGATCGCCGACGCGGGCGTCGGCGCGATAAACGTGAGCTGGTGGGGTCGCGACAGCTACGAGAACGCGGCCGTGCCGCTGCTAATGGACGTCATGCGCGCTCACGACATCCACGTGACCTTCCATCTCGAGCCGTACGCGGATGACCGCGGCACCCGGTACGCGAGCGACATCCTGTACCTGCTTCGGGAGTACGGCGAACGGCGGCGATGGGACGCGCTTCTGCTCCTCGCAAACGCGGATGGCAAGGTCGGTCCCGTGTTCAAGTCTTTCGGCACGATCCTGCCGCCGCAGAGCACCGACTGCCACGGTGTGACCGCTCCTGTGCCCAACTACGTGAACAACCAGGACTGGCACCGCCAGACCGATCTCGTCCGCGAGACGGTGCGCGACGATTTCGACCACGTGACGCTGCTGGCCGACACGCTCGACCCTGCCCGGGCGCAGGCGGGCGGCTTCGACGGAATCGCCGTGTACGATCCGTACGTCGAGCCCTCCTCGTGGCCGAACGTCGCGGCAGGCATGAGCTCGGCGAATCTGGTGTTCTCGTTCAACATCAATCCCGGCTTCGACCGGTTCGCGCCGCGCGTCATCGACGCCGGCTCGTGCTATCGGCAGCCGCCGTTCGAGCCGCCGACGCGAAGCCTCGACTTCAGCCTTCCGCAAGACCGCGCGCTCGCGATGTCGCTCGGCCAGGGCCGCATCGAGGACTCGTTCGGCACGACGATCGTGCTGCAGACCGACCCGGCGCTCGCGAACCGGCATCGCGGATTCTTCCTCGTGTTCGTCAACTCGTTCAACGAGTGGCACGAAGGACACGAGTTCGAGCCGATGAAGAACTTCGGCGACCTCACGCCCGCGGAACGCCGGGTCGGTTATCACAATGCCGACGATGGAAGTTACCGGCTGCAGACGCTGAAACGGTTGCTCGAGCCCGTAATTGGATAGCTGGTCATTGCTCCCCCTCCTTCATTGGTGTACCTTCGTTCTCCCATGCTGAAGGAATTCCGCCACTTCATCGCCAGAGGCAACGTCATCGACCTCGCAGTCGGCGTCATCATCGGCGCCGCCTTCGGCAAAATCGTGACGACGCTCGTGGAAGGCATTCTGATGCCGCCGCTCGGCCTCGTGCTCGGAAGGGCCGACTTCGGAAGTCTGTTCATCGTGCTCGACCATTCGAAGGGGATTCCGGCGTCGCTCGCCGAGGCGAAGACGCGCGGCATTCCGGTGATTGCGTACGGTCAACTGCTGAACGACATGATCGGCTTCGTCATCGTGGCGTTCGCGGTCTTCCTCCTCATCAAGCAGGTGAATCGCATCAAAAGTGGCGTCGAGCCTCACGAACAGGGTGCGGCGCCGACGACGAAGGAATGCCCGTTTTGCGCGTCGACGATTTCGGTGAAGGCGACGCGCTGCCCGCAGTGCACGTCGCAGCTTCAGACATCAGTCAATGCGTAACACCGTGAGCGGGTCGACGCGCGACGCGCGACGCGCCGGCAGGTAGCATGCGACCAGCGCGACGCCAGCCAACAGCAGAGGGACGGCGATCAGCGTGGACGACCGAGACCACCGCAGGGGCATCCACGCCGAGCGCCATCCGGATCCCGATCTCAC